>Ga0078972_1002406_pt1 | contig 62048 bp, 69 predicted proteins | sample YelNatPaOPGAMG01_FD_67568 | JGI IMG/M metagenome (GOLD analysis project Ga0078972, IMG submission 67568) | Hot spring thermophilic microbial communities from Obsidian Pool, Yellowstone National Park, USA - OP-RAMG-01 (SPADES assembly) (version 2) | ecosystem: Environmental > Aquatic > Thermal... | reverse complement strand
GTAGGTAAGGTATTAAAAGCAGAAAGGATCGGAGGAAGTGAGAAACTTTTAAAATTAATTGTTGATTTAGGAAATGAAAAAAGGCAAATTGTGGCGGGAATTGCAAAGTATTACAAACCAGAAGATTTAATCGAAAAGGAAATCGTTGTCGTGGCGAATTTGGAGCCAAAAAATTTAATGGGAATTGAAAGCCAGGGAATGTTATTGGCAGCTGATGTTAACGGGGAACCAGTGATTTTAATTTCTGAAAAAGAAGTTCCTCCAGGGACAAAAATTCGCTAAAATGAATAAATGAACTTTAAAAATGTTAGAACTCTGAGCTTTCTGGAATGGTTTATTTGCGCTTTTGGAATGTTTTTTATTGGTCTTGGAATGGGCTACATCGATGTTCAAGTAATGGATTATAGAATTTTCTTTTTAGTTTTGGGATTGATTTTGGAGATTCCCGCTTTCTATTTAGTTTTTAAACACAAGTAAAAGGGAAATAAAAAAACAAAATTTTCAGAAACAGACTTCGTGATTTCATGAATTCATGAACTGTTGAAGTCTCGAGAAGAGCAAAATGAAATTCTTTTTATTTTGCTAATTAAAATTTCTTAGAAAATTTTATCAGAATGAAACAACAATGAAGGGAGGGTTCATTTTAATAAACAAACCATCTGGAATTACTTCCCACGATGTTGTGGATAGGTTAAGGGAGATTACAAAAATAAAAAGAATTGGCCATTCCGGAACTTTAGATCCCTTTGCCACTGGTCTTTTAATTTTGGGAATTGGAAGGGAATTTACAAAAAAATTGTCAATTTTTCAAAAGAAAGATAAAGAGTATATTGCAACTTTAAGGTTGGGAGCTGAAAGCGACACTTTCGATAGAGACGGAAAAATTGTAGAGAGAAAAGTTGAAAAAATTCCAGAGAGAAAAGAAATTGAAGAAGTTTTGAAAAATTTTTTGGGAGAAATTGAACAAATTCCTCCTGCATTTTCCGCAAAGAAAATTAAAGGAAAAAAACTTTATGAATTAGCAAGAAAGGGAATAAAAGTTGAACCAAAACCTCAAAAAGTGAAAATTTATGAAATTTCGATTTTAGAATACAAATTCCCTTATGTGAAAATAAAAGTGAAATGCTCTAGCGGAACCTACATTCGATCTTTAGCAAACGACATTGGAAAGAAATTGGGATGCGGAGCCTATGTTGAAGAATTGATAAGGACAAAAATTGGAGAGTTTTCATTAGAGAATGCAGTTGAACTTTCAAAATTGACCCCTCAAAATTGGAAGAGTTTTCGTATAAATTTGAAATTTGGGCAAATCCAGAGTTAGTTAAATTTTCTGAATCCTTATTCCAATGTTCTTAAGAATATTGGAATAGCAGAGAATATTTTTAAAAATTGTCAAATTTAGATTAAAAAGGCTAAAAATTGAAGGCTAAAAATTGATATTTGCAAATTTGCGCAATTGTGCAAATGTGAAAGTGTCACTTTATCATTTCAATTCAAAATTTCACGATTTCACAATTGTGAAAAAAGTGAAATTCTTGAAATTGGATTTTTTGAAACTCAGCTGTATATAAACTTGGTGCTGTCTAGTTGATTTCTTTTAGGTTTTTTATAGATTAAATATAGGTTTTGGCACAATCTTATTGGAAAATAAAAATGAAAATTAGAGAAATTTTGGTAAAAAATATTCTTTCAAAATCGAAAGTTTTCGATTGGACGATAAATCCTTATATCGGTTGCCAGCACGGTTGCACTTATTGTTATGCAAGATTTATAAAAAGGTTCACTGGTCATAAAGAAAAATGGGGGGAGAATTCGTCGATGTAAAAATCAACGCGCCAGAGATGTTAGAAAAAGAAATAAAGAGGAAAGAAAAAGGGAATGTTTGGATTAGCGGAATTTGCGATCCTTATCAGCCAATAGAGAAAAAATATCAGATAACTAGAAAATGCTTGGAAATTCTTCAGAAATATCAATGGCCAGTGACGATTCAAACAAAGTCGCCCTTGGTTTTGAGGGATTTGGATTTGTTCAAAAAATTCAAAGAAATAGAAGTTGGGTTTACCATTACTACTGGCAAAGATTGCATTAGGAAAATCTTTGAACCAAAGGGCCCTTCAATTCAAGAAAGAATAAGAGCTTTAAAAAAAAATTCACAAAGAAGGAATTAGAACGTTTGCAATGATCGCTCCTGTTTTGCCAGGGGTGGAAGGGCTTTTACAAAAGTTAAAGGGTAAAGTCGATTATGTTATTTTGGACAAAATGAACTATCATTATGCCGATTGGGTTTATAGAAAATATCATTTTGAAAAAATTGAAAATTTAAGAGAACTAGCTCGGCTTTTCGAAAAAGAAAAAATTTTAGCAAGAGCATGCTGAAGTTTCATGTCGCTACAATGATGTTGGACCCTTGACATTGGTAAGATCGAAACCTTACGAAAGGAGATATTAATGTACAAAAATTAATATTTTGTTATACCAGTTTTACACCATGATTTTCTATTATTTAAGGACAATTCAAGATAGGGTTTTAAGAGAAATTCCGGAATTTGCTAGGGGATGTTTGATTTACTGTCAAGAACCTAAAGAAGAGGAGTTGGAATTTTTGAAAAATAAATTTGCGCTTAATGAAAACCTTTTGAAAGATGCTTTAGATCCTTATGAGATTCCAAGAATAGAAGAAGTTGAGGGAAAAGTTTATATTTTCTTGAGGGCACCCTTGAAAGAAAATGGAAGAATTTTTACCACCCCTCTTTTAATTGTGGTGAGCCAAGAATTTTTCCTTTTACTTTCTCAAAATAAATTTCCTTTTTTAGAAGAGTTTTTAAAGAAAGAAAAATATTTAATTTTTACAACTCAAAAAACAAAGTTTTTTCTTCAAATTTTATCTAAAATTTGTGAAGCTTTTAAAAGTACTATAATTTTTATCAACAAAGAAATAAAAAGAGCAGTTTTTGAGATAAAAAAAATAGAAGACGAAGAAATCAAAGAATTTATTAGGTTTGAAGTAATTTTGCAAGATTTCATGAGTACCTTAGTTTCTACAAAAGTCGTTCTTGCAGCAATTTTGCAAAAACAATACTTAGAATTGTTTCCGGCCGACAAAGAGTTAATTGACGATTTAGTTTTGGAAATAGATCAGTTAGAAGAAATTTCAAAAAGTAGCGTTAAAAATATCGTAGACTTAAGAGAAGGACACGAAATCATTTTTACTAACATGGTAAACAAGGTGATTAAAATTTTGACTGCTTACACGATTTTAGTTTCAATTCCAACAATTTTAGCTTCTTTATATGGAATGAATGTAGATTTGCCTTTTGGAGAGCATAAATTTGCATTTTTTATTGTTTTATTTTTGTCTCTGGTTTTAATGTTTTTGGTTGCTCTATTTTTTAAGTGGAAAAAATGGCTCTAATTTATTTTTTCTAACATGCGATTTAAATTGATTTTTTATTTTGATTTAAAATTTCATTATTTCACAATTTCGAAATTTCGAACAAGTGAAATTTTGAATTAATGGCTGAATACATTCGAGTAGGATTAATTTTTTGAGTTTGTAAAGTGAGAATCTTTGTGATAGAATTGAATAATGAAAATTTCAGAGCAAATCTTTCCGAGAGTTGTTGCTTTAATTTGTACTTCAAACAAAGAAGGAAAGCCAAATGTAATGACGGCATCTTTTTTGATGCCAATTTCCTTTGAACCAAAGATTTTGGCAGTCTCTATTTCACCAAAAAGATATAGCTTTGAAAATTCAAAAGAGGTTCCAGAGTTTACTTTGAATGTTTTGACAAAGGAAATGAAAGAAATTGCTGAAATTTGTGGCTCTTTTTCTGGAAGGAAATTCGATAAATTCAAAATGGCAAAGTTGGAAACTGAAAAATCAAAAAGGGTTTTACCCCCTGTGATAAAAAATTGTCCGATTTCTTTGGAATGCAAAGCCTTGGAAATGAAAGAATTTGGCGACCATTTTTTGATAGTTGGTGAAGTTTTAGAAGAGTGGATAAGAAAAGAAAAATTCGACCCTCTTTTGCAAAACGCTAAGCGTTTTTAAAGCCACGCTAAGCGTGGCACAAAACAGGTGAAATTTTTATGACCGCAAAAAATTTAAAATGATAGATCCTTTCAAAGAAGCAGAGAGGTTGAGGAAGATTGTTTGCAAAAATAATAAAAGAAAATATTACAGGTTTAGGGGAGGGGATTTTTATGGAGGAATTGCTTGCGGAGATTGCGTTGGTTGCTTTTTATATTGTGCCTATTGCTGGAGTAAATTTCCAAGAGAAAATCCAGAAAAAGTTGGAGAATTTTTCTTGCCAAGAGAAGTTGCACAAAAACTTTTGAAGATTGCAAAAAGAAAGGGATATGACAAAGTGAGAATTTCTGGAAATGAACCAACTTTATATAAAGATCATTTGTTAGAAGTTATTTCTTTGATTCCTGAAAATTTTCTTTTTATTTTGGAGACGAACGGAATTTTGATTGATGAAGATTTTGCAAAAGAATTGGCAAAATTTAAAAATTTGCATGTTAGAGTTTCGATAAAAGGAGCAAACGAAGAAATGTTTTCAAGAGTAACTGGGGCAGATCCAAAATTTTTTAAATTCCAACTTCGAGCTCTTAAAAACTTAGTGAAATTTAAAGTTTCTTGCCATCCAGCGATAATGGTTGAGTTATATAGCGATAAAGAACTTTCTGAGATTAAAAGAAGGCTTTCAAAAATTCATTCATCTTTAGCGGAAAATTTAGAATTTGAATATTTAATTTACTATCCTTTCGTAATAGAAAATTTGAAGAAGAGGAGAATAAAAATTAAAAGCTTGCAATTTTACAACAAATAACATAAAAATTAGGCGAGAGATAAAAATACACCAAAGACATTCTCATATTCTCGAGAATATGAGAATTTTTTTAGCTATTAAGAATATTAAAATAACAGGGAATGCGTTTTAAAATTTTTTTGAAATTTTTTCTTAAAATTTTTTTGAAATTTTTTCTTAAATAAAAATTTCGTAAACAAAAATTTAACAACTGACATTTTCACATTTGCGCAAATGTGCAAGTGTCGATTGACAAGGATTTTATTATTCCATAATCGTGAAATTGTAGAGAACTGAAAACTTTGCCATCTTTTATTTTGGAATGATGAAAACCCCAATAAATTAGATGCGGTAAAATGAATTGATTTCCAAAGAAAGTTACACTAAAATTAATTTAAAGGTCCAAAAAATTAAATAAATATGGAAAAAAGAGAAATTCAAATTAAGACAAAAGATGAAGATCTAAAAGGAGTTTATGCAAATGCAATGGTTGTTTCTCACACCAAAGAGGAATTTTGTCTTGATTTTTTATTGGTAAATTTTAATCTGCCGATTTTAGTTTCAAGAATCATCACAAGCCCAGCTCATTTAAAGAGAATCATTGAAGCTTTGTCTGAAAATTTAAAAAAGTACGAAGAGAAATTCGGGAAGGTTGAACCATCGAAAGAGGTAGAAATACCATTCGGTTTTAGACCAAAATGAAAATAGAGGAAAAAGTTGAAAAATTAATAAAGGAAGAGATTGAGAATTTGGGTTATCAATTAAAAAAAATTGAAGTGAAGCAAAGGGGAAGAGCAAAGGAATTGATAATTACTATCGATAAAGAAGGCGGAGTTTCGGTGGAAGATTGTGCCAGAGTTTCAAGAAGAATCGATCCAATTTTAGAAAAAGCTGATTTGTTTGAAAGCAGATGGTATTTGAGTGTTTCTTCGCCGGGAATTACGATTTCAAAAGAAGATCTTGAAAAATTAAAATAATTTTGTAAAATTAAATAATGAAAATTAAATGTCATGTTTTAGTTTCGGGAAGAGTTCAGGGAGTATTTTTTAGACAAAACACTTTAGAAAGAGCGAAAGCCCTTGGATTGAAAGGATGGGTAAGAAATACAAAGGATGGAAAGGTTGAGGCAGTTTTTGAGGGTGAAAAAGAAAAAATTGAGAGAATTTTAGAGTGGATGAAAAAAGGGCCTCCTTTGGCAAGAGTTGATGGCTTGGAAATTGAATGGGAAAATTTCAAAGGTGAGTTTGATGACTTTGAAATAAGATATGATTGAGGTTTTCTCTTTGGGAGGATCTTTAGTGTGTCCTGATGAAATTGATGTTTTGTTTTTGAAAAAATTTAGGAATTTTATTTTAAAGTGGGGCAAAAAAGGAAAGAAATTTTTGATTTTTGTTGGTGGGGGAAAGATTGCAAGAAAGTATCAAAAAGCGGCAAAAAAATTCGGGGTGAGAAATGAAGAATTAGATTGGATTGGGATTTCATCTACTTTTTTGAACGCTCAATTAGTAAAATCGATTTTTGGAAATTTTGCCTTTGAAAAAGTACTTACTGATCCCAGAGAGAAAATCAAAACAAGAAAGAAAATAGTTATTTTTGGAGGATGGAAACCAGGGAGGTCGACAGATTATGACTCGGTTTTGGCAGCAAAAAATTTTGGGGCAAAGAGAGTAATAAACCTTTCTGATGTTGATTTTATTTATGATAAAAATCCAAAAAAATTCAAAAATGCAAAACCCTTAGAAAAAATTTCTTTTGACGAACTTTTTAAAATCATTGGAAGAAAATGGACTCCTGGAACAAACATCCCTTTCGATCCGGAAGCTGCAAAATTGGCGCAAAAGGCAAAAATTAAAGTTATATTTTTAAACGGAAGAAATTTAAAAAATCTCGAAAAGGTCTTTTTGGGAAAAAAATTTAAAGGAACTATTATCGAATAATGGAAGTTTTTGAAGCGATTTTAAAAAGAAGGAGTGTTAGGAATTTTGAGAAAAATAAAATCCCAAAAGAAAAAATTGAAAAACTAAAAGAAGCTTTAATTTGGGCTCCATCCGCAGGAAATTTGCAGGCAAGAAAATTTTATTTTGTTTTTAATGAAGAGATAAAGGAAAAATTGGCGAAAGCGGCATTGAATCAAAATTTTGTTGCTAAAGCCCCTTTAGTAATCGTTAGCTGTTGCGATTTGGAAAAAATTTCCTGGTACGGCGATAGAGGAAGGAATCTCTATACAATTTGTGATGTTTCTGCTGCGATCGAAAATTTACTTTTGATGGCAACATCTGAGGGACTCGGAACTTGCTGGGTTGGAGCTTTCGATGAAAGCGAAGTTTCAAAAATTTTGAATTTGCCAAAGAATGAAAGGCCAATTGTAATAGTTCCTGTTGGATTTCCAAAAGAAATTCCTTCTCCCCCAGAAAGGGAAGAAAAAGAAAAATTAATTGAGGAAGTAAAATGAAAAAAATACTTTTAGCAATTGATGACGATCTTTTAAGAGAGGTTTGTAAAAGAAAACTTGGAGAATCTAATTTTAAAACTTTTCCAGCTCAAACTAAAAAAGAAATTTTTGCAATTTTAAAAAAAAGAAAAAGTAGATTTGATTTTAATCGATGTTTCTATTGAAAACGTAAAGGGGATTGAGATTCTAAAAGAGATAAGGGAAAAAAGAAAAATCAATCTGCCGGCAATTGTTTTCTCCATTTTTCGAGATGAGGAATTAGAAAAGAAAGCCAAAAAATTAAAGATTAATGATTTTGTGATTGGAGCTGAAATTTTACCAGATGAATTGGTAAAAAGGATAAAGAAAATTTTAAAATGAGAGAATTTTTTGTTGGAATTGACCTTGGAATCGAAAAAAATAAAACCTCGGCAATTTGCATTTTGGAAAAGAAAAACCAAAAAATTTTGCCTTTAAAGGATTGGTGTCAAAATTGCAAAGATATTTTTGGAAAAGAAATTTTCAAAAAATTAAAACAATATTTAAAAGAAACAAGAGTAATTGCTATCGATGCTCCCTTAACAAAAGGAAAGGGTAAAGGAAAAATGAGACTATTTGAGAAATTTTTCTCAAGAAAAATTTTCAGGGATGAAAAAATAAACCCGGTTCCCCCATCCTTTATTCCGAAAGTTTGTGATTTTTCGATCAAAGTGAGAAAGAATTTAGAAAAAAGAGGTTTTGTTTTAGACATTAATTTAATCGAAACTTCAGCTCGCTTAGTTGAAGCTTTCTTAAACCATTCTAATGTTCTTAAGAACATTAGAATATTCTGCAAAACGAAAAACCAGAAATCTGCATTTTTGGCAGCTTTGGTTGCCTATTTTCACTCAAAATTTCAAACAAGGTACATTGGCTACAAAGATGGGTTTTTGTTTTTGCCAAAAATTTCTCTCTGGAAAAAAGAGTGGAGGAAGAAATTTTGTCTTGTCTGGAAGGAAAGGCCAAGGTTGAAATATCGTTATTTAATCACAAACATTTTTGAAAAGTGAAAATTCCAAAGAAAATAATCAAAATTTTAAAAGAAGGAGGAATTGGAGTTTTGCCAACCGATACTATTTACGGACTCGTTGGTTCTGCATTAAAAAAAGAAACAGTTGAGAGAATTTATAAAGTAAGGAAAAGGGAGAAGACAAAACCATTTATCGTTTTGATTTCTGATGTTGAAGATTTAAAAATTTTTGGTATAAAATTGAAACCATTTCAAAAAAATTTAATTAAAAAATTTTGGCCAGGCTCTTACAGTTTAATTTTTGATTGCAAAAGTAAAAAATTTGAATATTTACACAGAGGGAAAAATAGTTTGGCCCTCAGAGTTCCAAAACCAAGATGGTTAAGAAAACTTTTAAGAGAGATGGGTCCCCTGATTGCCCCTAGCGCAAATTTAGCAGGGATGCCGCACTCAAAAACAATAAGAGAGGCAAAAAAATACTTTGGGGAAAATGTTGATTTTTATTTTGATGCTGGAAAAATTGATAAAAAACCATCAACTCTAATTGACATTCGAAAAAAAGAAATTAAAATTTTAAGAAAATGAGTTTATTTGGGCTAAACGAAAAAATTTTTTTCTTTTTGAATCAAAAAATCGCAAATCCTTTTTTAGATAATTTTGTCCTTTTTGTGTTAATTCCTCTGTTCTCTCTTTTAGTGTTAGTTCCAATTTATTTTTTGTTTAGAGGGAAAAAGTTTTTGGCAATTTACTCTCTCTTTTGCGGTTTTTTCCTCTATTGGCTTGGCCATGCAATTTTAAAACCAATTTTTCACATCCCAAGACCCTTTGTTTTATTTGAAAATGTAAGAACTATCGGTCCCTGGCATGAAAGTCCTTATTCATTTCCATCAACGACGACAATGCTGGCTTTTGGTTTGGCTTTGCCAATTTTTTTCCATCAAAGGAAAATCGGAATTTTTCTTTTGATTTTGGCTTTTTTGGTTGGCTTTTCGGTCATTTATTGTGGTTTCCACACTCCACTCGATGTTTTAGCTGGAATTTTGTTTTCATTTTTATTTGTGTTTATTTTCGAGAAAATTTTGTCAAGTAAAACATAAAAATAAGAAAATGATGTAAAGCCGAACTTGAAATTAATTTTAATTTCTCAGATAATAAAAGAGAGGACCTTTTCTAAAACCAAAATAAAAACCCCCTCACTAAATCACCATGGCAAATCCACTTCATTTCTGGCAGAAACTATTGTCAAGAGGAAAAGTAGAAAAAAGTGAGAAAGAAATAGAGAAAGAAAATAAGAAAAACAAGGAATTTTCTAAGGAAGCTCTTCAATTACTAGAAATTCTTGGGAAAGAAAATTGTGAAATAAAGGATTTCCTTCTAAGAAGTTATAAAAATTTGCCAATTTCTCCAGAGAGCAAAAAAATGTTTTACGATTATTTTATTAGTCATAGCGTATTTAGTGCAGCTACTACAGCAAATCCTGCTACCTCAATAATTACTGAGCTTCTCTATGATGGAGAAAAATTGAATTTATCCTCCCCCATTGATGAATATTTTCTTCTTTCAAAAGCAGGCAGATCGATTAAAGAACGGTTAAAAGTCCTGAAAGAAGAACTTTCTAAAATTATCGAGGAGTATCGCCAGAAACGAGGAGATAAAAAAGTTCTAATTGGAAATTTAGGTTCAGGGCCGGGAAGAGACGTAATTGAAGCTTTAGCGGCTCACTACTCCAATACTTCAGATGTAAGGGCAATTCATACTGATAAAGATGAGTTTGCTTTAGAAAGAGGAAAATTAATGGCTCAAATAAAAAAAGTTGATCATCTTATCGAGTTTGTTAAAGGAAATTTTTTAAAATATAAACCCTCAAAAAAATTTGACATTGTTCTTCTTATTGGAATCTTATGCCCTTTAGATTTCGAAACTTGCGTGGTTATTCTTAAAAAAGTTAAAAAATTTTTAAAAAAAGATGGTTGTATAATTGCGAGCAATGTTTCAAAAAAGATGTTGGAGGAAGATCCTTTTACTTACCATCTTATGAGTTTAGGAAATTGGAAAATGGTATTTAAAGATGAACAAGAGTTAAAAGAAATTTTTAGGAAAGCAGGTTATGAAGTGAAAAGGTATTTCACGGATTCATATGGTTTTCACATAATGTGTGTGGGAACCCCTCGTTCTTATTTTTAATCACATGAATCTATGGATTTTGTTTAGCTTTATAAACGGTTTTTTAGCTACTATATTTGGATTTTTTGTTTATTCTAAAAATAGAAAAAAACTGCTTCACCAAACTTTCCTTTTGATGAATTTGGGAGTAGCCATTTGGAGTTTTAGTTATTGCGTTTGGCTTTCAATGGAGGAAGAAACGAATGCTCTTTTTTGGTCAAGGATACTTAATTTTGGAGCCACTTTGGTTCCGATTTTTTATTTACATTGGGTACTTACCTTTTTAGATTTAGTTGAAAAAAGAAAAAAGTTGCTTATTTTTGGATACTCAATAACTTTCATTTTCATTTCTTTTAGTTTTACCCCTTATTATATTAAATCAGTAAAACCGGTTCTCGATTTTCCCTACTGGCCCCAAGCTGGGCCTTTATATGTTTGCTTTTTATTTTTAGGTTACTTTGGTTTAATAGGATATGCAATTTATCAATTATTTAAGGCTAGAAAAGTTGCCAAAGGAGAAAAACGAAATCAAATTGATTATATTATTTTAGCTTCAATTGTGGGTTTCGGAGGTGGGGCTACTAATTTTCCTTTAATGTTTGGAATTTCTTTGCTACCTCCTATTGGACAACCTCTTGTTGCTCTTTATCCCTTTATTACTACTTTTGCAATTATCAAATATCACCTCTTTGAAATTCGGGTTCTTTTAACTGAGCTTTTGGTAGGAATAATGGGGTTGATTTTGTTTTTGCAAATGATTTTTGCGCCAACCAAAGAATGGAAAATTTCTGCCCTTTCAATTTTTCTTTTATTTTTAATTTTTGGCTATCTTTTAATCAAATATACTCATCAAGAAATTAAAAGGAAGGAGGAATTGGAGGAGGCTTACAGGAAAATTGAGGCTTTATCTGAAATGAAGTCTGAGTTTTTGAAGGTGGTTAACCATCAATTGAGGACTCCCTTTTCGATAATCAGAGGTTTGGTTTCGATGATGAGTGAAGGGGAGGTTTCCCCAGAAAGACAAAAAGAATTCATTCAAAAATTGAATTTCTCTGTGGAGAGATTGGGTACCATTTTAGATGACATTTTAGCAGCTCAATCTTTAGTCGGAGGAATGGAACCTCCGATTCTTTCACCCTGTCAAATTGAAGAGATAGTTAAAATGCAAGTTGAGCATTTCAAGCCTCAGGCTGAAGCCAAAGGAATTAAAATTTCATTCAAAAAACCAAAAGAACCCTTGCCGATAACTTTAGCAGACCAACAAATGATAGAAAGAATAGTTTCAAGGTTAATCGATAATGCGATTTTGTATTCTGAAAAAGGAGAGATTGAAGTTTCGGTAGATTTGGAAAGAGAAAACAAAAAAGAATGGATTAAAATTTCAGTTAAGGATCAGGGGATTGGTTTGGATGAGAAAGATAAAGAAAATCTCTTTAAATTATTCTATCGAGGGGAAAAAGCAACTTCTATGCATCCCAACGGTACTGGTTTGGCACTTTTCATTGTCAAAAATTATGTTGAGAGCCATCGAGGGAAAATTGAGGCAAAAAGTGAAGGAAGAGGAAAGGGAAGTACTTTCATTGTTACCTTGCCGGTTATTACAGAATTATAAAAATATACCGATAAAAAACTTCAAGGGTCTTTAAAAATAGGTTAAAATATGGAAAAAAATCGGAATAACCAAAAGAAAATTTATTTTAAATGAGGATTTTGATTAAAAATGTAATTTTGGGAAAAAAGAGTGTTGATATTTTGATAGAAGGAGAAAAGATTTCAAAAATTGGAAAGAATTTGAATTTGAAGGCGGATGAAAAAATCGATGGAAAAGGAGAAAAGGCAGTGATTCCAGGTTTAATAAATTGCCATACTCATTCAGCGATGATTTTGTTTAGAGGATTGGCAGAGGATTTGCCATTGAAAGATTGGTTGGAAAAGGAAATTTGGCCAAGGGAAGCAAAGTTAACAGAAGATGACGTTTATTGGGGAACAAAGCTGGCGATTTTGGAAATGATAAAGAGTGGAATCACAACTTTTAATGAAATGTATTGGTTTGAAGAAGCTCAAATTCAGGCAGTAAAGGAAATGGGAATTAGAGCAGTTATTGGGTTAGTGATGCTCGATTTTTTACCAATGGGTTCGAAAGAAAAAGTTGAAAAACTCTACCTTAAATTCTCTCAATCAGCCACTCAGCCACTCGATCACTTAATCACTTTTTCCATCGCTCCCCATGCTATCTACACTGTTTCAAAAGAAAATTTACTCTGGGCAAAAAATTTTGCGAAAAAATACAAGCTTTTAATTCACATGCATTTATCGGAAACTGAAAACGAAGTTAAAGAATGTCAAAGAAAATACAAAATGAGGCCTGTTGAATTTTTAGAGAAAATTGGGTTTTTAAATAAAAATTGCGTTTTTGCCCACTGTGTTTGGTTATCTGACAAAGAAATCAAAATTTTGGAAAAAAGAGGTTGCAGTTTAGTTTACAATCCAACTTCAAATATGAAACTGGTTTCTGGGATTTTTCCATGGGCAAAAGTTAAAGAAAGAAAAATAAATGTTTGTTTGGGAACTGATGGTTCCGCTTCAAATAATTCTTTGAATTTGTTTTCAGAAATGAAAATCGGAGCACTTTTGCAAAAAATCAAAAACAAAGATCCAACAATAATTTCTGCAAAAGAAATTTTTCAAATGGCAACAAGAAACGGAGCAAAAGCTTTGAGAATTAATGCTGGAGAAATAAAGGTTGGAAGATTGGCTGATTTAATTTTGATCGATTTAAACAAAATTGAAATGTTCCCAAATTATGATTTGATTTCAAATTTGGTCTATTCTGATGCTAAAAACTGTGTTTCTGATGTAATTTGCAATGGAAAAATTTTAATGAGAGAGGGAAAAATCGAAGGGGAAGAAAAAATTTTAAAAATTGCAAAATTTAAATTGCAAAAAGCAAAATGGAGAAAATGAAAATCTTAGGAATCGATTTAGCCGGATCAGAAAAAAGGAAAACTGGAATTTGTATCTTGAATGAGAAATTGGAAGCAAATTGTTTTTATTTTTTTAAAAATAAAGAAATTTTAGATTTGATTGAAAAAGAAAAACCAGATTTGATTGCCATCGATGCTCCGCTTTCTTTGCCAAGAGAAAGAAAAAGTTTAAAAAAGAAATCAAAAATTCATTTTAGGAAATGCGACAGAGAATTTTGGAAATTTGGCATTAAATTTTTTCCAATAACCTTGGGGCCAATGAGAAAATTAACAGAAAGGGGAATAAAATTGAGAAAAATTTTAGAGAAAAAATACAAGGTGGTTGAAGTTTATCCTGGGGCAACTCAAGATATTTTGGAAATTCCAAGAAAGCAAAAAGGACTGAAAAAATTGAAAGAGGGACTTGAAAAATTGGGAATCAAAATTTTAAAGAAAAATCCGAACGGGGATGAATTGGACGCAATAACTTCAGCCTTTACTGGGTTTTTGTATTTAAAAGGAAAATATATAGCAATCGGCGATGAAAAAGAAGGTCAAATCATTTTACCACAAAAGGCCAGATGATTTTTACCACAATAAAATATTCAGTTTTTTCACTTTTGCGCAAAAGTGAAAAACTGATAAAATAAAATTGATTTTTAATTAAAAATTATGGATTATCTTTTACAAATTTTCAGGGCTTTGGGGTATGAAAGAAGATTAAAAATAATCGAACTTTTACTAGAAAAAGGAGAACTTTCGATTGAAGAAATTGCCTCAGCCATAAAAATTCCTTTAGCCACTTGCTGCCGAAATTTAAAAGTCTTAGAAAGAGCCTATTTGGTAAATAGTAGGAGAAAAAGTGGGCAAGTTTTTTATCAATTGAATAGGCCAAATGAGCACCCTTACAATAGGCTTATAATAGAACTCATCAAATTGCGCCGCGAACGAAAATTTAAAGAAAAATAATTTTTTTTGTTTTTTCCTGAATTCCACTTTTGCGCAAAAGTGGAATTTTGATAGACTTGAAGAAGAGTTAAAAAACGGAATTTTAAAAAATGAAATTGAGAGCCAGCCGAATTTAAAATGGGATATATAAAATTTTTAAATTGTAAGATTGATTTATCAAAGGAGGTTTTCATTCCCAGGGTTGAAACTGAATTTTGGGTAAAAAAAGCTTTAAGATCAATTCGAACAACGAACAACGAGCAAAGAACAATAAAGGTATTAGACATTTTCTCAGGGTCTGGTTGTATTGGAATTGCAATTTTAAAAAATATCAGAAAAAGCCGTGTTGATTTCGTCGATATTGATGAAAATGCAATTGAGCAAATTAAGATAAATTTGAAATTGAACAGAATCCCGCCAAAAAGGTACAGAATTATAAAGTCGGACATTTTTGAAAGAATCAAAGGGAGGTACGACTTTATTTTTGCCAATCCTCCTTATGTTGCGAAAGAAAGATTGAATGAAGTTCAAGAATCAGTGAAAAGACTTGAGCCAAAGATTTCTTGGTATGGGGGTAGGGGAGGGCTAAAGGATATAAAAAAGTTTTTGAAAGAAGCGAAAAATCATTTAAAGGAAAATGGAATAATCTTTATGGAAATTGACCCTCTTCAAAAAGAAGAAGTTGGAAAAATTCTGGAAAAGGAGGGCTACAAAAAATTCAAGTTTTACAAAGATCAATTCAAAAAAATTCGCTGGGTGAAAATATGGAAATGAGCAAGTTTCAATCGAAAATAAATTCAACTATTCCACTTTTCCGGAAAAGTGGAATGCTCGATTGAAAATTTTGTTTTAATTGTTAGTAAAAATGTTGTCAAAGTTGCCAAAGGATACAAAAGAAATTCATTGGACAAAGCATATCAAAGAGAAAATGAAAGAGTATCAACTTTCAGAAAAAAGGTTGTTGAGAGTTTTTAGAAATCCAGAAAGGAAAGAAGAGGGGATTGCACCAGGAACTGTTGCAGTAATGCAAACTGTTGGAAAAAAGTGCCCTTATGAAATTTGGCTAATGTACCAAATAAGAAAATCAACCCCGCACCAGAGTAAAACACGGTGCAGGGTTGTCCTGAATCGTGCTTCGCATTGGTTCAGGGCAAAAATCAAAAAGCAAAAAGCAAAAAGAGAGAGGATAATAATGATTTCTGCTTGGAGATATCCGGGAAAAAGTCCAATACATAACCCTCCAATTCCAGAAAACATTTTAGAAAATTTAGAGAAATTTTTAAAAAACGAAACTTTTTGATTTAGTTTTAAAATTTTGTTAAATTTAAAATATGAAATTTCAAAAAATTATAGGTTGGATTACGTTTTTTACCGGAATTTTAATAATCGGGTTTACTCTTTATCATTCTTACAACATTTTTACTGGAAAGATTCCTTCTCCTGAAATTTTTAAAATTCAAACTAAAGATACTACTTATTCTAAAAATAATACTTCAACTACTTCGAAGGAAATTCAGCGGGAAGCCAGAGAAATTTTTTCTGAACAATTGAAAGAAATTTTACCCCAAGACATTTTAACAAAAACACTAAATCTGATAGTTTGGTCAATTTTTGCTGGAATTTTGATCTTTGGAGGAAGTCAAATTTCTTCTTTAGGAATTAAATTAATAAAATGATCGGAGCTTTAATTTCTTGGTATTTATCCGATGTTCCAAAAAAAATTGTTGAGATTGAAAAAAATTTTTTAAAATTTGGAATCAACTATTTTTCAATTCCTTTTTTGCTGAAAACTTTTTTTGCCCACTGGCACAAATATTCTTGGCAATATTCCAAAGGTTTTGATCTTTTTAAAATTTTAGAGGTTTGGGCTTCCAACCAAATTTCAAGAATGGTTGGAGCGGTGGCCAGAAGTTTTCTTATCTTGATTGGCTTGATTTTTGAAATTTTAGTTTTGTTTTTTGGCGTCCTTTTCCTTTTTTGTTGGTTTTTACTTCCTCTAATTTGGTTTTTAATTTTCATTTATGGAATCAAATTTTTATTCCAAATTTAAAGGTTCTGAAATTTTCAGAGCAGTAAAGTTAGAAAAAACTCCGTTTTTTAAATGGAGGAAATTTGAAAAGAGAATTTTTTCAATCCTTTTTCTTTTTTCCCTTTTTTTGTTTTTTGTAAGCAATTTTTCAAAACCTTTCTTGGGCCTTTCTCTTTTATTTTTTGATTTCTTTTTGATTTCCTTTTTGAAAGATCTCTTTTTTGAGCAAAGAATTAAAAATCCACCACCAAGAGGAGAAATTTTTGATAAGATTGATTTCGATTTAGCAAAAGCAATTTACCTGGCTTTAAAGTTTTCAAAATCTCGTAAAGTAAACTCTTCAGTCTTTCTTTATTTTCTTTTGGATGAAAAAAATCCAAAAATTAAGTTTATTTTTTCGAGGCTTTTTGTTTCCCTTTCTGAATTAAAAAAGAAACTTTTAGAAGATAAAAGAGAAGAAGATGAGCTTGAAACTTTAATAGAGGAATTGGCAAAAGAGAGAGAAAAAATAAAAATTGGTGAGGTTTTGTTTGCTTTAGCGCAAAAAAATAAAATTTTCAAGGATTTTTTAATCCAGTGTGGATTGAAGGCTGAAGATTTAAAAGAAGTATCGGATTGGGTAGATTATCTTGAACAAGAATTTTCAAAAGCAAGAAAGTTCTGGGAGTGGGAAAATTTGATTAAAAAGGGAACTTTGGCGAGAGAATGGACTGCAGGATACACAGTGGTGTTGGACCGGTATTCTTTCGATGTCACAAAATCGATGAGAGGTCAAGGTTTTAGAAGGATTTTTGCCCACGAAAAAGAAGTAAAAACGATCGAAGGAATTTTGGCCTCTCCTGAAAAAAACGATGTCTTAATAGTTGGGGAAGCAGGAACAGGAAGAAGATCAATGATCGAATTTTTAGCAAACAATTTGGCTTTAGGAAAAAGCCTTCCCCAGTTGAATTTTAAAAGAGTTGTATATTTAGACTTGCCAAAAATAATTTCCGAAACAGAAAGCGTTGAAGAAGCAGAAAGGATCGTCGACCAAATTTTTCAAGAGGCTGCCTTTGCCGGAAATGTAATTTTAGTAATTGATGACCTTCAAAATTATGTTGGGGTCGAAACAGAAAGAAAATTAGGAGTTGTTGAAATTTCTGGAATTTTGTCTTCCTATTTGTCATTACCAAACTTTTGCTGCATTGGAATAACAACTTACGAGGGTCTTCACAAAAATTTAGAACAAAGACCAACATTGTTGAGCGCTTTTGAAAAGATCGAGGTCAAAGAGATTTCTGAAGAGGAAACTTTAAAAATTTTAGAAGATAGAGCTTTGAGACTCGAAACAAAATACAAAGTGTTTTTTACTTTTCCAGCAATCAAAAGAATAGTTTCTCTTTGCTCAAAGTATTTGCCGGCGATTCCATTTCCAGAGAAGGCAATCGATATAATTGACGAGTTGGCGGTTTTGGCGTCGCAGAGAAAAGAGAAAATTGTGTTTTTAAAAGATGTTGAGAAAGTTGTCGAGAGAAAAACAAAAGTCCCAATAGGAGAAGTCGAAGAAACAGAAAAGAGAAAACTTTTAAAATTAGAAGAGTTGATTCACCAAAGAATTATTGACCAAGAAGAGGCAGTTAAGGAAATTTCTGAAGCCTTGAGAAGGGCAAGGGCAGAAATTTCAGTGAGGAGGGGACCGATGGGAAGTTTTTTGTTTTTAGGGCCAACCGGTGTCGGAAAAACTGAAACCGCAAAGGCTTTGGCTGAGATTTATTTTGGTTCTGAAGAAAAAATGATTAGGTTGGATATGTCGGAGTTTCAAAATTTAAGCGACATTCCAAGACTTTTGGGAAGTCCTGGAGAAGAAGGGCTTTTAACAACTCCTGTGAGAGAAAGACCATTTTCTCTTTTGTTGTTGGACGAGTTTGAAAAAGCCCACCCGAAAATTTTAAATTTATTTTTGCAAGTTTTCGACGAAGGCCATTTAACAGATGGAATGGGAAGAAAAGTTAATTTCAAAAACACAATTTTAATCGCTACTTCGAATGCTGGAGCAGAGATTATTTGGGAGAAATTAAAAGAAACTCAAAAATTGGAAATCGTTAAAGAGGATCTTCTCTCTTATTTGATTCAAAACAGAATTTTTACTCCGGAATTGCTAAACAGGTTTGATGGAATAATCGTTTTTAAGCCATTGACTAAAGAAGATCTTTTAAAGATTGCAGAATTGTTGCTAAAGAAAATTCAAAAACAACTAAAGGAAAAAGAAATAGATTTTGTGATCGGAGAACCTTTGAAAGAAAAAATTGTTGAGCTCTCTTACGATCCAAAATTTGGGGCGAGAGAAATGCAAAGGGTGATTCAAGATAAAGTTGGGAATGTTTTGGCAAGGGCAATTTTATCTGGAGAGATAAAGAGAGGAATGAGAATAGAAATTGATCCTCAAAATTTTGAAATAAAAATTAATCATAAATTGTGAATTTCCTGTGGAAAAACTCTTAACCTTGAATTCATTTTCAAGGCTTTTTTAATTTATTGACTTTAATTTATCTTGTGAGTTAAAGTGAAAATAGGTGGGAAATTGTGGATAACTATGGGGAAAAGTGAAAACTCCTGTGGAAAACTATGCCATTTTTTGGAGAATACACATATTCAATAGATGAAAAAAAGAGATTAGCAATACCGCCAAAATTCAGAAAAGTTTTAGATAAAAAAGCAGTAATTACCAAAGGATTGGATCAATGCCTTTTTCTTTATCCAGCCAAAGAATGGGGAATTTTGGCAAGAAAATTAAGTCAATTGCCATTGTCACAATCTGACGCTCGAGGTTTTGCAAGATTAATGCTTGCTGGAGCAATGGAAGTTGAAATAGATAATTTAGGAAGGATTTTGATTCCAGATTATTTAAAAGAATACGCAAAGTTGAAAAAGAAAGTAGTGATTGCCGGAGTTTATAATCGAATAGAAATTTGGGATGAAAAAATTTGGCAAGGTTACAAAGAGAAAACTGAAAAAGAAGTTGGAGATATTGCAGAAAGGTTGAAGGAACTTGGTGTATGATTGCAAATTGTAAATTGCAAATTGCAAATTGGGAAAAAAGAATTCATGAACCGGTTCTTTTAAGGGAAGTAATTGAATACTTGAATGTAGGAAAAAACAAAAATTATATAGATTGCACGATTGGAGAAGGAGGGCATGCAGTTGAAATTTTAAAAAGGAATGGTCCCAAGGGGAAAGTTTTAGGAATAGAGATTGATCCCGAACTTTACAAAAAATTAAAAAAGGAAAAATTGGAGAGATTGATTTTAGTTAAAGATTCTTTCTCAAATTTGAAAGAAATTGTAAAAAGGAAAAAATTTGGACCGATCTCTGGAATTTTATTCGACCTCGGACTCTCAAGTTGGCATTTGGAAAAATCTGGTAGAGGATTCAGTTTTTTGAAAGATGAACCCTTAATTATGAGTTACGATTGGAATCGAACAAAAAGTATGCTGCTACGTAGCAGTGGAGTTTCTTCCCGGGAACTGTGGGCAGGGAAAATTGTTAACGAGTGGTCAGAGAAGGAAATAGAAAGAATTTTGAGAGAGTATGGCGAGGAAAGATTCGCAAAAAGAATTTCCAGAGAAATTGTTAGGGCCAGAAAGATAAAACCAATAATGACAACTCTCCAACTGATTGAGATTATCAAAAAAGCAGTACCAACTTTTTACCAACACAGAAAAATTCATTTTGCCACTCGAACATTCCAGGCATTAAGAATTGCTGTCAACAATGAGTTGGAAAATCTAAAGGTTGCTCTTCCACAGGCGATTGAAATTTTAAGAAAGGATGGAAGGTTAGCGGTAATTTCTTTTCATTCTCTGGAGGACCGAATTGTTAAAAATTTTTTTAAACAAAAAGAAAAAGAAGGAAAAATAAAAATTTTGACAAAAAAACCAATAATCCCCTCGGAAGAAGAAATAAAACAAAATCCAAAGTCGAGAAGTGCAAAATTAAGAGTGACAATAAAAATTAAATGAAAAAAAATTTGGCAAAAATAAATGTCTTGAATTTAGTGTTGGTTCTGGTTCTTTTGGGATTTACTTTATTTAAAATCAACCTTTTAGTAAAAGAAGCTTTGTCGATCGAATCGATGAAAAGGGAAATTACTGAACTTTCCAAAGGAAATCAAAAATTGGAAGATGAAGCATTGTCCATAAATTCAATTTCTCATTTAGACCAATTTCTGGAGAATTCTAATTTTGTTAAGGCAGAGAAAATAAAATTTATCCAAGTTTTTGAAGGAAGGGTTGTTGCAAAATGAAAAACTTAAGAGAAAATTTAGTTTTTTGCTTAATTTTAATTTTTACTTTCGTTTTAATTTATCGTTTATTTTCGCTTCAAGTTTTAAAAGGAAATTATTATCGTGCCCTTTCTTTTGGAATTCATAATTCCTTCGCAGAAAGCGTTACAAAAAGGGGAGAAATATTTTTTGCTGGTGGAGAACCTCTGGCACTCAATAGAGAATATTTTTTTGTATTCGCAACCCCCCGAAAAATAGAAGAAAAAGAAAAAACTGCGAAAACCTTAAGCGAAATTTTAAATCTTAACGAGGAAGAAATTTTAGAAAAAATTAAAGAAGATAAAAATTTTTCTTTGATTAAAGAAAAACTCACCGAAGAAGAAGTAGACAAAATTAAAAGATCGAATTTACCAGGGGTTTTTGTTGAGTCAAAAATTGAAAGATACTATCCCCAAAAGAATTTAGCATCGAACATAGTCGGTTTTGTTGATGCTGAAGGGAATGGAAGGTATGGGTTGGAAGAGTATTATGACGAAATTTTAAAAAGGGGAGAAAACTTAATTTTAACGATAGATTTTCGAATCCAGTATCAGGCAGAAAAACTTTTAGAAAAAGCAAAAGAGAATTTAGGAATTGAAGGCGGACAAATAATAGTGGCAGAACCTACTTCTGGAAAAATAATTGCTTTTGCCAGCTTTCCAAATTTTGACCCCAATTCTTACTCAGAATATGCCAAAAATTTAGAAGTTTTTAAAAATCCTGGCACCCAAAATCTTTTCGAGCCTGGTTCAGTTTTCAAATCGATAACTATGGCAGCAGCTTTAGAGGAAGGGAAAATTACCCCCGAAACCACTTACCGCGATCCGGGGGAAATTAAAATCGATGGTTGGACAATTAGAAATTATGGGCACAAAGTTTTTCCTGGAGAGATTACTATGACTAAGGTTTTAGAAAATTCAATCAACACTGGGGCAGTTTTTGTAAAAAACCGATTGGAAAATTCAACCTTTCTCAATTACATTGGAAATTTTGGATTTTTTGAAAAAACGGGAATCGATTTGCCAGAGGTTTTTTCTGAAAACAAAGAATTAAAAAGTGGAAGAGATGTAAACCTTGCGACCGCCTCCTTCGGTCAAGGAGTTGCGATAACTCCAATTCAATTGCTGAGGGCCTATTGCGCAATTGCCAACGGAGGAAAATTGATTACTCCATACTTGGTTGAGAATTTTCACAACGAAAATTCAAGAAAAATTTTATCCCAAAAAACTACTTCACAATTAACTTCGATGCTTGTTTCAGTAGTCGAAAAGGGGTCGGGGAGGAGGGCAAAAATACCCGGCTATTATATTGCTGGAAAAACTGGAACCGCTTTACAACCAAAAGTTGGAGAAAAGGGATATTCAGAAAAAACCTGGCAAACCTTCGTTGGCTATTTTCCGGCTTACAATCCAAAAGTAGCAATTTTGGTAAAGTTAGACAATCCAGCAACCAAAGATGCTGGATACTCTGCAGTTCCAATTTTCCACGATCTCGCAGATTACATCATAAAACTTTATCAAATCCCCCCAGATTATGAGTGAAGTTTTCAGAAAAATTAAATATTTACTCCAAAAAAAACCAGTGATTGTAATCACCGGGGAAGGAAGAAAATCAACCAAAGAAGCGATTTCTCTTTTGGTAAAGGATGCTTTGATTTTTTCTTTTGACGATCCTGAAATCAAAAGGGCAAATTTTTTCTTGAAGTCATCACCCCTTTCTGTTTTAGTGGTAACTCATGTGGGGGAAATTCCCTTTGACAGAGATTACTTTGCCGGTGAAAGAGAAAGGTTGAAAAGTACGATCGAACTTGCCAAAAGTCTGGCCCCAAAAGATTATTTAGTTTTAAATTACGATGATGAAACTGTAAGGGAGATTGACGATATTACTAATTTGAAGACCTTTACTTTTGGCTTTTCAGAAAGGGCAGATTTTTTTGCTTCAAACATCAAATTCAACCAGGGGATAAACTTTAAAGTGAATTACAAAGGAAGCACGGTTCCTTTTTGGTTAGAAGAAACTTTCGGAAAAGAACAAATTTATTCAGCATTGGCAGCAGCTGCAGTGGGAACGATCTTGGGAAAAAATTTAATTGAAGTTTCGCAGATGCTCAAAAACTACAAGGCCCTGCCCGGAAAAAGGAGGTTGCTTGATGGGATAAATAATTCCAAAATTTTGGATGATAGTGAATCAGCAACAATCTTTTCGATGATTGAGGCAATAGAAATTTTAGGAAAAATTCCAAGTTTTAAAAGAAAAATTGCGGTTTTGGGAGATGTAATTGGCGTGGGAAAGTATACCATAGAAGCTCACGAAACAGTGGGGGAAAAAGTTGCAAAAAATTGTGATTTGCTCTTTACCGTAGGACCGAGAGCAAAATTCATTGCCAAAGGGGCGATGGAGAAAGGAATGGACGATTTTAAAATTTTCTCTTTCGATAGGGTTGAAGATGTCATTTTTAAGTTGAAAGAGACGATCAAATCAGGAGATATAGTTTTGGTTGATGGGTCAAAAGAAATGAAAATGTCAGAGATCATTGATCAAATTAGGAAAATTTGGTAAAATTATTAAAATCGGCCCCGTCATCTAGTGGACTAGGATCCATGGTTCTCAGTCATGGCACACGGGTTCGAATCCCGTCGGGGCCACAAAAATGGAAGATCGAGAAAGAAAAATTCTCCGGGCAATTTCAACTCTCTCTGGAACGATAATCGGAGTGGGTTTTTTTTCGTTGCCATACATCCTTTCTCGAGTTGGTATTCATGTCTTGATTCTTTATTTTCTCTCTTTGGGTTCTTTAGTAATCTTAATTCATTTACTTTTTGGAGAATTGGCAATTTTGACCCCCGATTTAAAAAGGCTTCCCGGGTTTGCAAAATATCATTTGGGAAATTTTGGAGAAAAAATCGCTCTGATTTCAGCAATCTTTGGGACCTACGGAACTTTATTGGCCTACTTAATAATCGGAGGGGGTTTTTTAAAAAATTTATTTTTTCCAATTTTAAAAAATTTTGATTTAGTTTTCGTTCTTATTTATTTTTTGCTCGCTTGTGTTCTTATTTTTTTAGGAATTAACATAATTTCAAAAATTGAATTTTTGGACTCTTTCCTTTTTTTGTTGATTTTAATTTTGATTTTAATTTTTGGTTTTAAAATTTTCGAATCTAAAAATTTATTTTCGATTCCCAAACCTTCAGACCTCTTTTTGCCCTACGGTCCGATTCTTTTTTCTTTATGGGGAGTTTCGATGATTCCAGAAATTGAAGAAATTTTAGGAAAAAACAAAAAAGATTTAAAGAAAGTAATTTTCATTTCAGTTTTGATTTCTGCTCTGTTTTATTTTTCGTTTGCCGTTTTGGTTTGTGGAATTTTAGGAAAAGAAACTAAAGAGGATGCAATTTCTGGACTTGAAAAATTTCTTGGAAAAGGCGTTTCAAAAACCCTCTTTCTTTTTGGAACTATCACTACCTTTACTTCCTTCGTTGCTTTAGGCCTAACTCTTCAAAAAGTTTTTTGGTATGATTTAAAGATTGAAAAGAATTTAGCGTTCGCCCTATCTTCTTTCCCTCCATTAATATTGTTTTTATTGGGATTTAATCGTTTTTTGCCAGTCATTTCTTTTGTCGGTGGCATTTTTCTTGGTATAGATGGAATCTTAGTTCTATTAATGTATAGAAAAATTAAAAAACCCAAAATCAAAGATTTTCTCTTTTACCCCCTCTTCTTGGTTTTCTTTTTTGGAATTTTTTATCAGATTTTTTATTTTTTTAAAATAAAATGATCGGAGTTTTAATTTTTTCATTAATTTTCCTTGTTTCTTTTTTTCTTTTGTTTTGGTCTGGGAATGTTTTAGTTGAAGCACTTAAAAGAATTTCGAAATTTTTAGGATGGAAGGAATTTGTCGTTTCCTTTTTTATCGTCGGCCTTTCAACCACAATTCCAAATTTTATAGTCGATCTTATCTCGGCGGCTGAAAGAATTCCTCATTTGGCACTGGGAGATGTAATCGGAGGAAACATCGTTGATTTGACCTTAATCGTTGGAATCTCTGCCTTAATTTCAAGGGCCGGACTTTCTTTGTCCAGCAGAACGGTTCAGGGGAGTTCGATTTTTACAATCTTGGTTGCAATTTTGCCGTTGGTTTTAATTTTTGATGGGGAACTTTCGAGGGGTGATGGAATTTTACTTCTTTTTACTTTTTTCATTTACATTTTTTGGCTTTTCCAAAAGAAAGAGAGGTTTGAAAAAATTTATGATGGAATAAAAGAGCCATTAACTTTAAAATTTTTCTTTAAAAACATTTTGCTTTTATTTTTCTCAATCTCCATTCTGCTATTATCTGGGCAAGGGATCGTAAAATCTGCTCTATTTTTTTCAAACTTTTTCAAAATTCCTTTAATTTTTATTGGAACCTTGATCGTTGGTTTTGGAAATTCTCTGCCCGAATTTTCTTTTTGTTTCCAGGCTGCCAGAAAATCCCAAGATTGGATGATAATCGGAGATGTTATGGGATCGGTAATTTTGTGCGCTACCTTGGTTTTGGGTTCTGTTGCTCTGATTTCACCAATTAAAATTTTTGATTCTTCTCAGCTGGTAGTTTCCAGAATATTTCTGTTGATCTCTGCAATCATTTTCTTAGTTTTTACCAGAACTGGAAGGAAAATCACCAAAACCGAAGCCCTCTTTTTGCTCTTCCTTTATTTTTGTTTTCTTCTTACTCAAATTTTATTTTTAATGAATATCAACGAATAACGAATTTGTTACGAATATACGAATGGCGGGTCAAATACGGGTATTTGGCGCGCAAATTGACTAATTTAAGATGAATTGGTAAATTTTATTTGATGGTGGAGATTTTTGTTGTTTTAGTTTTTGTTTTGGTGGGATTTTTTCTTCTTTATTTTAAAATTAGCCAGCAAAGCCAAATAAACATTGAGCAACAAAAGGCAATTCAAGAAATTAAAGAGAAATTGCTTTTGGGAAGCCAGCTTCAAGATCATTTAAAAGAGGGAATCGAAAGAACCAAGGATTTGATCGAGGATTTGAGAAGGTCTGAGGCAGAAAGGAGAGAAAGGGAAAGAGAATTTTTAGAGAGAATAAAAAGGGTCGATGAGATTATCGCTGGAACTACTTCAAAGGGAATTTCTGGAGAAGAAATTTTGAGGGAAACTTTTAAAAAATTGCCACCCGAAATGATAGAGAGGAATTTTTCGGTTGGAGGAAAAAGGGTAGAGTTTGCCTTGGTTTTGCCAAATCAAAAAAGGATTCCGATTGATTCAAAATGGCCAGCCTCGAATTTAATTTTGGAATTGGAAAAGGAGAAAGATCAAAAAAGAAGGAAAGAAATAATTGAGGAGATTGAAAAAGAAGTGATAAAGAGGATAAGAGAGGTGAGCCAATACATAGACCCTTCTGTTACTTGGTCCCAAGCGATTGCTGCAATTCCAGATTCTGTTTATTCGGTTTTGAGCCAAGCCCATTTGAAAGCAAGAGAAGAAAATGTGATTTTGATGCCATATTCTATGGTTTTGCCCTTAATTTTGTATATGTACAGGTTGCATTTGCAATATTCGATTTCGATCGATATGGAAAATTTGCAAAATCATTTGATTTCGATTTCAAAAAATTTGGACCAGATGGAGGAAATTTTGGAAAATAAAATTGCAAGAGGGACGACGATGATCCAAAACGCCAACCTTGAGTATCGCCAGTTGATCGGCAAGGTGAGGTCTTCTTTAAAGGAACTTCAGGTTAAAAGGTCAGAGGAGAGGGAAAAATTAAAATGAAAATAAAATGGAATTAGCAGTGATTAAAACCGGAGGAAAACAATATTTGGTTTCTCCAGGAAAAAAAATTCAAATTGAAAAAGTCAAAGGGGAAGGAGAAATAGTTTTCGATCAAGTTTTACTTTTGGCAAAAGATGAAAAAATAGAAATTGGAAAGCCAATAGTTGAAGGAGCGAAAGTAATTGGGAAAATTTTGGGGGAGAAAAAAGGGAAGAAAATAGTAATTTTGAAACATCGACCGAGAAGTTCTTACAGAGTGAAAAAGGGACACAGACAAATCTATACAGAGGTTGAAATAACTAAAATAGAAATTTGATAAATTTCTATCTTCGGCTTTCTAAGGCAGAAGATAAGGTTTCCTCATCAGCGTATTCCAGTTCCCCACCGGTTGGTAGTCCTCTGCCAAGTCGAGTAATTTTCTTTCCAGAGTCTTTCAATTTTCTTTCCAAAAGAAGGACGATTGCCTCTCCTTCTGGAGTTGGGTTAGTTGCGATTATAATTTCTTTTATTTCTTTATCTTCAATTCTTTCTTTTAACTCTTCGATCCTCAATTTTTTCAATTCTTCTTTTTTTATCGCAGATACTGGCCCTCCTAAAACGAAATAAAGTCCTTTGTATTTTTTTGTCTTTTCTATTGCTTCAAGGTCAGTCTCTTTTTCGACAATACAAAGCAGAGATTTATCCCTGGTTTTATCTCCACAAATTTCGCAAATTTCTCCTTCTCCTTCAAATGGCTTAAAACAATTTTTGCAAAACTTAATTTTTTCTTTCAAATCTAAAATTGCCTTTGCCAAATCCTCCACCTCTTTTTTATCTCTTTTTATCAGATAAAAAACGAACCTGGTTGCGGTTCTCTGTCCGACAGTTGGGAACTTGGAAAATAGTTCAATTAATTTTTGAATTGTTTTTGGATACATTATTAAAACTCTTCAAAAATGTCAGCCCCTTTCTCCAAATTTCTAAAGGTAACGCATCTTTCATCAAAATAAAGTTCAACCCTTCCCACCGGACCGTTCCTGTGTTTTGCAATGATGACATCGGCAATTCCTTTCCTTGGAGTATCTTGGAAATATCTATCTTCCCTATAAATGAACATTACTACATCGGCATCTTGTTCAATTGAATTATGGACGACAATGTTGTTGGCTAAAAAGTTATGAGTTTTTGGAATGGTAAGGTCATAAACATCTTCAATTTCCAGAGGTTCGATCGAAACAATCTCATCCCAAAAAACATCACTTTCAGCTAAATTTAAAAGTTCAGGAGAAGAAAGATGGTTTGCCATTAATTTTAATCTTTTAAAGCCAACATTATTTCTAAATAAAGAATTTCTTCCACCAAAAGCGACCCCCAAATTCTTATAAAACTGTTTCCAACTTAATCCTCTTTTCATCCTTATTTCATCGATTAAACCCCAAACTTCCTTCGGTACCACATCTAAATTTGTGTTTGGAACAATTTCATTAAGGTTTTTTATTAGTTGTTTAACAATTTTTTCTTTTCCAAAAACTCCAATTTCTTTTAAAAATTTCATTTGATGTTCTTTTCCTTGAATTCTAACCGCATAGCACGATCGATAACCAGTTTTTCTTTGCTCAAAGATTTTGCTTCTAATTCCAAACCTTAATAAAAGTTCTTTTACATCCTGAGCCATCTTTAAACTAGTGGTTGAATAGAAGATGGCAGCAGAGGTTTTTCTTTTTTTCATCTTTTTTTCACTAGCGTTGCCATCGGTTGCCCAAAGATGAGATAAAAAGAGAGCCAATTTATTTTTATCAAGAGTAAAAATAGCTTCTGGAATGACCTTTTCCCATGAACGAGCAGGCTTCAATCCCAGTTTTTTATACCAATTTATGATCGGATGATGTTTTCCAGGAGCCAAAGGATAAGGTGAAGGAAGGTAAACATGGTACCAGTTTTTTTGCCAGACAAGCCGAGGTTTTATTTTGAATAATTTCTTTGCTAATTTTGCTACTGTTTGAATATTTTTGAGATTGCTGCTGGTATAATGGATTGGTTGGTGCTCCACTACACAACCATCGCCCAAAAGATGAGCTAAAAGAATGATTTCCTCATCAGAAAGTTCATTTTTGGGAGAGTAAGGAACGAGTTTTTTAGCAGTGGCTATTTTATCCCCGATTTTTAATTTTTCTAAAGGATACCAGCCATCTAATTTTCTAAACGGATGATTGGCTGATGCTTTGATTTCAAATCCACTTTTAGTTTTGAGTAAATAAACCTTCTTTTTTCCACTGTGAAAGACTTTTGAAATCATTCCTACTTTCAATTTCCAATCATCATCTAAAGTATAAATTGGAATGTTTTTCTTTCCGACTAAATCTTTAATTTTTATTCTTTCCCCAGTATCAGCCCTGGTTAAAAGGGTATCACCAGCAAGACACCCAGATTGTCTCAAATCTGCCAATTTTGGAATTGGGGGAGATCTATGTTCTACTGCCCTCGAGAGTTGAGAAATTGCTAAAACCGGAACTTGAAGTTCCCTTGCTAATGCTTTTAATGCCTTTGAATTTTCTGAAACTTGCTGAACTGGAGAGGCATCTGGGTTTAAAGGTTCCATCAATTGCAAATAATCTACGATTATCAAACCCAATCCTCTTTCTGCCTGGAGCCTCCTCGACATTGCTTTCATTTGTAAAACGGTTGAAGTTGGAGCATCATCGATATAAATTGGGGCTTCTGCCAAAATCGACATTGCCCTTTGAATTTTCACAAAATCATTTTCCTCGCCCTCTGCCGACAACCTTCCAGTTCTTAATCGCCAAAGGTCGATTCCAGCCAAAGAAGCAATAAACCTATCGACTATTTGATCCTTTGACATTTCCAAAGAGAAAATACCCACTGGAATTTTTTCCTTGGTTGCTACATTCATGGCTATCGACATTGCCAGGGCTGATTTTCCCATTGTCGGTCTGGCAGCCAAAATTATCAAATCTGATTTTTGAAGACCAGCCAAAAGATTGTCTAAATCGACAAAACCAGTTGGCACTCCTCTCAAAGATGCTCCGTGCTTTGATAGCTTGTCGATCCTCTCGAATGCCTCTTCTAAGGTTTCCTTAACATGGACGAATTTTTGAGAAAGAGATTTTTGTGCGATCGAAAAAATTCTTTTCTCAGCTTTATCTAAAAGTTTATCAACATCTTCCGCTTCGTTAAAAGCCATTTGCCCGATGTCTTGGGAGGCAGAAATTAAATCCCTCAAAACCCTCTTTTTGTGAATTATGTTTGCATAGTTCAAAATGTTGGAAGGAGTTGAGACAGAATTTATTAATTCGGTTAAATAAGCCCTTCCCCCAATTTCTTCCAACAATTTTTTCTCTTCCAACCTGTTTGAAACAGTCAAAATATCTATTGGCTCTCCTTTTTGGAAAAGTTCCAAACAAGCCTCGTAAATCGTTTGGTGGATTCCTCGATAAAAATCATCCGGCTTTAAAAAATCTGCCACTCTCAAAATTGCTTCTTTATCTATCAAAAGGCATCCCAAAAGGCATTTTTCAGCCTCGATCGATTGTGGAGGAATTTTCCCAGAAATTTCTTCTGCCATATTTTAAATTTATCATTGAGAGAGTAGGTTGGCAAGAGGAAAAATTTTTAATAAAATGTAAGAATGAAAGTTGGTTTAATTTCATTCCATTCTTTTTTGGAACCAGGCGGAGTAAAAACCCACGTTTTAAGTTTAGCAAATGAATTTAATAAAAGGAAAATCGATTTTAAAATTGTAATTCCGAGAAGAAAAATTAGCGAAAACTATGGAAAAAACGTGGTATTGTTGGGGACCTCATTCCCTTTGAATTGGGGGGGCGGCACTTCGGATTTGGTTTTCAATTTCATCCCAGCTTCGATCGAAGGATGTTTAATAAAAGAAAAGTTCACTATTTTGCATTTCCACAATGCCTCCTTTCCTTCATTTTTCCAAATCCTTCTTTCACCCCTTTCTTTTAAAACGACAAACGTTTTAACCTTCCATTCAGACATTGAAAGAAGTAATTTTTTGAAAAATTTTCCCCAACTTTTCGATTTCTTTGTTGGGTTTTGTAATTTCAGGTTGGATGGTTTAATTGCAGTGTCAAAGGTTGCTTTTGGATATTTCGAAAAATTTAAAAAACCAAAGACGATAATTCCAAACGGAATCGATTTGGAAAAATTCAACCCAAAAAATAAAAAAATTGAGAAATTTTTAGACGAGAAAATAAATTTGCTCTTTGTCGGAAGGATTGAAGAAAGAAAAGGATTGATTTATCTTTTGAAAGCATTTTCGATTTTAAAAACAAAATACCGCAATTTGAGGTTGCTCGTTGCCGGAGATGGTCCGGAAAAAGAAAATTGTGAAAAATTTGTAAGAGAAAATAATTTAAAGGACATTATTTTTTTAGGAAGCGTTGAAAAGGAACTTCCATCACTTTATGCGACCTGCGATATTTTTTGTGCTCCTTCAATTTTTGGAGAAAGTTTTGGATTGGTGATTTTGGAAGCAATGGCATCTGGAAAGCCAGTAGTCGGTTTTGCCAATGAGGGATACAAAGAATTGATGAAGGGAAAGAGAGGAGAAAAATTTTTGGCAACCCCAAAAAATTTTAAAGAATTGGCGAAAAAGATTGAGATTTTAATCAAAAACGAAAAACTGAGAAAAGAAATGGGAGAATGGGGAAAAAAAGAAGCAAAAAAATATTCTTGGGAAAAAATTGCTGAGAGGGTTTTAGATTTTTATCAATTTTGTCAAAAGGAAAAAAATAAAAATTTCATCCTCAGTTTTTAATTTTTTTAATTTTGGATCCCTTTTTGGTATCTTCAATCCAATAGCCCATTTCTTTTATTTTCTCTCTGATTTCATCTGCCTTTTTGAATTCTCCCCTTTTCCGATAATTTTCTCTGATTTTAACTAACTCTTTTATTTCTTTTGGAATTCTTGGTCTTTTTATTTTCTCAAGATTCAGACCAAAAATTTTATTAAAATCCAACAAAATTTCATATTTTTCTTGGTTTGAAATTTTTTGATCTCCGATTAAATTCCACATTAAAGCCAGGGCTTTTGGAATATTCAAGTCATCGTTAATAAAATCCAAAAATTTCTTTTGATACCTTTCCTTATTGCTCTTTGTTCTTTGTTCATTGCCCGCTGATTTAATTTCTCTCACTTTCTGATAAAGATTTTCTAAGGCATTTTGGGCAGACCTCAGAGCATCGAAAGTAAAATTTAACTTAGATCTGTAATGGGCCCCCAAGCAAAAATAACGAAAGGCCAAGGGATCAAAACCCCTTTTGATCAAATCATCCAAAGTATAAATGTTTCCGAAAGATTTTGCCATTTTCTTTCCTTCGACCATCAAAAATTCACCGTGCAACCAATATCTTGCCAAAATTTTTGAAAAAGCAGCTTCTGCCTGAGCGATTTCGTTTGTATGATGGATTAAAATGTGATCTATTCCGCCACAATGAATGTCAAAAGGAATTCCCAAAAATTTTTTTGACATCACAACGCATTCTGTATGCCATCCAGGGAATCCCTTTCCCCAAGGAGAATCCCAAACCATTTCTTTTCTTTCCTTTGCAAATTTCCAAAGAGCAAAATCAGTCGGATTTTTCTTTCCAGAAACAATTTCAACTCTTGCCCCGGGCAAAATTTCCATTTTCTTTGGCCAAAGCCTTCCGTATTTTTTCAATTTCGAAGTATCGAAATAAACTCCATCTTCAATGATGTAAGTAAATCCCTTTTTTTCCAAAATTTTTATCAATTCGATTTGATCTCTTATTGTTTCTGTTGCTCTGACCCAAACATCTGGTTCCAAAATATTCAACCTTTTCAAATCCCTTTTGAAAGCCCTCTCATAAAACCTCGCAATTTCTTTTGCTGTTTTTCTTTCTCTTTTTGCTGCAATCAAAATTTTATCTTCTCCAACATCTTGATCAGAAACCAAATGCCCGACATCAGTGATGTTCATCACATGCTTTACTTTGTATCCATTGTAAATTAAAACCCTTTTTAAAATATCCTCGAAAATATAGGTTCTTAAATTCCCAATGTGGGCAAACCAATAGCAGGTTGGCCCGCATGTATAGAGTCCAACTTTTTTGTCTTTTAAAGGTTTAAAAATCTCTTTTTTCCGAGTTAAAGTGTTATAAAGTTTGTGCATAGTTCAATTATAGCATTACATTCATTCAAAAGAAAACCCTAATTTGAAAACTGGAGCAAATTTACAAATTAGATGATTCAATACGACCTATTTTGATTTTTCAAAATTTATGGTATGATGGGAGAATGAAGAAAATCGATTTCATTTTGGCTTTGATTACTGGGGAAGGGGTCGCCTGGCTGTTTATCTGGTTGATTAAAAATTCACCATTGAGTTTGCCATTTTTAAATTGGCTCTTGCCAGTTTTGTTCCCCGTTTTATCCATTTTTGGAATTTGGTTTGCTGAACTTATTGGCCGAAAATTTCTTTTTATTTACCAACTGGCAAAATTTGTTTTAGTTGGGGCTTTTTTTGCAGTTTTCGATTTGATTATCTTGAATTCTTTGATGGCTTATTTTGGAATTACGAAAGAGGAAATTTTGAAGTATGCAATTTTTGTAGCAATTTCATTCACGATCGTCACCACCTTCAAATACTTTGCTAACAAATATTGGGCCTTTGAGAAAGTTGAAAAAGAAAGGATGGAAAAAGAGTTTGGAATTTTCTTTTTAGTGACTGCGATTTCGGGCTTAATCCAGCTTGGAGTTGCATCTTTATTATTTAAGTTTTTGATTTCAGTAATTCCCCCGTTGCTGGCTGGAAATGTTGGGAAAATTTTGGGAATCGTGGTGGCTTCTGCCTGGAACTTTTTGTGCTACAAATTTTTGGTTTTCAAGAAATAATATGTCTCAAGTTTTTTATCGAAAATACAGGCCGCAAAAATTCTTTGAATTTATTGGCCAAGAACACGTGGTTAAAACTTTGACTAATGCGATTTCGATGGGAATGATTTCCCATGCTTATTTATTTTCTGGACCGAAAGGAACCGGAAAGACAACATTGGCGAGAATCTTTGCAAAAGCAGTAAATTGTCAAAATAGAAAAGAGGAGGAATTTGAGCCCTGCTGTCAATGTACATCTTGCATTGAAATTCAAGAGGGAAGGGCAATGGATTTGATAGAAATTGATGCTGCGTCCCATAGGGGGATTGATGAAATTCGTGAATTGAGGGATACGATTAAGTTTGTGCCGACAAAATCAAAATATAAAGTTTATATTATCGATGAGGCTCATCAACTAACAAAGGAGGCAGCGAACGCCTTGTTGAAAACTCTCGAGGAACCCCCGCCTTTTGTGATTTTTATTTTGGCGACCACAGAACCCCATAAAATGATTCCGACGATTTTGTCAAGATGCCAAAGGTTCGATTTTTATAAATTGAAAATGGCAGAAATTTTTGGAAAATTGGAGACGATCACAAAGAATGAAAAAATCAACATTCAAAAAGAGGCATTGGCAGAAATCGCAAGGTTGGCAGGAGGTTCAATGAGGGATGCAGAATCCCTTTTGGATCAAGTTTTCACACTTTTTGGGCAAAAAGAAATTAAAGTAGAAGATATAAGGAATTTACTTGGTTTAGTCCCAACGCAGTTGGCTATCGAGTTTTTCGACTTTCTGATAAAAAAAGATGCCAAAGGGGGAATAAATTTTTTGAATGAAATTGGAGAAAAGGGAATTGATTTGGAAGAATTTGCAAAAAGTTTTGTCGATTATTTGAGGAAAGTTTTAATTTTCAAAATTACAAATTCAACAGATGATGAAATATTCTCAGCTCTTTCTAAAGAGGAATTGGAAAAAATGAAAACTCAGGCTTTAAAAATTAGCGAAACTGAATTAAAAAAAATGCTCTCTCTCTTTTTAGACGCCCAAAACAAAATGAGATTTTCTCCAATTTTACAGTTGCCCTTGGAATTAGCGATCGTTGAAATTTGCTCTAAATAAGGTCTTGAAATTTTTATCGAAGCTGATAAAATAGTATAGATTCGAACTTTATGGCAGTAAAATTTAAAGAAAAAGAAACAGCCATAGAATTAAGGAAGCAAGGATATTCGTATTCCGAGATTTTAAAGAGAGTTCCAGTGGCAAAATCAACTCTATCTTTATGGTTAAGAAGTGTAGGATTAGCTAAACAACAGAAACAGCGCCTTACAGAAAAAAGACTTGCAGCTTTAAAACGAGGTTGGGAAGCTTGTAGGAGGAAAAGAATTCTTATAATGAATAAGATTAAAGAAGATGCGAAGAAAGAAATAAAAGAAATTACCCAAAGAGATTTATGGCTAATTGGGATCGTTCTATATTGGGCAGAAGGAGCAAAGGAAAAGGAATATCGGCGAGGTGAGTTAGTATCTTTCAGCAATTCTGACCCCAATATGATATTACTTTTTATAAAATGGCTAAAGGAAATTTGTTTAATTCCCCCTTCGGATTTAATTTGCGACCTTTATATTCATGAAACTGCTAATTGGAGAGAGGCAAAAAGATATTGGGCAGAAATTCTTTCAATTCCAATTAATCAAATCAGGATTTACTTTAAAAAGCATAAAATTAATTCAAAAAGAAAAAATGTTGGTAAAAATTATCATGGCATAATGAGAATTAAAGTAAGGCGCAGTGTAAATTTAAATCGAAAAATCGCTGGTTGGATAGAAAAAATTTGTGAAATTTTACGTTGCGGGGTGGTGTAACTGGTAAGCACACCTGCCTTTGGAGCAGGAGATTGTAGGTTCGAATCCTACCCCCGCAGCCATGTACCAGAGTTTGCTCCGCAAAAGAAACAAAGATGGAAAAATTACAATACTGCATCTATGTTCTTTGTAGTCTAAAAGACAACTCTTTTTACATTGGATTTGCTGAGAATCTTAAACAACGCCTTACCGATCACTTTCATGGCGATTCTAAATCGACAGCACCAAGAAGACCTTTTAAATTGATTTTTTGCGAATACTTCCCTTCAAAGAAAGATGCTCTAAGACGTGAAAAATACTTCAAAACAACAAAAGGCAAAAGAACTTTAAAATTATTACTAAAGAATTCGTTGAATCTGATATAAAATTATTAGCAGGCAGAGCAAAACTGCTTTTTTCCAAATTCCTTTAATTTGTGAATTAAATTTGGTAAAATGACAATGAAAATTAAGTGGGTTTAATTTCCAACAACTACATAAAAACGGGGGTATTACCCCCCTTAGTATACTAAGGTACTAAAAGTCGTCGTCTCATTCTTCTGTTTGGGATGTGAACTTTGTTCCTCTGTCCACATTTATGACATTCAACTTCCACTTCTTTTTCTTCATCAGGATCAAGTTTTTGAGACAGCGGAATTTTAAACTTAATATGACAGTGTTTACACTCTAGCTCAATTTTTTCTTTAAATGGCTGACTCTTTCGTTGATTCATCCTCCACCTCCTAATTTAAAATGTTCATATTGAAAAGACGGAAAAGATTCAATTTTGTTACACCTTGAAATTTAGATTCTTGCTTGATTGATTTTTTTGTTTGAAATTTATAAAATTGAAGCATGGAGAAAATCACAAACGAAATTTTAAAAGAAGTTTTCCCAGAGAGGCTAAAAGAGAAATATTTCAAAAAGTATGATTTTGGGCTTTTGATTGTCATTGGTGGTTCTGATTTTTATTCTGGCTCTCCTGCTTTGGCTGCAATGGCTGCTTTCAGATCTGGAGTTGGAATGGTGAATATTATTGCCCCAAAAAGGGCGTCAGATATCATCGCCTCCTTTTCTCCGAATTTGGCTGCCTATCCATTGGAAGGAAAATGGTTAACAAAAAAGCATTTGTCAATTCTCATTGAAATGACAGAATCAGCAAAGCAGGTTGCAGAAGGAAACGTTGCTGTAGTAATTGGTGGGGGAATGGGAAGGACAAGGGAAACTCAAGAGGCAATAGTTGAATATCTTTCAAAAATTGATGTTCCAGTGGTTATCGATGCCGATGGAATTTATGCAGTAGCCAAAAGAACAGAAATTATCCCTGGCAAAAAATTTCTCTTTACTCCTCATCCTTATGAATTTTTCGTTTTGACAGGAAGGAAAGTTTATCAATTGCCTTTGGAAAAGCAAATAAAAATTGCTCAAGAGGAGGCAGAGAAGTTAAAAACAGTAATTTTGTTAAAAGGAATGCCAGATATTATTACCGACGGAAAAGAAGTTGCTCTTTGTGAAACAGGCACTCCTTACATGGCAGTTGGTGGAACCGGAGATACTTTAGCAGGAATTTGCGGGGCACTACTCGCAAGGAAAGTAGATCCATTTTTGGCAGCAAAGGCAGGAGCATTTGTCAACGGAAGGGCAGGGGAAATTGTAGCTCAAAGGTTGAGAGATGGATTGACCGCAACCGATGTTATCGAAGCAATTCCTGAAGTTTTGAAGGAAATATGAATGAGAAAATTTACGATTTGATCATTGTTGGAGGAGGTCCAGCAGGAATTACTGCTGGGATTTATGCTTTAAGGCAAAAGTTGAAAACCTTGATGATAACTAAGGATTTTGGAGGTCAAATGAATAGAAAAGTTGTGAAAATTGAAAATTTTCCGGGATTTCCTGAAATTTCAGGCCAGGAATTGATTGAAAAATTTGTTTCTCATTTGAAAAAGTATCCGATTGAAATTGAAATGAAAGAAGTGGTGGAAATTAAAAAAGAAAAAGATTATTTTCAGGTTAAAACAAAAAACAATAAAGAATTTTTCTCAAAAACTATAATCGTTGCCTCTGGGGCAAACCCAAGAAGTTTGGGAGTGAAAGGGGAAAATGAATTTATAGGAAAGGGGGTAAGTTACTGCCCTTTATGTGATGCACCGCTTTTCAAAAATAAGGTAGTTGCAGTAATTGGAGGGGGAAATGCCGGGTTTGAATCAGCCATTTTTTTAGCCGAATATTCAAAAAAGATTTATATTTTAGAGTTTTCAAACCAAGTAAGAGCAGAGAAGGAAAACCAAGAAAGGGCGCAAAAAACTGGAAAAGTTGAAATAATTTTGAATGCAAAAGTTGAAGAAATAAAAGGAGAAAATTTTGTTAAATCACTAGTTTATAAAGATTTAGTTTCGCAACAGCTAAAAGAAATTCAAGTGGATGGAATTTTTGTTGAAATTGGAAACATTCCCTCAACCGCCTTTGTTAAAGATTTAGTTGATTTCAATGAGAGAGGAGAAATCATTGTTGAGTTCGAAACGATGGCGACAAAAACTCCAGGCCTTTTTGCTGCCGGAGATTGCAACGCCGGAAAGTACAAACAAATAATCACTGCCTGCGGCGAAGGAGCAAAGGCAGCACTTTCTGCTTACGATTATTTGCAAAAATTAAAATAAGGTTTTAAAATAAAAATATGGCAATCACAATTACTTCTAACAAATTAAAAAATCTAATAAAAGAGAGTTTAAAAGAAGTCTTAGAAGTAGAACTTATGAAATTAAGAGCAGATTTGATGCCTTACGTTTCTGAAAGAGAGCAAAAAGAAATTGAGAAATTATATAGAAAGCCAACTCGAAAAATTGCAAAAAGTATCAAGATTAAAATATGAAAGAGAGCAGTGGAATAGAATGGCAGATAGATTTTCATAAAAGGGCATTAAAATTTTTAGAAACTAACAAAATTCCTGAGTCTGAAATCGTCGAGATTATTGTTAAGGCTCTTAAAAGATTCAAAGGAGAAGATATTAATATAGATATTGCAAAGTTAAAAGGAGCCTGGGCTGGATTTCACAGAATCAAAATCGGCAATATGAGAATTATTGCCGAATTTAATTTCGATAGCAAGAGAGTTTATATAGAAAATATCGGCTGGCGCGGCAGAGTGTACAAGAAATAAAGTTAATTTTTACATGGAATGTTGATGTCAGACGTCAACACGAAAGTCAACACGAAAGTGTTTTGGAAAAATTAAAATCTTAAAGGTCGTGATATTTGCGCAAATGTGAAAATGTCAAAGATTCTAAGAGAAATGAAAAAAGATAAAGCCTTCACTTTAATTGAACTTTTGGTTGTTATTGCCGTGATTGGAATGCTCTCTTCTATTGTTTTGGTTTCAATGAAGGGGGCAAGGGAGAAAGCAAGGATTGCCAGGGCTCAACAGGAATTAGATGCGATGCGCCAAGCAATGGCAATGTATATGAGCGCCTATGGAGCTCCGCCACCTTGTACTGAGAATACTAATACTTGTAGCCAATGCTGTCCTCATTGTGCTAACGACGCTGGTTGTTTTACAAATGCATTTGTTAATCCGGTGAGCCCTTATGCCAAAATTCCAGTTTATGATCCCTGGGGGAATCCTTACTGGTATCATTATCATCCAGATTCTAATGAATGTAATTTTATAATGAGTTTGGGTCCAAATAAAGCCGGAGATTGGAATTCAGAACACAATTGTGTTTGCGACGATGACGATATCTGTCTGTTTTTTGGCAGGGGAACGCAATAAAATATAATCCAAAAATGGAACGACAAAAATCTTTCACCTTAATTGAACTCTTAGTAGTCATTGCCGTAATCGGAATGCTATCAAGTATTGTTTTAGTTTCAATGAAAGGGGCGAGGGAGAAGGCAAGAATCGCAAAAGCCCAATCAGAAATTAGACAACTGGTAACAGCAATGTATCTTTATAAAGATAATCACGGAGAATTGCCTCCTATTGGGGATAATTGTTCTGCCTGTTCAAATCCCTGTAATAGTTCTTGGACAGCAGTAATTGATGCCTTGGTCAGCGATGGACTTTTAGGTTCAAGAATTGATAAAGATCCTTAGGGAAACTACTACTGCTACGATGATAATGATAATGTTTGTTGTGGATGCAATAGTCCTCTCTATTCTATGGGGCCTAATGGCGTGAACGAAGGTTTAGGCGGTGATGATATAGGAATTCGTTTACCAGAGTGCGATCCAGGGTCATGTTCTACTTGTCACTAAAATGAAAATTTCAAAAATCAAAAAAATTAAGGCGAGGGAAATTTTGGATTCAAATGGTCTTGACATGATTTTTTGCTTTGCTAAACTTAAATTGTTAACCCCCCCTGCGACGTCTTTTAGACCTCGCAGGGTTTAATCCCGCATTTTAAACGCGGGATTTAATTTTTTAAAATGGAAGAAAGGGTCTTTATCATAATTGACGGAAGTAATTTTTATCATCGATTAAAAGAATTAGGATTTGAAAATCTTTTGAATTTCAATTATAGGAAATTTGTGCAATTTTTACTTGCTAAAAGGAAATTAGTTTTAAAAAAGTATTATATTGGTGCAGTCAGAACTGAGGAAGGAAATCCGAAAAGTTATGAAATGTGGAGGAATCAAAGAATTTTATTGGGTAAACTTCAAAAAGAGGGATGGGAAATAGGGTTTGGACAATTATTAAAGACGAGTGAGGGATATCACGAAAAAGGAGTAGATGTTTTGATTGCCGTCGATTTGTTGGTTGGAACTTACGAGAATATTTATGATACAGCCATTTTAGTGAGCTCAGACACTGACCTTATTCCAGCCATTGAGAAAGTTCGTTTAAAAGGAAAGAAAATTGAATACATTGGTTTTTCGCACAAACCTTCTTACGGACTAATAAAAAATTCCGATATAAGAAGATTATTAACAAAAGAAGATTTATTACCATTTTTATGAAAAGCGACAAAATTAAAAAAATCAAAGCAAGGGAAATTTTAGATTCGAGGGGGAATCCGACAGTTGAGGTTGAATTGAAAACTGATTTTGGAAAATTTTTTGCCTCGGTTCCTTCTGGGGCGTCTAGAGGAAAATATGAGGCAGTTGAATTAAGAGACGGAGGAAAGAGATATTTGGGAAAAGGGGTAAAAAAGGCAATTGAAAATATAAACGAAGTTATTGCTAAAAAATTGAAGGGTCTTGATGTAACAAAGCAAAAAGAAATTGATCAGGCGTTAATAGAGCTTGATGGAACAGAGAATAAATCGAAATTGGGAGCTAACGCAATTTGCGGAGTTTCTTTGGCAGTTTGTAAAGCAGGAGCCGGAGCAAAAAACCTTCCTCTCCACAAATACATTAACGAAATTGGAAATTGGAAATTGGAAATTGGAAAATTTCCCCGGCCTTCATTTAATATTATCAATGGAGGAGCTCATGCTGGAAACGATTTGGATTTTCAAGAATTTATGATTTGCCCAAAAGGAAAGAGCTTTTCTGAGAATTTGAGAATTGGGGCTGAAATTTATCATAGATTAAAAGAAATTATCTCAAAAAAATACGGAAAATTGGCAACAAATTTAGGAGATGAGGGAGGCTTTGCCCCACCGATTAAAGATCCCGAAATTGCGATTAAATTGATTTTGGAGGCAGCGAAAAGTTTAAATTATCAAAATAAGGTTTCAATCATTTTGGACGTCGCTGCCTCTCAATTTTTTGACGGGAAAAAATACAAAACAAAAATTGGAAATTTTTCGGGGAAAGAATTGGCAAAATTTTATTTGAAATTGATTAAAAAATATCCGATCGAAGGAATCGAAGACCCATTCGCTCAAGATGATTTTGAAAGTTGGCAAAATTTCTTCTCCTACTTCCAACTTCCTTCTTCCAACTTCCTAATCATTGGTGATGATTTAACGGTAACCAATCCAAAGAAGATAAAAATAGCAAAGGAAAAAGGCCTTTGCAATGCGATCATTGTTAAAATTAATCAAGTCGGAACAGTAACTGAGGCAATAGAAGCAGCGAAATTGGTAAAATCTTTTGGTTGGAAAATAATGGTTTCTCATAGGTCTGGCGAAACTACTGATGATTTTATTTCAGATTTTGCAGTCGGAATTGGCGCAGATTTCATTAAAAGCGGGGCTCCCGCAAGAGGAGAAAGGGTGGCAAAATATAACAGATTGTTAAAAATCGAAGAGGAAATTCGTTAATTCGAAACCGCTTGGCGGCTCACTCATTCGGCACGGCGTCGGCCAAAGTAAGTAAATTCAAGCTTTTCATCGGCCGCGCCTATTGCTCGCCAGACTTTAAATGCTTTAACAAGAAAATCAAGTTATAATTGCGTCTGGCTGCGCAATGCCTCATTCGCGAGCCGCCTCGCTCAAAATGAAAAAAATAATTTTAATCATTATCGATGGGCTTGGTGACGAACCAATTCCTCAGCTGAAAACCAAAACTCCTTTAGAGGCAGCAAAAACTCCAAATTTTGATTTTTTGGCAAAAAATGGAGTTTGTGGTTTAGTTTTACCATGGCGTGAAAAAGGAAAATTACCAACTTCAGAAGATACTCATTTGGCAATTTTTGGTTTTAACCCAAAAAAATCAAATCCTGGAAGGGGAGTTTTGGAAGTTTTGGGAATTGGGGAAAAGATAAAAAAAGGAGACATTTGTTTTAGAGGAAATTTTGCGACGGTTGATGAGAACTTGGTGATAATTAATAGAAGGGCAGAGAGAATTGAAGATACTGAAGATTTGATCGAGAGCTTAAACAGAATAAAAATCAAAGGGGTAAAGGTAATTGTAAGAAAAGCCTTCGGACATAGAATCGGAATAATTTTTAGAGGAAAAAATCTTTCAGCGAATGTTTCATCGAACGACCCAAAAAAAATCGGGGTTAAAGTTTTAAAAATAAAGGGGCAAAGAAAGATGGTTAAAATTTTGGAGGAATTTTTGGAAAAGGCAAGGACGATTTTGGAAAATCATCCAAAAAATAAAGAGAGGATAAAAGAGGGTAAATTACCGGCAAATTATATTTTGTTAAGAGGGGCAGGAAAGTTCAAAAAAATTGAAAATTTTAAAGAAAAGTATGGATTAAAAGCTGCTTTCATTGCCGGAGGAACTTTGTATAAAGGAATTGGAAGGTATTTGGGAATGGAGGAAATAAAAGTTAAGGGGGCGGATGGAACGATAAAGACGAATTTAAAGGGAAAATTTTTGGCAATAAAAAATGCGATTAAAAATTATGATTTTATTTTTTTGCACATTAAAGCCTGCGATAATTTGGCAGAAGATGGAAAATTTTTGGAAAAAAAAGAATTTATCGAAAAAATTGATCAGAACTTAGAACCAATTTTGAATTTAAAAGATGTTTTGATTGTGATAACTGGCGACCATTCTACTTGCTCTTTGAAAAAGAGCCATTGCAACCTTCCAAACCCAATTTTGATTTATGGAGCAAAGAAAGATGGTTGTAAAAAATTCTCAGAGAAGGAATGCAGAAAAGGAAAACTTGGAATTTTAAAACAAATCGATTTAATGAAAAAGATTTCCACATTGACAAAAGGTTTTCAAAAAAATAAAATTGAATAATTACATGGAAAACAGAATTGAAAAGGTTCAAAAAAGGGATGGCTCAATAGTTCCTTTTGACCAAAGCAGAATTGAGGAAGCAATTTTCAAAGCACTGACTGCTTCTGGAGAAGGAGATGGAAAAAGGGCAAAAAGACTTTCAAATAAAGTTGTTCAGATTTTAAATAGAAGGTTTAAAAAAGGAGAAATTCCTCATGTTGAGCAAATTCAAGATATTGTTGAGGAAGTTTTAATTTTGGAAGGATTAGTAAAAACAGCAAAGGCCTACATTCTTTACAGAGAACAGAGAAGGAGAATAAGAGAGGCGATCGCAGTTTCCGAAGAAGCAGTGGATAGATTGGATCAATATTTAGAAAAATTGGACTGGGAAGTTCAGGAAAATGCCAACATGGCTTTTTCTCTACAGGGATTAAATCACTACGGAGTTACTTACATTGTTAAAAAATATTGGTTAAACAAAATCTATCCTCCAGAGATTAGGGAAGCGAACGAATCTGGTGATTTTCATATCCACAATTTGGATACACTTGGTCCATACTGCGTAGGATGGGACCTTTATGATCTTTTGATGAAGGGCTTTGGCGGAGTACCGGGGAAAGTGGAATCAAAACCAGCAAAACATTTTGATACTGCTTTAATGCAATGCGTTAATTTTCTTTATACATTGCAAGGTGAAGCCGCAGGCGCTGTGAGTTTTTCAAATTTCGATACTTTGTTGAGTCCTTTTATTAGGTACGACAATTTAAATTATCAACAAGTAAAACAAGCCCTTCAAGAATTTATTTTTAATATGTCGGTGCCGACTCGAGTGGGCTTTCAAAATCCATTTTCAAATTTGACATTGGATTTAAAACCTTCTCCAGTTTTTGCCAAAATGCCGGTAATCATTGGAGGAAAACCTCAAGAGAAAACTTATTCTGAATTTGAAGAGGAAATGAAAATTTTTGATAAAGCCCTTTACGAAGTTTACATGGAAGGAGATGCCAAAGGAAGGCCATTTAGTGTCAGCGGTGATTCTGTTTGTTTGATTAAAAATTCAGGAAAAATAAAGCTGATAGAGATTGGAGAATACATAGATAGATTAATGGAAAAGAAAAATCCAATTTTCATTAAAGAAAACAACTGTCAAGTGTTAGATGTGAGAAATTCAAATATTATGACATTGGGAATAAAAGAGGGGAGGGTTGTTTGGCAAAAAGTTAATTTTTTAGTGCGCCATCCAGTGAATGAATTGTTGAGAATTTGGACAGTGGGTGGGTTCAATATCAAAGCTACAAGATCTCATTCAGTGTTTGTTTTAAAAAATGGAAAAATTCAATCTTGCGAAGCTTCAGAATTAAAAGTAGGAGATTGGTTAGTTTCACCAAAAATAATTCCTCGATCTTCAAGCAATGAAAGCCTCGAAATTTCATTAGCAGAAGAGTTTTTAAAAAGGGGAAAGGAGGAAGGAATTTACATTCAAAATGTAAAAAAGAAAAATGGAAAAAGGCTCTGGCAAAAGAGAATTTACAAAAACTCCATCGGCCATGTTTCAACCCTCCCTCTTTCGTTTATTAAAGAAAAACTAAAAGAAATTGACCTTTCTCAAGCAAAGATTAGCTTGAGAGGTTCAAAAATTAAAATTGAGAACAATCTCAAAATTTCAGACGAATTAGTAGAATTTTTGGGTTGGTATGTGGCTGAAGGTTCAGCTGAAAAAAATAAAAAACACGGGGGAATAAGTTTGGGGTTAAATTTAGAAAAAGAAAAAGATAAGGCCCTTCATCTTGCTAGCTTAATAAAGAAAATTTGGACAGAGGTTCCAATAAAAATCCGAGAAATAAAAGAAAGAAATCTTATTGAAATTAGGATTCATTCTAAATTAATAAGAAGAATAATTACAGAAATTTTTGGAATTGAAAACAAAAAAGAAAAGAAGGTGCCAGATTTTATTTTCGAGATATCCCCAGAAAAAAAGAAAATATTTTTGAAAGCCTATTTTCAAGGGGATGCCAAAATTACAGGGGAAGAAATTCAAGTATCTTCTATTTCTCAAAAACTAATTTATGGAATTTCTACTCTTTTAAAGCAGCTAAACGTTTTCCATACTCTCACTGAATACTATATAGAGGGGGTTCCAAGGTGGAGAGTAAATATTTGGGGAAAAACAGATTTAGCTCCCCGCCAATCTTACACCATTTCTAAAATTCCAATTAAAGAAAGTGGATTAATTGAAATTGTTGAAAAAATTTTAGAAAAAGAACCCTATTTTTACGATTCATTGGGAAGAAAATATAAAAATACAAAAAACAGAATTTTTAAAAAATTTGGAATAGATATTTTAACTTCTCAATCTACCGGTCTTGAAAATGCCAAAAAATTAATTAAATATGCAGAAAAACTTGGAATTGAAATTCCCTCTACTTTAAAAGAAATTGAAAAAGGTGAGATTTTATTTTTGCGAATAAAAAAGATTGAATCGTTAAAAGAAGAAAAAATGGTCTATGACTTTTCTACTGAAAATGAAAATTTTATTGCCAATCAATTGTTGGTCCATAATACTTTTCCAATCCCAACAATAAATATCACAAAAGATTTTCCCTGGGATGAACCTGCCTTCGATGGAATTTTTGAAGCCTCGGCAAAATACGGAATAAACTATTTCGCAAACTACATAAATTCTGAAATGAAACCTGAGGATGTTCGCTCGATGTGTTTGGAAGCAAATGAAGAGATTTTAATTAGAAATTCAAAGAAGATAAAAAGGCTTTCAATTAAAGAAGTGGCTGAAAATTACAAAAACGGTGAATTTGATAAGGAAGGATGGGTAGAATGTAAAAAAGAAGGAAATTTGGAAGTTTTATCTTTAAATCCAAAAACTTTAAAACTAGAATGGGTTCCGGTAAAAAGATTTTTGAAAATCAAAGATGACAAAGCTGTAGAAGTAATTACAGAAGATGGAAAAATTTCTCTCTTTTCTTTGAAACACCCTGTTTCAGTTTATACACCAGAAGGGATCAAAATGAAATTTGCAAAAGATCTTCAAAAAGGAGATTATCTTTTAACGCTTAAACGAGCAGATGAAATTATTTTCTCCAAGGAGTATCAAAAAATTGAGGATCTTGTATTGGATGAGGATTTAGCTAAAATCTTAGGTTATTTTGTAGCAGACGGGAATTATTTATTCGAAAGTAGAAAAGGATCTACTCATTTTGGCGAACCAAGAGGGATGCAATTTACTTTCAAAACTGGAGACCAGGAAAATTTAGAAGAGATTAAATGTTTGATCAGAAAAGTGTTTAATCTCCCTACTTATGAGAAGCAGGATCCACGATATAATACTTACTACCTCTATGTGTATAATGCCGAAATAGCAAGAAAGCTTTACAGAGCAGGTTTCAGGAAATATGGAAGATTACCCCAAATTTTATTCAATAGTCCAAAAAGTGTCATTGAAAGTTTCCTTGAGTTCTATTTCAGAGGTGATGGCTATGGAAAAAGAAAAGAAATCCATTTGAACGATTTGGAGCTATCGCGAGATTTGGTTTTACTTTTTTCTCTTGTAGAAAAACCAGTAACTTACAAACTAAGAAAGAAGAGTCAAAGGATTTATTTGCAGCATGCAAAATCTAAAATCAAAAAAGGAATTGGTTGGTTGAACAATCCGATTTTAGCTGAAAGAGTACCCGGTTGGATGGCTGTTTCTACTGCAAAAGTTCCTGGGCTAATAAAATCGAGAACGGTCGGATTTAACACTTTAGAAAAATATAATGCTCACACTGAAGAAAGTTTGAAGATTAAAAATAGCGACATCTATTTAGTGAGAGTAAAAGAAATAAAAATTCGAAGATACAAGAGATTAAAAGAATTTTATGATATTGAACTCGAAAGAAATCATCTTTTCGTTCACTCTTTAGGACAAATTTCATTCAATTGTTGTCGACTTAGATTAGATCTTACAGAGCTTTACAATCGAGGGGGCGGAGGACTTTTTGGTGCCGGAGCCAAAACAGGAAGTATTGGCGTGGTTACCATTAATTTGCCACGCATTGGATATTTATCAAAAACCAAGAAAGAATTTTTTGAAAGATTGGCAAAAGTTATGGATTTGGCAAAAGAGAGCTTAGAAATAAAAAGGAAAGTAATAGAAAATTTCATTGAAAAAGGACTATACCCTTATTCAAGGTATTATCTTCAAGACATAAAACGAATGCGGGGAAAATATTGGGCGAATCATTTTTCAACCATCGGACTTGTTGGAATGAACGAATGTCTTTTGAACTTTATGGGAGAGAACATTGCATCAAAAAGAGGAAGAAAATTTGCTTTGGAAGTTTTGGATTTCATGAGAGAAAGATTGGTGAAATATCAAGAGGAAACTGGAAACATTTACAATTTAGAAGCAACACCAGCAGAATCAACTGCTTATCGTCTTGCATTAAAAGATAAAGAAAGATACCCAGAGATTATTACGGCTGGTACAAAGAAAGTTCCCTTCTATACCAACAGCTCTCAGCTCCCCGTAAATTTCACTGACGATGTCTTTGAAGCCTTAAAACTTCAAGATGAAATTCAATGCAAATATACTGGCGGAACTGTTTTACACATTTTTTTGGGCGAAAGAATGCAAAGCGGGGAAGGAGTGAAAAAATTAGTAAAGAAAGTTTTTGAGAATTTCAGATTGCCATATATCACTGTCACACCGACTTTTTGTTATGATGAAAAAACCCAGATCCTAACTGAAAACGGATGGAAATTCTTCTGGGAACTCAAAGAAGATGAAAAAGTTTTAACTGCCAACCCAGAAACAAAAGAATTAAGCTATCAACTCCCTTTACGAAGGTTTAAATTTTACTATCAAGGACCAATGATTCATTTCAAAAGCCGTACCTTCGATTGTAAAGTAACCCCTGATCACAGAATGTTTATTAGTGGTAAAAAAATAAAATTGAGAGATCCAAAAACAGGTAAATTTATAAAAAGTCAAATGACAAATTATTTTGTAAAAGCAAAGGATGTAAGTTTTAACGATAGAGTTCCGATGACGGGATTTAAATGGAAGGGAAAAGAGGAAAAGTTTTTCCTCTTGCCCGGGGTGATAAATAATAAAGTATCAACACTCATTCCTCAGATTGAAGAACTATTAAAAGAAAACAAAACCCAAAAGGAAATCGCAGGCTTTTGCAATTGTAGTCAATCTTTAGTTTCAATGGTTAAAACTGGTAAAAGAGGGATTTCAGAGAACTTCTTACCTATTCGAATTCCTATGGAGACCTGGTTAAAGTTTTTTGGAATTTGGATAGCAGAAGGTTCAGTTAGAGGTTCTAAAGGAGGGGAGATAGGTTCAAATTATAAATATGAAGTTGTGATAAAACAAAAAAATAGGAAAATAAAGAATGAAATTCGTGAAATGTTAAAAGAGCTTCCATTTAAATTTTCAGAGTTTCCCGGAGGATTCGTAATTTATAACAAACAATTGTGGCATTATTTGTATCAATTTGGAAATTCAAGAACAAAATATATTCCCAAAGAAATAAAGGCATTGTCGCCTCGGCTCCTCAAAATATTTTTAGAGTGGTATTTGAAAGGCGATGGAAGTAAGGATGGTAAATATTGTTGCTCTTTTTCGCCAAGGTTAAGGGATGATCTTCAAGAGATTTATCTCAAGATCGGATTTGATGCTTCAGTTTCAGAAAAGGGAATAATAACAAAGAGGACACATAGATTTACTTATTTAAAAGAGATAATGCATATTGATAATTATTCTGGATATGTCTATTGTGTAGAAGTCCCCAATCACGTCATTTATGTGCGACGAAATGGTAAACCAAATTTTTCAGGGAATAGCATTTGCCCAGTTCATGGCTACATTCCAGGCGAACACTTTTTCTGCCCAAAATGCACAATAAAACAACCTTGCGAAGTTTATACAAGGATCGTTGGCTATTACAGACCTGTGCAGCAGTTCAACCTTGGGAAACAACAAGAATTTAAACAAAGAAAAGAGTTTAAAATAAAAGAAACAATCTTGAAATGAAAATTTTAGGTTTCCAAAAGCAAAGCCTGATTGAATATCCAGGCAGAATTTCTGCCATCGTTTTTTTGGGGGGATGTAATTTAAGATGTCAGTATTGTTACGTGCCCCATTTAGTTCTGCCAGAGGAAATTGAAAAACAAAAAGAAATTCCACAAAAAGAAATTTTTTCTTTTTTCAAGGAAAGAAGAAATTTTTTGGAGGCAGTGGCAATAACTGGTGGAGAACCTACCATCAATAAAGACCTTCCAAATTTCATTAAAAAAATAAAAAAACTTGGCTATTTAGTTGAATTGGAAACTAATGGAACGAATCCAGAGATGGTAAAAAGTTTAATCGAGAAAAAATTGGTAGATTATGTGGCAATGGACATAAAACATAGATTGGACAGTTTTAAAAAGTACAAAGAAATTACCGGAGGAGTTTTGACAAAAGAAATGTTTGAAAATATTAAAAAATCTGTTAAAATTTTATCTTCGGGGAAGGTAGATTATGAAATGAGAACGACGATAATGAAGGAATTTCATAAAAAGGAGGATATTTTGGAAATTTGCAAGGAAATTCAAGGGGCAAAAGTTTATTATCTTCAAAATTTTCAAAAAAATCAGACAATTTCTGGGAAAACATTTACCCCATTTAACGAAAAAGAAATTGAAGAAATTGTGAAAGAAGGTCAAAAATTCGTAAATGTAAAATACAGAAAATATCTATGATGATGCGCAAAATTCAAAATTGCATTCGTATATTCGTACTTTTTCGTATTTCGTAGCCAAATTACACCCAACTGCGCTGCGAAATACGAATGTTTTACGAATATACGAAAAGGGAAATAAAATTTACGCATTGCTTAGGAAATATCTATGAGGAATATTGTCATTGAAAAAGGTGATTATTTGCCGGTGGATGAAAGAGAGGTTGAAATCGTAGAAAGGAAGGGAATTGGCCATCCAGACACAATTTGCGATTTGGTTTGTGAATCAGTTTCTCAAGCCCTGAGCCAACATTATTTGAAAAGATTTGGCAAAGTTTTACATCATAATTTGGACAAAGGACTCTTAGTTGCCGGAAGATCTCAACCAAAATTTGGCGGAGGGAAAATTTTAGAAAAAATAAAAATTATCGTCGCTGGAAGGGCAACTGACAAAGTTGGAAAATTTAAAATTCCGGTTAGAAAAATTTCTGAGAAAGCTACCAAAGACTGCTTAAAAAGAATTGTTAACTCTTCAAAAAACATAATTGAAAGTTTTGAAATTTCTATAGATTACAAACCTGGAGCAGCCAATTTACAAGAAGTTTTCAAAAGAGGAAAAGGAGTTGCTATAGCAAACGATACCTCATTCGGAATCGGCCACGGTCCCTACTCAAGGGCAGAAATTGTTACCTTAAAAGTTGCCAACTTTTTGAATTCAGAAAAATTCTTGAAAAAATATCCTTTCTTTGGAACCGATATCAAAGTAATGAGTCTTAGACAAAAAAACGAATTGATTTTGACAATTCCAGCTGCCTACATTGACAGAAACATAAAGAATCCAAAAGACTACTTTGAGAAAAAAGAAATTGTGAAAAAGGAAGTCGAAAGGTATGTTAGAAGAATTTCAAATTTCAAGAAAATAAAAATAGATCATAATACCTTAGACAATCCGGAAGCAAAAGAAGTGGGAGAAATTTATCTTACAGTTTTGGGACTTTCTGCAGAACAGGGAGATGATGGACAAGTTGGAAGGGGAAATAGAGTTTCGGGCTTAATCACTCCTTGTCGGGAAATGTCTTTGGAAGCTCCTGCAGGAAAAAATATCAATCATCCGGGAAAACTTTACCAAATTTTGGCCCATTTGATTGCTCAAGAGATTGGAAGAATAAAAGGAGTTAGAGAATGTTCAGTGAGGATCTTGAGCCAAATTGGAAAACCATTGGATCAGCCACAAGTTGCCAGCGTAAAAATCATTGCGAAGAATTTTTATCAAATAAAAGATAAAATTTATAAACTGGTTGATGAAAAATTTAACAATTTGCAGAAAATCCAAATGGAAATAGTGAAGGGGAAATATCCAATTTGTTAATCATGGAAGAATGGGTAAAAGAAATTCAAAAAAGGATAAAAGGAGTTCCAATTGCCAGCGGAAGAGGAAAAAAATATGGAAAAGTTTCTTTTGATGATTTGGTTTTTGTTCCAGCTCAATTAGCAAAAAAGCCTGTTGATTATTATAAAGAAAAAATTTCTTCAAAAACGATCGTTGGAAAATATTCAAAAAAGCCGATTGAATTGGAAACGCCAATTATTTTTGGAGCGATAAGTTTTGGAGCGATTTCTAAAGAAGCGAAAATTGCTTTAGCAAAAGCATCGACCGCGGCAGGAACGATGGCAAATACTGGGGAAGGAGGAATGCTTCCAGAAGAAAGGAAATTTGCAAAATATTTAATAGTTCAATATTCAACAGGCAGGTTTGGGATTACAGAAGAAGTTTTAAAAAAAGCCGACGCTATTGAAATTAAAATTGGGCAATCAGCAAAGCCTGGACAAGGAGGGCTTTTACCAAAAGAAAAATTAACAGAAGAAATTGCAAAAATCAGGAATGTTCCAATGGGAAAGGATGTTCATTCACCAGCATACCATCCGGATATAAAAAATATTAATGATTTAAAAAAGAAAATTGAATGGCTGAGAGAAATCACTGGTGGGGTTCCAATAATTCTAAAATTAGGAGCTCCAGCTGAAAAAGATATTGAACTAGCAATCAAAGCAAATCCAGATATCATTGCAATAGATGGAAAAGGAGGGGCAACCGGAGCAGCACCAGAAGTAATGCTAAATGAAGTTGGAATTCCAACTTTGGCTTGCTTGGCAAAAGCGAGAGAAATTTTAGACAAAAAGAGGACAAAACAAGAACTTTGGATTGGGGGAGGTTTAAACACTGGAGCAGATTTTGCAAAAGCATTGGCTTTAGGAGCCGATGCTGTTTTTTGCGCCACTCCTTTATTAATTGCAATGGGTTGTATTCAGTGTAATTTCTGTTATCTTGGAAAATGTTCAGTTGGGATTGCAACTCAAGACCCGGAATTAAGAAAAAAATTAGATATTGAAACTGCTGCCAAAAATGTTGCCAATTTCATCAAAAATTGTACAGAAGAAATGAAAATGATCGCCGGTGCCTGCGGTGAAAATGACGTTCATAAATTAAATAAAAATCATTTGAGAGCTTTGAATTCTGAAATTTCAAAAATTGCAAAGGTCAAATTAATATAATCTCGCGAATTTGCACGAATAGGTCATTAATATTCGCGATATGAAAGTAAAAGTAAACAAAGAAAAATGCATAGGTTGTGGCTATTGTGCCTCAGTTTGCCCTGAAGTTTTTGAATTGGGAGAAGATGGAAAATCTCACGTTAAAGAGGGAGCAGATTTTGAAAAAAATGTCGATTGTGTCAAAGAAGCAAAAGAAGGTTGTCCAGCTGGAGCGATTGAGCAAGAATGATTTATTTAAACGACGAAAATTTTGAAAAAGAAATTCAAGGGGCCGATAAGCCGGTTTTGGTTGACTTTTTTGCTTTATGGTGTGGACCGTGCCAGCTTTTATCACCAATTCTTGAAAAATTGGAGGAAGAATTTAAAGACGAAATTATTTTTGCCAAAGTCGATACTGATTCTTCCCCTCAAATTAGTCAAAAGATGGGAATTACTAATTTGCCGACGGTTTTATATTTTGAAAAGGGAAAACCTATTACAGGTTTTATCGGGGCTAGAGAGAAAGAAGAAATTAAAGCCTGGCTTGAAGAAGTATTGGCTGGAAAGGAAAAAAGAGAATTCGATGAATTATTGGAAGAAGCACAAAATTATGCAAAAAAACACGGCTTGAAATTAAACCCCAATCAAAAATTAGTCGAAACGATAATTAAAGGACTTTTAGCAAATGAAAAAAAATATGGTTTTCGTTATTGTCCTTGTCGAAAAGTAACTGGTAATTTTCAAGAAGATTGGCGAAAAATTTGTCCCTGTCAATGGCATTGGGACGAGATTGAAAAAAATGGCCATTGCCATTGTGGGTTATTTGTAAAACCTTGACAGGTTATTTTGATTTTTGCTAAACTAAAACCGACAAGAATAGTCGGTTTTTTATGTTCAAAATTTCTACAAAATCACAATATGGTCTTAGGGCAATGGTATATTTAGCAAGGAAAAATAGAATTTGTTCTTTAAAGGAAATTTCAAAAAATGAAAATGTTCCTTTTGATTATTTAGAAAAAATAATTTCAAAATTGGAAAAGGCAAAGTTTATTAAATCGAAAAAAGGATTTCAAGGAGGATATTTTTTAGCCAAAAGTCCTTCAAAGATTAAAATTGGTGAAATGATTAAAATTCTTGAAAAAGAACTTTATTTAGTAAAATGTATTGAAAATTTTTGTCCGAGGGAGAAAAAATGCTTAGTCAAAAATTTTTGGAGAAAAATTCAAAAAGTTTTCATTTCAGCCCTAAATTCATTTACTTTATCTGATTTAATTAAAAAATAAAATGGGAAAAATTTTATTAGAAGTTAAAAACTTAAAAGTCGAAAGCAATGGAAAAGAAATTTTAAAAGGTGTAAACCTTCAAATAAAAGAAGGGGAGCTTCAAGTTTTGTTAGGACCAAACGGTTCTGGAAAAACAGTTTTAAGCCAAACAATTTTGGGAAATCCAAAGTATAAGGTAATAAAAGGAAAAATTTTCTTTGAAGAAAAAGATATTACAAAATTTCCTCCAGAAAAAAGAGTAAAATTGGGAATGGCATTGGCTTGGCAATCTCCACCAAAGATAAAAGGGATAAAACTCTCTCAATTGTTAGAAAGGATTTCAAAAAAGAAAGTAGAAATCGAAGAGGGAAAATTCCTTTTGGAAAGGGAAGTTAATTTTGATCTTTCTGGAGGGGAGAAAAAAATCTCAGAGCTTTTACAGGTTTTGGCCTTAAATCCAAAATTTGTCATTTTTGATGAGATTGATTCTGGTTTGGATATTAAAAGATTGGAGAAGGTAGCAAAGATAATAAAAAAAGAATTCATTGATAAAAAAATTTCGGTTTTATTGATTACTCACTTGGGACAAATTTTAAATTTTTTAAAACCAGATTTAACTAACGTAATGCTCGACGGAAAGATTGTTTGTAAAAGCAAAGATTTTGAAAAGGTTCTAAGAACTATCAAAAAATATGGTTATGAGAAATGTAAAGAATGCCTCAAAAAAATTTAATTTTTGGCAAATAGACCATAAAGTTTTTCAGATTTTAAAGAGAAAGGGAATTGAGATTTTATCTTCGCCAGAGGCCTGGGAAAAATTTGGCTTTGTCAGAAAAATTTTTGAGAAAAAACCGAAGGAAGGATATTTTGTTTGGGTAAAAAAAGAAGTTGATTTTCCTTTAATGACTTGTATTACAATTGCCTCTCCAAAAGTTTCTCAGGATTTGAGGAATTTGTTAGTAATTGAAAAGGGAATAAAAGCCAAAGCGAACGTTCTTTGCAATGTCGCAAAAGATAATCTTTGCGGAATTCACAATGCCAAAGGGAAAATTTTATTAAAAAGTCAAGCTTTTCTAGAATACAATCACATTCACAAATGGGGCCAAAAAGATTTTGTCAACCCAGATTATGAATTCATTTTAGAAAAAGGTGCAAAATTAATTTACAATTATCAAAATCTTTTCCCTCCAGAGAATTTAAATTTGAGAACGATTTTGCACTTGAAAGAAAATTCATCCGCCAACATCAATTTCATTGTCAATGGGATAAATTCAAAAATAAAAATTCAAGATGCTCTCTATTTGGAAGGAAAAAATTCTCAAGGAATTTTAAAGATAAGGGCTGTTGGAAGAAAAAATTCAAAAATTTTGGGAGAAAACATGATTTTTGCAAATTCTCCATCAAAAGGCCATTTGGATTGCCAAGGTTTGATAGTTGATAAAAAATCGAAAATTTCTTTGATTCCAGCTTTAATTTGCCAAAACAAAGAAGCCCAAATCACTCACGAAGCCTCAATCGGTAAAATTTCTGAAGAGCAATTGACTTACTTGAGAATGAGAGGGCTTTCTGAAAAAGAGGCAATCGATTTAATTTGCTCTGGATTTTTAAAGATATGAAAAAAGTTTTAGTTTTAATGTCAGGGGGAATTGATTCCTCAGTTGCTGCTGCTCTTTTAAAAAAAGAAGGATTTGAGGTAATTGGAGCCCTTATGAGATTGGCAAATCTTTCGAGGTTTGGCGAAGCAAAAGAAAGAGCAGAAAAAATCGCAAAAATTTTAAAAATTCCATTTTATGTTTTTAATTTAGAAAAAGAATTTAAAAAGAAAATCATCAATTATTTTTTGAAAGAATACAAAGCAGGAAACACTCCAAATCCCTGCGTTCTTTGCAACAAAGAAATAAAATTCGGGCTTTTATTAGAGAAGGCTTTAAGTTTGGGTGCTGATTTTGTAGCAACCGGTCATTATGCGAGAATAAAAGGAATTAGGAATAAGGAATTAGGAATTAGGGAATTTAAATTGCTAAGAGCAAAAGATAAAAACAAAGATCAAAGTTATTTTTTGTGGATGCTAAATCAAGAACAACTAAAAAGAATTTTGTTTCCGATTGGGAATTATACAAAAGAGGAAGTTAGAAATTTTGCTAGAAAATTTAAATTACCAGTTTTAAAAGCAAAAAAATCAGTCGAGATTTGCTTCATTGGAAAAACTGTTAATGAATTTTTGAAAAAATATCTAAAGAAAAAATCTGGTTTGATCGTTGAAAAAATTTCTGGCAAAAATCAAAAAAAACATTCTAACATTCTGCAGAATGTTAGAATATTGGACGGCTATCGAATTTTGGGAAAGCACGAAGGATTATGGTTTTATACAATCGGCCAAAGAAAGGGAATTGGTCTTTCTGGTGGACCTTTTTGGGTTTTAGAGAAAAATTTAGAGAAAAATTTATTGATAGTGACAAGAAACGAAAAGGATTTATTAAAAGGAGAACTGTTTTGCAAAAATGTTAACTGGATTTCTGGAAGAGAACCCCGCCCTTTAGGCGAGGCTCGCCCCTTCGGGGCGGCAAAATTGCCGTTAAAAGTCAAAGCCAAAATCCGCTATCGTCAAGAATTGGCTGATGCCACAGTTTATCCGACATTTGCACATTTGCGCAAATGTGCAAATATGAAAAATAAAATTTACAAAGTGATCTTTGAAAAACCGCAAAGGGCAATTACTCCAGGTCAATCAGTCGTTTTTTACAAAGGGGAAGAAGTTTTGGGGGGCGGAACAATTTGTAATTCAAATGAAAAGTGCTAAAATTCAACTATGCAAGAGGATAAAGAACTCATAGAAAAACATTTAAAAGGGGATGAAAAGGCTTTAGAGGTTTTGATTTCAAAGTATTTAAAGCCAATTTATAATTTTATTTTTGGTTATGTTCAAAATCAGCAAGATGCAGAAGACCTAACCCAGGAAACCTTTTTGAAAGTGTGGAGAAATTTAAAAAAATTTAAAAAAGAGAAAAATTTTGAGAATTGGCTTTTTACAATTGCAAAAAATACTTGTTTTGACTTTTTAAGAAAGAAAAGAAAAAATTTGATTTTGAATGCAGAAAATTTAGAAATCGTTGCGGATTTAACTCCTTCCTTGCTTGAAAAAATAGAAAAAGAAAGTTTGCTTGAAAAATTAAAAAAGGAAATAGAAAATCTTCCATTTAAAATGAAGGAAGTTATTAATTTGCATTACAATTTCAATTTAAACTTTAGAGAAATTTCTGAAATTTTGGGGGAGCCAATGAACACTGTAAAAAGCAGACACAAAAGAGCAATCTCAAAACTAAAAAGATCGATTTTGAGATAATTTTATGAGAAAATTTTTATTTTCTCTTTTGCTTTTAGCCCTTTTGGGTTCTTTTATTTTTTATTTTTGGCCAAAAATAGAAAAATTTTTTACTTTTCAAATCCCAGAAATTAAAAACCTTCCTCAAAAAATTGAAGAAATAAAAAAACTTCCAGAGGTTACTCAAAAAGAAGAAAAAGAAATTTCGCCTCCACCATTGAAAGTTATTAAGGAAGAAAAACCAGAAGTAATTTTAACTCAAAAGGGAATAATTGAATGGACAAACAAGCAAAGGGAAAAGTATGGTTTAGCGCTCCTAAAAGAAAATCAAATTTTGGATAAAACTGCAATGGCAAAGATTGAGGATATGTTTCAAAACCAATATTTTGCCCATGAATCACCAACGGGAGAAAAAGTTTCAGATTTGGCAAGAAAATTTGGCTACGATTTTTTATTGATCGGTGAAAATTTGGCAATGGGAAATTTTTCATCTGACGAAGATTTGGTTTTGGCTTGGATGAAAAGCCCGGGGCACAGAGAAAATATTTTGAATGAAAAATATCAAGAAATTGGGGTGGCAGTTAAAAAAGGAATTTTTGAAGGAAGAGAAGTCTGGATTGCAGTTCAACATTTTGGTCTACCTTCCTCTTTCTGTCAAAAACCAGATTTATCTTTAAAAGAGAAAATTGAAGAAAATGAAAAGCAAATTTTTAAACTTCAAGAAGAATTGCTAACTTTAAGGTCTGAGATTAGAAAATTGAACAGATGGCAAAGGGAAGAAATTTCACAAAAAATTGATCAATACAACGAATTAGTCTCAGAATACAATAATTTAATTGAGGAAACAAAAAATTTAATCGATCAATACAATTTTCAAGTGAATTCATACAATCGATGCCTCTCTGGAGTTTTGGAATAATGCACCAAAAAATTTCCCTTTTCGTATTAATATTATAGAGAATGAGAAAAGATAATAAAAAATTTTTTAATCGACTCCAAAATCTAGAGCCACCCCCGGAACTTTTCGATCGAATTATTTTGGCGATTAAAAGGGAACAGAAATTACAACGGATTAAAAAGTTGCAATTTGGTTTTCTTTTCCTTTCAATTTTCTCAATCTCGATAATGCCCTTTTCTTGGAAAATGTTAATTAATCAAATGATAAATTCTGGAATTTTCTATTTTGTTTCTACAGCAGTTTCTAATTTAGCAATTTTTCTTAATTTCTGGCAGGATTTCATTTTTGCAATTCTCGAATCTTTACCAATTGTAGAAATTATATTTTTCGCAATCAACCTTATAATTTTTCTTTTTACCATCCATCTTTTTCTTAGTAGAAAAAGATTATTATTGGCCTATTTAATTCAAAAATAAAACATGGAAGAAAAAAAGCATGATATTTTAAAATGGATTATTGTGGGATTACTCTCGATTGTTGTTCTTGTTTTAGTTTTTGGTTTGGGAGTTTTTGTTGGTGAAAAAAAAGCAAAATTTTCTTATCTTTGGGCGGAAAATTACCATAGAATGTTTGCCGGACCTAAAGCCGGATTTTTAGGGAATTTGAGAATGCCACCTTTTCCTCCTTTTGATGAATTCATAGAGGGACACGGAACCTTTGGAGAAATCATTAAAATTGAAGGAAACAATTTAGTTGTTAAGGGAAGGGGAAACGTTGAAAAGGCCATTGTGATAACAGAAAAAACTGTTATCAAATCTGGCAGGGAAGATATTAAGTTTTCAGATTTAAAAATTGGTGATATGATAGTAATTATCGGATCTCCAAACGATAAAGGTCAAATTGAAGCAAAGTTAATTAGGGTTTTTCCACCAAAAGCAAGTTTTAAAGGAAAATTCTATGAATAAAAAAACTCAAATTGCAATTTTAATTTTAATAATTTTGGCTGGGGGAAGTTATTTTGCCTTCTCTAAAATTTCTAAAAACAAGGGCGAGACAAAATATGTTTTAACTAAAGCGAAAAGAGATGTGATTTCTGTTTCGGTTTCTGGTTCCGGAAATGTTGAGGCATCTAATGAAGTTAATATTTTGCCTAGTGCTACAGGAAAAATTCAAAAAATTTTTGTCAAAAAAGGAGATTTTGTAAAGGAGGGGCAACTTTTGGTGAAATTGGATACTTCAGATATTGAAAATACTATCTCTGGGTTAGAAACTCAAATTGAGACTATGAAAATGAGTTTGGAAAGCTATCAGAAAAATTTAGAAAAATTGGAAAATTCAAAAATTGACGCCCTAAACACTTTAGACAAAACATACCGTGACACTTTCGATTTTACTGTTTCATTGTTTGATTTATTTTCGAATTTTTTCCAGCAAGTTAAAGATTGGGCAACTAAATCCTCTTTCGGAGACGAGAATGAAATGAGTGATTTTGACTACTATCGCCATGTGGTGAATTTTTATTCTCCAGAGAAAGAAAATTTAGTAGGGGATGAAGAAGAAAAAGAGTTCCAAAAATTAAAAGATGAATACGAAAATCTAAAATTAACTTATCAAAAATTGAACAGTTTTTCTTCAAAAGAAACCCTCGATTCTTTCTTTAGTAAGTTAGAGAGTTTTTTAACAAGAGTTTTTGAATTTTCAAAGAGAAACAAAGATACAATCACCTTCTTTAATGAAAGAATGAAAGATTCCAACTTGATCTCACCGATTTCTTCTTCAACAATTCAAGCTCAACTTTCGGCACTTCAAACCTTTACTGAAAATTTGAGCAATAGCAAGTTAACTTTAAAATCAAGCTTATTGAAAATTGAATCAACAAAAAATTCAATAGAAAACTTACAAAAAGATATTGAAAATCAAAAATTAAACATTCAAAGCACTCAGTTGAATTTAGAGCAAAAAGAAAAAGACCTTGCTAATACAAAAGATAAATTAAAAGATTATGAAATAAAAGCAAAAATTTCAGGAGAAATCACTGATTTTTCAGAAACTACAAAAGAAGGAGATCAAATTTCACCTAGTGCTGTTTTGGGAAAGATTACGACCAAAGAAAAAATTATAAAGATTTCTCTCAATGAAATCGATGCAGCCAAAGTTAAAATCGATCAAAAGGCAATTCTTACTTTTGATGCCTTGCCAGATTTAACCCTAACAGGAAAGGTAATTGAAATTGATAAGGTAGGAACTGTTAGCCAGGGAGTGACAAGTTACGGGATAAAAATTGCCTTAGATACAGACGATGAAAGAATAAAACCTGGAATGTCAGTTAACGCTGAAATTGTTGTTGATGTAAAGCCAGATATTTTGACTTTGCCAAACAGTGCAATTAAATCAGAAGGAAATTTACGATATGTTCAATTGATAGATGCTCCAAAAGAAATAAAAGATAAATTAAAAATTGGGGCGCCTATAGTTTTGCCAAAGGAAGTAAAAATCAAAAATCAACCAGTGGAAGTTGGAATTTCAAACGAGACAATGACAGAAATTTTATCTGGAGTTTCAGAAGGAGATATTATTATTTCTTCAAAAGTTACTCCACAAACTCAAACAACCCAAACCCGATCTATGTTTCAATTTCCCGGGATGACACCGCAGAGAAGATAAAATGCAAAATCCTAAATCTGAAATCCTAAATTCGAAACGAAATTCCAAATCCCAAATTCGAAATTCTAAAGAATATGTTTGGGATTTGTAATTTAGAATTTGGAATTTTGTTTAGAGTTTAGAACTTAGAATTTAGAATTTTAAAAAATGATCGAATGCAAAAACATCACTAAAGTTTACAAAAACGAAGTTGAGACTTTAGCCCTAAGAGGGATTTCTTTTTCAATTGATGAAGGAGAATTCGTTGCTATTATTGGTCCTTCTGGTTCTGGAAAATCAACTTTAATGCACATTCTTGGATGCCTCGATACTCCAACTTCAGGACAATATTTTCTTGAAGGAAAGGAAGTTTCAAAATTGTCAGAGGATGAATTGGCAGAAATTAGAAAAAAGAAAGTAGGTTTTGTTTTTCAAATGTATAATTTGTTGCCAAGAGCAACTGTTTTCAAAAATGTTGAATTGCCTTTAATTTACGAAGGTTTGCCAAAAAAAGAAAGGGAAGAAAGAGTAAAGGCAGCTTTAAGGAATTCTGCTTTTCCAGATGAATTTTGGTTTTATTTATCTAATCAATTGTCAGGTGGAATGCAACAAAGAGTGGCGATTGCCAGAGCACTAGTAAACAATCCAAAATTGATTTTGGCAGACGAACCCACTGGAAATTTAGATTCAAAAACCGGAGATATTGTTTTAAACACTTTGATCAATTTAAATAAAAGAGGTCATACTTTAATTATTGTCACTCACGAACTTTATGTTGCACAATATGCAAAAAGAATTATTGCATTGAGAGATGGCCAAATTATTGAAGATGCACCAAGAGAAAAGGCAAAATCTTTAAAACTCATTAAAGAATAAAACATGAGAGTTGGAGATTTATTAAACGAAGCAATTTTTGCGATATCGGCAAATAAAGTCAGGTCAGGCCTGACAATTTTAGGAATTGTCATTGGTATTGCTTCAGTCATTGCAATGATTTCAATTGGCCAAGGAGCAAATCTTGAAATTACAAAAAGCATTGAGGGTTTGGGTTCAAACATTTTAACAGTCATTCCAGGAGCAGCTAGGGTTGGAGCTATGCTTTATGGAAGAGGAACAGCTCAAACTCTAAAAGAAGACGATGTCAATGTTTTAAAGCCAATTGAAGGAGTTTTGGATGTTGTTCCAATTACTCAAAGAACTTTTCAAATTGTAGCACCAAATGGAAACAACACCAGAACGACAATTATCGGAGCGGGTCATGGAATTTTCGCTGTGAGAGAGATTTCTATTGAATCAGGATCAACATTTAATGAAGAACAGGTAAAAAATATTGCTAAAGTTGCAGTTTTGGGAAAAAATATCGCAAACGACCTTTTTGGAGAAGAAAACCCAGTTGGAAAAATAGTTAGAATTTCAGGAATCAACTTTAAAGTTATCGGAGTGGCAGCTCCAAAAGGAGGAGCGATGGGTCTTGTTTTTGATGATATGGTTTATGTTCCGATTACGACAATGCAAAAAATGTTAGCAAGATCAGATTATTTAACTTCGATTTTAATTAAAGCAGAGAAAAAAGATTTGTTGCCACAAATTCAAGATGATGCATTCTCAAAATTGGCAGAAAAACACCGAGTCGATCCTCAAAACCCAGATTTTTCAATCATTTCTCAAGAAGACATTTTATCAACCTTAACTCAAGTGACAAACACGATGACAATTTTTTTGGCAGCCATTGCTTCAATTTCTTTAGTCGTTGGTGGAATTGGAATTATGAATATGATGCTAACTTCTGTAACTGAGAGGACAAGGGAAATTGGTTTAAGAAAGGCAATTGGGGCAAAAAACAGAGAAATTTTAGCTCAAATTTTGACAGAATCAGTTTTGCTTACATTTTTGGGCGGAGCTGTTGGGATTTTCTTTGGCTGGCTAATTTCTTTGGGAATTTCAAAATTTGCTCAGATTTCAACTCAAGTTTCTCC
>Ga0078972_1002404_pt1 | contig 62092 bp, 47 predicted proteins | sample YelNatPaOPGAMG01_FD_67568 | JGI IMG/M metagenome (GOLD analysis project Ga0078972, IMG submission 67568) | Hot spring thermophilic microbial communities from Obsidian Pool, Yellowstone National Park, USA - OP-RAMG-01 (SPADES assembly) (version 2) | ecosystem: Environmental > Aquatic > Thermal... | reverse complement strand
GCTTAAGAATCTCGCACATAATATAATTTGCCTGAGTTGGAACACACCGTATGTTTTTTAGTTTTAATAGACCTTCCATAAAATCTTTTCGGACAGCTTTGAACTTGATTATCGCCTCATTGTATTCGGTTTTGTATTTTTCAAATATCTGCAGAAAAAACTCGGCAAAGGAATTAATATTCCAGATTGCGACGTCCTTTTTTAGCGATTCTATTATTCCGGTATTACCGGAAGCGATTACGCCTAAACGCAGGCCGGGAACCCCGAAAGATTTTGAGATGCTTTTTACCAACACAAGAGAGGGGTACGATTCCAAAATTGACGGGTCGAAAAGCGAAGCGTTTTCCTCCGCATCTACAAAATCCGCAAAACTTTCGTCAACGATAAGCATTACGCCCTTTTCTTTTGCCCACTCGGCGATTCTTAACACATCCGCCTTCTTGATATAATTGCCGGTCGGGTTATCGGGATTTATGATTACCAGCGAATCCAAATCTTTCGAATCAAAAAACTTCATGTACTCGTCCGCGGTATAGGAATAATTTTCGTTTTCAGGATTGAATTCAATTATTTGATCAATAGTTTTACGGTTCGGATACTCCTCGAACGTCGGAACGACGATGCCAATCTTTCCGCAATGTTTTTCCATAAGAGCTTTTATCAATTCGGCAGCGCCGTTTCCCACAACGATTTGATTGCGGCGGACTCCAAAGTATTTTGAGGCGAGGAGGCTGTTTATTTCAAGTCCGGACGGATACTCGGTAAGCAGTACTTCAAAACTCGCTTTCATCTCGTCGAGCATCCGTTGAGGCGGGTAATATGGGTTGACTAAATAGCAAAAATCGAGCATACTCGGATATCTCCAGTATCCGCCGTATCTCGACGTTATATTTTTAAGTTTGTGCCGCGTTTCGGGAACGAAGATCGATTCTGCTATATCGAGATCCTGTATATCATCGATCTCATACCAGCGGCAGTCTTCAAGCGGCAGCGCCTTTATCTCATGCTTATTGAGATTTACGATAACCCTTAATACCTGTTCATAATACTCATTATTGCCGAGAGCCTTGCAGTAGGCTTCGAGAAATGGCACATATTGAGTAAGTGAAAAGTTCTTGCTGAACTTATATACGTTTACCGTTTTGTAATACGTTTTTATCTCGTCGTACCGGTAATCGGCCTTGCTGATGAATCGTGTTATATTATTCTCATCATCAAGCGTTACCGCCGTGCCGTCCATCCAGCTTTCGAACTTTGCCACAAGAGCGAGGCTCGGGTAGGGGTCGTCAAGAAGGAGCTGCAGCGCCTTGTCCTCCAGAATAAGGTCCGATTCAAGAAGCAGCGTGTCTTCGAGCGGCAAGAAATCTTTTGCAAGATACAGCGAGTAAATATTGTTTGTGCGGTAATAAATGGGGTTGTTTATATATTTGATTGGAGTTCTGATATTAAGGGTGCCGATAAAATCGACTAATTTATTACCTTGATATCCGATTACGATTATTATCCTTGACAGATTTAGCTTATCAAGTTGCCGAAGCATGCGTTCGATAAGGGTGATGCCATTGACCTTAATCATGCATTTTGTTGAATCCTGAGTAAGTTCCTTAAGCCGCTTCCCCATTCCGGCGGCTAAAATGATCGCCTGCAACTTGCCCACCCCCTTGGAAAATTCAGATCCAGAATTTTTTTATTGGCCGTTTAAAATCGAATTCTGATAAGCCTTCATTAATTAAACAAAATATCTTTTCAGCAAAGAATATATCGTGTATTGCCAAACCTATATTATATACTATAATGCGTTCTTTGTCGTTCTTTCGGCCGTCGGCTTTACCGCTTATGACATCGGAGATTTCCGCAAAGTTTTTCCATCGATCGAAATATTTAAAATGTTTTAAATGCCCCGTATCGTCGCCGAACACTCTGTCAAAAGACAGATCGCAGTTTAAAAAACCGTGAGAGTGGATAGGCACCACAAGGCATCCTTCTTTATAACAGCCATCGGGACATATATCATCATTTGTGATTACCGTCGCCGCGCTTATTATAACGTCGCTGTTGCTTACGACCTGTTCATATGTATCACAATATTCGAAAGATACCGGGTTGTCGATAAAACGTGCGCGGAAATTTTCATGCTGATCTTTATAGCGAAGCAGCTTGAAGTGAAAGCGTCTTTTGGGGAATATTGAAAGCAATACGGCGACAGCGGCGCGCGCGGTGTTCCCGAGCCCGATCATCCCGATGACATTGAAATCTTTTTTCGCGAGCAGCCCTATTGAATGCGCTGCGACGGCGCCGGTTCGCATTGCAGTGAGCCAGTTCGCGTCCATGATTGCCTTTAAGTTCCCGGTGGACAAATCATATAAATAAACATGGCTGTCCATCGAAGGAATCCGGGAAGGAAAGCGGGTAATTACTTTTACTCCGAAGACGTTCAGGTTGGGCAGTACTGTCGGCATCGTATTGAAAAAAGTACCGTCATATTTGGGTTTAAGGCTGATTTTTGGCGGCAGATCCGCAGCAGATTTTTCCTTCAGCATTTCTTCAACCCATCTATAGCATTGAATCGGGCTGATATTCAGTTTACAGATATCTTCATGTGAGATGAGTTTGGTTTTAGAATCCTCATGCATATTGTTTATTATCTTCCTTTAATCTTGATAAAATATATTCTGCGGCTATCTTGCTTCCGCTGCCTAAATTAAAAACGCATGCGCTTCGGATTTGACTAATTTTTTGTTTATAAACGTCGTTTTCTTTTAGCATATCCGTAATCACATCTATCAGAGATTCAAGATTATCGGGTTCAATGGTAACGCCGACCTGCTCCCTCAGCGTTATGTCCAAAGGCTTGTTCACATACTTATCGTAATCGGGATTGAGTACCTTCATAGGCGTATTTATAAAGATAGACGGTTTTTTAGTAGTGAACGAAAACTCGTAAGCGATACCGGACCAGTCGGTAATAAGTATATCCGAAGAATATATGCTTGCGTTATTTGAAAAATCCGATTCGATAATAAAATCATTGTCGAGATGCGCGCTGTATCGTTGTTTCATCTCGTTGATTTTCCCCGGATTATACCGGATATACTGGGGGTGCGGGCGTACGATAACGATAAAACCATGTCCCAATATTATTTCAAGCATTCTGTCAATGCAGGTATCCATTATACCGTTTTCCTGATAAGAAGGCGCTATCAGTACCCGCTTCCTTCCCTCGGTTTTCTCCATACTCTCGTAATCTTTAATCAGCTCATCCAAAAGCCCGTACCCGCACGGGACAAGGTTTTTTGCGGGAAGGTTATACATAGCTTCACACTCGCGCAATTCGTCGATCTGGTGCTGACCGCTGCAGAGTATGGTATCGTAATGGTCATAAGAACCTTTCCTTACGACCATGTTCGTGCTTAGCGGCCCGTGGAACATATAGATATATTCAATATCTCTCTTTACAAGCGAGCGTTTGAGGTGAAACTGCTCAAGGTCCGGGGTCGTCATAACAACCAAGTCCGAATCCATCTTCATAAACAACGGAATCAGGCGGATATCATCGATATAATAAGGAATAAGATGCGGCTCGTTCATTTTAAAGACCGCGTCATTGGGATCGCTTGTTACATAATGGATGTCAACATCAGAATGTTTCAATATATATTCGATAACGCCTTTAAAATATTTATAAAAACCGCTTTTTTCGGAATAAAACACTAATTTTTTCGTATCGTTTTTGAAAAACCGCTTATAATCCTCCTTCGCTTTATTTTTCTGCTCAACAGTCGGTTTAAGCTTTTTCTCAAGCTCCTTGCTTTGCGCCAACGCAATTTTACTCTTTTCCAGAGCGTCGTAGTCTATATGCTTTTTCGGCGGATATATCAGATTGACGGCCAACATTACGATTATTGCGAGCAGGTTGCTGATAATCCAGTAAACGCCCAGCCCCGCAGGCACGATGAATGCGAAATACAGAGAAAACAGCGTAAGGAATATCGCCATACCCCAGCGGCCGAACCAGTTCGCTTCACGCTGAAGCACGTTAACCTTATTTTGAGCGGCGGATAAAAGAAGGGCGCTGCCGCCGGACAAGAACGGGATAAGAATCAGAGGGCGAAAATCCAAAAGACTCGGAGTCTGGGAAAGGTTTATACCCAAAAAATTCAGGTCAAACGCCCTGATACCGGATATGGCATCCGCGGCCCCGGGTATGTTTATATTGGAAAATGCAGCAATGTATGAAGGATCGTTGACAAGTTCAATAACTTTAAGCTGAGCGGCGGAACCGAGATCGGCGTTACCGAGGATTTCAGAAGCTTTATGGACAAAAGCATTTATGAGATCGGGACTAAGATGCATAAGATGCTGAAGCGGATTATAGACTACGGATATCAATCCAAGTATTATTGGAATCTGTATAAGCATCGGAATGATACCGGCAAGCGGTTTATAATTCTCCCGTTTATATAACGCAAACTGTTTCTCGGCAATCATGTCCCTGTTTCCGACGCAAGAAGCCGCGATTTCGTTCAGCTTCGGCTGGAGCTTGACCATTTTTATGGAGTTCTTTTGAACCCAGATGTTCAACGGGAACATCAGCACCCTTGTAAGCAGGGTAAACAGCAAAATGGCAATGCCGTAATTTCCGACCGTTATGTAACACAGCCACATGATATAACCGAGCGGGATACCGATAATAGTATTGATAAATTCCATAAATCATTTACCTTACGTATTACGTTATAAAACCATGGTTTTTCAAAGCTTGCGGGAAGGCCGCATAATAATCACCCCAATGATAAATACTCTATTTTTTCTTCGCTTTCTTCGATAATGACTTTTCAAGGGTTTTTATCTTTAAGTTCTTGAAAAATAGCCGGATCTTTTTCCAGAAGACGCCAATAGTGACGCTGCAGGCTATCACAATGCCGGCGATTATCTGGACTATATAAGAAGTCGCGGCCGGGTCGATATAAGCATGTGCAGTCGAAGAAAGCATGACAGATGCAAGTAAAAAATAAATGGCAAATACCCCTGCATTAAAAAATATCTTTTTCATTATATCGCCTCCGTATGTAATTATATAATTACAACAAATATATAATATTCTATTTTAGATGTATTCATCATATCTAAAAACAACCGTTTTATGTAAAATTCATATCGTTCCTCGCAAATTGCATACTATGAACATTACTTGGAAAAGGAGCGCAGTTCTCTTTCAACTGTGCCGGGACTTAGGGATAATGCCCCTAAGACAATCGGGGGAACCGGAGTTTATCGGATCGTCGATAGGGGGAGTATTCTGCCCGTCATACAGATTTAATATAAAACGCAGCGTATTGATAGCGGAAAGGCCCTCGATATCGTATTTTTGACCCTTGATATAAACGGCGTTCATTATCCGGCAGGAATCCTTGTCGGTAATTACAAAATTCATTTTCAACCTTAAGCCGCTTTCAGCGTGATAGCGTACGCCATGATCGCTCATTATTATAATGACGCTTTCGGGGTCGTTATCGATTATTGCGGAAATCGTCGCTATCAATTCCTTGCTGACAAATTTATATTGATTCAGATATACATTCTTGTCTTGCCAGTTACGGTTCTGGCTGTATGGAATGATACCGCCGTATTCGTCGAATAAAAAGGGCACATGGGTGGCAAGCAGATAGCAGTAAATAACGCGCGGAGCGGCGATATTTAAATAATTGGACGGCTCCCTGAAATAATCGAAAGCGGTGAGCATGAAATCGCCCACTTTTAATTTTGACCTTGCGACGCCGGATTTTCTTAAATACGACTTATATTCATTTGAATTGCGTATGTAATCCGAAGGATAAAAACGGAATTGGTTTAGAGCCGTTGTATCCACTTTCGTACCGGAAACGTCGCTGCTGAGCAGCGCGTCTATTATACCGGACAATGTGCCGCCCGAAGTGACATCGTCGGATCCAAAGTCGCCGGTCACGGTGTTGTCGTCCGCATCCTCAAATTCCGGATTATCCGCTCCGTCGCCGCCGATAAGGCTATACATGCCTTTGAAATACTCACTGTTCCCGATTTGATATTCGGTATAACCAAGGCCGGAAAGCACCTTATGGAGCGAACCGTTTTGTATGCCCTTAATGCAATCGTCTTCGGATAAATTTCTCGAAATATAATTTAAATTAAACAGATCACAAAAACTATGTTCGGTTTGATTATCGGTGGAATAGCTTTCCCTTGAGATATTGAAACCTTTCATCGTCAGAAAATCATTCAAAGGTTTGGCGTCATATCCGTAGTATTTCTGAAGCATGTCGAAGGAACTGAATTCGTCCAATATAAAAAAGTATATATTGGGCTTTCCAAAGGGCCCGGGATCTGAGCCCAACACGGCGTTGTCGGCGTTCGTTTTTACGGCAGGCGTAGGGGCGGCGCCGGTGACAGACACGGTCGCTTCGGGCAGCTTGACAGCGGCGACCTGCGTGCTATTAGACTTGATTTTACCAACCGCAATAAATGCCAGTACAATATTTAAAACGACGAGGCCGGTAAACGTTACGGATAATATTTTCACAACCGCATTGAGCGGAAATTTCTTTTTATAAAGAAAACGCAGAACGAAGAAAAATCCCGCCAAAAGAAGAACATACAATATCAAACCGCCGACAGCGGAGGAACTGTATTCATTGAAAAACAGGTTCATAAAATTGACGAGCCAAATAAGATTAACCGCAAAAAAAACTCCGAAAGCAACGAATAATCCCGCGAAATAAGGCTTGCGTATAAACATCCGCATGACCGAGAAAACCAGTATGCCCGCCCCCATGTATAACCACATCGAATCTCCAAGTTGCCCAAAGGATATCAAATTGACGTTACTTGCGTATATTTGAACGGTCGGGAGCGCGCATATGGCCGCGATAAGAACCGTACAGAAAACAAGTTCCGCTATAAAAGGGCCCAAGGTGCGTTTTCTGATATGCTTTGCCGGCGACCCGGAATTAGCCGATTCTTGCTTTTTGAGGGAGACCCTCGATAATTCAGGCATTTTGTTATCCGGCCACGTTTTCATCCGCTAATCTCCTTATATCAAAAGAAATATATACTCTTTCGCATTTGATGTCAATATGAGGCGAAAAAAAGAGAATCGTGCAGAGAAAAAAATTCGGGGGTATTACTCGAAAATCCATGCGAAACGGATATTAAAAATGACTTGCCATTTTCGCCGCCGCTTCTGGTCGCAAGCGCGTTGTCATCTGTGCCGGGACCTCGGGATAATTCCGCGGAGGCAATCGGGGGAACCGGAGTTTACCGGGTCTTTTATCGGAGGGTAATCCAACCCGTAAAGACGCAAAATATAGCGCAGCGTGTTTATCGCGGAAAGCCCCTGCATGTCGTCGTATTTACGCCCCTTGATATAGACCGCGTTCATTATGCGAAGCGAATCCTTGTCGGTAATAACGAATTTCATTTTTTTAGCGCAGTCGGCGTGATAGCGAATCCCGTGGTCGGACATTATTATGATGATGCTGTCGGGGTCGTTTGCAATTATGGTCGAAACGGTCGCCATCAGATGTTTCGAAATAAACTTGTACTGATTAAGGTACACGTCCTTATCTCTCCAGTTGCGGCTGTCGCTCGACCGTATTATGCCGCCGTATTGGTCAAACGTAAAGGGGACGTGAGCAGCCGTCATGTAGCAATAAATAACCCGCGGTTTTGTTACGGGGTAATTATACGGGTCTTCAAAATAATCGAAAATGGAGAGTATTTTATCTGCATGTCCGCGCTGGGCCGCGCGCTTATATTCCTTTGTGCTGCGGATGTATTGCGAGGTGTAGAAGCCCCACTTTGTAAGGGTAGCGGAGCTTCCTTTAAGTTCGGCGCCGGCAGGTTCGCCGTTTAAAAGCGCGGAGGTTTCTGCGGGCACGATACCGCCGCTGTTGTTGTTTTTAGACTTTTCAATTATGATAGACTCAAAAGCCTTCCTGCCCGCCCTTGAATCCAGGCTGACGATGCTTTTAAAGGGCTTTGTGCTTGTCGAATATTGTAACTGAGTATACCCTAAATCCGACAATGCCTTGTATAATTTGGCATTGGCTATCGCTTTATAGCATTTGCTATCTGAGTAATGCCTCGAAATATAGCTCAGATTAAGCGTGTCGCAAATGCTGTGCTCAGTCTGGTTGTCGGTCGAATAGCTTTCTCTAATGACGTTGAAGCCCTTATCGTTAAGAAAATCGTCCAACTCTTTGTTGTCATAATCATAGTATTTCTTCATCATATCGAAAGAGCTGTATTCGTCCAAGATGAAGAAGTATATGTTCGGCAGGCCGAACTCCTCGGACTCGAACTCGGAAGATTCGGAATCGGACGTTGCGCCGGCGTTTGACGCCCTTATGATACCCGGAGTCAAGGACGGGGTCGAGACCTCCGTCGTTTTGGCGGGCGCGGCAGCCGCCGTTTCGGCGGACGCGGCAGCCGGCGCAATACCGGCCGGTTCGGGTCCGTTTTGCGCGCCGCACGCGGCAAAAACGGCGGCGGCGACGCATGCCAATACTACGGGGAATATTTTGCCTAATATCCGAATGATTTTACCGTTAAAATCAGTTTTCATTTCCAGTCGCTCCTCATATGACATTATGAATATAAATCGCTTTGTATTATTTGTCAACAATGGTTAACCGCGGGATAAAAAATTATTGGCAAAGAAATTGACATATGCCGAAAACACATTATAATTATATGTAAATAGCATATGTCAATAATCAAGGAGGTGTTTTTCATGCCGGGAGGGGACGGGACCGGACCGGTCTGGCGGAATACGGGAAGCGGTTGCGGTTTTGGCCGTATGCGCGGGAACGGGCGCGGGCATTGCGCCTGTATAAATGATGAAGCGGGCGAATCGAAGGAAGCCCTGCAAAGGCAAAAGGAAATGCTCGAAAGAAGGCTTGACGCGGTGAACAAAAAGTTAGAAAATCAGCGTAAAGAGCCGGAACAGAGCGACCAATGAGCTTTCATGCAGCGAATAAACGGGCATGCCTAAGCGAAGGCGTCAGGTTACGGCTTACGGGCAGGTAAAAATGGCGAGACCTAAAAAATGCAGGAGAGTATGCGGGCTCCCAAAAAGGAGCCGCTTCGGACCGGCGGACGGCGCCGTAGAGTCCGGGCCGACAGTCACGATGACAGTCGACGAATACGAAGTTGTTCGGCTCATCGACCTTGAGGATTATACTCAGGAGGAATGCGCGAAGCAGATGGACGTCGCGCGCACGACTGTACAGGCGGCCTACGACGGGGCGAGAAAAAAACTCGCGGATTCGCTTGTAAACGGCAAAACGCTCGTCATAGAAGGCGGGGTTTACAGGCTTTGCGACGGACTAAAAGACGTGTGCGGCCGCGGCGCGTGCAAAAGGCGAGGGCACGCGGGCGCGCGAAAACGGGGGAAAACAGAATGGTGATAAAAGTCTTATCCGAAAATACGGCCGCGGCGCCGGAGTTCAAGGCCGAGCACGGTCTGAGCCTCTTTATTGAGACGGGGGATCATAAGATACTGTTCGATACCGGCGCGGGAGGCGTTTTCCTCGAAAACGCAAAAAAATTAGGCGTGGACATCGCGCAAGCGGATTTCGCCGTGATTTCGCACGGCCATTATGACCACGGTGGCGGCGTCAGGCAGTTCCTGAGGGAAAATTCGAAAGCTTTGGTTTTCGTGCATAAAAAAGCTTTCGAGCCTCATTACGACGCGCTTGCGGACGGCATGAAGTATATCGGGTTGGACGAAGAGCTTTTGGAGGAAGAAAGGATCGTTCCCGTTTCGGGCAGGTTTTTCCTGGACGAAGGCATCGAGCTGTTCTCAAACATCGAGGGCGCGGAGCTTATCCCGCGCTCAAACCGCACGCTGATGGCGCAAAAGGAAGGGTTCATCGTGCAGGACGCGTTCGAGCATGAGCAGCAGCTCGCGGTCAGGGAGCGCGGAAAGGCCTTCCTGTTCACCGGCTGCGCGCACAACGGGATCGTGAATATAATCAACCAGTACCATTCGATTAAAAAACGCTATGCGGATTATGTCGTCGGGGGTTTTCATATCACGGATCCGTCGACGGGGCAGATCGAGGACGAGACGTTGATCGGAGGCGTCGCGGAAGCTTTGAAAAAAACCGGTTCGAAATACTATACCGGCCACTGCACGGGGATCGAAGCGTTCCTGCGCTTAAAGGACGTTTTGGGAGAAAATATAGAATACATCGCCGCGGGCGGCGTGCTGGAAATTTGAATCACGGAGGAAAAGACATGAGAATCGCGGTGGCAAGCGAAAAAGACGCAGTGACGGGACATTTCGGTTATTGCGAAAATTTCAACATATACGACGTGCAGGACAACAGGATCGTAAAAAGCGAATCGGTGCCAAACCCGGGGCACAGGCGCGCCTTCCTGCCCGATTTCCTTAACGGCATGGGCGTAAAAGTGGTCATAGCCGGAGGAATGGGCGCTTCGGCATTGGAGCTGTTCAGGGAAAAAGGGATAGAAGTTTTCATCGGAGTGCGCGGGAACGCGCTCGAGGCCGTAAAAAGCTATCTCGAGGGGTCGCTCGTATCGGACGATTCCGCCTGTTTCGAGCACCATCACCACGATGACTGCGGCGGGTAACGCGTATTACGCCGCGTGCGATCCTCAAACGCAGTTAACGGAGCCCGGGCGCAGTTTACTTTTCCGCGCCGTCCGGGTTATCGTTTTCTTCTTTTATCTTGTTGATCAGAGCGGGCACTTGCCGCGGCGATACCTGGCTGTAAACTTTTTCGTTTACCGTCAGGACCGGAGCGAGCGCGCATATGCCGAGGCACCTCGAAATATTGAGCGAGAAGAGCCCGTCCTTCGTGGTTTCGCCGAGTCCGATCCCCAATTCGGACTGCAGCGCCTCGAGCACCTTGTCCGCTCCCTTTACGAAACACGCCGTGCCCATGCAGACCGAAATGTCGTACTTGCCCTTCGGCGTCAGGCTGAAGAAATGGTAGAAGGACGCGACCCCGCTCACCGTCGCGGCGGGTATCTGAAGCGCCTGCGCCACCTCGTCCATTATATCCCGGGGCAGATAGCCGTATCTTAACTGTATTTCGTGAAGCACCCCGATCAGCCGGCTTTCGGGGTGTTCGCCTTTCTTCGCCTCTTCGATAAGGCGCGCGATCTCTTCGGGCAATTTTTCGTTTTTGTTTTCGGGCGCGTTGCATCCGTTTGCCATTTACTTGATCCCCCTCGGGAATTTTTGTTTATATGAAGTATGGAGCAGCGAATGGGCTTTCTCGCTTCCGGGATACTGAAGGTACTGCCTGTATAGCTGCTGTATATACGGATTCTCGTGCGACTTGCGCAGTTTTTTCGATTCGTCGATGCGATAAAGCGCTCCCGCTCGCTTCCTTAATATCTCGTGGTCGAGAACGTAGCGCCCGTCCGGAGGATAAGGCTGGCCGCCGCCTCCGATGCACCCTCCGGGGCAGGCCATGAGCTCGATGAGATGGTAGCGCTTTTTGCCCTCCTTTACCTTTTCGAGTATCCTCTTCGCGTTGTTGAGCCCGTTCGCGACGGCGACGTTTATTTCCATGTCGCCTATTTTTATCGAGGCCTCTTTCAACCCGGTCACCGCGCGGACGTCGTAAAAATTAAGATCGTCCAAAGGCTTGCCGGTGAGTTTTTCCGCCGACGTCCTCAAGGCCGCCTCCATGACCCCGCCCGTCGTACCGAAAAGGTCGGCGGCGCCCGTCGAAACCCCTAAAGGATTGTCGAATTGCTCCTCCTCGAGCGTGGTGAAGTCGATACCGTACGCTTTTATCATCCAGACCAGCTCGCGCGTCGTGAGCACGGCGTCGGTATACGGCCGCCCGTCCCCGTACGTATGCTCGGGGCGCTTGATCTCGAACTTCTTCGCGGTGCAGGGCATTATTGCGACGACGTAAATGTCGTCCGCGGCGATGCCCGTTTTTTCCGCGTAATAGGTTTTCAGCAAAACCGAAAGCATTGTCATCGGGGAGCGGCATGTCGACATGTGCGGTATAAGCTCGGGGTAGAAATGCTCGAGGAAGTTGACCCATCCCGCAGAGCACGAAGTGAACAGCGGGAGTATCCCTCCGCTTTTGACGCGCTTTACGAACTCTTCGGATTCCTCGACTATCGTCAGGTCGGCGCCGAAGTTGGTGTCGAACACCGCGTCGAATCCGAGCCTCCGAAGCGCCGTGACCGTGCGCCCCGCTTCCGGCGTTCCCGGCTCGAGCCCGAAGCCTTCGCCGATAGCCGCCCGTATCGAGGGCGCGATCTGAGCGACGACGTGCTTTTTCGGATCCGCGAGAGCGGCCCAGACCTCGTCCGTCGAGTTTTTTTCGAGGAACGCGGCGGTAGGGCAGACGTTAACGCATTGCCCGCAGTCGATGCACACGGAGTCCTTCATGTCCGCCATATGCGCGGGGGCGACGACGGTCTTGAATCCGCGGTACTGCTGTTCGAGGTTGTGCACTCCCTGAATATCGCTGCACGCCCTTATGCAGCGGTGGCAAAGTATGCACTTCTCCGAATTGCGCACCACCGAGCAGCCCGAATCCTCGATATCGAAGCGTTTGCGCTCGCCCTTGAAAAGCCGCTCGCGAACGCCCATCGAGTAAGCGAGGTCCTGAAGCTCGCAATGCCCGTCGCGCTCGCAGGTCTGGCAGTCCATCGGATGGTTGTCTATTATGAGCTCGACGAGATCGCGCCTCGCCTGCCGTATCGCGGGGGAGTTCGTCTTTACCTTCATTCCCTCTTCCGCCTTCGTGGCGCACGAAACGCGGTAGTTTTTGCTGCCTTCCACTTCGACGATGCAGATCCTGCACGCGCCTTCGATACCCAAATCGGGGACATAGCAAAGGCGCGGGATATAGACTCCTATCGTTTCCGCGGCTTTCATTATCGTCGTCCCCTCGGGGACGCTAACCGGATTGTCGTCGATCGTAAGATTTACGCTTTTCATCGTTCTCCCTCGCTGTTCTATGATCTCGTCACCGCGTCGAACTTGCACGCCTTGAAGCACTCGCCGCAGCGTATGCAGCGCGACTGGTCGATGGTATGCGGTTTTTTAGGGTCTCCGGATATGCATTGCACGGGACACCGCCTCGCGCAGAGCGTGCATCCGACGCACTTGTCGCGGTCTATCTCATACCTGATGAGCTTTGCGCACCTGTGGCTGGGGCAGCGTTTTTGCTCTATATGGGCGTTGAATTCGTCCCTGAAGCTGTGCATCATGCTGAGGACGGGATTGGGCGCGTTCTGGCCGAGCCCGCAGAGCGAAGTCTTTTTTATAAGGTTGCCGAGCCTTTCGAGTTTTTCCAAATCCCCGGGCGCTCCCTCGCCGTCGGTTATCCTCTGCAGTATCTCGAGCATCCGCACGGTGCCTTCCCTGCACGGGACGCATTTCCCGCACGATTCGGATTTCGTGAATTCGAGGAAGTACTTAGCCGTAGCTACCATGCAATCCTGGTCGTCGAGCACAATCATCCCGCCCGACCCCATGATCGAGCCGGCCGCGTTTAAAGATTCGTAGTCGACTAACAAATCGAGGCTATCGGCGGGTATGCAGCCGCCGGAAGGGCCTCCGGTCTGAACCGCCTTGAGCGCGCGGCCTCCGGGGATACCGCCGCCGATGTCGTAAACTATGTCCCGTATGGTGGTGCCCATCGGGACTTCAACGAGCCCGGTGTTGTTCACCTTCCCCGCGAGAGCGAAGACCTTCGTCCCCTTGCTTCCCTTTGTGCCGATACGCGAGAACCAGTCCGCCCCGTACATTATGATCACCGGAACGTTCGCGAACGTTTCGACGTTGTTGATGACCGTAGGATGTCCCCAAAGGCCCGATTCGGTCGGGTAGGGAGGACGGATCACCGGCTGGCCGCGCTGGCCTTCGATCGAGCGTATTAGAGCCGTTTCCTCTCCGCACACGTACGCTCCCGCGCCCAACCTGATTTCGATGTCGAAATCAAAACCGGAGCCCAAAATACCGTTCCCCAAAAGCCCCGCTTCCCTCGCTTTTTCGATCGCCGTGCGGCAGCGTTTTATCGCGAGAGGATATTCGGCGCGCAGATATATAAAGCCCTTGACGGCGCGTATCGCGTAGGCGCCTATCGCCATGCCTTCTATGACGCTGAACGGGTCGCCTTCGAGAGTGCTTCTGTCCATGAACGCGCCCGGGTCGCCCTCGTCCGCGTTGCAGATTATATAACGCACGGGGTCGTCGTTATTGAGCGCGGCAGCCCATTTCAGGCCGGTCGGGTACCCGCCGCCTCCGCGTCCCCGAAGCCCCGACTTTTCGATCTCCTTTATGACCGCGTCCGGGTCGCCCCCGTCGAGCACCTTCGCCAGCGCCTCGTACCCGCGGTTGCGCAAATAGTCGTCGAGGCTTTCCGGGTCTATGATGCCGCTGTTCCTGAGCGTTATCCTCGTCTGTTTGTTGAAGAACGCGACGTCGCCGTACGTTGAAAGGAACTTTTCCGTCATCTCGTCCAATTCGACCTTGAGGCTTTCGAAAACTTTCTTGTCAACAAAATGCGACTTGACTACCGCCTCGAGGTCTTCGCGAGAACCGATCTCGTAGGTGACGTTGTCGGGCATTACCATGAACCGGACGCCCCTGCCGGATTTGTCCGCGGCGCATTGCCCGAGGCACCCGCCGCTGTACAGCTTTATCGTAACCGGATCGATCCCGTGTTTTCCGAGCAGCTCGCGGAAGGCCTCCTCCCATTTCGCGATTCCGTCGGGGCTGCAGTAGCCGCCGCAGAACAGCACGGTATGCGTGTATATGTTGGAGGTCTTTTTATCGAGGACAAGCGGCGTAACAGGCTCGCCGCCCAAGATATGGTCATGGAAGATCTGCTGGACCTTGTCCGGGGTAACGCGCTCGTATTTGTAGGGGATCTGGCCTTTAACGAGTATGCCGACGATCGGCTCGCGCGCGCATCTTCCCGAGCAGCCGGTCTGCTCTATCAATATGTCCTTCCTGCCCGAAGCCCTTATCAGTTTCGCGAACTCGTTCCGAACGGCCTCCGCTCCGGCGGCGTTCTCGCAGGTCGCGGAGCCGACGCGGATCACGCAGTGTACGCCTTTTTCCTTTTCGGCTAACCGGCCGAGCGCGCCTTCTCTGATCTTCTGGTACCCGTCGAATATTCTCCCCATTTTCATTCCCGCCTGATGTTCGATTTTATATGATTATAACACAGGAATTGTTTTTTATGTGATAAAAAAACGCGAATTTACCGGCGCTTAAATTACTGTATTCTGCCAAAAAACAGTGGTATAATAATAAAAACCCGCGAGAGGCGCGGGGAAAATTCGGACGGACGAAAGGAGTAAAGCCTATGCCGGTAAAATGCGCTTTCATTGTTCCGCATCCTCCGCTTATCGTTCCGGAGGTCGGCAGGGGAGAGGAAAGGAAAATCCAAGCCACGGTGGATTCATACCATGAAGCCGCGCGCATGATAGCGGACATAAAGCCGGACACGATAATCGTCGCGTCCCCGCATTCGGTGATGTACGGGGATTATATCCATGTGTCGCCCGGAAAAAGCGCGCGCGGCGATCTTCGAAGGTTCGGCGCGCCCGGCGTAAGCGTCGAAAAAGATTATGACGCGGAGTTCGTGAGCAGGCTTTGCGGATTTGCGGACGAAGAAGGCATACCCGCCGGGGTCCTCGGACGTGAAGAAGAAAGCCTCGACCACGGCGTGCTGGTGCCTCTTTATTTCGTCGAAAAATACTATAAGAACTATAAGCTCGTTCGCGCTTCGATATCGGGGCTCGGGGCTCTCGAGCATTACGGGTTCGGGCGGTGCGTCGCCCGGACGGCGCAAGCCTTGGGGCGCAACGCCGTTTTTATCGCGAGCGGAGACCTGTCCCATAAGCTAACAAAGGAAGGCCCGTACGGATACGCGCCGCAGGGCCCGGAATTCGACGCCCGGGCTACGGACGCTATGAAAAGAGCCGACTTTTTGAGCCTGATGTCCTTTGACGAGGACTTCGCCGAGGCGGCCGCGGAATGCGGATTAAGGTCGTTCATCGAGATGGCCGGGGCGTTAGACGGCAAGGCTCTCGAAACGCGGTTCTTTTCATACGAGGGGCCGTTCGGGGTGGGTTACGCGGTCTGCGCGTATACGGTGACGGGAACCGATCCGAACAGGCGTTTCGCCGAAAGATACGAGTCCGCGCTCAAACAAAAACTCGAGGAAGTAAAGAAGGCGGAGGACGATTACGTCCGGCTCGCGAGGATGTCGCTCGAACACTATGTCAGGACGGGCGGATACTTGAAGCTTCCGGAAGGGCTGCCCGCGGAAATGACGCAAAAAAAGGCGGGAGTGTTCGTATCGCTGAAAAAGAACGGGCGGCTTCGGGGCTGCATCGGCACGATTAGCGCCACCGAGCCTTCTATCGCGCGGGAGATAATCAAAAACGCGGTCAGCGCCGGAACGGGCGACCCAAGGTTCGAGCCGGTAAGCGAAAACGAGCTTGATTCGCTCGTTTACAGCGTCGACGTGCTCGGGGACGCGGAGCCGGTCGGCTCGAAGGAAGAGCTCGACCCTAAACGCTACGGGGTGATAGTGACGAAGGGGTACAGGAGGGGGCTCCTCCTTCCTAACCTCGAGGGGATAGACTCCGTCGACGAGCAGGTGTCGATAGCGCTGCGAAAGGCGGGGATATCCGAAAACGAGGATTACTCGATTGAACGTTTCGAGGTGGTGCGGCATAAATGAAGACTGTGTGCGGCATATGCCCCCATAACTGCGCGATAGAGGAAGGGCGCACCGGTTTCTGCGGAGCGAGGAGCAACAGGGGCGGGGTCATAAAGGACGACAATTACGGGCTCGTCACGTCCATTGCTTTGGATCCGATCGAGAAAAAGCCGTTGAAGCGGTTTTTTCCGGGGAGCAGGATACTGTCGGTGGGAAGCTACGGCTGCAACCTGCGCTGCCCGTTCTGCCAGAACTACGGAATTTCGACGGCGGACAAAGACAGCGTTGAAACCGTGTTCATATCGCCCGAAGAGCTTGTAAGAAAGGCGCTCGAGCTCGCGCCGCACGGCAATATCGGGATAGCGTATACGTATAACGAGCCTCTCATAGGCTACGAATACGTCCGGGACTGCTCGGAACTCGCCGCGAGGAACGGGCTTAAAAACGTCGCGGTCACGAACGGCTACATAAACGAAGGCCCGCTCGCCGCGCTTTTACCGCATATCGACGCGATGAACATAGACTTGAAGGCCTTCACGGAAGGATTTTACCGCAGGATAGGCGGGCGTCTCGAGCCCGTCAAGAGGACGATAGAGGTTTCGTCGAAAAGCTGCCACGTCGAAGTGACGACGCTGATAATCCCGGGGGAAAACGATTCCCCCGAAGAAATGCGGTCGCTTTCGGAATGGCTCGCAGGCGTGGACGACGCGATCCCTCTGCATATCACGCGCTTCTTTCCGCGCTACAAAATGGCCGACAGGGACGCGACGGATGTCGCGAAACTGCGCGAGCTTGCCGGAATCGCGTCGCAAAGCCTCAAGCATGTTTACGTCGGCAACTGCTGATGGTTAGTTAGTCATACTAATTATTAAATTACTATGACGTAAGCATAAAAAAGCTTGTTTTGCTTGTATCGAGTATGTATACTTTATTACGGCAAATTGAGTAAAAAATCGGGGAGAGAAAAGTGGACATATTCGAAAAGTGCTATAAATTCACGGACGCCGCCGAATCGAGGGCTTCCGGGCTGTATCCATATTTCCATGCGCTCCATACCGCCCAGGATACCGAGGTCGTGATGGACGGAAGGCGCATAATCATGATAGGCTCCAACAACTACATGGGGCTTACGAACGACCCGAGGACCAAAAAAGCCGCAAAAGAAGCGATAGAAAGATACGGGACCGGATGCTCCGGTTCGCGTTTTCTTAACGGCACGCTCGTGCTGCACGAGCAGCTGGAGCAGGAGCTTGCGCAGTTTTTCAACAAGGAAGCGGCGATGACCTTCAGCACGGGATTCCAGACGAACTTGGGGATAATCGCGGGGCTTATAGGCTGGCACGATTACATATTGAACGACACCGAGAACCACGCGAGCATAGTCGACGCCTGCAGGCTGAGCTTCGCGAAAAAAGTGCTGCGTTACGGCCATAACGATATGGAGGACTTAGAGAGGCTCCTTGCCCGGCTGCCCGAAGACGCGGGGAAGCTCATTATAACCGACGGTGTTTTCAGCATGAGCGGGGACATCGCGAACCTGCCGAAGATAGTCGAGCTCGCTAAGAAATACGGCGCGCGCGTAATGGTCGACGACGCGCACGGAGTCGGCATGATAGGCGAGTGCGGCAGGGGGACGGCGTCATATTTCGGGCTCGAAAAGGAAGTCGACATAATAATGACGACGTTCTCGAAATCGCTCGCGTCGCTCGGAGGCTGCGTGGCGTCGGAATTCAAGGTGATCGATTACGTAAGGCATAAATCCCGGCCTTTCATATTCAGCGCGTCGATACCACCCGCGAACGCGGGCGCGGCTCTCGAAGCGCTTAGGATAATGAGGGAGGAGCCGGAGAGGCAGAAGGCTCTTATCGATATTTCCAATTATATGCGCGCTAAGCTCAAGGAAGCGGGCATTCCGATAATCGAAGGGGAAACCGCGATCATTCCCGTATATACGTACGAGATGGAGAGGACGTTCATGATAACGAAAAGGCTGTTCGAGGAGGGCGTTTACGTTAATCCGGTCATCCCTCCGGCGGTCCCCGAAGGAAGCTGCATGCTGCGGACGAGCTACACCGCGACGCATACCCGCGAACAGATGGATGCCGCGGTGGAGATTTTCAAACGCGTGTTCGCAGAGTTCTAAAGGGTAAAGCCGTAAAAACGCTCTATCAAAGGCATATCGGATCATTTTGTCGCGGCGCCGTCCCGTCCGGTTATCAGGCATGAGCGGCTCTAAGCGGAGACGAGCATGGCATATTCGCAAAACGAAATACGAACATATACGGGCGTATATATGGACCCGTTCGCGATGCGGCCGGAGCAGGTGAGGATAGGCGACATCGCCCATTCGCTCTCTATGATGACGAGGGCGAACGGTCACTTGAACCGTTTCTTCTCGATAGCCCAGCACTGCCTGAACTGCGCGAAGGAAGCGCGGGCGCGGGGGCTGAGCAACCGAATACGGCTCGCCTGCCTGCTGCACGACGCGGCGGAATGCTATCTCGCCGACGTCCCGAGGCCGGTAAAACGAAGGCTTTCGGGTTACGCCGAAGCGGAGGAACGGGTGACGAAGATAGTGTTTGCGGCTTTCGGGATCGGCGATCTCAGCGAGGACGAGAAAAAAGCCGTCGGCGAAATCGACGACGCGATGCTTTATTTCGAGTTTTTTACGCTCGCCGGAGCGAAGGTATCGGAATATGAACCGCATGTCGCGGCATATCCGGATTTTAGCGAAAAGACGATGCCCGAAGTCGAGCGCGAGTTTCTTAAGGAGTTTGAAACTCTTACTACCTGAAGATATAGCCCGACCCCCAAACCGTCCCGATCATCCTGTCGTACGGCTTTATGTGCCCGCGGAGCAGCTTTATATGAGTGTCGACCGTGCGGTCCGTGCCGAAGAAGTCTTCGCCCCATACGTTGCGAAGTATCGTCTCGCGCGACATCGCCTTGCGCGGGTTTTTCGCGAGGAACAGCAGCAGCTTATATTCCTTAGGGGACAGGGATACCGGCGCGCCGTCGATAAACACGCTGCGCGACGCGGTGTCGATGCACAGGCCTTCGTATATTATCCTGCGGGGAACGAAATCTTCTTTGCCGCGGCTGCGTTTGAGCAGCGCGTTTATCCGCGCCATGAGCATCCTGCCGGAATACGGTTTTTTAAGAAAGTCGTCCGCGCCGGCTTCATAGTAGCCAAGGATCTCGTCTTCTTCGCCGCCGGAGGAAGTAATTATCACGGGGACTTCCGAGCTTTTTCTTATCTGCCTGCAAACGCTTAACGCGTCGAGTTCGCCGATGCCGCCGTCAAGCACGATTACGCCGTAATCGTTGCGCCGAAACAGCTTTATCGCCGCCACGCCGTCCGCCGCCTCGTCGGCGGTCATGCCTTCGAACGCGGCGTACATCTTTATTTGAGCCCTCGTATCGGGGTCTTTATCGGCCGCTAATATCTTTAATTGCTCCATTTATCCGCACGCTTTTTCTTTCGGGGAATCTCCGTTCGACCCGTATAAAATGATATATGAAACTTAACGCTTAATCAAGCGAAATATCGGACAATTGATACATATATTAGTATATGTGATGAAAAAGTTAACGTATCAAGCATATTGTTTATATATTCACAATATTCATGCGGAAATATGACATAAAAACTCATAATACTTCATAAATTCATAATATTTATCTGCTATCATGTTAAGAGAGTTTGTTAAAAAAATCACATACCGTGATTTGTTAAAAATTTCACAATCGGAGGCAAGCGATGGACGCGACAAAACCGGGGGGCGTGACCGCAAGATGCTGCGAATGCGGCGGCGGAAAATATGACGAGATCGCCAACGTGATAGACCTGTATAAGGGCAAGGAAGGGAGCCTCATACAGGTATTGCATTTGGCGCAGCAGATAAACGGGTATCTGCCTTTGGATCTGCAGATTTTCATAGCCGACAGGATGGGGATACCGCTTTCCGAAGTATCGGGGGTAGTGACATTTTATTCTTTCTTTTCGACGAAGCCGAAGGGGAAGCATACCATAAGGGTATGCCTCGGAACGGCGTGCTATGTAAGAGGGGGCAAGAAAATAATCGACAAACTGACTGAAAAGTTAGGCGTCGAAGTCGGCGGGACGACGGATGACGCCAAGTTCACGCTCGAAGTGGCGCGCTGTCTTGGCGCATGCGGCCTCGCACCCGTTATGACGATAGACGACGTCGTCTACAAGCAGGTCAATGTCAACAAGTTAGGCGATATTTTAGCGAAGTACGATAACGAATAGGGGTGCGCTTAAATGGGAGACGTAATAAAAACAAAAGAACAGCTTAACGAAATCAAGAAAAAGTATAACGACGAGCTGAACAGATACAAATACCGGCTGTACGTATGCGCCGGGGCGGGGTGCATATCGTCGGACAGCGTCTCGGTAAGGGACACCGCGATAAGCGAGATAGAAAAAGCGGGATTGAGCGGTTCGGTCAAAGTCTTCGAGACCGGATGCATGGGCACGTGCGCGGTAGGTCCCGTCATGTTAGTCATGCCGGACGGCATATTTTACACCGAGCTTAACGCACAGAAAGTAAAGAAAATAATAGCGTCGCATATTGCGGGCGGGAAGATGTTGGAGCAATATACGTTCTACGATTATTCCCTCGGAAGGAACGTGCCTCATATCGACGATATAAATTTCTTCAAAAAACAGGTCAAGATAGTGCTTAGGAACTGCGGCTCCATCGAGTTCGGAAAAATAGAAGCCTATATCGCGAAAGACGGTTATTTCGCGGCGTATAAGGCTCTCAACGAGATGACTCCCGAGAAGGTCATAGAGGAAGTCAAAAAATCGGGGCTGAAAGGCCGCGGGGGAGCGGGTTTCCCGACGGGAGTGAAATGGGAATCGGGCTTGAAACAGAAGAGCAAAAGAAAGTTCATCGTCTGCAACGCGGACGAGGGAGACCCCGGGGCTTTCATGGACAGGAGCGTGATCGAGGGCGACCCGCATACCATTATCGAGGGAATACTGATAGGCGGCTACGCGATAGGGGCGCGCCAGGGCTACATCTACATCAGGGCGGAATACCCGTTGGCGGTCGAGAGGATGAAGGCGGCTATCGAGGAAGCGAGGGAGCGCGGGATATTGGGAGAAAATATTTTCGGCAGCGGGTTCTCGTTCGATATCGAAATAAGGATAGGCGCGGGAGCGTTCGTCTGCGGCGAAGAGACCGCGCTGATGGCTTCGATAGAGGGCCGCAGGGGCGAGCCGAAACAAAAGCCCCCGTTTCCTTTCCAGAGAGGGCTATTCGGCGAGCCTACGATAATAAACAACGTGGAAACTTTCGCGAGCGTTCCCGTGATATTGGAAAAAGGCGGGGAATGGTATGCTCAGTTCGGAACGAAGACAAGCAAGGGGACGAAGGTTTTCGCGCTCGCCGGGAACGTCCTCAATACCGGAATAGTGGAGGTCCCCGTGGGAATACCTCTTGGGGATATAATATTTGAGATAGGCGGAGGCACGACGGAGAACAAAAAGTTCAAATCCGCGCAGATAGGAGGGCCTTCGGGAGGCTGCGTCACTACCGAAAACCTAAACGTTACTACGGATTACGACAGCTTGAAAAAAGCCGGCGCGATAATGGGCAGCGGCGGGCTCATAGTCATGAACGAGGACACCTGCATGGTGGATACCGCGAGATATTTCATGGATTTCATAAGGGACGAATCCTGCGGGAAATGCACAGCGTGCCGCCTTGGGACGAAGAGGATGCTCGAGATTCTCGAGAGGATAACGCGCGGCGAAGGAAAAGAAGGCGACGTCGAGCTTCTTTTGGAGTTAGGCAAAACGATACAGGAGACCGCGATGTGCGGCCTCGGCCAGACGGCGCCGAACCCGGTGCTCAGCACGATACAGTATTTCCGCGAAGAGTACGACGAACATATTAAAAACAAATACTGCCGCGCGGGAGTCTGCTCCGACCTGTTCTTATCGCCGTGCGAAAACACCTGCCCGGCGCACGTGAACGTTCCGGGATACATGGCGCTCGTCGCCGCCGGAAGGTTCGGGGACGCGTATAAGCTCATCCGCCAGGAAAATCCGTTCCCGGCGGTCTGCGGAAGGATCTGCACGAGGCCGTGCGAGAGCAAATGCCGGAGGCGCACGGTCGACGAGGCCGTGGCGATATGCGACTTAAAGAGGTTCGTCGCGGATTACGCGCTGCGCAACGAGAAGGAATTTTCAAAGGACATCGTGTTCCCGAAGAACGGAAAGAAAGTGGCGATAATCGGGGCGGGCGCGTCGGGGCTTACGTGCGCGCACTACCTCGTGCGTTTGGGATACGAGACGGACGTGTTCGAATCTCACGGCGTCGCCGGAGGAGTGCTCGTAAACGGGATACCAGATTACAGGCTCCCCAAAGACGTGCTTGAAAAAGAGATAAAGCTCATCGAGCAGGAAGGCGTAAAGATCTACCTCAACACCGAGGTCGGCAAGGACATTAAATTCGGCGACTTAAGGAAAAATTACGATTCGATTTATATAGCCACGGGGACGAACCTTCCTCAGAAGATTAATATCCCGGGCGAGGACCTGCCGGGAGTGCTGCACGGGATCGAATTCTTGGAAAGGGTGAACACTAAGCGGGAGGTCGAAGTCGGCAAAAAGGTGATCGTGATAGGAGGCGGGAATACCGCCATCGACTCGGCGCGGACCGCTCTGCGCCTCGGCGCCGAACACGTGGCGATACTATACAGAAGGGCGAAGAACATGATGCCCGCCAACGACGAAGAAATAAAAGAGGCCGAGGAAGAGGGCATCGAGATAATCGAGCTCGCGGCGCCGGTGCGCTTCATCGCGGGAAGCGGCGGCAGGGCGGAAAAAATCGAATGCGTGAGGATGGATCTGCGCGAATTCGATTCTTCGGGGAGAAGGAAGTCCGTTCCCGTCGAGGGTTCCAATTTCTTTATGGAAGCGGATATGATCATACCCGCGGTAAGCCAGTACGCGGATTTCCCGTTCATAGGCAAAGACGAGATCGGCCTTACCAAATGGGGGACGTTCATAGTCGAGGGCGATACGCAGATGACCACGATGGAAGGCGTGTTCGCGGGAGGCGACGTGACGCGCGGGCCGGACACAGTTATCAGCGCGATTGCGGACGGGAAAAAAGCGGCGGTCGCGATAGACAAATATCTCGGCGGCAAAGGCATATTGAACAAAGGCGAGAAGATAAACATACCGGAGATCACGGACGAGGACGAGGTCGTGGCCCATCGCCGTTTCCAGTTCGAGAAGCTCGACCCGAAGACCCGCAAGGATTCGTTCGACGAAGTCGTGATGGGGTATCATAAACTGAATGCGATGGCGGAGGCTATGCGCTGCCTGCATTGCGAAAGGCGGTAGTAAGGATGGTTAATTTAACGATAAACGGAAATAAAATAACGGTTCCCGACGATTATACGATCATGGAAGCCGCGAGGACGATAGGGATAAAGGTGCCCGGCCTGTGCAATCTTGACAGGCTCCATCAGTTCGGCTCTTGCAGGATATGCATGGTTGAAGTCGAGGGAGCGAAGACGCTTCAGGCGTCGTGCATACAGAAAGTGGCCGAAGGCATGGTGGTAAATACGAACACGGACAAGGTGCGCCGCGCGAGAAGGGTGATGTACGAGCTGCTGATGTCCGACCACGACAAGGAGTGCTTGAGCTGCACGCGCAACCAGTCCTGCGAGCTTCAGGAGTTGGGCAAAATACTCGGCGTGGACGAGACGCGCTTTAGCGGGGAGCGTTCCAAAAACAGCATCGAGAAGTCCGTTTCGATAACGAGGAACATGTCGAAATGCGTATTGTGCAGGCGCTGCGTGACGGTATGCAACGAAGTCCAGGGCATAGGGATCCTGAACGCGCAGCACAGAGGTTTCGACACCGTGATCGGGCCCGCTATGGATCTGCCGTTGGGGAGCGTAAACTGCGCTTTCTGCGGGCAGTGCACCGTCGTCTGCCCGGTCGGGGCGCTCAAGGAGACCGACTCGACGCAGAAGGTCTGGGAAGCGCTTGCCGACAAGAGCAAGAGGCACGTCGTCCAGGTGGCGCCGGCGGTAAGGGTCGCGATCGGCGAGGAATTCGGGATGGAGCCCGGCTCGCGCGTCACCGGAAAAATGGCGCAGGCGCTCAAGCTGCTCGGGTTCGACGACATCTTCGACACAAACTTCGCCGCGGACCTTACGATAATGGAGGAGGGGACGGAGTTCCTGACGCGCGTGAAAAACGCGCTGACGGGAAAGGGCGCCGTGCTTCCGATGATAACGTCGTGCAGCCCGGGCTGGATAAAGTATATCGAGCACGCGTATCCGGAACAGCTTGAAAACCTGTCGACCTGCAAATCGCCGCACACGATGCTCGGGGCGCTCGCGAAGTCGTTCTACGCGAAGCAGATCGAAAAGGATCCGAAGGATATGCACGTCGTGTCCGTGATGCCCTGCACGGCGAAAAAGTTCGAGATCAACCGCCACGAGATGAAGAACGGCGGAGTGCCGAACGTGGACGCCGTCATTACGACGAGGGAATTGGGCCAGATGATACGCGAGGCGGGCATAGACTTTGCCTCGTTGGCCGACAGGGAATTCGACGACCCGCTCGGGATGTCCACCGGCGCCGCCGACATATTCGGGGTAACCGGCGGCGTGATGGAGGCCGCCCTGCGCACGGTCTACGAGATTGTGACCGGGCGCGAGCTGCCGTTCGAGGGGCTCCATGTAAAACCGATAGTCGGGCTCGAGAGGATAAAGACGGCGGACATAAAGATCGAGAACCCGCTTCCGGAATATAAATTCCTCGACGGAGTTGTGGTCAAAGTCGCGGTAACGAGCGGGCTTTCGGGAGCGAAGCTGCTGATGGACCAGGTCAGGGACGGCACTTCCCCGTACCATTTCATCGAGATAATGGGCTGCCCGAACGGATGCATCATGGGCGGCGGACAGCCGAGGTCGAAAGACCCGGACGTGCGCGAAAAGAGGCTGGCGGGCATATACGGCGAGGACGAGTCGAAGACTCTGCGCAAGTCGCATGAGAACCCGTCCGTCAAAAAGCTGTACGCCGATTATCTCGGGCATCCGAACAGCCATATCGCGCACGAGCTTTTGCACACGCATTACACTAAGCGCGGCAAGTTCAACGAGTATTTAGACGAACAGTATGTCAAAGAAGAGGTGGAACCATGCCGGAACGCGGCGGGAGCAAAGTCGGCAAGATAAAGCCTGCGGACGAATTTGAACCGGCCGTTGTGAGAGAGCTCGAGGCGGAGATAGAAAAGCTTAAAAAAGAGCTCGAGGACACGAAGGAAACGGTCGGTATACTGAAGCAGGTCATAAAGGACTACGCCGAAAGGGAAAAACAAAAAGGCTGATTTTACGCGGATTTGAGGCAGGACGGCGCGCGCCGTCCTGTTTGCGTTTGCGCGAAATATTCGCGGTATACGATAAAAACACGTAATACATAAAATAATAAATGATAAACGATAAATATTTATTGACATATTGATAATAATAACATATCATACCGGTATGGTGAAAAATCTTGATTGGCGGGATGGAGGGGAGGAAATAAAATGAACGAACCTATGACGCGGCCGGGCCTGCCGGCGGAGCCTCGGGAAAGTAACGAGAGGGCGCAGACGCCCGCGAAACTGCTTATCAGCGCCGCCGTTTTCGGAGCGGCCTTTTCGTATCTTTTCGCTTTTCAGAGGCCGGGACTGAACATGTTCCTTTTCGTGCTGCTGCTTTACGGATTTGCGCTCGTGAACAGGGAACTTTTCATCAGGAGATCGTTCGCGGAGGAGAGGCTTATCGCGTTCCTGACCGTGCCGGCAGTATTCCTTGCGGCATATGTGTTCATAGGGGACACGTTCCTCAACGCGCTTAGCGTTCTTGTGATATTATTCGTCATGTTCGTCCAGTATCTCGTGCTGTCGGGCAACGCGAAGCATGAATGGTACCGGCCTTTGTTTATCGCCGATATCTTTTTCGGCGCCATAAACAGGCTGTTTCTCGGTATGGGGCATTTTCTCAACGGTTCGGTAAACGCCGTATTCCTCGGGAAATCGGAGAAAAAGAAAGGCGTGATGATCGGCATACTCGCGGGAACGCTTTTGCTTATGCTCATTGTTCCGCTGCTGCTTATGGCGGATCCCATCTTTTCGGGCATTGCGGGGGATCTGTTCGCGGATATCCGCATAGGCGACATATTCCTGTATCTGTTCCTGTTCATCACGGGAGCGTCGATGGCGGCCGCGCCTGTGGCGACCGCCAAAAGGAGCGAGTATACGGGAAAGAGGGAAGCGGTTCTTTCCCCGGAAAAACGGCCGGTAGAAGGAGTAACATCGGGGACGATACTCTCAATGATAAGCGCCGTGTACGTGCTGTTCGCAGCGGTTCAGTTTACATATTTCTTCGAACCGATGGAAACGGTGGCGAAAACGTTAGGGCTTACGAGTTCGCGGTATGCGGTAAGGGGATTCGGGGAGCTGTTGTTCATAACCTGTCTTAATTTAGCGATCATAGCGGCCGCGCTGCGTTTTACCAAACAGCAAAACGGCAGGACGAAGGGTTATATAAAGGCGCTGTGCTGCGTCCTTGTCGCGTTCAACTTCGTTATTATGGCGTCCTCGCACCTGCGCCTTTCGCATTACGAATCGTCATACGGGTATAGCGTCGCGCGGTTCATATCACATTCGTTCATGGTCTTTCTCATTATCGTCAACGCGTTGATGCTTTTGAAAATATTTATCGGGAAGATGAGCGCCGTCAAATACATCGCGCTTGCGGCGCTGTTATACTTCTGCGCGTTGGTCGCGATAAACCCCGAAAGCGCGGTCGCGCGCGGTAACATACGGAGATACTATGCTTCGGGAAAGATAGATACCGAATACATGCTCTCGCTTTCGTCGGGCGCCGTTTGCGAAGCTTGCGATTTTCTTAAGGAAAACCCCGGATTATTGGACGAAGATACGAGGAAGGCCGCTATGCGGCGGCTGACGGATTATGCGCGCAGGAACGGCGGCTGGCAGTCTTTAAACCTCGCGGACGAAACGGCGTATAAAAAACTCCGGGAACTTTTATAAGTACTGCGGATACTATCCGCGCCGCGTCCGCCGCGGTCTAAGGCTTGGCACGCGGCGTTCCGTTAAAACTCTAATCGTCGGTCACGGTAAAAATTTCGTCGATGGATGAATGGAGCGCTTTCGCGATATCCGCGGCGAGCTTTAAAGACGGATTGTATCTGCCGTTTTCAAGGTGTACAACCGTCTCGCGCCGGATTCCCGCCCGGCGGGCAAGCTCTTCCTGCGTCATATTGTACTTCGCCCTGTATTCCTTTATTCTTGTGATTATCGCCATGCCCGGCGGCCCCTAAGCTCCCTGAATTCGGCGATCACTAAAAGAACGATGAACAGCGCCACCGATACCGAGAAGCTAAGCGAAAATCCGGTTATGAGATGCGGGACCTCTTTCGTAAAAGCGCTGACGGCTATCGTAACCGCCTGAACGCCGATGCCTGCAAAAAACGCGGGCGTTGCGGCGCGCTGCACGTTTAGCCTGAATAGTTCGTCCGGTATGACAAAGAAATACCGGACGAAAACAAAAAATCCGAAGAACGCGAGAAACCCTTTGTTTTCGGTAACGATGCCGAGTATCCCTAAAAAGCCGAGTATCCCCAAAAAGCCAAGCTTGTTTTTCATATTTGCCTCCGAATGTTATAAATATTTAACACTATGTTATAAATATATAACATCACCGGAGAAAAGTCAATAAAAATATCAGATGAGGTTTTTGGGCAATAAAACAAAGCGGCGTTTGAATATTGGATGTTGATATGTGGCCGTGTTTCTGTTAAAATAAATCCCGCGCAAACGTGCCTCCTTGGTCAAGCGGTCAAGACACCGCCCTCTCACGGCGGTAACAGGGGTTCGATTCCCCTAGGAGGTACCAGGACGAAGCAGTCGGGATAACGCATCGACTGCTTTTTTGTTTTTATAATTCGTTTCAACCGTTTTATCCTCATCCGAAAATCAGGACGTTTTTATCGTATCTTCAATAAACGTATGCATTATTTATCCGCCATGAACGTAAAAAACATGGTAAAATCGGATATATTTCTTATACTAAGCGTTAAAGACGTTAAAAAATGGCCGGTAAGCTTGACGAGTACAACAGAAAGAGGGATTTTGGGAAGACCGCGGAACCCGAGGGCAAAGCGGCGACGCCGGGCGGCCGCCTTAAGTTCGTCGTCCAGCGCCACTCCGCGAGGACGGATCATTTCGATCTGCGCCTCGAATGGGAGGGCGTACTGATAAGCTGGGCCGTACCGAAAGGACCTTCCTTCGATCCCCGCGACAGGCGCCTCGCGGTCGAGACGGAAGACCACCCAATCGAATACGCGGATTTCGAGGGGACAATACCCGAAGGCGAATACGGAGGCGGAACGGTGATGATCTGGGACGAGGGCTATTGGGAGCCTTTGGGGGACGCCGGCAAAGGGCTCGCGGAGGGGACCCTTGAGATAATGCTGTACGGGAAAAGGCTTAAGGGCAGATGGGCGTTGGTAAGGATGAACGCCAAAGCGCCCGGTCAGAAAAAGAACTGGCTGTTGATAAAGGGAAAAGACGAATACGCGTCGGACGACGGCGGCATGTCCGGCTCCGCGGCCAGCGTCAGGACGGGGCGTACGATGGAGGAGATTTCACGGGGCGCCGAACCGAAAAACGGAGCGAAGAACCCGTTCAACGATGTGAGCGCCCAGCTCGCGAAACCGGCGGACCGGCCGCCGGAAGGCGGGGAATGGCTCTACGAAATAAAATATGACGGATACAGGATAATAGCCTTCGTCGAAGGCGGAAAAGCAAGGCTCGTGTCGAGAAACGGAAGGGATTATTCCGCCGGTTTCGGGGAGATAGCCGAATCGCTGAGAGAATGGGCGCAGGGACGGGCGATGGTTTTGGACGGCGAAGCGGTCGTATTGGACGAGCAGGGAAAACCGGATTTTCAGGCGCTCCAGAATCATCTTAAAGGCGGCAAAAGAGGCGCGCTGACATACATGGCGTTCGACCTGCTCGCTCTCGACGGAGCGGATCTGCGCCGCGGCAGGCTGATCGACAGGAAAGAAAAGCTCCGGGCGCTCATCGGAAACGCGCCCCCCAATATCCGCTTCAGCAGCCACGCGCAAGGCGGCGGGAAAGAAATCTATCAGGCCGCCTGCGCCGCCGGACTCGAGGGGATAGTCGCAAAAAAAGCCGGTTCCGTTTACAGCGGGACAAGGAACGGGGACTGGGTAAAAGTAAAATGCCGCTCCGGGCAGGAGTTCGTGATAGGCGGCTATGCGATTTCAAACAGGAAAAGCGGGATAAGTTCGGTCTTGCTGGGCGTGTACGACGGCGGCGGGCTAATATATTCGGGACGGGCGGGCGCCGGGCTTGGCGACGGGACGGTAAAAGAGCTCGAAGAAAGGTTCCGGGGCATCGTAAGCCTCGTTTCACCGTTCAAGAACGTTCCGCAACCCAAAAACGGCGAAAAAATCATCTGGCTCGAGCCGCTGCTCGTCGCGCGGATAAGCTTCGCGGAATGGACGAAAGACGGCTTGTTGAGGCAGGCGAGCTTCAAAGGGCTTCGGGAAGACATTAGCCCGGCCGACGTGAGGCGTGAAAAAGACATGGGCGGCGATACGGGCGATCCGGAGCTTAGCCCGCGGGAGGAAAAACAAATGGATGAAAACCGGACCGAAATAATCATCAAAGGCGTGAGGATAACCCACCCCGATAAAAAGATGTACGAAGACCCGCCGGTAACGAAGGAAGACGTGGCGAATTACTATGCCGCCGTCGCGGAGCGCATGCTGCCGTACGTGTCCGGAAGGATACTGAGCGTCATACGCTGTCCCGAAGGCGTATCGGGAGATTGTTTTTTCAAAAAGCATCCCGGCCCGGGAGCAAAGGGGACTATTAATGTGCCCGTTAAAGGAAAGGGCGGGGAAACGAAGGACTATTTTTATATTGAAGATGCTTTCGGCCTCATCTCGGAAGTGCAGATGGGGACTTTGGAGTTCCATATATGGGGGAGCCGGGCGGCTCAAATCGAGTCGCCGGACATGATGGTCTTCGATCTCGACCCCGGGGAAGATTTGGGGCCGGACAGGATACGGGAGGGAGTCAGGGACTTAAAACGGGTTCTCGACGAGCTTTCTCTCGTGTCGTTTTTAAAGACCAGCGGGGGAAAGGGCTATCATGTCGTCATACCGCTGTCGCCGTCGGCAGGCTGGGACGCGTTCAGCGGTTTCGCGAAGCTTGTCGCGGAGGTTATGGAGCGCAGGTGGCCGGAGCGGTACACAAGCAATATGAGGAAAGGCGAAAGAAAAGGAAAGATATTCGTCGACTGGGTCAGGAACAGCAGGAGCGCGACGAGCATAGCGCCTTACTCTTTAAGAGCGCGGCCGGGCGCTCCCGTATCGATGCCCGTTTTTTGGGAGGAGCTTGATTCCGTAGCCCCCGGCGGCGTGAATATCCAAAACGCGCGGGAAAGGATAAGACGCGAGGATCCGTGGAAGGGTTTTTTTGATACGAATCAGAGGATAAAAGGGGAAAAGATTGTCTGATTATTATCGCGCGGCTTAGACTGTGCGAAAACTCAAATGTGAAAGAAGTACGGCTCATGGAGCAAAGACAGGCCGGTTGGGATTTTTGGACCTTCGAGAATTTTTAGCTAAAATCTGCGAAGCGCCAAGGGTTGCCGAAGCGGCCCGCCTTTATCCCTTGGACGCGGAACGGATTTCGGCTAAACTCATTTGACGGCTGAAAATACGCTAAGACTGCAGCCCGTCGCCGGAAACGATTGCAATGCGGGCGCCAAAAACAGTATTTTGATAAGGCTCTGAAAATATATGTCAATAACCTGCGCTCCTGTCGATTACGCTTCCGTCTATGGCGTTGATAGTCAATTCGCTGAGTTGCGGCCATGTTTTGGTTTCATATGTTTTGTTGGGTTCTTTCCATTCTTCCAGGGCTTTATCCGTATAAGTCCATGAATAATTTCCAAAAAAATCCCATGCCGGGACGGCCATGAATTCATCATCTGTATCTTTTTTCTTAACGATCGTCATACCCAGCTCAATCCTGTCTATCTTGAAAGTCGTATGATCATAATAATCGCTCAAATTATCCATGGAAGCGTTTCGGATGCTTATTTGCCGTTTAAAATGTTCTTTAATATCTTCAAATGGCAGCATCGCGACGCTGTTGTTCACTATCTCCGAGACCCGCTTTGGGTTATCCCATATGAACGCAATGATACCTGTATCGTCGATAAAAAACGTCAGAAACTCGTAATTCCATGGCTTTCCGTATTCCGCGCTGTATTGCGCCGATTGAGACGCGTATGTCGTGGGAACATTCCGTATTTGCCGTGTGTAGTGCAAAACATAGCATTCTTTTTCGACCAAGGATTCAGCTTCCCACATTCCCTGGATATCTTCCTTCGCGCATATACTATAACCATAATACCGCATATCTTCGTCAAACTTTGCGGCGGCGCCGTCCGCCAATTCTTTTGCCTGAGCTAAATCGATTTGCGTTCCCTTAGGGCGGGCTTCACTGAACGGCTGATATACACTCATCCCGCCGCTATTCAATAAATAATAGTATTTATTTTCGAAATACGCCATTCGGCATTCGCCGCTGTTTTCAGAGGTTTCAATCGATATTGTTGATGTTTTTGCGTTGTCTAAGGAAGAAAGGGCAACAGACCCGATGTCATAATCGATTTTATCCCAATCGATGTCCGTTAATTCGGAAAACTCCTTGCTGTTTGACAGCCTGTATTCATATTCCTTGATTTTATATTCCAAATTCGCTATTGCGCCTTTACTGTCCGATTCAGGGTCGATTTGGAGCTTATGTATGGTCCGCTTGATATCAAGTATTGCCTGAGTGATTTCTTCGGCCGTCATATATTCGCTTCCGCCAAGCTTTATATCGCCTTTAAAAAAAATATCCGTTGCGGTTTTCAGGTCGCTTTTATTGAAATTCCTTTGCTTAATATTTGCGACAGGAAATTTATCCGTATCGGGCACTCTTATAACCGCATCTACGAATACATATACGGGGACTTTTGCGTAATGGCTTTCATATATCTTAAACTCTTCCTTCCATGTCGCGGCGTCGATTTTGAATAATCCGTTGGTTTTTTGTTCAATTAAATTGGCCAAACCGTCTGCGCCTTTATTCACCACTATTTCTTTCGCCGGGGTAGGCCGGCAAGCGGCGGCAAAAATAAACGTCACGCCCAATAAAACCGATAGCAGAAATTTATTCATATAATCCTCCCCGAATACGGGATATGCATGGCGTATCCCTCCTGCGTCTGTTGAGGGTATCAGAAAATGCAAATTTCAAAACGGCGCAGGCTTATGAGCGGGCACTAAGATTGTCCTGCCTGAGAGTATGACCCGCAGTCATAGTGCCGGCGGCCGTCCCCTATACAACATACGGTTTGGCCTTTCAAAAACTTACCTCATCTTTACATTACAATAATAGCAGCAGAAAAACATGATGTCAAATAGACGTTTAGCATTGCTTTACCTGAAATGTTAATATATGTTATGCGCTCTTTTTGGTTTTGACAACAGCCGTGAAACGGTAATATAATAATCGCATATATTGATGGCTGGTGAGTCTTAGGGGTTATCGGGAAGCTTGTCTTGATGGATAGGACAAAAATAATTCGTTCCGCGATAAAAAAGTCTATATGCGCTTTGACGGCCGCCGCGTTGTTTTTATCGGCGCTCGTGTTTTGCGCGCCCGCCGCGTACGCGGGGACCGATAAGAACGGGACGGTGAACAGCGCGAACGCGAACCTCCGGGAGCGGCCTTCGACCGCGTCAAACGTGATCGTGAAATTGGAAGCCGGCGCGGGCGTGAGCGTTTTGGGCGAGGAAACCGACGGGTGGTATAAGGTCGGTTACGAAAACCAGACGGGATACGTGAGAGCATGTTTTATCGACGTTATGGTGACGGGCTTGAACGATCCGGCGGTGATCATGATGGATTCCCCGCTTTTTAAAGACCACGACGCGGCGGGCGAGATCGCCGCGACGCTGCCCGCGAACACACAGGTAACGGTAACCGGAAGTTTCGGTTCGTTGTATCAGATTAAAACCGGCTCGCGGAGCGGTTACGTTTTGAAATCAAGCGTGCATAAATACCGTATCATATCTATCGAACAGAAGGCGACCGTAAAAGCTTCGGGCGTTAACTTGAGAAAAGAACCGAACACGGATTCCGAAATTTTAGGTACGATGACGAAAGGCGCCTCGGTCGTAGCGCACAGCATACAGGATCAATGGATAAAAGTCACATATTCCGGCAAGACGGGTTACATAAAAGGGAATTTCATATCATACAAAGTATCCCCCAATATAACGACGATGGCGACGGGAATGAGAGGGCAGGCGGTCGCTGCCGTCCAGCTCGCCCTGAAAAGAAAAGGATTCTTCTATCCCGCCGCGAACGGCGTGTACGGAAACGCGACGCGCACGGCCGTCAAGAAATTTCAGGAGATGATGGGACTTCCCGCCGACGGTATCGCGGGGCCTCAGACGCTGCTGCTGCTGCTTGGCAGCGACGGCGCGGCGAGGCTCTGGTACAACTACAGGGATTCGATGCCCGCGCAGAAGCCCCAGAAGAACGGAAAAGTCTGGCTCGTCGACTGGTTCGGCGGCATGGACAAGCTGCTCAAGAAATTTGACACGTTTGAAGTGATAGACGTCCGCACCGGCATCCACTGGGAAATGGAACGTTTCGGAGGCGTTACCGCGCTTTGGCACGCCGACGTGTGCCCAATGACTAAATCCGATACGGCGGCGATGAAAAAAGCGTGGGGGGGAGAGTTCAATTCGTCAAGAAGGCCGGTATGGATCAAGTACGGCGGCAAATACTATGCCGCCAGCCTGATGGGGTTTGTGCACAACACCTCGCCGATAAAAGACAACGGCATGGACGGGCAGGTCTGCCTGCATTTCCGCGGCAGCAGGATACACGCCAAACCCGGGCATATCGACGAGGCGCATCAGGCATGCATATGGGAAGCCTTCTCGAAGGCGTCGAAATTAGACGATTACATAGCGGCGGGCAAAGTATGAGAAAGACGGTTTTGGTTTTTGCGTTCATAATCGTTTTCGCGGCGGTATGCGGCGGTTGCGCGAGCATGCCCGCAGCCGCTTCCGCCACCCCCGTCGCCACTGCCGCAACGGCCGCTCCTTCCCCGACATATTCTCCGGTGCCGACGACCCCTCCCGAACAGACTCCGGAAGTAAAAGGCTCCGACGAACAGGACGAAACGAATTCGGTTACGCTTGACGGAAAGGTGTATTATCTTGATGTGAACGACCCGGTCGCGGCGGATTACAGTGAAGATCCGCCTCTGCGGGTAAAAAACGCTGACGGAAGCTCGGATATGGCGCTTGGCATCCGCGGTTTTCAGTTCGATATAATCGGGAGTTACATATATGTCGATTCGAACGACCCGGATTTAAGCTCGGCCGGAGAACAGACCTGGAGCACCACGAGGATGAACCTCGACGGTTCCGGAAAACAGATGCTCGAATACGCGAACATGTCCTCAAGGCTTGTGCCGCAGGGAGAACAAAAATTCTATTTCACGACTTTGGGCGACAGCGCGATATATATATCCGACTTTGCCTGCGAGAACGTGACGACCGTTATCGTTGAGCTGCCCGACAGAAGCGAGCTCGACAGGAAACTCGATAAAAACAAGATACTTAATTTAAGCATCGACGGCGTTGCGGACGGCGCGATAAATTTCAAAGCCTCCTTCGTGTCGCAGAACGGGACGGAGCTTTATAACGGGACGTATAAGATATCGGCGGACGGAAGCTCGATAGAAAAGATAAAAGGCACTTATTATTATTACAGTTCACAGAACGAAGCCGACTGAAATAACAGTTTGAAAAGGCTTCATGTTGCGCCGGTTTTCGATTGCGCAGGACGCGGCTTCGCGCCGGCGGGCCGCGGCTTTATTTCCCGCAAATTGAGATAAAAAAAAGCTGTTCAACGGGCTGGCATTCGCGCCTTTTTAATGCCGGATGCACATTATTGATAATTGTTATATATTTATTAAATTTTCGACAAAGTATTGAATAATATCTCATAAAATGATAATATTCACCTCACATATCGTTTCTGCTTCTTGGTCAAATCCATTGACGGAGGCGCTCATGAAGAACTTCAGATTCCCGTTTATTGTCGCCGTTATCATGCTGATTTTGCTTGCCGCTCCGGAAATATCTTCCGCCGAAGGCTGTTTCGAAGGAAGCGGGAGCGAGTCCGATCCTTACAGGATTGCAAGCGCCGCGGATCTCGCGCGCCTCGCCGCGCTCGTAAACGCGGGCGACGCCGCATATGCGAACAGCTATTACATTCAGACCCGTGACATAGATCTTTCGGGATACCCGTGCTGGATGCCGATCGGGACGGGAAGCTGCGGCTCTGGCATGGTATTTGGCGGCACGTACGACGGCAACGATATGAAAATCACGAACCTGAGAGTAAACGTTGCTTCGGCTTCAACGGCCGTGTACGCGGGCCTTTTCGGATGCGCGCGCGGCACGATAAAAAACGTCAAAATGTTGAGCGGAAATATCAGCGTAAGCGGCGCTTCGGACATTTACGCGGGAGGCGTTGCGGGATGGCTCCATACGGGAGGGACGATATCGGATTGCACGGCGGAGGTCGACGTTGACGTTTCCGGCTCGTCGCTCAATAATTCCGTGTATGCGGGCGGGATAGCGGGGTATCTGTTCTCCGAAAACCGTGCTGAAAACTGCATAAACAAAGGAGATGTGCATGGCGCGAGCGAATATTGCGTAAACGCGGGCGGGATAGCGGGAAGGATCGGAAGCGGCGCCCTTATTGACCTTTGCTCGAATCACGGGGAAATCGGCGCCTGCGGGCGCCGGATAAACGCGGGCGGAATCGCGGGTAACTCAAGCACCGTCGAAGAAAAAACACAAACGGTAAGCAGGTGTTTTAACGCCGGAAAAATAAATATTGACGGGAGCGACGCAAACGCGAAATCGGGAGGGATAGCGGGCTATTGCGGAAGAACGAACATAACCGATTGCTTCAACGTCGGAACGATGACAAAAGAACCGGATAACGCCAACGCGTCGTATATCGGAGGCATCGCGGGCGAAATAAAAGGCACGTCCTTTAAGATATCGCATTGCTATAACGCCGGCTCGATTGCGGCGGTCAGTAACTTCGGGGGAATCGCGGGAAGCGCGCTTCCCGGAACGACGGAGGATTGCTATTACGACGATGTATGCCCGCATGGTATCGGCACGGGGGGCGCGGCGGCCTGCGCTAAGACTTCGGATGAATTGAAACGGCAGTCCGCGTATACCGGGTTCGATTTTACCGGCGTATGGACGATGGACACGGCGGATGAAACGGGATATGATTTCGCGCAGCTTCGCGAAAACCCGTTGGCGTCGGGCAGGCATCGCGTTGACGTCTCGGTTGAAGGCGAGGCGTGCGGAACCGCATCGGGGACGGGGGATTACTCCTTTGCCGATACGGTGGCAATAACCGCGGAACCGGCTCCCGGATATGTTTTTTCACACTGGAGGGTGTTATCGGGAGGGGCGGTACTCGAGGACGCGTTAAAGCCTGCGACCGGGTTCAGGATGCCGTTTTGCGACGTTTCCGTCGCCGCGGTATTCGCAAAAATGAAATATTCGGTAACGGTTCGAAGCAACGGCAACGGAAACGTATCCGGAGCCGGCGCCTACGAGTGGGGCGATACGGTCCATCTTTCGGCGGTGGCGGACGGCGGGTACCAGTTTATTCGCTGGAGCGTCCTGTCGGGCGGCGCCGAAATCGCAGACGAGACGGATATGACGGCGTCTTTTACGATGCCGCGGTCGGACGTTTTAATCGAGGGCTGTTTCGGCGAGATCCCGCCCGGGTTCGAATATGAGATCGTCGGCGGGGAAGCGAGGATAACGAGATATACGGGCGAAGGGGGAGACATAACGATCCCCGTTAAACTCGGCGGATACGGGGTTGCGTCGATCGGAGAGAAGGCTTTCGAAAACAATACGGCAGTAAGAAGCGTTTCTTTTCCGGAAACGGTCCGTTCGATAGGAGACTTCGCTTTCTACGGATGCTCCGAAATAACGGCGATCTCAATTCCTGACAGCGTGACGGACATCGGGGACCATTCGTTCGCGGGCTGTTCGTCCGCGGCTTGCCTGAATCTCGGGGCCGGTGTGAGAAACATCGGCGGCTGGGCTTTCTCGCAAACAGGGCTGGCCGAGGCCGATATTCCGGACAACGTAGTAAATATCGGGGAAAACGCGTTCAATGGATGCGCCGGACTCGTTTCCGTCAATATCGGCGCCGGAGCGCGAAGCATCGGCAGGGGAGCCTTCGGGAACTGCGCAAGGCTGGGAAAGATAACCGTTTCGGCGGGCAACGACTGTTTTAAATGCGTAGACGGCGTACTGTACGATAAAGCGGGGAGCGAGCTTTTATGCTGTCCGGCGGCGTTATCCGGAGTTTTTTCGATACCCCGGGGCGTTGCCGGGATATACGGCTCCGCTTTTTCGCACTGCGCCCTTTTGACCGGCGTCGTCATGCCCGATACGGTAAAAGAGATCGGGCAGGACGCCTTTACCGGCTGCACAAGGCTGACCGGACTTGAAATACCCGGTTCGGTGGATGAAATCGGATCCGGGGCTTTCTATAACTGCACCGCATTGTCGGAGGTATCGCTGCCGCGATCGCTGAACCGCATAGGGGACTATGTTTTTTACGGCTGCCAGAATCTTTCGGATATTCTTATACCGGATTCGGTTACCGCGATAGGGCAATACGCTTTCTGGGGCTGCAACGAGCTAAACGGGATAGCGATACCCGATTCGGTCGTTTCTATCGGACGGTTCGCGTTTTCCGACTGCAGGAACCTGTTGGAAGTAAAATTGGGCAAAGGATTGAAGTATATCGGCGATTATGCTTTCAGAAACTGCGCAAGGCTCGGCTCGGTTTACTTTTGGGGCGAAAAACCGGTTTTTAGCGATTCGGTGTTCGGCGGCGCCCCCAAGTTTTATTACCACGTAAGGTACGCATACGGCTGGACGCCCGGCGAAGGAACGGCGTTTTGCATGGTAACGAAAGTGCTGGGAAGCGACCTGACGCGGGTAACCGAGATCGCTTATTTCAACGAACACGGCGAAGCGCAGGTGCCCGAACCCGTATGGTACGATCATACGTTTTCGGGCTGGTTCAAAGACGCCGAGCTGAAAACGCCGTGGAACAATGAGAACGTTATGGACGATTTTACCGTTTACGCCAAATGGATCCCCGGACCGTATACGATCTGCGCGGCGTCGGACAATAAGAAGCTCGGAGAAGCCGCCGGCGGAGGGTCGTACGAAGCGGGCGCCTCCGTTATGCTCAGCGCGGTCCCCGAAGACGGATGCAGGTTCACGGGATGGTATAAAAACGGGGAACTCGTTTCCAACGATCCGGTTTACACGTTTAATGCGACGCAAAGCGCGTCGTATACCGCGAAATTCGACGTCATAGGCAAGCCGGCGATAGAATCGGCTGCTTATATTGGGAACGCGAGCCTGCGGATAACATGGACGCCCGTCTCCGGAATAAACGGCTATGAGGTATTGCGCTCTTTTACAAAAGACGGTCCGTACGCCCCCGCAGGGAACGCCGGGACCGCTTCGTTCACGGACACGGGCCTGCTGGCCAACACAACGTATTATTATGTCGTCAGAGCTTATTATTGCGCGGGAACAAAAACGAGCCGGGGAAGCGAATCCGATTATGCCGCGGCAAAGACGGCTCCGGCGGCGCCTTCGATAATCTCGGCGGTTTCGGCGGGTTACCGCAGCATAAATATTACCTGGAACCCCGTGTCCGGAGCGGACGGGTACCGCGTTTTCCGATCCACCTCGAAGAGCGGCGTTTACTCCTACGTTTCGACCACGCTGTCGGCAAACTTCCGGGATAACGGTTTAAAGACGGGAAAGGTCTATTATTATAAGGTTTGTTCATACGACGGCTCCGTTTCAAGCGATTTTTCCGAAGCCGCGTTCTGCGCCCCCGTGCCCGCTGCGGTGTGCGGACTGCGTTCCTCCGTAGCCTCCCCGACAAGCGTAAGATTATCATGGGAAAAGCCCAAAGGAGGCAGCGGATACGAAATATGGCGCTCGCGTTGCTCCGATACTGGGTACGTGAAAATAGGCTCCGCAAGGGGAACGAAATATACCGACAATGGGCTGATACCGGGAGTAACTTATTATTATAAGGTGCGGGCGTATTGCAAATCAGGAAAAACCATAGTGCCGGGGGATTTCTCGGAATATACCGCTTTGAAGACGTTCATACCGACGGTTAAAAATTTAAAAGCCGTGCCCGGCGGCGCGACGAACGTTAAGCTGAAATGGGATAAGGTATCGGGGAAAACCGGATACGAGGTCTGGCGGTCTGCTTCTGCGGACGACGGTTTCTCATTAGTAATATCGACCTCAAAAAACGGCTGTACGGACGCCGGCCTGATACCGAATACCGGTTATTATTATAAGGTGCGCGCTTATAAAACGATCGACGGCGAAAGGTATTACGCAGAGTATTCCGGAATAAGCAAAGCGACGCCGGTCCTTGAACGGGTGGGCGGATTAAAAGCGCGCAGGGTCTCGGCGACGGGCATAAAAATAACATGGGATCCCGTGCCCGGAAAGAGCGGATACGAAATTTCGCGCTCGACGTCACGGGACGGCGGATATAGCGTATTGGCTTGCGTAAACAAAACATATTATACGGACGCCGGGCTTATTGCGGGAACGGGCTATTATTATAAAGTGCGCGCGTATGTGTTGGTAAACGGTATAAGGATTTACAGCGCCGACTCCGACGCGGCTTTTGCCATACCGTGATTTTGAGCGGAACGGCGATAAAAAAGGATTTTTAAACGATTATTTATAAGCGGAACGGCAAAAGGGTTTATTTTCCGGTTAAAGAAAAAGGTTTTTATTCCGATATAGTATGTAGGATATGTCCGATTGACAAAAATAGTTTGACAAATGTTTTTAAACAATCGAACCAACCGTTTCAGAAAAAAGGAGATGTCGTTTTGTGGGGACGGAAGAAATATTGAATAAAATCCAGCTCTGGGATCTGGAAGAGGAATTGGACGGCTCCGCAGCCGAATCCGTTGAAGCGGTCGTTTACCGCCAGATACAGCAATTCTTTAAAAATTATAAACGGGACTTCGAAAACATAGCCCGGATATCCGGCCAGCTCAACGTCGTCGTTCAGGATTTCATACACGAATCCGCCCAGGTCGAACAGGTCGCGGATTTTCTTAAAAAGGGCGCGGGGAAACAGACCCGGGATATTGAAAAAAGCGTAAACCTGATCAAAGATTTTACCGGGAAAATAAATTCCATATACGAAAAATCAAGGAACATCATTTCGCTCGCTTATGAAATGGAAAAGACGAATCAAAGCGTCCGCGAATCCGTCGATCAGCTCGTTTCAAATCAGGCGAAAAACGACGAAGCGGTCAGGGATATTTTCGAGGTAATAAAAAACCTGATAAACAAGACGCAGAAAATCGGCGAAATAACGAAGCTCATCAACAGGATCTCAAGCGAGACGAACCTGTTGGGGCTTAACGCGAAGGTCGAGGCGGTGCACGCGGGAGCGGCCGGAAGGGGTTTCTCCGTCGTCGCGGACGAGATCCAGCGCCTCTCGGAAGAAAGCAGGGCGGCAAGCGAGAACATACACGACACGATAAAGAGCGTGACCGACGAAATCAACCTGCTTGAGAAAGTGGCGATTAAATCGCAGGGGACGTTCAAGGATCAGGCCGACTCGGTCGAGGAGGTTAAAAGCGCATTCGAAAAGAACAGCGAGTTTATCAATACGTACATCAGCGAGCAGAAGAGCTTCAGTTCCTCGATCGAAGAGATAAAACGCGACGAAGACGTGCTCGCAAGCTCCATCTCTAACGTTTTCGGGACGGTAAGAGAGGTGACGGCGACCGCGAACGAAATCTCAAGCCTGACCTACAACCAGAACAGCTCGATTTCGCTGCTTGAAAAGCTTGACGAGGATCTTGCGCGCGGCGTGAAGAATATAAAGACGCAAGGGGAGAAGATCAAGGTCCAGACTCCGGCGGTAAAAAAGAAGAAAATAGCGATTATCTTTGACAACGACAATCCGTTTTTTGATCCGACGAAGAAGGAGGCGATCAAAGCGGCGGATACCTATAATTACGAAGTGTCTTTCTATGCCCCTAAATCGAGAGGGATAGCCGGAGTAAACGAGATGGCGGGGTTCCTTGACAAAATAATCGACGAGAAATTCGACGGCCTTGTGATAAGCCCAATAGACGACGAATTGATTTCCCGGAAGCTTAAAATCATCGACGGTTTGGGGATAAAAATAGTATTCATCAATTCAAAATTGGACGGGATCGATTATGTGTCGTTTATCCAGACAAACGGCGTGGCAGCGGGAGAGGCGGCGGCGCAGGTGCTTATGGGGGTCATGGGCAACGAGGGGGAGGTCATCGTAAACGCCTGGTCGGATACCCATATCTCCGCGATAGAAGACAGGAGGAGCGGGTTCGTCAAAAAGCTCAGGGAAAATACGAATATCAAGGTCCATGAGGTGCCTGTAAAAAGCAAGCCTTCCGCCGACGAAGCCGATAATATAATCCGCTCGATGCTTAACCAATATCCGAACGCCCGTTACGTGTACCTGACGAATTGCGACTGGGGGCTTTTCTTTGCGGACTATATGAAGAAATACCGGCCGGACATAGAGGTGATTACGATCGATTTCACAAAAGAGCTTCAGGAAGCGATGAGCAAAGGATATATCCACTATGCGTTGGGCCAGAGAAATTATTCATGGGGAAGCATGGCGATAAGTTTCATCGATAAGAGCTTCAACAAAGAGCCGGTGCAAAAATATGTCGATACCGGAACATACGAGGCCAACCAGCAGAATATGAACATCTACAAGAGCTTCCTCGAATAGCTCATACGGTAAAGTTCTTACGTTAATAAAATCGGAAAAAACTGAAACGGGGGAAAATACGGCCGTTTCAGTTTTGTTTTGCTCCCGTTTCAAAGCCGCGTAGCAATGCCCGCTTGTTATCGCTTTACCGCAAAAATATCATACCCGTTTATAGCCGTCTCTTTGACAAACGTTTGACGCGGTACTACAATATCGGTGCCAAGCGTAACGGATACCGTTTTTATGCGGCGTAAAATTACAATAATGATAACGATATTAAAAAAATGCCGGATAAACGGGGGCAATATGATTTATGAGGGGATAACGGCGCCTGCCAAGGAGAAAAAACGAAGGGACGGCGGAGCCGATATAAGAGTTTTGCGACTTTGTGAAGGCGCCGAATCGGCCGCGAAGGTATCGCGCGAATCATCGGCGTTTCCCCAATAAAGTCCACCGTTTCCAAAGGGGCCGCGATTGTGTCCGCGGATGCGATGCTGTATGCTATTATCGGTGTTTTATGCGCGCTAACTTTTTCGGGCAAATCATCGGCATAAGGCAGGGAGAAGAGTCATGCATGTGGTTGTGAACGTTCAGGATAAAAAACCCGACGAGGATCGGCGGTCCTTAAGGGCGCGCGTTTCGGGCAGGGAAAGCGATATCCTGAGAGATACTTACCGCCTCATCGACGCAAGCAACAGCCCGTCGAAGAGGCTTACGATGGGGCACACGACCATTTACCCCACCGGAACGACGACGGGCCATGCCCACGACGACATGGAGGAAGTATATTTCGTGATTTCCGGGGAAGGTATAATGGTCATAGGGGAAGAGCGTTTCGAGATAAAACCCGGGGACGGGATATATGTCCCGCCGGGGATGTTCCATACGACGCTCCAGACCGGCAATCAGCCGCTCACGGTGCTTTGGGTGACATGCAGAATCGACGCGGAGGATAAGCAATGATCGAGGAAAAGAACCTGATCGACGGCGTATGGACCGACGGGTACGGAAACGGCCGTCTTGAAGTAGTGAATCCGGCGAACGGGGAGGTATTCGCGTCGGTACCCGCGGCGACGGATAAAGACGTCGAGAGCGCGGTAAACGCCGCCGGCCGCGCTTTTCCGGAGTGGAGCGGACTGACGCCTTTTAAGAGGGGAGAATACCTGCGTAAAGCGAGCCTCATCGTAACGGAGCGCGCCGGAGAAATAGCGAGGCTCATGACGTCGGAACAGGGCAAGCCGCTTGCCGAAGCGTTGGGCGAGGTGAAAAAAGGCGCCGATATAATAAGGTATTATGCGGAAGAAGGAGAAAGGATATACGGGAGGATAATACCGAACGCCGAGCCGGGCATAGAAAGCAGAGTGATCTATCAGCCCGTCGGGGTCGCGGCGGCGATTTCGCCATGGAATTATCCTATCGAACTGCTCGCGTGGAAAATCGGGGGCGCGCTTGCCTCGGGCTGCACCGTCGTATGCAAGCTGCCTTCCGAAACGCCGCTGTCTCCGCTGGCGTTCGTCAGATGCGTCGCCGACGCCGGATTGCCGCGGGGGGCGGTTAACGCGCTGACAGGCGCGGGTTCCGTCGTCGGCCCGATGCTCCTGAAAAATCCGAAGGTCAGGAAGGTGGCGTTCACCGGCTCGACGGCGGTCGGGAAAAAGGTTCTCGCGGAATCGGTGAGCACGCTTAAAAAGGTTTCGCTCGAACTTGGCGGCAGCCTGCCTATGATAATATGCGCGGACTGCGATATCGACGCGGCGGTGGCGGGAGCGGTAAGACGCTCGTTCCGAAACATGGGACAAATCTGCATCGCGGTAAACAGGATATACGTCGACGCGAGAATATATGAGGAATTTCTCGCAAGGTTCGCCGCGCAGACGAAAAAACTAAGGATAGGAAACGGGCTGACCGACGAATGCGATCTCGGGCCGATGTGCACGGCGAAGGGCGTCGAAACGGTTTTAAGGCACATCGAAGACGGCGTCAAAAAGGGCGCGAGGCTTCTTTGCGGCGGAAAGAAGCCCGAGGGAAAGAAATTCGAGCGGGGATATTTCTTCGAGCCTTCGATCCTTGCGGACGTTGACCATAGCATGTTAGTGATGCGGGAGGAGACTTTTGGCCCGCTTGTCGGCGTTATGCCCTTTAAAACGGTCGAGGAAGCGGTGTCGCTCGCGAACGATACGGAATACGGGCTTGCCGCGATAGTTTACACGAAAAGCTTGAGCATATCCGAAAAACTGTCGCGCGAGCTAAACGCGGGCAACGTCGCGATAAACAACCCCGACGCGGGCGTCATCAACGCGCCGTACGGCGGATGGAAGGACAGCGGGTTCGGATACGAGCACGGCCCGGAAGGGCTTTACGAGTATCTGCATATAAAGCATATAAGGATATGCAGCGGGTGATACGAAAGCAAACGGTTAAACCTTAGAAAGGGACAGGCATGTATAACGTTATTATTGTTGATGATGAAACATGGATCTGCAAGCTTATCCGAAAGATAGTCGATTGGGACAGCATAGGGTTTAACATAATAGCCGCGGCGGGCGACGGACTTACCGCCCTGAAGCTTATCGAAGAGCACAAGCCTGACCTCGTCATAACGGACATAAGGATGCCGGGCCTCGACGGGATCGGACTGATTAAAGCCGTGCGGGAGAAAAAGCTGGATGTCGAATTCATAATCATAAGCGGTTACAGCGATTTCGAATACGCGCGCAACGCATTGACCTATAACGCGTTCGCGTATATCTTGAAGCCGCTCGGCAAGGAAGAATTTGAAAAAATACTGTATCAGGCGAAAGAAAGGATCGAAAAAAAGATCAACATAAAAGAAAAGCTCGAAAGCAGCGATACGGCGATGCTTAAAAGCGATCTTCGCAAGATCATCGACAAGGAAAACAAGGCCATAAGCCTAACGGCCCTTAACGAACGTTATAACACTAATTTTCGCGAGGGGCCGTTTCATATCGTTATTTTCAAGCAGGATTTTATCGCGAGAGAAAACGACGACGACGGTTTTTCGTATTTTTTGTCCGAGATAAAGAGGTTGTACGCGGATCATTTTCAGGAAATAATATATTTCCCCGGCAGGATAAAAGGCCAGACCGTCTTTATCGTCAATTTAAAAAAGGAAACCGATGAATTGCAAAAAATTGCGGAGGAAATAAGGCGCGAATTCAACAAGAAGGATTTTGCGGGGAATTATGCGCTGACGATCTGCATCGGCGGAAGGGTAGACCGCATAGGCGACATCGACGTTTCATTCGAATCCGCGCAAAACGCCATGAAAGCGCGTATTTTCCTTGGGACCGGAAAGGTTATCGACGCTAACGCCGAAGCGGCAAGGATGGCCGACGAGGCGAACGTAACAGATATCCGCGCGAGGAAAAGGCTTTTAGCGCTGTTGGATGTTTTCGACGAGGAGAACGCGCTTGCGGAAATAAAAAAGATTTTATCGGACGCGGAAAAGAAGAGCGCCGAAAATCTGCTTTCCTATCATATCGCCTCGTATGAGATAATCGACCTGCTGTTCGCGGCGATGCAAAAGAAAGGGATACAGCATAAAAGCGGGTTAAGCAGGCAGCAGGCGGTAGATTCCGTCGACGGGCTTGGTTCCTGCGGGGAAATAGAAAATTACGTTTCGTCGCTTGTAAAAGAGTTCAAAGAAATTTACCTTGAAAAGCACGATAACGCGGACAAGCTGATATCGGAGATAAAAAAGTTCATCTCCGAGAATTACATGAAAAATATCAACCTCGACGACGTAGCGAAGCTCGTATGCTTAAGCCCCACGTATGTGAGCGAGATATTCAAGAGAAAAACGGGCGAGAATTTCAGCGAATACCTGATCGATTACAGGATCGATATAGCGAAGGAATTGCTAAAGGACATCCGTTACAAGATAGTCGACGTCTCTCTCATGGTCGGCTACACGGATTCGAAATATTTCAGCAGGCTTTTCAAAAAGAAGGTCGGGGTGAATCCGACGGATTACAGGAAGCTGTATCTTTAATAGACAATAGGAACGAGCGAAACGCAGGAGGAGCCGATGATCGAGAAATGGGCCGCCAAGCTTGTTTTACGGGTCAAGACTTTTTTCAGGCAGGCAAAAAACTTCAAGATCAAAATGAATATAATCAAGATCGTCGGGATCTATTTCGTATGCATACTGCTTACCCAGGTATGCTACGGCGTTATCAACGTGAGTTATATAAGGGAATCAAACAACAAGAGGGATATACAGACCGTTTCCCATTTTATCAATCAGGCGGCGCTGAATATAAGGGCGGAGCTGGAGCGCATCGGAGAGATGTCCAAAATGGTTTACGACGAGTCGTATTACTATTTTAAAGAAAAAGACAGCTATTCCGAATACGGCAGCGACAGCAGCGAGCTGAACACTATCATAGACATGATATTCAAGCTCAACGACGACATATCGGGCGTGTCCATATACAGGCCGAAAGGCGGCATGATATCGTATACCAATCCGTACGGGCCTTATTATTATGTAAGCGGCACGAAATCGCGGTATTCGGAACTGATAGCGTTAAAAGAAAAAGGGAGCGTTCTTGAAAGAAGCAAAGGCGACAACTTGGGACAATGCATGCTTTCGATCAATTTTTATCAGCCCGACCCTTCGGTAAACGAATACGCCATCATAGTCCTCGAAAAGAACTGGGCGGAACAGAAGAGCTACTACGAGGACTTGGGGCTGTTGAGCAACGGTTCGATCGTGCTTATCAACGAAGCGGGGGAGATACTGATGTCTTTCCGCAACGTCAACGCGATAGGAGACGAAGCCCTTGTAAGGAGCGGGAAATTCAACGGCGAGCTTACAGGCGTATCGGGCAGTTTCAAAACGGAGGCTTACGGGGAAACGAAATACGTTTTCTATGACAGGAATACAGGTTCGGGCTGCACTCTCCTGTATATCGCGGGGAACAAGTTTTTCGGAGAGGATATGCAGGAAATATATTATGTCATCCTTATCTCCGCGCTCTTTCTGATAATAATAAACGTGCTGATCGTCATACTGTTCAACAAGCATGTTTACCGTCCGATAGTGAACGTCGAAGGAGCCCTGCACGCCATAGTGAGCGGCGACACGAACCTTGAGTTTACTCAAATCAAACAAGAAAACGAGCTTTATCCGGTATACAACGACTTGAATTCCCTGATCGTGCGGTTGAAACAGCTCATAGACAGCGAATATACCGCGGGGATAATGAAGAAGCAGGCCGAAATAGACGCCTTGCAGAGCCAGATAAACCCGCATTTTCTTTACAATACCCTCGAATCGATAAGAGGTCAGGCGATAGCCGAGGAAGTCGAAGGAATAGCGAGGATGGTCAAGGCTCTCGCGGATATATTCAGGTACAGCATCACGAACAAAAACGCGATGGTCAAGCTCGAGGAAGAGCTCAAAAATATCGACAACTATCTGAACATACAGCAATTCAGGTTTGACAACAAGTTTATCGTAATCAAGGACATAGAAGAAGATACGAAGGACTGCCTGATACCGAAGCTGATAATCCAGCCGATCGTGGAGAACGCGATCATCCACGGCCTTGAAACGAAACCGGGGAAAGGCGTCATCAAGATTAAATCGTATTCCACGACCGACAGCGTCATAATCAGCGTCGAAGACGACGGGGAAGGGATGGAAAAAGAAACGCTTGACGCGATAAACGAGAGCCTTGCCCACGGCGTATGCCTGAAAAAGGCCGAGGATATAAAAGTCGGGCTTGGGCTGATCAACATAAACGAGAGGATAAAGCTCATTTTTGACAGCAATTACGGCCTGAAGATTTACAGCGTAAAGCAGGTCGGGACGAAGGTCGAACTGAGGATACCCAAGACCCCAAAATAATCCGCCAAATATTGAAGTAGACTAATTGTAACGGGAGAACGAAAGAAGTACGTTTAAATGGACCGGATAAAGGCCGCTTCTTTTGTTTTCGAAAGAGGTCGTTTATGAAAAAGCACTTTGTTTTGATTCTTGTTTTGATCCTCGCTTTAGCGGCCGCCGCGTGCGGGTCGATATACGCGCCCAAGACCGAAGGGAACGCGCTGCAGGAAGGGGCGGAGCAGCGCGAGGATGAACATAAGGAAGTATATTATCTGGTCGGGATGCACATAATCCTTCCTTACTGGCAGGATCACCGCAGCGGGTTCGAAGCCGCCGGAGAAGAGTTGGGAGTAAAGATAGTATTCACGGGCGAGAACGGCAACGACGCGCTGCGCCAGGTGGACATATTCGAACAGGCTGTCAAGGAAAAACCCGCGGGCATATTGGTCTCGCCGATCGATAAAGATGCGATGACCGGCCCTATAAACAGAGCGATGGCGCAAGGCATACCCGTCGCCTGTATAGACAACGACGCGCCGGACAGCAACAGGCTGACGTATTTCGGCACGGACAATTATAAGTCCGGATATATCGCCGCGGATATAATCGGGAAAAAATTAGGCGGGACGGGCGACGTCGGGATACTAACGATCCGGGGGCTTTACAGCCTTGACGAGCGGCAGCGCGGTTTTGAAGAATGTATCGCCGAAAAGTATCCTGGGATAAAAATAGCCGACGTGAAAAACGACGAGGCGGATCCTTCGATCGCGGCAAACGTTGCGAAACAGATGCTTCACGAACACCCGTCAATAGTCGGGCTGTTTGGAACGGACGCGGCGAGCGGCGTAGGCGCCGCGATCGCGCTTGAGGAAAAAGGCGAGTTAGGCGTAGTGAAGGTCGTCGCTTTTGACAAAGATTCTTCGGTGCTCGAACTTGTGGAACAGGGGAAGATAGAAGCCACGCTTGTGCAAAGGACGTTCACGATGTCATATTACGGGCTTAAATTTCTGTACGACTACAACCATAACGGCAATTTAAGGAACGAGGGGATAAGCATGCTCCCCGATAAAGTCGATACGGGCATCATCGTCGTTACGAAAGAAAACGTAAGCAGTTTTTATTGAAAACGTCCGGTTCAATGACCGGAATAACGGCTAAGGCTATGAGGTGAAAAATGATCGAAGCGTTTGGGATGAAGCTGTCGAAAGAAGAGCTTTTGGAGCGTATCAGCTCGATGAAACAGATCGCGGGCACGAGGACGTTCGAATATTCAGAAGGGAAAGCCGCGGGAGTTAAAGCCGTGGAAGTTAACGCCGGGAATCTTGTTTTTACCGTGCTCGCGGACAGGGGGATGGATATAGGGGACGCGTATTACAAGGGCATACCTATCGCCTGGAAGAGCAAAGTCGGGGTCATCGCGCCGACGTATTTCGAATACAAGGGGCATGAATGGCTCCGAAATTTCTACGGCGGGCTTATCACGACATGCGGACTTACCCATGTGGGCGAGCCCTGCCAGGACGGGACGGTCACCCACGGGCTGCACGGGAGGATATCCCATACTCCCGCGGAGAAGTTCTGGACCGAGGAGTACTGGGACGGCGACGACTATATCATAAAAGTGACCGGCAGGATGCGCGAAGCCGCCATTTACGACGAAAACCTCGTGCTCACGAGGGAAATAAAATGCGTGTACGGGCAAAAGAGGGTTTTCATAAAAGACACAGTTGAAAACGAGGGCTACGCGGAATCGCCGTTCATGATAATGTACCACGTCAATCAGCCGTTCCCGATAGTCAGCGAACACTCGAGGCTTTATTCCTCCGCGGTAAGCGTCGAGCCCCAGCAGGAATGGGCGGGAGACTACAGCGCGATGGCGAAACCGACCGCGGGGTTCCGGTATGAAACGTTCGTGCATACCATGCCGACGGACAGGCCGACCGTATATTACGCCATCATCAACGAGAAGCTCAATATCGGCGTTTATTTAGGCTACGATCCGAAAGCGCTTCCGGTCGGGAACGAGTGGAAGATGTTAGGGCAGCAGGATTATGTGGTAGCCATGGAGCCTTCGAATACGTTCAATATAGGCATAGTCGAGGCAAGAAAGAGAGGATGCCTGCCGACGCTTAAACCGAAGGAAAAATCGCAGATCAATCTCGAGATCGGAGTTCTCGAAGGAGCCGAGGAGATAGAAGCGTTCAAAAAACTGTTATGAAAAACGTTCGCAGGCTCCCGCAAACGGAAGCCTTTTAAGGCGGATGCGCCAAGAAAATAAACTTGCGAAAATCATGGTAAAGGAGATGTACAAAATGAAAGCCATTGTGATTCACGGCCCGAGCGACGCGAGATATGAGGAAGTGCCGGTAAAAAAGCCCCGGGAAGGCGAGGCGCTGATAAAGGTTAAGGCGATAGGCCTCTGCGGCACGGATTATGAGCTGTATACAAACGAAATGGTCTATATCAAGGAGGGCCTGTGCAAGCTCCCGATGATACCCGGACATGAGTGGTCGGGAGTGATCGAGGAAGTGGGCGAAAACGCCAACGGCTTCAAGCCCGGCGACAAGGTCTCGGGAGAATGCACGGTGAGCTGCGGAACGTGCCATTTCTGCAAAAAAGGCCAGTACAACATGTGCGTCAACAGAACGGAGACGGGCGTGATGAGCAGGGACGGCGCCTTCGCGGAATATATAACGTTTCCGGTTTCGCATCTGCATAAATTCGAAAACGTTTCGTTCGAGGAAGCCGCGCTGATAGAGCCGACCGGCGTAGCGCTTTACGTCGTCATGCGCTCGCACGTGTCGCCTCTCGACAACGTGCTTGTAATGGGGCCGGGACCCATAGGGCTTCAGGCGGCGCAGATCGTAAAGAAGATATACGGCGCGAAGAAGGTCATTCTTTCCGGGACGAGGAAAGACAGGCTCGACCGCGCAAAGCCTTACGGCCTCGACGGATATATAAACGTCCGCGAAGAAGACCTCGCGGAGCGCGTAAGGGAGATAACGAACGGCGAAATGATCGACACCGTCGTCGAGACGTCGGCGGGAACGTCGGTTTTCGAAGATATAAAGAAAGTGATCAACCCGTGCGGCAAGATAGGCATGGTCGGCTTCTTTGGGGCCAAAAAGCCTGAATGCGACTGGGATTCGTTCACGACAAGGGATATTTCGATTTACGGCGCGTTGGGGAGCCCCAACGTCTGGGACGACGTCATAAAAATGATGGAGAGCGGAAAACTCGAAGCGAAGTCGATAATTTCGCATGTCAGAGACTTTAAGAGCTACGAAGATTTCAAGGACGCGCTCGATATGATGGTGGACAGGCGCGACAACGCGTGCAAGATAATACTGAAGCCGTAAAGGAGGGACGATAATGAAGAGATTTATCGATCTGACCCATTGCATAACGCACCAGATGCCCGTGTTCCCCGCGGATCCTGCCGTCGGCGTTTTGACGCACCATAATTACCAGAACGGTTATTTCGTCAGCCAAATCATATTGGGGACGCATACCGGGACGCATATCGACGTGCCGGTGCACAAGATAAAGGGAGGCAGGACCGTAGACGAGGTTCCCGTGGAGAGGTTCGCCCAAAAAGCCTATGTGATGGATCTTACCTTTTTAAAGCCTCTTGAGGAGATAAAACGCGGCCATCTGGAAAAGCATGCCGAAAAAATACGCGGCGTAAACGCCGTCATAATCAAAACGGGCTGGGGAAGCCATTTCGGGAAGGAAGATTTCTTCACGTCTTTCCCGGGAATAAGCGAAGAAGCGGTCGGCTGGTTCAAAGAGCACGGCATAAACCTCATTGGCCTCGAAAGCCCGTCGGTCAACGCGGCGGAGCACGCGAAGATACATACGCTGCTGCTCCAAAACGATATATACGTCGTCGAAAGCCTTGCGGACGTTGAAAAGATCGCCGCAGAGTATGTGGAATTCTACGCGGTGCCTCTGAAATTGAAGGGACTGGACGGGTCTCCCGTAAGGGCGTTCGCGGTGGAAGAATAGTTGCCGTAAAGTATCCTTGGCATGACGTGTTGCCTTAAACAGCCGTCTCCATTATAATGAAGTCGGCTGTTTTTAACGTATATTAAGCGAGCTTGCGGGGGACGCGTATGGAGAACAGGACGGCGGGGATCCGGAAAAGCTACAGGATAGCGGGAAACGTCTTTTTGTTTGCGGCGTTTTTGGCCTGCGCATATCTCATCAACAATTATTTTTTTACTTATCCGGTCGTCGTAAGCGTCCTTAAAGGCGCGGCTTTAATTGGCGTCTTGGCGATCGCCGAGAGCATGGTGCTCGCTTTGGGAGGGCTGGATCTTTCGATAGCAGGAACGAGCCTTCTTTCTTCGACGGCCGTATTTTATTTTGTCGAGACCGGGGGCGCCGGAGTTTTTCCGGCGGCGCTGACAGGCATCGCGGCCGCCTGCGCCGTCGGGCTTATAAACGGCATATTCGTTACGAAGTTGGGGATCCAGCCCGTAATAGCGACGCTGGGGACTTCGCTGTTTGCGCGCGGCGTCGCGGGAGCGATAACGAACAATATAAGCATATTCGACACGCGCCCCGAGTTTGACGCTTTCAAAACGACGATATCGTTTATTCCCGTCTCGCTGGTGATCGCGCTTATCATAATGGGGATATGTTACTTAGTTTTCCGGCTCACCGTCGCCGGGCGGCAGATATACGCGGTCGGGGGAAGCGAAAAGTCTGCAAAATTAAGCGGTCTCAACGTGGACGTTATAAAGATCTATACGTACACGGCGGCGGGGCTGATCTCAGGGATCGGAGGGCTGCTCGTTCTCGCGGACAGCACGATGTCGGCGAGGTTTTTCAGCGCCGGGGCGGAGCTTGAGATAATATTTGCCGCGATCTTGGGCGGAGTGTCGCTTTACAGCGGCGCGAAGATCTTTTTTCGGACGTTTGTCGGAGCCGGCGTGATCGCCGTGATAAACAGGCTGATTTACGGCCTTTTTGTGTTCAATTATATGCGAGCGATAGTGGTCGGGCTGCTGTTTCTTATAGTATTGGCGCTGAAAAAGAATATGTTCAAGGGAGAAAAAAAGGCGGATTGAATACCTGAAATATGTCCTCTTAATACGAATGTAGACTCATTGCGGGCAAAGAAGCGCAAAACTACAATGTAAACGTGGAACGAATCCAAACGGATGCATTGTAGTTTTTATTTTGGGCGCGGGACGCAAAGCCGGCGCCGGCACGGGGCTGAAAACTGACGAATGCGGGTTTACCCCGCATAGAAGCTTGAGGCTTCGAAAGACATGGACAACAGAAAAATTCTAAGCGGCATATTCGCCTCCATAACTACGCCGTTCGTAGACGGCAAGACGGATTACGGGCTTTTGAGGTCAAACATCGAACGGTACAACGAATTCGATTTAGGCGGATACATGATACTCGGAGGCAACGGGGAATATCTCGGGCTGACCCCCGACGAGACTCTGAAGGTCGCGCGGACAATAATATCGGCGAAAAAACCGGGAAGGCCGGTCGTGGCCGGAGCCGGAAGGGAATCCGCGGAGGCGACGATAGAGTTTATCAAGGAGATCGCGGACATCGGCGCCGACGTTGCGAGCGTTATAACCCCGTTTTATTACGCAAAGCATATGACGGACGAGAAACTGGTCGCTTACTATAACAAGATAGCCGACGAATCCCCGATACCGGTACTGATATACAACTCTCCGTCATACGCCGCCGGAGTCGAGATATCGCCATTAGCGGTGTCGAAGCTGAGCGGCCATGAAAACATCGCCGGATTGAAGAACTCGTCCGGCAGGGAGATATCGGACTACGCCGCCGTTACCGGCGGAAACGAAAATTTCTGTTTCCACACCGGAAGGGTTTTTGATCTTTGCAGGGATTATAAGCAGGGGGCGGTCGGAGCAACTCTGTCGGCGGCGGATTACTGGCCGCAGGCCTGCATCGACGTTTACAGGCTCCTTGAGCGGGGGATGGACGGCGAGGCGGAGCGGCTCTGCTCGAAGATCGGAGAAGCCGCGCGTGAGGGCGCTTCGGCGTACGGAGTGGCGGGCGTCAAATACGCGATGGATATTGCGGGATTCTACGGCGGGGAGCCGAGGCTGCCGCTGCTGCCGCTGAACGAAAAACAAAAAGAACGCGTCAGGATATCGTTTGCGCGCATGGGAGAGGACGAATGAGGATAGCGATAGGCTGCGACGAACTGGGGCTCGCGTATAAAGACATGATAATCGAAAATTTCACGAAGAAAGGGCACGAATTCACCGACGTCGGGGTATTCGAGGGTGAGAAGGCGAATTACCCGTCGGTCGCCTTGAAGGCCGTGAAGCGGATGACGGAAGGCGGCTGCGAGAGATGCATACTTATATGCGGCACGGGCATAGGCATGGCGCTCGCGGCGAACAAGATAAAGGGGGCTTACGCGGCGGTGTGCCACGACATATATTCGACTCAAAGGTCGATATTGAGCAACAACTGCAACACCATGTGCATGGGGGCTCTCGTTATCGGTATGAAGACCGCGGAGACTTTGGTCGACATATGGCTCGGATTGCGGTTTGACCCAAACTGCAGGTCGTTTGAAAAGGTGCAGGAGATTTACGGCATCGAGGCGCTTCAATGACGGATTTTTGCACGGACGCGCTCGAAAAAGGAGCGCATAACATACGAAAACACATCGTGAACACGATCGTGAACAACGGCGAGGGGCACGGAGGTTCCGCCCTGTCGTGCGCGGACATATTGTCGGTGCTGTTTTTCGGGATAATGGACCCGGGCGACAAATTCCTTTTGAGCGGCGGCCACAAATGCCTTGCGCTTTACGGGGCGCTTGCCGAAGCGGGGACGATAGACCCGTCCGTGCTCGGCACGTACAACAGGCTCGGCTCGCCGGTGCCGGGGCATCCGGACGCGTCGAAGCTGCCCGGAGTCGAATTCAGCACCGGCTCTTTGGGGCACGGGCTTCCCGTCGGATGCGGATACGCGCTGGCGGCAAAGATGACGGGCGACGGATACAAGACATACGTGCTGATGGGCGACGGGGAGCAGGGCGAAGGCTCGGTCTGGGAAGCGGCGGCGTTCGCGTCGCTGCACAGGCTCGACAACCTGATAGCCGTTATCGACGAAAACGGGCTTCAGATAAACGGCAGGACGGCGGATATCAGCAAGCCGACGGATTTTGAAGACAGGTACGGGGCGTTCGGATGGAGCGTCAAAACCGTCGACGGGCATGACGTAAAGGCGCTGTATGAGGCGTTTAAGTCGGCGCCCTTCGAGGAAGGAAAACCGTCGGTGGTCGTCGCCAAAACGGTAAAGGGAAAAGGCATATCTTTCATGGAAAACAAGGCCGAATACCACCACTGGCATCCCGGCGAGAGCGAAGCGGTCGAAGCTTTAAGGCAGATGGAAGAAGCTGAAAAAAGGTGGCGGACATGAGCTTGGATCCGAGGAAGGTATTCGGGGAGACCCTGCTGGCGCTTGGGCGCGCGAACGAAAGGATAGTCGCGGTATCGTGCGATTCGGCTTCGGGAGCAGGCATGGCGGACTTTTTCAAAGAGTTCCCGGAGAGGTCGGTAGAAGCGGGGATAAGCGAGCAAAACGCAATTGGAATCTGCGCGGGGCTCGCAAGGCGGGGCTTCATACCGGTAATAGCGGCTATAACGCCGTTCCTTACGATGAGGGCGTACGAGCAGGTCAGGGACGATGTCGGATACATGAATCTGAACGTAAAGATAGTCGGTTCGGGAGGCGGCCTCGCGTATTCGACTTTAGGCTCGACGCATCAGGCGGTAGAAGACGTCGCGCTGATGAGGACGGTCCCGAACATGACGATATTGTGTCCGTGCGACGGCGCGGATATAAGGAAAGCCCTTGAAACGGCGTTTGAGACGCAGGGGCCGGTATATATAAGAATGCCGAGACAGCCGCGGGAAGTGATCGCGCAGCAGAGAGACCTGAGGTTTGGGAAAGCCGAGATTTTGAAAGACGGGAAAGACATAGCGATACTTGCGACCGGCCCGATGACCGAAGAAGCGCAGGTCGCGGCGGAGATGTTGAAAAAAGACGGGATTGACGCGGCTGTACTCGGATTCATGACGGTAAGGCCTTTGGACGAAGAAACGATAAAGGCGTATGCCGGCAAGGTCGGCGCCATCGTGACCGTCGAGGAGCATTCGGTTATAAACGGGTTCGGGAGCGCCGTCGCGCAGTGCCTCGCTCCGGAAAAAGAAAAGCCTCCCGTGTATATAACCGGCATCCCGGAAGGCGCGAAGGAAACGGGGCCGTATAAGGAGCTGTTGGATTACTACGGGCTTACGGGCGAAAGGATCGCCGAGAATATAAAAAAGATCAAAGGACTGATGCAAGCATGACGGTAAATTATTCAATTCATGGGTATGGGAAGACGGGCGTAAATTTCACGCTTAAGTCGTTGGGCGCGCCGGCGGCGAGGGGGCACGAAGACGCCGTACAGAGGGTCTTGAACAAGACGATAGCCGTAAACGAATACGAGGCGCTCCGCGGAACGGTGAACGCGATAGCGGTCAGCGAAAGGTTCAACGACGTCATAAAAACGTTCCGGACGCCCGAGGGCGAACTGCCTGCGGGGTTTCGGGTCGAGAGCTATCTCGAACCGGACGGATTGCTGCTCGTCGATCTCGTCAGAGACATAAGCTACGACAAAAACGGGATGAAGCGCCCGACTAAAACGATATTTTCCGCGGATTCGGCGAACCCGTACGAAGTCGCCCCGATCTCGGGGCTGCTCGGGAACCTGACGTGCAATCCGGGGATCGTGTACGACCTGTTCATAAACAACCCCAAGGCGAACGTGGGCGGGAAATTCAAGACCCTCGAGGAGGTAATGACCGAATTGGGACGGATATTGGGCCCGGGCTGCGACATCAGCGTCGAGCTTAACAACCCGTTCGAAGAGGATTTCAATAAGATACTCGACGAGTGCGAGAAATTCAAGGAGATACTGACGCAGTACAGGCTCGTGGTAAAGGTGCCTCATATGGGGCCTGTGAACGGGAACAACGTGCGCGAGCTGCTTACGGGCGATAAAAAATTCTCCACGAGATACGACCAGCCCGCGACGGAGGACGCTTTCCGCAGCCATAACCTCGCGTTGCGGCTGAGGGAGTACGGATACAGGATAAACTACACGCTTATGTTCGAGCCTTACCAGACGGCGCTCGCGCTTCAGGCAAAGCCCGCGTTTATCAACAGCTTCGTGCGCCACAGGATGAAGCAGTCTGAGCAGATGAGGAATTACCTTAAATTTTACGAGATATCGAGGGACGTAAAACATCTCGAGGATCTGCGGGCGTTCATGATGGGCGCCGACCTGCTGAGCGCCGGCGAAGGCGGGGCGGATCTGATAAAAGTCAAGCATTTCGCGGAAGACCTTTTGAAATACCGCCGGTTCGACGAGCGCGAAGGCTCCGACGGGCTCGATTCCGCGAGGCATAACCTGCGGCTTTTAAAGCAGAACAACCTTCCCGATACAAGGCTCATCATTTGCAGCATGGAAGGGCCGCTCAACTATCCGGACATAGACAAATTGGCCGCCGAACCGGAGTTCGCGGACGTGATCGACAGGCTCGTGATAACGGCGGAGCCGGGGTATCTCGCGAGGTTCACGTCGTCGAACCATGTGGTGGCGTACCAGAGAAGGTTCATGAACGCGGTACAATGCGCGAAATAGTTTAAAGAGGTGTGAAATATGAACGAAAGACTAAAAGGCGTGATAGCTCCGATAACGACGCCGTTCACCGCGGATGGCGAGGTCGATTACGCGGGGCTTGAAAAGAACATGGAATTCTACGCGAAGTCGGGCATACAGGGGTACCTCGCGCTCGGCTCGAACGGGGAGAACAAGAGCCTTACGAACGACGAAAAGAAAAAAGTGCTGCGCACAATAATCGAGAACAAGGCGAAAGAGCAGTTCGTGATGGCGGGATGCATATTCGAGTCCACTTACGAGACTATAATGTTCGCGAGGGAATACGAAAAGTTAGGCGCCGATTTTCTCACGCTGCTGCCGCCCTCCTATTTTAAAAAGCAGATGACGGAACCGGTGCTCATAAAGTATTTCAACGATGTGGCAAACGCCGTGAGCACCCCCTGTCTTCTGTACAACGCCCCGCAGTTCTGCGGAGGGACGGAGCTTTCGGTCAGCCTCGTCAAGGAATGCGCGAAGAACCCGAACATCGTCGGCATGAAGGACTCTTCGAAGGGCAACATAGAGAGCTTCCTGTTCGCGGTGAGGGATAAGATCTGCGTCATGGCGGGAAGCGCGGATTTCTTCATGAACACGCTGTTCATGGGAGGAACGGGCGGAGTAGTGTCGCTCGCGAACGTGTTCCCGTCGATTGTAAACGAATTGTACAGGCTCATACTCGCGAAAGATTACGAGAAGGCGTTCGCGCTGAACGAAAAAGTGCTCCAGCTCAACAAGGGCGTGTCGGGGTCGGGCGGAGTGGCCGCCGTAAAATACGGCATGGATCTGGCCGGCCTGCGCGGAGGAGAGCCGAGGCTCCCGCTGCTGCCGCTCGCCGACGAAGCGAAGGCGAAGATGAGAGCGCTGCTTGAAAAAGAAGGCCTGATCTGACATGAGAAAGATACTTCTGACGAAAAAACTCAAAGCGGACAACGCGAAGCTGTTCGACGGCATACCGGATATTGAACTTGTGACGGTGGGCGACGGGGAACAGGCGCGTTTCGACGAGCATATCAGGGACGCGGAAGCGCTGCTTTTAAGCACCGCGTATAAGATGACTAAAGAAGTCATCGACGGCGCGAAGAACTTAAAGGTAATAAGCCGCACGGGCGTCGGAGTAGATAACGTGGACGTAAAGGCGGCTACGGAAAAAGGCGTCCTCGTATTGAACACGCCGGAAGCGAATTCGATATCCGTCGCGGAGCATGCCGTGGCGCTTATGCTCGCGGTCTCGAAGCAGCTCGTGATGTACGACGGCGAACTGCGCGCGGGGAATTTCGCGATACGCCGCACGAACAAGAGCGTGGACATCGACGGGAAGACTTTGGGGCTTATAGGCTGCGGAAGGATAGGCAGGTTTACGGCCGAAAAGTGCAGGGCGGCGTTCGATATGAAGATAATAGGCTACGACCCGTATATAAAGGAGCTTCCGGGGATAACGCTCTATGAGAGCATCGGGGAAGTATTCGAGCGCGCGGATTACGTGTCGCTGCATATACCCCTGACGGACGAGACAAGGAATCTGGTGGGAGAAACGCTGTTGTCCAAGATGAAGCCCTCGGCGTATCTGATCAATACGTCGAGGGGCGGCATAGTCGACGAGGCCGCTCTTGCAAGGGCTCTGAAAGAGGAAAGGATAGCGGGGGCGGCCCTCGACGTGCTGGAAAACGAGCCGCCGAAAGCGGACAACCCTCTGCTGCCGCTTAAGAACGTCATACTGACGCCTCACAGCGCGGCGCTCACGAAGGAATGCTCCGCGCGCGTGGAACGCGAAGCGGTGGCGGGCATATGCGATTATCTGAAAGGCGATACGCCGAAATTCGTTTTCAACAGGGAGCTGATAAAATGAGCAAAAAATTCGACATGACGGGATTCGGAGAGGCGATGGTGCGTTTCAACGCCCCGGAGCATATGAGGCTCGAACAGTCGAGCTTCCTGCAGCTCGCGATCGCCGCCGCGGAGCTGAACTGCTGCGTGAACATATCGAGATTGGGCTTAAAGACCGCGTATTACACTAAACTCGTGGATACGTGGAGCGGCAGATACATAGTAAACCACGGGCGCGAGCACGGCGTGGACATGTCGGGGGTAAAGATGGTGCCTTTCGACGGATGCGGCAAGACGAGGAACGGATTGTGCTTTCTCGAGATTGGGATAGGCCCGAGAGCGAGCAGGCAGATATACGACAGAGGGCACAGCGCGATAAGCAAGGTAGAGCCGGGAGACTTCGACTGGAAAGCGATCCTTTCGGAAACGAGATGGTTCCACACGACCGGCATAACCACGGCGATATCCGAAGGCGCCGCGGAGCAGGCGATAGAGTCGCTGAAAACGGCGAAAAGCATGGGCGTCACGACGAGCTTCGATCTCAATTTCCGCTCGACGCTCTGGACGAGCGAAATGGCAAAAGAGACGATGAAAAGGGTCATGCCTTACGTCGACGTGATCATCGGCAACGAGGAAGACTTCGAGAAGATGTTGGGCATAAAGGCTGAAGGAACGGGAGAGCATTACTCGAAGATAGACCCCGAAAGCTACAGGGCGGTGGCGGAGAAGGTGATGGAGGCTTACCCGGACGTGACCGCCGTCGGCACCACGCTGAGGGAAGTAAAGACCGCGCTGTTGAACGACTGGCGCACCGTGATGATGTACAAGGGCGCTTATTATGTGTCGCGCAAGTACGAGAACCTCGAGATCGCCGACAGGACAGGCGGGGGGGACAGCTTCGCGTCCTCGATGATATGGGGGATGCTCGAAGGAAAAGACCCGCAGTACATAGTCGATTTCTCGGCCGCTTATTCGGCGCTTTGCCATACGTTCTTGGGAGACTGGAACTGGGCGTACAAGGAAGAGGCTGAAAGCGTGATGCGCGGCGAAAGCGCGAGGGTAAAAAGGTAAATAAAGCGTACGGAAAGGAAGGTCTGTATGAAAAAGATAAACGTCGGGCTTGTAGGCCATAAATTCATGGGGCGCGCGCATACGCACGCGATAACGGACGCTCCGATATTCTTCGATCTCGGTGTGGACATAGTAAAGAAAACGATATGCTCAAACGAGGAATCCGTCGTAGAGATCGCAAAGAGATGGGGCTGGGAGAAATCGGTGTTCGACTGGAAAGACCTCGTAAACGATAAGGAGATCGATTCGGTGAGCATAGCCGCCCCGAGCAAATTCCACGCCGAAATAGCGATAGCGGCGGCGAAAGCCGGAAAGCATGTTTTCTGCGAAAAACCGCTCGCGCTCGATATGAAGGACGCGGAAGCGATGGTGAAAGCGGTCGAGGATGCGGGTGTGATAAACATGATAGGCTTCAATTTCCGCCGCGTTCCGGCGCTTTGCCTCGCGAAGCAGCTCATCGAGGACGGCACTTTGGGGCGGATATACCATTTCAGGGCGATATGGTCGCAGGACTGGCTCACGGACCCGATGTTCCCGATGGCTTGGAGGCTGAGGAAAAGCCTCGCCGGCTACGGGACGCACGGCGATCTGGGCGCGCATTTGATCGATATCGCGCGTTTCCTCATCGGCGAGATCGACGAGGTGTGCTGCGTGGAGAAAACGTTCAACAAGATGCGGCCAAAAGCCGTGTTCGAGGACGGGCTGTTCGCAAAGGCGGGCGACGAGATGGGCGAGGTGGACGTTGACGACGCTTCGCAAATGCTCGCGACTTTCAAAGGACAGGATATAATGGCTTATTTCGAAAGCACGCGCAACG
>Ga0078972_1002403_pt1 | contig 62138 bp, 55 predicted proteins | sample YelNatPaOPGAMG01_FD_67568 | JGI IMG/M metagenome (GOLD analysis project Ga0078972, IMG submission 67568) | Hot spring thermophilic microbial communities from Obsidian Pool, Yellowstone National Park, USA - OP-RAMG-01 (SPADES assembly) (version 2) | ecosystem: Environmental > Aquatic > Thermal... | reverse complement strand
AAGCCGAGGAAAAGGCGAACCCGGTTCTGACCGCGCTTTCCTCAACCACTATCAGTGGTTACGTGGATACCTCGGTTATCTGGAAGATTGGCAGAGGTAACAACGGAGCTCTCGACGGCATTGGTTACAATGTCAAACAAGCTAATGGTAGTAGCAAAATGGACGGCTTTAACCTTAATGTCGTCGGTTTGACAATCGAGAGACCGATGGACGAAACCGAATGGGCAGCCGGTTATAAAGTCGATTTGCTCTTTGGTCCAGATGCCGATGTCTATGGCACGCATATTACACCTAGTACCAGCCAGTTTGCCATCAAACAGGCGTATGTCGCCCTGCGTGCTCCGTTGGGCAATGGCTTGAACTTCAAGATTGGTGCTTATGATAACCCGCTGAAATACGAAGCATTTGAATCCTACAAGAACCCGAACTACAGCCATTCTTATGGTTACATGATTTCGCCGAACACCTTCACCGGTGTCGAAGCAAGCTACAGGTTCACTGATTGGATGGCAATGTTCGGCGGTGTTGCAGATTCTATAGGTGACAGAATCAACGCCCGCGGCAGCCATGGTAATGTTATTCCTGAAAACGTGAAGACCTACTATGGCGGCATTACATTGACAGCCACCAGTGACCTCGGATTCCTCGAAGGTTCAACATTGACAGCGGGTGCTTATGATGGTCTTAGTCCAGACGGCACAGCGACTACTCGTGACACCACTGGCATCTTTGTCGGCGGCACAATGAACACCCCGATCAAAGGTCTTGCAGTTGGTGGCTCATGGGACTACAGAATCCAGAGAGACGATGTCAACGGTCAAAGAGGTCACATAGATGACTATGATGTCGCCGCTTACGTGGTTTATTCAGGTATAGAGAAGCTGAAACTTGCTGTCCGTGGCGACTACTATCATTGCGGCCAGCCTATAGCGACTAATCCCAATATAATATATTACCCTGTCTCTGGCCAAAATGTTAATAATGAATTGGTTGCCGTAACAACGACAGTCGATTATCAGCTCTGGCAGAACGTTGTCACTCGTCTTGAATTCCGTTGGGATCATGACCTCACTGATAATGCTCCATTCGGTTATCCTGATCCCAGCGCCGGTGACGACAATTCCTTCACCTTAGCATTGAACGTAATATACAGGTTCTAATATAACCTATTTAACTCAAAACCCCTCTCGTGAAAAACGAGAGGGGTTTTTATTTTTATCCCCATTAAATTCATATTTGTATAGATTCGTATTTGTATCGCCCTGATTGCCAATTTCTTCTTTGATTTTCCGTTTTATCTGTATCCGAATATTAATTTCCTTCCTTTAAATTACTTACCTTGATAAAAATTCATTTTCACTGCATTATTAATCACCAATGTCCGGCGTAATGAAAATAAAGGATTTTTTTACAACTCAGCGCAAAATCAAATGGCTTTATGCCATAGCGTTAATTTTTCTTGGTCTCCTACTCTATCTCCCTGTCATTAATTTTGAATTTATAATCTACGATGACCCTGATTATGTAACGCTTAATCCATACACGCTCCACGGATTAACATGGGATGGCATTAAATGGGCTTTTCTGAATATACACGGAGAAAAAACTTACTGGCATCCTTTGACGTGGATTTCGCACATGCTCGATTGCAACCTGTTCGGGGCAAATCCAACCTACCACCACCTTGTGAACCTGATCTTCGCAATAATAAATTCAATCCTTCTCTTCCATTTTTTAGAAAAACTCACCAATTCGATCCATAAAAGTTTCATCGTTGCCGCCCTCTTTCTTATCCATCCTGTCCAAATCGAAACCATTGCATGGATAAGCGAACGAAAAAATCTCCTGACAACATTTTTTGCGCTATTAACTCTAATTTTTTATCTCAAATATGCAATCAACCGAAAAATTAAAGACTACATCTTTGTTTTCTTATCCTTTGTCTTTTGTCTGATGAGTAAACCCGCACTTGCCCCTCTACCCTTCCTGATGTTACTCATCGACTTCTATCCATTGGAGCGGATTAAATTGAAATCCCGTGCAGCATCCGGAAATAACAAACAATCCCGATTCAGCAAAGTAACTCTGAAACAAGCAATAATAGAAAAAATTCCCCTGTTTGCGCTTGTAATTGGGATTAGCCTAATAACAATCGAGGCTCACAAGGCGCTTTCGGCTCTTGCAATTACAATGCCGTTACAATGGCGGATTGAAAACGCAATAGTCTCCGTTGCTTCTTATATTCAGAAAATTATTCTCCCTGTAAATTTTGCCGTATTTTATCCACACCCAGGCAAATGGGATTCAGCCATTGTTTTCAAAAGCGGCTTTTTAATCCTACTGATTACAATCCTTCTGATTATTTATTTCAGACGCAATAAATTCCCGCTCATCGGTTGGTTCTGGTTTTTAGGGATGCTTGTTCCTGCAAGCGGCATAATACAAGCTGGTATGCAGGCAATGGCAATGCGCTTCATTTATTTCCCGATAATCGGCTTTTTCATCATGTGTATCTGGACTGTTGATGATTTGCTATCCGGGCTTTCATTTCAAACTTTGTTAAAAAAATCCCTTGCAGGATTAGTCATAATTCTCTGTTTCTATCTCAATTCACTTCAGTTACTAAACTGGCAAAACAGCCTTTCATTATTTGGTGAAACCCTTAAACACACTAAAAACAATTTTATCGCCCATTGCAATTATGGACTCGCCCTTTATTATCAGGGTAACTACAAAGAAGCAAAAGAACACTTTCTTGATGCAATTCGCATATTCCCGAAATTTATTGAGGCAAGACTGAATCTTGGAATGACGCTTGAAAAGGAAAACGATTTTGAAGGGGCTTACGAACAATACAGGATCGTAATTTCACAGCGTCAAGATTTACCGTTTGCTTGGAAATCGCTGGCAAAAGCAGCAATGCAAATCGGTAAAACCGAAGAGGCAATGCAGGCAGTGCTAAAGGCAATTGAACTTAATCCAGATTCTGACGCCGAACTATATTTCATAGCCGGCTACCTCGCCTCATCCTTATCAAAACCAGCTGAGGCAATAACTTACTATCGCAAGTCGCTGGAACTAAACCCCTCGCAACCGATTGTCCTGAACAATCTTGCATGGTTGCTTGCTACATTGCCGGATGACAACCTCCGCAATGGCAATGAGGCAGTCGCGCTTGCCCATAAAGCAAATGAACTTACCGGAGGCAAAAATATTATAATCAATGGCACACTTGCTGCAGCCTATGCTGAAACAGGAAATTTCGAAAAGGCAGTTGAAACAGCGCGTAAGGCAATTGAACTTGCAACCTCAGCCAACGAGAAACAATTAGAACAAAAAAACAGGGAACTCCTCCAACTCTACCTCAACAAGAAACCATACCGCGAACAATTAAAAAGTCTTTAAGTAAGACAGATTTTTTAAAAATATCTGATAAAAATTTATGGTGGAGGCGAGGGGAGTCGAACCCCTGTCCCCGGCAGATTTGCCAGTCGCGACTACATGCTTAGTCGGGGTTTAAATCTCAGCCGTCTGAACAACTCCCGACAGAGTTCAGACAGCCCAGCCAACAGTGATAATCTCGGGCAAACGCGCTGTGGCGCCACGTTTACCCCAACCGGCTGCCGCGTTCATCCGCCATAGCCGGTGTCTGGCGGCGAACGTCGCGGTTCAATTAGGCCGCGAGAGCCAATTCTTCGTTGGCTTTTGTTTTTTTGATCCGATGATTAACGAGGCCAACGGATCATCCTCGGCATGCCGCTTCTGACGCCTCTACCGGGTCGAAACCGGAGCGCCCCCACAAAACGGCTTTGAATAAATATACCAGTTTTTCGTCAAAACTCAATGAAGTTTCCGAAGTTTATCACAGCAGGATTTAGCAATTAAATTTTAAGAAAAACTTAACAATAAGTTCCGGGATTCCGGCTTATATAAATTGTCTTTTGTATAATAATATCAAATAAAAAATATTAACTTGTCGAATAGCAAACGTAGACTAATAGCGAATTTAAATTCATTGGCGTATTTAGAATTTTTAATAAAAGCCAAAAACCATTTATTCTACAAAAGCTCTGAACTTCCTAAAAAATCAGCCTTTTAATTAGCAATCAATATAAGGTTAATAAAATTTCTGAATATATAAACTTGCATAATGAAAAATTTGCATTAAGTTTTTTTATGGATATCACAGTTTAACAAAAGAGGCGAATTTAACAGATAACCGGAAACTTTACGCCTTTTTTGTTAAAAAAATTGATTGTGAATTTTTAAGTTAAATTTGATATATCCATATTGACATTATTAAAAAAATTTATTCTATTTGTAAAATGCAACTCGAGAGTCTTAAAATCTTTTGTGATTTGGCTGAAAGCGAAAGCTTCACAAAAGCCGCTCAAATAAACGGCATAACACAGTCTGCTGTAAGTCAGCAAATCAGCGCTCTGGAAAAAACCTTTAAAACTGTGCTCGTGGAGCGCAGTAAAAAGAGGTTCCGCCTTACACGCGAAGGGGAAATCCTCTACCAGTACGCCAAGCAGATTATAACTATCTTTGATTCTATGCAGAGCAGACTGCAGGAAATTAAGGAGATTATCTCCGGAACAATCAGGATTGCCACAATTTACAGCATAGGGCTTCATGAACTGCCACCTTACATTAAAAAGTTCTTGAAAATGTTCCCAACAGTAAACGTCCACGTCGAATACCGTCGGGCAAATCAGGTCATTGAAGACGTTATCGGAAATGTCGTAGATCTTGGGCTTGTTGCATATCCGACAAAGGATGCAAAACTTGAAATTGTTCCTTTCAGAAAAGACCTGATGGTTCTGATATGCCATCCGCAACATCCGCTTGCAAAAAATAAAGAAATAAGAATTAAAGAAATTTCGGGACAAAAATTTGTCGGATTTGAGCCCGACATTCCCACGCGGCGTGCTACAGACAAGGTCTTGCGTGACCATGGTGTAAATGTCGAAGTTGTGATGGAATTCGATAATATCGAGACCGTCAAGCGCGCTGTGGAAATTGACATGGGCATTGCAATCGTCCCGGAAAGCACAATCTCCCAGGAAATTGCCAAACAAACTCTTGCTGCGATTAAATTCTCCGATGTGGAATTTTACAGACCGCTTGCCGCAGTTTACAAAAAGACTAAAGTATTGTCCCCGGCAATGAAACAGTTCCTGAATGTTCTGAAATCGGAAAATTCATCGCAAAATACTTAACGTCAATACCTGTTACATAATTTAAACAGCACTATACAGAGTTTCGCCATTCTGAAAATAGGATACCAGATTTTACAAATAACAAGGGAGATTTTCGTAAATTACCCTTGTAACAACTGATAAATTTTATTTATAAAAAAGACATGAGATTTTTAGTTACCGGGGGAGCAGGCTTTATCGGATCGCATGTTTGCGAAGCCTTGTTAAAAGAGGGTAACACAGTTTATTCGCTGGACAACTTCGATACTTTTTACGATCCCGAAATTAAGCGCTTTAACATCAAGGAAATCCAAACTGCGTTCCCTACCTTTAAATCAATAGAGGGCGACCTGCGAGACAGAAAGAAGCTAGATGAAATTTTCGGGAGCATTCAATTTGATCAGGTAATTCATCTTGCGGCAAAAGCGGGTGTCAGACCAAGCATTGAACAACCGGCGTTGTATCAGCAGGTTAACGTTGAAGGGACGGTAAACCTTCTTGAAGCAGCGCGCCTTGCGGGAGTTAAAAAATTCATAATTGCTTCATCATCATCGGTTTACGGAATAAATTCAAAAGTTCCTTTCTCCGAGGATGACCCGGTCCGCAGCCCAATATCCCCATACGCTGCAAGCAAACTCGCCTGTGAGGCACTCGGACATGTTTATCATCACTTATACAAACTCGATATTGTAATGTTAAGGTTTTTCACCGTTTACGGACCTCGCCAGCGTCCTGACCTTGCAATTCATAAATTTGCAAAACTGATGTATCAGGGGAAACCAATCCCTGTGTTCGGAGACGGAACAACGTCCCGCGATTATACCTATATCACAGATACTGTTCAGGGTGTAATGGCATGCACTAAGAAGGAATTTGGATTTGACATAATAAATCTTGGCGAATGCCACACTGTTACTTTAATCCATCTCATAGAACTGCTTGAGTCTGCATTAAATAAAAAGGCAATAATACAGTGGTTACCACCACAGCCGGGAGACGTCCCCATTACTTTTGCAAATATTGAGAAGGCAAGAAAACTGCTTGGCTATAATCCATCTGTAAATATAGAAACCGGTATCAGATTATTCGCTGATTGGTTTTTATCAAGGACATGAAAATAATATCTTCACACCAGATAAATCCGGAGTTATAACTTGATTTCTTACAACTGATTTACAACCTATATAAGATTTTAAGCCCTAATGACTTAATTCAATCCGATGCTGAAACTGGCAAAATCGAATCCCTTTGGTTTCCTGAAATTGAGATTTGGATTATACCTTGCTCTCTTTTAATGGGATAGCGTAACCCATTCTTCACTTTTCGCGAGGCTCAAAAACATTTGTTTCCAAGTGTTAGACATCTACGGAACAATAAATACCCCAAAAATTCAAAATTTGCTGAACTGGTAGGGATTCAAAAAGTCATCAAAATGAATTTTTAACTTGCATATTTTCAATAATTTGTTCTAATTGAAGAGCTTAGAAGCGGCGGGCATCTTGCGATGCCCGCCGAAACCCAAACAACCATTTCCCCCCTTTTCCCCCAGCAATAACAAGCAGGCCTTTCCGGGCTTTTCGCCCGTGGCTAAGACAACCAAGTGGGAGGTTGTCTCGCCTCATTTAATATAGACGCAAAATTTGGAAAAAGTTTCAAAAAAATTTTTAAAAAATTAGGATTTGTTATAAATTTAACTTATAATTAAATGAAGCCGTGATTTATCGCTTTTGGACAAACTGCTATAAATCATTGCTTAAAAGTTTATTATAAAAGTAGTTGTTATGAAGATTATTAATCTTAATTCAGATACAGATATTGGCGCTAATAGTTGGTTTCTCGAAATTGACAATTATCGTCTTATTCTGGATGCGGGAATTCACCCTAAAAAAGAGGGGTTCCAAAGCATCCCGATGTTTAAAATGGTAAAAGATCAGGAAGTAGATGCAATTGCAATTTCTCACTGTCATCACGACCACATTGGCGCATTGCCCATAGCTGCGCGTTATTGGCCAAGGGCACACATTCTTGTGACCGATTTGAGTTATTTCATTGCCGAACGGGTATTGCACAATTCAGTAAATGTAATGGAAAACAAAAAGACTGAACTCGGAATCAATGAATATCCGCTCTATACTCACGAAGAAGTTGATCGCCTCTATCCAACCATACAGGGATTTAAATATAATACCCCAATTGAATGGGCGGCATACCATAAAACCCGTGCGGGCATGTGGTCGCCGGTGTTAGAGTTTTTCGATGCCGGTCATGCACTCGGAGCAGCCGGAATTCTCGTCCGTGGGAAAAAACACACCTTCTTTTACACAGGCGATGTCTGTTTCAGAGACCAGACAATACTTAAAGGCGCAAAATTTCAGGGTGTCCGCGCCGATATCATGCTGATTGAAACCACTCGCGGAGCCCGACACAGTAACGAACCATATAACCGCGAAAAAGAGGTGCAGAAATTTGTTAAATCACTCGAAAATGCCTTAAAGCGAAAGGCTTGTGTTCTAATCCCCACATTTGCGCTCGGAAGAACTCAGGAAATTCTGGGGATTCTCGCCCTTATGACGAAGGAAGGACGGTTAAACCCGCAGCCGATTTTTATAGGCGGATTAGGCAGAGTTTTCACAGAGATTTACGACCTTCAGGCTCACAGAACACGACGCAGATTGCCTCAGCTGCAACTACGTCAGGAGTTGAATCTGCAAGTGCTTGAACGCGAACAGATTCTAAATATGAAATTTAATAAACCGCATATTTTTGTCTTAACCGCAGGCATGATGAACGAAAACACGGCAGCGCATGAGCTTGCGGTAAGACTTGCGGGACAGGAAAAACACGCAATCTTTTTCGTCGGTTACGCCGACCCTGATACACCAGCAGGAAGAATGAAGGTCTCAAAAAAAGGCGAACCGTTCTTCTTCAGTTCAAGCGCCGGGCAATTGATAAGAAACTGCGAGATGCAGGATTTCGACCTCACGGCGCATGCAGACAGGGATGATATGATAAAATTTGTCGGAAGGGTAAACCCGAAAGTGGTATTACTCGGGCACGGTTCAGACGAAGCCAGAGCTTGGTTTGAGGAACAAATTAAAAAACGCTATCCAAAAATTAAAGTCATCCAGCCAAAACCCGGAGAACCAGTGGAAATTTAGAGGAAATACATAACCCGCAACCGCGTTTATCATACTTTTTCTCCGAAACCAATGTTGACTTTAAAAATCACCAAATTAGTATAAAAGTATATTTAATAACCCGTATAATGAGGATTTGAATTGTGGGCGGCAAAGACGATTATCTTGTAAATGTATTGGTGGACATGGGCTTGCTCACTTATGAGCAGGCGGCAAAATACGGAGCCGAGGCGGAGGCGGCTGGCGTCGGCACCATAGAGTATTTGCTGCAAAAAAACGTCATTAAACCCAGCGATGTCGTTTATGCCCGAGCTACTTACTTTGGCGCCGAAGTTGTTAACCTGTCCCAGCTCAATATTCCGGATGATGTCATAGCCGCTGTTCCACGCCACGTTGCAAAACGCTACAAAGTTATCCCTGTTTATAAGCATGGCAATACTATCGGCATAGCATTGTCAGACCCGTCAGACCTGGATACACTGGACGCCTTGCGTCACATCTTAAATTTAGAAATTGAACCTAAGGTTGCCACAGAAGAAGAAATCGAAGCGGCGTTAAATAAATACTATGGCGCATCGGAAGACGAAGTATCAAAGATGATTCAGAATATTACCGAGGGCGAAGTAACCGTTGCGCCTGAAACCAAAAGCGTTACTGAAGATGACGGCTCCACTGTTGAATCCGACGCGCCAATCATCAAACTTGTAAACTCAATCATAGTGGATGCGTTCAAGATGCGCGCCTCCGATATTCATCTTGAACCGCTTTCGAAAACCTTCCGTGTCCGCTATCGTATTGACGGTGTTCTGCACGAGGTAAAAAGCCCTCCGAAACGCCTGCAGCTTGCTATTATCAGCCGCCTGAAAATTATGTCTAATATGTCCATTGCGGAAAAACGAATTCCGCAGGACGGTCGTATCATGACACAGGTGGGCGGCAAGGTGATTGACCTTCGTGTTTCATGTATCCCCACTACGCACGGCGAGAGTATCGTCATGCGTATCCTCGATAAAGAGGGCTTAAAACTGGGACTTGGCGAATTAGGATTCTTTACAGACGACCAGCAACTATTCGAAAGATTAATCAATCTGCCGGACGGAATCATACTTGTCACAGGACCCACCGGTTCTGGTAAAACCACAACCCTTTACAGCTGTCTCCATTACATCAACCGTCCGGATAGAAAAATCATTACCGTCGAAGACCCTGTAGAATACACACTTTCCGGTATAAACCAAGTTCAGGTCAACGAAGCCATCGGGATGACGTTTGCCGCCGCTCTGAGGGCAATCTTGCGTCAGGCGCCAAACATCATAATGATCGGCGAAATCCGTGACCTTGAGACTGCTACAATTGCAATCAACGCCTCGCTTACCGGTCACCTTGTATTTTCGACACTTCACACTAACGACGCGCCGAGCGCGGTTACACGTTTAATTGATATCGGCGTAAAGCCGTTCCTTGTGGCATCTTCAACAAGGGCAATTATGGCGCAACGTCTGGTTCGCCGTATATGCAGAAAATGTGCGGCGCCTTATGTCCCGACAGAATACGAACTCAAGGCGCTGAATATAGATCCGCAGATGGCGCAGACTGCAACGTTCATGAAAGGGCGTGGTTGCAGCAACTGTTCCAATACAGGTTATCGCGGGCGTTTTGGTATTTTTGAGATATTTGTTATCGATGACGAGGCAAGAAGACTAATCTACGAAAAGGTACCTGCCTCTGTCTTGCGCCAGAGGGCAAGAGAAATGGGAATGAGAACCTTGCGCGAAGACGGAACGCGAAAGGTAATAGCCGGGTTGACTACACCGGAAGAGGTCATCCGCGCAACAGTGGCAGATGTTGATTAACCATGGTTACAATTAATAACACCAGAAAACGAAAAAATCGCTTAGATAAAAACGGATTTTTGGTATAATATTTGCTCAGATAGGCTGTCGTATGTCATATTCAATGTCAGATTTGTTGCAACTGGTGGTCGAAGAAGGCGCTTCGGACCTACACATCCGCGTTGGGGTGCCTCCGGTCATCAGAGTTCACGGTATTCTGCACCGCGTTGAAGGTCCTCCCTGTAAACCAGAAGATACAGAAGAATTAATGCGCAGTATTACGTCTGATGACCACATCCAGGCAGTCCGCGAAAAAGGGACTACCGACTTCGGTTTTGCATTCGGCGAACTGGCGCGCTTCCGTGTCAGTGTGTTTAAAGAGAGAGGAAATTTCGGGCTCGTTCTTCGTCAGATTCCAAATAAACTACTCACCCTCGAGCAGATTGGCTTGCCCAAACAAACTATCATGAATCTCCTCTATAAACCGAGGGGATTGATACTTGTTACCGGTCCTACCGGTTCCGGTAAATCCACTACGCTCGCTTCGATGATTAACATCATCAACGAGCAACGCGATGACGCACATATAATCACAATCGAAGACCCGATCGAGTATTACCACTATCACAAAAAGGCAATTATCACCCAAAGAGAGATTGGTGTTGACGTTCCTACCTTTGCAGAGGCATTAAGGCGCGCGTTACGTCAGGACCCCGATGTGATTCTGGTCGGCGAAATGCGTGACCTTGAAACCATTGACGCGGCAATTACCGCAGCAGAAACAGGTCACCTTGTCTTCGGTACCCTGCACACCACAGGAGCGGCAAAAACTATCGACCGTATTGTAAACGCATTCCCAATTAACCAGCAGGAACAGATCCGAATTCAGCTTTCCACAGTCTTGCAGGCGGTCATTTCTCAATTGCTTATACCAAGATGCGACAAACCCGGGCGTGTCGCCGTATTCGAAATAATGATTAATACACCTTCAATTGCCGCTCTCATCCGCGACAACAAAACATTCCGTATTCAATCGGACATTCAAACTGGCGCAAAGTACGGGATGGTTACGCTTGACTCCGTGTTGCTGGAAAAATACATGGCTGGCATGATTTCCCGCGAAGAATGCATAAATAAGAGCCAAGACCCAACCACAATGTTGATGAAATTGCAGGAATACGACATGGAACAGGCAGCAAGAGCGGCACGCGGAGAAATACCTACTCAACAAGCGGTTCAACAACAGCAGCAATAATCTATGCCAACACAGATTTCAAATCCGTTCCTTGCATTGTTACAGGAGCGACAGCTCCTGGACGATATGCAGATAGAAGCTGTGAAAGAAGAGCATATCCGCACCGGAAAAAGTGTGGAAGAAATCCTCGTGGACTTCGGTTTGATGGATATGCAGACACAGCTTCAGGTAAAAGCCGATTTTCTCGGTACCGAAGTCGTTGACCTTTCCAAAAGAGAAATCCCCCCGGAGGTAATAAAACTTGTTCCGCCTGCTACAGCAAGGATGTATAAATGCATTCCGGTTGCAGCATACGGTGATACTGTTCATATAGCGCTTGCCGATCCATTAAACCCCGCAATAATTGACGAAATTGGGTTCATGGTCGGCAAAGAGGTTCAGGTGGTTGTTGCAGACCCGCAACAGATTGAACAGGCGATTCTGAAATATTACGGCGAAGACACAGGCTCTGTAAACGAGGCTTTGCAAGAACTTGGCTCAAGCGAAGAACTCTCTAAAGTCCAGGCTGTTGACGGGGAAAACATTGCCGAGATAGCCGACCTTGCCAATGACGTGCCGATTATCCGTTTTGTTAACCTTGTTCTCTATACAGCCATCAAAGACCGCGCAAGCGACATCCATTTTGAGCCGTTCGAAGACGTATTTAAAATAAGGTATCGTGTGGATGGCGCACTGTATGAGATGACTCCGCCTCCCAAGCACCTTGCCTTGCCTATAATTTCTCGTCTGAAAGTCATGGCTAATCTTGATATTGCCGAGCGCCGGTTGCCGCAGGACGGTCGTATTACTTTTAACATGGGGGACAGACAGGTTGACCTTCGCGTATCGTGTCTGCCTACGCAATTCGGGGAATCGGTCGTGCTCCGTGTCCTTGACCGTTCAGCAGTGAACCTTGACCTCGAAAAACTCGGCTTTCCAAAATACATTTACGACTACTGGTGCAAAGCGCTTGAGATGCCGAACGGCATTCTCATCGTTACAGGTCCCACAGGCTCCGGCAAAACAACAACCCTGTACTCCGGTCTTAGAAGAATAAACACGATCGATGTAAAAATTCTCACGGTTGAAGACCCTGTCGAGTACGATATCGAAGGAATCATGCAGGTTCCTGTAAACGAAGCCGTAGGAATGACATTTGCAAAGGCGCTCCGCGCGTTTTTGCGTCAGGACCCCGATATTATCATGGTTGGTGAAGTCCGCGACCTTGAAACTGCGCAGATTGCAATTCAGGCATCGCTAACAGGTCACCTTGTGTTAAGTACGCTGCACACTAACGACGCCCCTGGTGCAGTAACGCGTCTGATTGATATGGGTGTAGAACCATTCCTGATATCCTCCACACTGATGGCTGTGCTTGCGCAACGTCTCGTAAGGACAATCTGCAAACGGTGCAAGACCCCGTTTGAACCAACGGAAAACCAACTAGCCTTACTTAATCTTACACCGCATGATATCGGAGATAAGATGTTCTATTACGGACGCGGCTGTTCTGCTTGCAATGACACCGGCTACAAAGGGCGAAAAGGAATTTTTGAATTGCTTGTCGTAAGCGAACCAATCAGGGTGTTAATTAATGAACGTGCCCCCACAGCTGTACTGAAACAAAAAGCCATCGAATTAGGCATGGTAACCTTGCGCGAAGACGGGTTACGTAATATATTTGATGGAGAGACCACAATAGAAGAAGTTGTCAAATACACATAAAATTGTTTTATGCCAAAATTTAGCTACGTAGCGCTGGATTCCCATGGAAAAGAAACCAAGGGAACAATAGAAGTCGGGTCTCAGGCTGAGGCTATTACCCGCATTAAAGATATGGGGTTGCACCCCACAAAAGTGGTCGAATTAGATAAGGCAAAACCAAAGAAAGATACAAAACCAGCCGCCAAAGGAGATGATTCAAAAGCCCCGCAAAAGAAGGGGCTTAACATGAACATAAACCTCAACATCAAGATTCCCTTCCTTGGCGGCAAAGTTAAAGCAAAGGTACTGACAACCTTTACCAGACAGCTTGCAACACTCGTTGACGCGGGCTTGCCTCTTTTGCGCGGTCTTCGTGTGCTCGAAAAACAGGAAAGGAATCCAGTTCTCAAGAAGGTTATAAATGACCTCGCTGCGTCAATAGAATCAGGTAGTACATTTTCCGAAGCGCTTGCGCAACATCCCAAAATTTTCAACCGCCTATACGTGAACATGGTGCGCGCCGGTGAAGTCGGCGGCGTACTCGAAGTAGTTTTGAACCGCTTAGCCGAATTCATGGAAAAGGCGCAAAAAATTAAGGGCAAAGTCATCTCCGCCATGTTCTATCCGGTTGCCGTCATTACTGTTGCGGTTGGAATTCTTTCAGTCCTGATGGTTTATGTCGTCCCGAAATTCAAAGCAATCTTTACCGACTTGCTCGGTCCAGGCAAAGAACTACCGCAATTTACGCAGATAGTCCTTAGCATCAGCGATACAATTGCAAATCACTTTGTAGTAACGGTAATCTGTGTTGCTGCATTTATATCTGCTCTAAACATATTTATCCGCACAAAAGCCGGCAGAAGGATATTCGACCGGTTTAAACTTAACATGCCAATTATTGGTCCGGTTCTTAAAAAAGCTGCTATAGCTCGTCTTACAAGAACTCTTGGTACACTTATAAGCAGCGGTGTTCCCATTTTACAGGCTCTTACAATCGTAAAAGAAACATCAGGAAATGCAATTATTGCAGACGCAATCCACGCAGTCCATGAATCAGTTAAGGAAGGTGAGACAATCACTGCGCCTCTTGAAGCGTCAGGAATTTTCCCACCAATGGTTATCAGTATGGTTGACGTCGGCGAACAAACCGGCGCGCTTCCAGAAATGTTAATGAAGATTGCCGATACATACGACGATGAGGTTGATAACGCTGTCTCGGCAATGACCTCGCTGCTCGAACCAATCATGATTATATTCCTTGCGGGCATCGTTGGCAGCATCGTAATTGCACTCTTCCTGCCCCTTATCACAATCATTGACCAACTTGGCGAGTCCGGCGGCGGTCCGGGCGAAGATTAAAAGGCACGATTATGAAAAGAAGAACATTCCTGAAAACGGTTGGCACTGCGACAGGTCTGACCGCTATATTACGGTTCCCCTTCGTAAGAGAATCCTCTGCGGCTGAAACCAAAACCTCCGATCTGCCTTTGCCCAGGCGTGAACTCGGAAAAACCGGTTTAATAATCTCTACAGCTGGATTTTCCGGATTCGCACTAAACAAATATGAACAGGATGAATGCAACCGGGGGGTAAGAAGCGCTCTGGATAAAGGGGTAAATTACTTTGATGTTGCTCCTGCTTACGGCGAATCGGAAAATCGGATGGGCATTGCCCTCCAAGGCGTTGACCGCAGCAAATACTACCTTGCCTGCAAAACAAAAATGAGGGACGCAAAAGGCGCAATGGAAGAACTTGAGCGCTCTTTAAAAAGATTAAAAACAGATTACTTCGACGTCTATCAGCTTCATCATCTGAGAAGACCTGAAGAAGTTCAGCAGGCGTTAGGTCCCGGCGGGGCAATGGAAGCAATCCTTAAAGCAAAAGAACAAGGAAAAGTAAGGTTTATTGGCTTTTCGGCGCATACCCAGAAGGCAGCTCTTGAAGCGCTCAAATTGTTTAACTTCGACACTGTGATGTTCCCCATCAGTTTTGTGGAATATTATAAATTCGATTTCGGTAAATCTGTCCTTGAAGAAGCTGAAAAACGGGGCATCGGTGTCCTTGCTATAAAAGCAATGTCATGGGGTGGATGGAAAAGAGGCGAACAACAGACGCGGAAATGGTGGTACCGCTCAGCAGAGACTGTGGAAGAAGTCAACCTTGCTGTCCGTTTTGCGCTTTCGTTTGCGCCAGTGGCTGCTGTTTTCTCACCCTCATACCTTGATTTAATTGACAAGTGTATTGAAGCTGCAAAAATTTACCGTCCGCTCACTGATGCAGAAAGAGAAAAACTAAAAGAAATTGCTCAAACCCGAGATTCCCTGTTCAAACGCGAGGAGGATGCAGTCGCAGTCCTGAACCGTGATTACCCAGTCTTTGAGGATTCACCCTACGAATCGGAAAATTGGACAAAATATCACGTCTGAGATAAAATAGATTGAAACTTTGGAATTGAAAATCCGCTATACTATTAAGAGAAAAATTTGAAGGGAAAGGCTTATGTTTGTTGACAGGATGCAACGGCAGCGCTTCGAATTGAAGTACATTATTAACAATGAAGTGGCGCTGCAAATGAGGGATTTTGTTCAATGCTATCTCAACATCGATGAGTATAGCCTTGGACAACCTAATCTATCTTACCATGTCCATAGTATTTATCTTGATAATGATGAACTTCAGACCTACTGGGAAACAATAAACGGGAATAAAAACAGGTTTAAATTACGGTTGCGTTTTTACAGCACAAAGCCCGGCGCGCCAATTTTCTTTGAAATCAAGCGTCGCATGAATAACATAATCATGAAACAACGCGGGGGCGTTAAACAGGAATATGTCCCATGGTTATTATCTGGACATCTTCCGGAACCTGAGCACCTTTCCTCTTTTTCTGAAAATGCATTTGTAGCGCTGCAAAACTTCTGCGAACTCATGACCAAAATCCAGGCACGTCCGCGCGTTCATATCCACTATCTTAGGGAAGCCTATGTCAGCGATAACGACGCCGTACGTGTAACTTTTGACCGGATGATAATATCTGAACCACACCTCGATTTGTCAGTAAAAACAGACATGGCAAATCCAAGGCTTTGTTACGCTGCCCTTGGTAAAGATTACGTGGTTCTCGAATTGAAATTTACAGACAGGTTTCCTAACTGGATGCGTGAACTCGTTAGGATTTATCATTGCATGCAACGTGGTGCGGCAAAATACTGCGCTTCTGTTCAGTCATGGGGAGAACACGCTCTGGAAGCAAAAGTACCTGTCGCTCAGGACGAAGAAAACTGGGTAGATGGAATGGCATAATCCGATTCAAGGTTGTTATCTTACGTAAGCCCAGTTAGTCCGGTACTTGTCCGTAACCGCCCACAGGTTCAATGGATAAACAGATCTTCCAGCCTTTAAAAACCGTACACTTCCATCAGCAAATGTAAAATTCGACCCGCCGGTTCCTGGTCTGCTCCCGTTATTATGACGGCTGTGTTCAACCTGATCTATATCGTTTCCGACGCCCTGAAAGAAATCCATGTGGACATGAGGCGATTCTGTGAGTTTTTCGCCAAAAAGAATCGTGTCTGAGGGATAGCGGATCGCAGTTTGTTTCATCCCTATGTACCATTGGTGAGCCTGAAACTGGGCATATTCTTGAGGTGTTAGATTTGCCTCGAACCAGTCGTTCCAGCCGTTAATTATATAACTGCGCGCCGCTAAATCCGCAGGGCTCATTCCAAATAAGCCAATTAACGCGCCAGTCAGAAGATTCGTCGCTATCGGCTGCACATCGTCAGAGGGACACTTAAGAAGTTTTATATCATGATAATAGGGAAGTAATCGGGTCATCCACAGCGGACTTGAACGTGGCGGGAACTGTCCATCGTTTTCATCACAATACATCACAGCCGCAAGTCCAAGCTGTCTCATATTGTTGGTACACGCAATCCGTTTGCCGCTTTCTTTGGCGCGTCCTAAGGCAGGCATCAGAAAAGATGCAAGAATGGCTATAATGGCTACGACAACTAATAACTCAATAAGGGTGAAACCACAAATAACACTCTTTAAAAGGCTTGTTACATTATAACTCTGAGAGCCGGGTTTCATAATCACATTTATTTATATTAAAAATTAACATAACCTTGCGCTTAACACAACACTAACACCTCAATCGTTCTATTCAATTAACACAAACGGATTGAATTTGTTTCAATAAAAGTGTATTTTATTTTAGAATTTTAATGATGAACGGGAAAACAATAGAAACTGAATTTGCGCCTGCCGAACGAGTCCCTTTGGAAATTGTTCATAGGCAATCTTCGATTGTAGAAGAAAACCCAATTATCCCGCAGATTTTAGAAAACACTTTAAATTTAATCCTGATTTTAAACGAAAACCGCCAGATTGTTTATACCACAGAAAATTTCCTGAAATATACAATCCATAAAGACGTTAAAAAAATTATCGGTTTCAGACCGGGCGAGGTGCTTGGATGTGTTCACTCTGCTAAAACTCCCGGCGGTTGTGGCACAACAAAGTTCTGCGCAGAGTGCGGGGCGGTAAAATCAATCCTAAATGCCATCAATGGTTTTAAAAACATCGAGGAATGCAGGATAATGAGGGTTATCGCAGGAATGCCGGAAGCCCTTGACCTGCTCGTCCACTCATCTCCTTTTGAATATAAAGGCGAAAAGTTCATACTTGTTTCCATTATAGATATTAGCCATCTGAAACGCAGAACAATATTGGAAAGAATTTTCTTTCATGATGTGCTTAATTCCGCAGGCGGTTTGCAGGCGTTGCTTGAACAATTAAGAGATGAATCTCCAGCTGAGCTTAGGGAAGATATTGAGGTAGCATTAAAAGCCGCTCATGAAATCATGGAGGAAATTAACGCCCAGCGCGAACTTGTACTAGCGGAAAATAATGAACTTAAAATAAGACCGTTCCCCATTTACACTCATGACATTATCAACCTCGCTTATTCCCAGATTAAATCTCATCATGTTGCGCGCAACAAGCATTTCAAAATTTCCGATGCCTCAGAGAACATCCTCATTGTCACTGACCCGGTTATCCTTAAAAGGGTACTGGTTAATCTCCTCAAAAACGCCTTTGAAGCCATTGGAAGCGGACACACTGTAACTGTAAAATCCACACGGAAAAACGGTGAAATTATTATATCAGTAAATAATCCCGGTGAAATGGCTCCGAAAGTCAAACTTCAGGTGTTCAACAGGTCTTTCTCCACAAAAGGAGAAGGACGCGGAATTGGGACATATTCAGTAAAACTTTTAACCGAAGGCTATCTCAAGGGAAGGGCATGGTTTGAATCGAATGAGTCAGAAGGAACTACATTCTTCATATCTATTCCGGAACGTCTTGAAGAAGAGCAGTCAGAAGAGAGTCTTGGCGAATAATCGCCTTCCTTAACACTTTCCTATTCAAATATCTATGGAACATTTACATCGAGGCATTATAATGTTTCCGATTTTATCATAAGGCTTAACTCGGCTGATTTGGGTTTAGGTAAATTTTTTTTAAAAATGAAGATTCACGACTTACCCGAGCATGAACGACCGCGGGAATTGCTTATCAACCGGGGCGCTGATAATCTGAGCAATGTTCAGTTGCTTGCAATCATACTGCGAACTGGCACAAAAGGACATTCGGTTCTTTCCGTGGCAGAACAACTGTTATCGCGTTTCCAAAGTCTGAAGAGCCTCACCGATGCCCCGCTTGAAGAACTTATGGCAATCCCGGGCGTGGGACGCGACAAGGCAGTTACCCTAAAAGCAGCATTTACCCTCGCTAAAAGATTGGGAGACGAGACCCGGCGGGAAATGCCGCTATTAAATACTCCGGAAAGGGTTGTGGAAGCAATCCGTGACCAGTTCTTTGATATAAAAGTAGAAACATTTTGGGTCGTTCTGCTGAATTCGAAGATGAAACTTATCTCCTTCGAAAAAATCTCCGTAGGAACGCTTGACACAGTCGTCATGGATCCACGCGAGGTCTTTTTCCCCGCAATCCGACACAGGGCTGCTGCGGTCATTTTAGTTCATAACCATCCGAGTGGCGACCCTACCCCAAGCACTGCCGACATTGAGACAACCAAAAAACTCAAAAGCGCAGGCGATATTCTGAAAATTTCAGTTGTTGACCATATAATTATCGGCGAAAAAACAGACACAAGAAATCAGGATTTTATCTCTTTAAAAAGCGAGGGTTATTTCTGAATCGCTGTATGATGTTCAAAATATGTTCTTAGAAATTCGCCAAGCGTTTTTGCCGCTTCGTACATTTTCTTGCTAAATTCATTTAACCTATGCATATATCCCGGCACAAATATTACTTTGATTACGCCAAGGGCAATATCAAGGGGTTTATTAAAATCCACAGGCATGGCAGTGGTTGCATCGTCAGATATTATACGGATTATTTTACACGGAATCCCCTTTTCACGGCATGCGTTAAAAATGACTTCTGATTCCATATCCACAACATCGGCGCCAGTCTTTATAAAAAGTTCGCGTTTCTCCTCAATAGATGTAATTACTTTCTCCGAACAATAAAATTTCGCTGCTATGGCGCCGGATTGTCTTAAAAAATCGTCGCTTTCATCAGATACGCGATAAACAATCGTCCCTGTCTGAAATCCGGGATTCAACCCACCGGCAAAACCGCTGTTAATCACGCAGTGCGGACGATATTTACCAAGGACTTTTTTAATACATTTTTCTGCCCGTTTTTTGCCGACACCGCTGAATATGACCTTTACACCCGGCGGTGGCTTAAAGTTCCTCGCCTCAAAACGCGTGGCAAAAATAACAATATGGTCTGAATTTTGCTCCATCTATCCGGGTCTTCAGAACCCGAGGTTTTTCAGAATCCGAAGTGTCGGCGCCGACTTGTTCAGGGTGTAAAAATGAAGTCCTGGCACGCCGTTTTTTAACAAATCTTCACACTGACAGGTGGCAAATTCAACCCCGAACTCTGTGGTGGCGTCGTCGTCTTCGCCGAATTTTTCCAAAGCCTCGCGCATCTTTTCAGGAATTGTGGCTCCACATAATGCGGTAAACTTCTTAATCTGAGATGCGCTGGTTATTGGGATTATTCCGGGGATTATCGGGACATTTACCTGCCGTTTTAACAGGTAATCCCTCATTTCATAGTAAAATGCGTTATCGAAAAAGAGTTGCGTAATTACAAAATCTGCACCGCGTTCTATTTTGAATTTCAACCTGTCCCAGTCAACATACCTGCCTTCTTTGCAAGCGATATGACCCTCCGGGAAACCGGCAACGCCAATTGAAAAGCCCCCAACCTGTCTCAATAGGTCAACAAGTTCATAAGCAAACTCAAACCCGCCGGGAATTTTTCTGAATTCACCCACACCACCAGGAGGATCACCACGAAGGGCAAGTATGTTTTTTATTCCGCGCCGTTTCGCCTCATCAATGATGACAAGTGTCTCATCTTTTGTTGCGTTGACACAGGTTAAATGAGCCATTGCCACGATACCATGGACAGATTGGATTTTATCAACCAGTTCAAGTGTTTTGCCTTTTGTACTCCCCCCTGCCCCGTATGTTACAGAACAAAAATCCGGTTTTGCCTGTTTTAGTGTCGGAATGGTTTTGGTTTCGAGGGTGTTTTCCCCTTCAAGCGTTTTGGGCGTAAAAAATTCAAATGATATGACAGGTCTTCCCTGCTCTTTCGCTTCCCTAAAAATATCTCTTATAAACCTCACGTTTTAGATTATTCACTATCCCGGAAAGATTTCAAGAATCCGGTGAAAATTTTGTAAGTAGTCGGAGATTTCAAAAACAAACTGTCGCAATTTATTTCAGAATTTTTACTGTTAAAAATCCTGCACATCTGATTTGCTAAATTAAATTAACCAGACACTAAGGACTTTACTTATATCATTTTTCTTAAGGCAAAACTCAATTCAAATTTTTCTATATTATCTCTTTTTCAATGAAATAGATATACCGCTGTTTCTGATACTTATAAAGATGGTCTCAAGTTGCGGATTCTTTGTTATCGCATCCACGTATCTCTGGTCAGCCTGTCCGCGATTCATATTATGCGCCACAATTAAACCGCCGGGTTTAACAAGCGGGAGAAGCTTATTTAAATAGTCAACATACCCATCTTTATCTGCGTCAAGGAAAAGGAAATCAATCGGCTCTTTTAAATCCAACACCTTTTGGTGAGCATCACCTTCAATAATCGTAACATATTTTTCCAATCCGGCGCGTTTGAAATTTTCTGTGGCTTTTGCCACCTTCTGCGGGTCAATATCGAACGTTGTCAAATGACCGCCGGTTTTCTGCAATCCAAGACAAATCCATATTCCCGAATATCCGATTGATGTGCCAATTTCGACTGCATTTTTGGCATTAATAGATTCCACAAGCAGCCGCAATAACCTGCCGTCATCACGTGGAACGCTGAGACTTCCGGCGCGCTGGTTCTTATCCATATCATCCAGCACATCAAGAACTTTCTTTTCGAAATCATCTTTGGGAAGCGGAACAGAAGAAAGTTCCTGAGCTGGATTTCTCGAAAAGTTAATGCCCGGACCACTTGGTGGACGGAACCCCTGAGCAGATTGAGGACCACCCTGCTGTTGCGCGTTAAGTCCAATCGTAAATGTTATTATCCCTACAACAAGGGATACGACAAATATTGAATCTTTTTTCATACCAAATATGACGGTTTAATTTATCTGAAAGTTACCAATTTAAATTTAATGATGCAAACAATTATTTAATCTGTTTTCTTTCCATAATAGTGCGGTTTGCCATCCTTAATTTATTCGAAAGGTCGATGGCAATGTTTCTCATAATAACCATACCAAGATTCGGTTCCCGTTGCATCAGACGAGTAAATTCATCACGTCTGACTATCAAAAGAATGCTGGGCTGTGTCGCCACTGCCATCGCTGTCCGCGGAGAACCATCGAGAAACGCCTGCTCGCCGAAAACCTGTCCTGTTTTAATAGAAGCAATCGGCTTTGTTTCCGCGGATAAACAAATATCAACCTGCCCGCGCATTACAACATACGCCTCTTCTCCGGGGGCTCCCTGTTTAAATATAATTTCTCCCGGACGATATAGTTTTTGTACAAAAACTTTACTGATTTTTCTTAACTCACCATCGCCAAGACCACGAAAAACCGGAAGTGTCCGCAACAGGTTAATAATTGCAACTCCGGTCTTCTGATCGCGGAAATTGTCATCAATAATTTTTGCAATTCTAAATGTCTGTTCGCTGTGCTGATACTTCTCAGGCTCATAGTTCACATTTATCTTGACCATCTTTACAACATCGCTGACGTGTTCTCCCACTCTATAAAAACCGGGGAAATACGCGACCGGTGTGAACCCGATTTGTTCAGCGCATTTCAACAACATAGGTGAAATCGCAAGGATATCTATCTCTACATACGCAGCGCTGTATTTCTCCCTTGCCGTGTTGACCACCTTTTGCAGCAAAGCTCCTAAAGTTATATCGTCGTTGGAAAAACCATCTAATATTCTTATACATTTATCAATGTCATCATAAAAATAAGTAATTCCCGCTAAAACCTTTGTTTCACTGCCTTTAACTTCTCTCCCCAGATAAGCCTGTACAGGTGTATTAGATGGCAATCTTAAAAAACCATGACCACGGTTAGCGCCTGTCGAAATTTCAGGCATCCAATTTTTGGTCATTGATTGCAATTTGAATATCTGAAATTCTTCACCTGTAGCCTCCACAATCTCATACTCCGTTTCTAATGGGTATCCGGCAATGTTATCCCTTATTAAAATCCGGTTAACAATCCCAAAATTTTCAAAAACAGCCATTGCAAGGGCGCCGACCTGCGATAGGGAACCTGAAACAACCATCCGTTGCCCAATAATATCAGGATTTTTTAAAACATAAAACAAGAACCCTTTGTGGGTATTTATCAAATGTTTGTTTGGCTGATAACCCACACATTTAAATCCACAATCTTCAAACAACCCTTGTTGTTCGGCGTCATAAACCGGCACACGGGTTACAACAAAATTTTTATTTTCCTTCGCAATTTCGCAAAGCTGGTGAATCAATCCCTTTGCAGAACCTTCCTGATAACTCTCCGGATGAAAAAGCGGTCTCGCAAGATTTATAACAGGGTTATTTGTAAATTCGTCGCAGGAAAGAAGTGTTATAGACGCGCGTATATCATCTCCGTTGACAACAAGCAGAGTCTGGTCGCCGGATGCAGGGTCTAATATTGAACTTACATAAACAGGATCGTAAATCTGTTTATAAGGATAGTCGTTACCATAACAAAGTTTAAACAACTCAACCCATTTCGGAGCATCAGAAGGTTGTGCAAGTCTTAATTCCACAATATTTAATGTGTTAAATTAACCTCTCTAAAATCTAATTTGGTGCCCGCGACAGGATTTGAACCTGCACGATGTTACTCACTAGAACCTGAATCTAGCGCGTCTGCCAATTCCGCCACGCGGGCACCCAAATCCCTATTCCAGCATATATTTTATATCAGTTTATATTCCAGTTCAAGATTTTTCAAGTCCCATTCCCGCCATTTTTCTATCCGTAAATTTTGACCTGTTTATTGCGCTTTTTAATCAAAAAATTTCAATTGAAATTAAACAGGACTCTTGACTAAAATGCCTTTTAAGTTTATTTAATTATTGCTACGTGCGAGCCAGTTTAGCTCAGCGGTAGAGCAACGGTTTTGTAAACCGTCGGTCCCCGGTTCAAATCCGGGAACTGGCTCCAGTTTTTTTACCCCTATTCATACAAATAATTCCCCTGAAAATTAAAGAATTCTCTCTTCTTAACAAACCTTCGAGAAACGGAATCAAAATCTCATTTCCGTTCTGTGGAAACACTGATTTCCGGATGACGGATTTTGCCACCAAGATATGCAGTGTAACCCGTCAGGGCTATCGCCGCAATACTGATAATTGCAATCACAACTGCAATTGCATTTTTAACAGGTTTTTGTCCCCAAAAAATAAAAATACAAACAAGTGATACAAGACCAAGAAATCCCGTCCCCCCCAACGCAATCATAGCCATTTCTTCATGCTGCTCCACTGGGTCGGTCGTCATGCCCGGCATCATTGCCTTCAAGACTTTTTCCGCGCCACCACCAGTTGTATAAGTAGGTACAAGAAGAATCGCGCTAATCACAAAAAAATAAAGCGCCGTCTTTTTTAAAACCTCATTTTTTAAAATCAACCCGACCAATATCAGGCATGTCCCACAGATAATACCCGCCAGCGGGATATGATTTATCATCAGATGATAATGTGCCGCATTCATATTAAGTAAGTTATATTTATGTTATTTATAAGTATCACTAAAATCTTAAAGTTCAAGAGCTACCCGCACAATTATCGCCCCCATAACATCACCTTGTTTGTATCTCACCGATTGGTCTTTGCTGATTTTATTATGGCAATCTGCGCATGAACTGTGTATCGCCTTTTCAGGATAAACGGCAGTAAAATACCACCTGCCCCCAAGCAGTTCTTCCCCGCAAACAGGTTCATCTGAAGATCGCAATAAAGATTCAAGCGCCCTTCTTTCGAATTCTGTTTCGGGCAAATTCCTTTCTGCCACAGGTTTTAACGAACGCAATACATACGAAAATTCAACTCCCCTGCTCGCAACTGCTTCGGCGTTTCTGCGAAAAACTGAGCATGGGTCAGGCAATTGATCAGATTTTTCCGCATGCATTTTCACATACACCTCGCGGTGACCATGGACTATTGTGTAGATTGCATCTGCCATGTGGCGTGGCTGTATTGTTACCTGCAATTTCTTTTTTGGCGCGGATTGTTGTTTTTGAGCAGAAAATAGAGCGACGCCTGCGAGAATAACCGCAATTACAATTCCGGATACTTTATAGAAACCAGACATGTTTTTCATAACTGTCTTAATTACTAATTTTTATGGCTTTACCGTCAACTATTTTCCACACCTGCGTCTTAGTTATCCTGTCGCCATTTTTATTAAAAACAAGTTCGCCTGTCCAACCTTTAACATCGTTCGGCGGAAAGTTTTTATGCGGATGCGTTAAATCGCATCTTTGCAGATGCTCTGCAAGCAGTATAACTGCATCATGAGTGAGGATTGAGATATAACTACGCCTCCCGTCTTTGAGTTCGTCCTGATGAATTTCTCCCGTATTACCGAAGGCATTATTCAACGGCGCCGTAGAAAAATAAATCTCATATCCCCACTCTTGGGAAGAAGCGAGAAAATCAGCCGTAAACAATTTTGAAGTTACGACTATAAAACCTCTGAATCCAATGGAATGCAATCCGCCAATCACCCGAACAGCATCAGCATGCGGCAACCAGATGAATACACAGTCCGGTTTTTTGCTCAACAGGTTTTTGAACTCTTTCGTGTCAGGAAATTTTGCTGACTCAATATTCAAAATCCCACTAATTTTAAAAATAGTGTTTGTGGCAGCCTTCTGAATATCGCCTGCAATTTCACGCCCGGCGCGTCCATACGGCGCAAAGACCACAGTCTCTATGCTTCCGCCTTTTGCCGTCTTAAGGTAATTGCCAACTGCCGCGACTTCTTCCAACGTAGTCGGTGCAATCCGGATGCACCACGGAATCGTTGCCCCGGTAACCGATGTATCGCTGCAAAGTGTTACAGAAGGAATCCGCGTCCTCCCGGCAACCTGAAACATGAGATGTGATACAATTCCAGATGCCGGCGCAATTAAAGCAGATGCGTTCTCCTCAAAAAGCGCATCCACAGCGTCATCTGCTTCCTGTCCCCATTGGTTTCTATGCGACTTAAAAACCAATTCAAACTGCGTCTTACTGTTTTTGCTCAATTCAGCAACCGCAGCAGTGGCGCCGACGATGATATTTGTGTTTTCGACATCCTCGCCGGAAAGAAGCACACCTATCTTCAGCCCTCGTGGTTCCTGTGAAAGCAGAATATTAAATTGAAAAATCCAGATAAATAATACGTAAACTGCGTTTACATGTTTGCCCTTGCTCACGCTAAATAAATGCCGGCTCATCTCTTATTGCGTCATCCCGGTATTGTTATTTGTCCCGGTATTATCCTTTGACGCTGTTTGCTGGCTGATTTTAACGGGCTTAAACTCCGGCAGATCACGGTAATGCCACTTCTTGTTTTTATACTCCGCCATGCCTATCGGGGCAATATTGTCCCAGCGACCATCAAAAATCATATGTCCTGTAACGCCATCCCATTCATCAAGGTTTGCAATATAATCCCTAATTCTGAACCTGTTCGGACCTGCCTTGTTAATTGCCTCTATCATCAACCGGGCTCCGTCGTAGCCGTACGCAGCATAAATGGAAGGTTTGTGTCCCCACCGTTTTTCAAATTTCTCAACAAATTCAAGCCACGGTTTATCTTTTCTTTCCGGGTCAAAAAAGTAAGTAATTGTCATACCTTCCGCATATTCACCTGCTGTATTTACAAATTCATCCTCCATCAATCTGTCGAAACCGAAAAACTGCGCCTTTATCCCAGCCTTGCGGAAAGTTGCCACAGCGTATCCAATATCAGCTGGCTGCCCGTAGAATAACACTGCGTCGGGCTCAACAGATTTAATAGCGTTCAGCTGACTGGAAATATCTTTGTCGCCGGGTTTATAAAGAAGATGAGCCACAGGTGGATACCCCAATCTCCTTATATAATTAATGAAATGCATAACACCCACACGCCCCGGACGACTGCTTTCGCGATAAACAGCAATCCTCTTGCAGCCCCGTTCCCGCACAACTATATGAGCAAGTCTGAAACACTGCTGACGGTCATCCGGGAAAATCCGCATCAACCACGGAATCTGGGTCTCAGTCAAAGTCGGATCGGGGTCGGAAGTGTTTATAAGGAATGTTTCAATCTTCAGCGTAACCCGCAAAGCTACATGCGTTGGGACTGCTGCCGGAGGTTTCTGCTCTTCGACCGGCTGCTGGTTATCCGGCTTATCCGCATAAGCCGCCAGCGCAGGCAGTGATGTCCAGACAATTAGCGCAGATAACAGGAACAACTTTATTGTCCTCATAGAAACCTCCTTTTACCTTGCGTCGGCAATCTTTGGTTGTTTTGGTCTCTTAGCAAAAATGCCATGGCTTAACCCGTTGGATGTGGCAAACCATGCCTCGTTTTCATCAGCCCAGATCCCAAGCACAAAACAATTTACAAGCGCTGTGGACATTGTTCGTTTTTCCACCGGCATCCCAGGACGATGAATTTCTATAATCCCCTCGCCCTTTTCCCCGACAAGATAATTAACCCAATAATTGCCATCAGTTACAGACGCCCCGATATCCATCCCAATCCAGCAATATTTACCTACAGGCCAGGCAAATTGCGTGAAATTAGATGGCAGCGGTGTTTTTCCCTCAACCCATGTTTTCCAACTCTTGCCATCATACATTGCAAAACCAAAATATGTGCATTGCCACAATATTCCATCGCTGTATGTTAACCACGAGGTAATATCGTTTATCGGACCGTCATCAGGGACAAGATCGTAGTGAAAATCGCCGTCAGGGTCTCTGTATTCTTTAAACGTGCCGGCTTTTACATCGTGTTCAATGATACCTCCACCCCAAACCCCGATATAAGTTTTACCTTGTGTGGCTTTTATGGCATACGTCCACGGTTCATGCATTACAGTGTTGTTATGGTCATAAATTTTCCATGTCTTTTCCTTAGGATTATACATGCCTGCCCCAGCAGCGGTGGCAACCCAGACAATCCCATCGTAAACATCCACGCTGTAAACCACATTGTTAGGTAATCCACTATCGGTCTGGGTATAAACTGTAAATTTGCCGCCGCTATAATGGGTCAGTCCCCGCATCGTACCAATCCAGAGATCACCTGTCTTTTTATCCTCTGCAATAGAAAGGACAAGTTTATGACTTAGCCCATCTTCAGGACCGAACCGTTTGAACTTACCTGGTTCCTCCATAAGGACAAGCCCGTCCCATGTCCCCAACCACAACTTCCCGTCCCTTGCTTTATACACCGCATGAACTTTATGGGTAGGAATCCCATCCTTCATTCCATAATTCTCAAAACGTTCTATAATCGGGAAAGGCAGGTCATTACCAAAACCGGGAGCTACATTTTCCACTCCGTAAATGCAATGAAGGCTGCCTATGACCAACAACGTGGCAATTTTGGTTGTTAATTCTGTGGGCTTCATATTGTTTGAATATTGATATAAAATTAAAAATTTGTAAAGAGAGAAAATTATAAATTAAATCGAATTTTGAAACCGGTAAAAAATCCACACATCAATTACGCGCCCCATAGTATGAGACCACCAGGATTTGTAAAAAGGTTAATCATCCATTATTTCGGGTTTGTCTGGAACTGTTACAATATGTAATATCAAGATTTGTTATGGGCAAAATAAAAGCGGTAATCTTCGACATGGATGGCGTTCTGACAGACTCCGAACCACTTATTAACATGGCTGCAATAAAAATGTTCGAGGAATATGGCATAAAAGTAAAACCGGAAGATTTCCATCCGTTCATCGGCACTGGCGAAGAGCGTTACATTGGCGGCGTAGCCGAAAAATACAATGTCCCCCTCGACCTTAAAAAGGCAAAGAAACGAACCTACGAAATCTACCTCGAACTCGTCCCAAATCACCTCAATGCCTTTCCGGGCAGTGTTGAACTTGTTAAAACCTGTCGTCAGCATGGACTTAAGACCGCTCTGGCGTCGAGCGCAGACATCATAAAAATAAAAGCAAACATGGATAAAATCGGGCTACCAATCCACGAATGGGATTGCGTGGTTAGCGCTGAAGACGTCTCACGCCGCAAACCTGCGCCGGATATCTTTTTAAAAGCTGCGGAAAAACTGAACCTTAAGCCCGATGAATGCGTCGTCATCGAAGACGCCATCAACGGCATTCAGGCGGCAAAAGCGGCAGGTATGCCATGCATCGCCGTGGCGCATACATTCCCGCCGGAAAAACTTAAAGACGCAGATTTAGTGGTAAAAAACATTGGGGAAATAAAGATTGAAGATATTACCGGGAAACTATCCCTTCTGCGTTAAAATTAAGCTGGACTATCTGAACACACCCCAATCTTTCTACAACGCAAAGTTCTCTATAATAATCACCGCAATTCCCATAATTGCCCCACCGGCAATTATCCCTGCGCATATCGGCTCCATATTCTGCACAAGCACCCGATCTGCCCATGTCTTTGTGTTCTCCCACTTCTGCTGAGCAAGCCAGAAAAAGAGCGACCCGAGAAACATTGCCAGACAGGTATTAAACGGTATCACAGTAGCAAGCCCGATTCCAACCCCCGAAAGCCAGAACCTTCCCTTTGTCCTGACTCGCACCGCCTCAAGCGCTATCCCCAGTAACCCGCCAATCAACACCGCCCATTGCGCCGAGACCGGCAATTTGCTTATCCCCTGCGTAAGAACCTCCGCAACCGCCTTCCATATCGTCGCCGCAGGCATTGGATATTGCTCGCTGATTAGATTTGCAGGTCCTTTGTGCAAAAAGACAAGATAAAACACCGGCACAGAAATCACCGCCCCTGCAATAATCCCAAGCACATGACCGATTGCCTGCTGACGCGGCTTGCCGCCAAGCATATATCCAGGCTTGATGTCCATCAGCAAGTTTGCCGCATTGCCAGCGACCTCCGCCGTGATTCCCGCAGTGGCAAGGTTCGTTGTTATGTTCCCCGGCGCAAGTATCCCGAAAAACAATTGTGTCAACTTCCCCATCGCGCCAATCGGCGTTATGGACGTCAGCGCCGTCGAATTGACCGCTATCAACGTAAATATGAAAATAAGCGGAAGCGCAATTATCCCCAAAATCACAGAAACACCGAAAAATTTATGCGCAAGATAAACCACAATCCCACCAACAACAGGTATCCCCACCACAAACACAGACATCGGCAACTCAATATCCTTTAGCACATCGTTCTGCTGCTCGCTCTTTTTGAACAGCCCCTTGAAAGCGCTCAGAAAAATCTGAGGCTTCGCAAAAAACGCAAACAGCGACGCCGTGGTCATCATCGCCACACCGCCCCACAACGCCCACATCGTGATGCTTTTAAACCCGTATTGAACCGTGCCGTCCGCAAGCGCCTTACCCACAATATCCCCTCTGTGAATCATAAGCGGCGCAATGATGCAGTAATTCAAAACTGCGCCAATAATTAACGACACCCCTGTTCTGATGCCCATCAGTCCCCCCGCCGCCATCATCACAATATCTGAATCAAGCCGGACTGTCAGCTGCCGCAAATCAATCCCACCAATCTTAAGCGCCGCAATTTTATAAACCCACTCGTCGAGATACTCAGGTATTGTCAGAAAACCGAGTTTGATTTTCTCCATAATGGGATGGCTGCTCATTATTTTCACCAGCGCGGAAAATGCACCGGTCGTAATCAGAATCTTTGCCTTCAACAGTCCCTCTGCGGCATCGCCAGAGTGCAACGCATCCATCACAACCCCTGCCGCTCTACCTTCCGGGAACGGATGCTGCTCATCATTGATGAACCTCCGTTTCAGCGGAAACGCAAACAACACGCCAAGAATCGCAATTGAACTTATCCATACCATCGTCGTCAACATCGGCAACGGCTGGTTCGTAACGAGCATATACGCCGCAAGCGATGAAATCATCGGTGAAGTCATATACCCTGCGGCGGTTGCAATTGACTGCATACAATTATTTTCAAGCAACGTGAACTCGCGTCCCAGACCGATTGACGACAACAACTTGAACATCGCAAACGCAAGAATCACAGAAGTTATCCCAACCCCTAGCGTCCATCCTGTTTTTGCCCCGACGTACAGATTTGTCAGCGACAACACTCCGCCAAGCAACATCCCCGTCAGCGCCGAACGCACTGTCAGTTGCGGCATATCACCGCGCCACACATTCTCAAACCACCACCTGTCCTTCTGCTCAAGCGTCCACTCGCGGATTTGCTGTTCATTTAAAGATTTAATCGCCATCGGTTTATCCCGTTTTTACTGCGTTAAACAACTGCAAAAATCATATCCGCCTGATTACGTGATTTATTATTAAATTAAATTTAATCTAACAAAATCAAACATTTCTTTTAAAAAATTTTGATGGAATTAATTAGATAAAAAAATGCCCCAATCGAAGCTTACTCTGTTTTACCTCATAATGGTTTTCAGAACGAAAATATTAAGATTTTAAATTTAAACAGGATATTCAGGATAATTAGGATTAACAACAAGTCCTCTTAATTTTTAAAATTAAATTCTACACTTTTTGCTTATTCTGTTAATAATCCTTATTTATTAAATTTATTTGTTTGCGCCTTCCTCTGAGTTCCTCTGTGGTTAATATAGTTTTTCTAACATCAATACATTCAGAATACGGGGTTATTGCTGGGGTTAATACTCTCCGCCTTTCATTCTCCTCATTGTAATGCGGCGGATCATCTTTTCTGTTTCGCGTTCGCGTAAATCCTGTCTTTTATCGTACTCGACCTTGCCTTTTGCAAGCGCGAGGGCAACCTTTACCTTGCGTCCCTTCCAGTAAAGCGAAAGGGGAATCAGCGCATGACCTTTTAAGGATAAAAATCCTTGTAGTTTTTTAATCTCGGATTTGTGGAGCAGAAGTTTACGCGGCGCCTTGGGGTCGTGATTTGTCCAGCTACCGCATGAATACTCATCGATATGGGCATTGTAGAGATAGACCTCGCCGTTTTCTATTCGCGCAAATGCATCGTTAATCTGTCCCCTGCCTTCGCGAAGGCTTTTTACCTCTGTCCCGCGTAAACAAATCCCGGCTTCTATCACATCAAGGATATGATAGTCTCTGCGCGCCTTGGAATTTGTAACAATCTCGGTGCCCATAAAACAGTCCAGCCAGAAGTTTAACTTCCGGCTGGAAAAATTTCTATCAAATTATCTCGCCCTTTGGTTCTGCGCAGGTGTATGCGCAGTCCGGGTGAATTCAGAATTAGTTAATCAGTGCTTTCTTTTCTGTGGTCTCTCGCTGCCAATAAGAACGCCTGTCTCCGTAGGGAGTTCATAAGTTATTTTCCCTTCGGCAATTTCCAGCAGGGCAATATCCGCAAGGCTCATGTTGTGGCTGACGGGAACGAGCGGTTTGCTCATTGTGCCGCCGCCGGAAGCAAGCTGGCGAACCCTGCGCGATACAAGGTTCACCAGAATATTAGGATTCTGAATCCGTTCCAAAGCCTTTTTGCAAAGTTCAGCGTTCATGGTCTAATTACCTCAAAATTTATAAGGCGAAATAATATATATAAACTAACTTGTTTTTTCAAACTATTTTTTAAAAAATCCGCCTGTTCACATTTTGCCACCACTGACAAAGATCCAGTTTTTAGGACTGAAACCCTGTCCGGTTAATTTAGTTTTATGGACTTTCTTATAAATGTGGGGATGTCAAGGTTTTCGCCCTTGTGAACTGTTGGCGCTGTTTTTTCAAAACGACTGTGCGAAACCACCTCAAAGTTTAAACTCCCCTGCACCAGTTTCCCCAGCTTAGCCTCGAACCCTTTTGCTTTCTGCTGGTAAATCTTTGCCATTTCTTCTTCGGTCAGGTTTGGCGGGGGCGGCACTATCGCAGGGTCAGGTCTATTGTTCTGAACCTCTTTCTCTGGTTGTCCCAACTGGATTTTCAAGGCATCAATAGACTTATCTTTGTATTCTGTGGGTCTGCCGATAAAGGCTGTGTATTCGGCATCCGCATCCGAAGCCGTCAGAACCGCTACACGCAACCTGCCGTTCATTGCGGGATCCATTGAATCCCCAACCTTGAAAAACGCCTTCTTTGCGTATTTTTTTATAAAGTCCATTATTCCCCTTACCTCATCGATCGTAACGTCGCCATTGCTGATAAAGTTAATAAGGACGGACTGAGCGTCGGCAAGCGCGTTTCCGCCATCTGTGAGCGGGTGCTTTAAAAAATCATCGCAGAATTTCTCCGCCATACCACCCTGCGGGACTTCAATAGAGATCATCAGACTCTTTGCGTGTTTACCCTGTAACATTGAGCATAAATCGCCAAACGTGGTGCTCATTTCTCCGGGGTAACTGAGTATCCGCCAGAAATCATAAACCCCATCGGCAAGGTAACTATTTACAGTTCTGATATTATCATTGAGTTTTATGCCATACGGAAGAATCTTTCTAAACGAGTCATTCGGAATACAGATAATGCCATCAGCAATTCCCCGCAATGCTCGTGCCCCCATAAGCGCCTGACACTTTGCCCGCACCCCTTCGTAATAAAACGGCATCGTGGCAATACAAAGCGTCAGAGCCCCAGCTTCTTTGGCAACCTGAGCAACAATCGGCGATGACCCGGTGCCTGTGCCACGTCCAAGCCCTGCAAGGATAAACACGATGTCCGTCTTGCCGATGAGTTCTCTTAATTCCTCCGTGCATTCAAGCGCGGATAACTTCCCGTGTTCAGGGTCGCCACCGGTGCCCATACCACGCGTGGCATTTATTCCTATCAATAACCGGTGATGCGCCTGACACCCTTGCAGAGAGGTCGCATCCGTATCAATCGCAATCATGCGTGCGTTGCTTAAGCCACGCTCATACATGCTGCTGACTACCTTGCATCCGGCTCCGCCGACGCCAATGACACAAAAGGCAAGCTCTTTACTCTGCTTTGCTTCTTCTGAAACGTTGTCTGGTGTCATATTATTCATAGGTTTATATCCTGTTTAAGTTTTATGCCCTCCCCTGCAAAAGACCGTTAAAACCAAATGCCCTGCTAAACAATTCTTTCAGGCTCATCCGTTTAACCGGTCTGTTCTGATAACTGCCGAATTTTATAAGCCCAAGCACAGTTGCTAATTCTGGTTTTGAAATTGTCGAATTTGCTCCGCCAAAACCCTTTGGTGTTCCAATTTTTGTCGGCAGCTGAAATACCCTCTCGCACAGGTCTGTGATTCCTGGTATGTGTGAGCCACCGCCGCAAATAACAATCCCGCCGCCTAGCTCTCCGAGGATGCCTTCTTCCTGCAAATCGTTATAGATAATCTCGAAAATCTCTTGAAGTCTTACTGACATTATCAAGTGCAGATTTTCCAGACTAATGCTTTTTGAATTTAATCCAAATTCATTAGCCAGTGAAATATACTTGCCTTTTACACTATCTGAGATAATCGCTGAGCCATGCTTAATTTTCAGATCTTCAGCGCGTCCTAACGGAATCCTGAACCCACAGGAAATGTCATTAGTGATGTGGTCTCCGCCCACAGCAAGCACTCCGCAATGTTTTATTAAACCATCAACTACGACCGCATAATCTGTTGTACCTGCGCCTAAATCTATAACCAGCGTGCCAATCTCTTTTTGTTCGACATCAAGCGTTGCAAGCAAGGACGCAATCCCGTTAAAAACTATATGCTCCACCTCCAGACACAACTTATCTCTTACAAGGCGCAATGGATTCTGAAGCCTCGTCTCCATCCCGTAAACCACAAGGACATCTACCTCGAGCCTTCGCCCAACCATACCCACAGGGTTCCTGACCTCCCTGTTTCCGTCCACGGTAAAATTCTGTCTTATAGCGTGAATTACGGTATTTCCCTCCGGCAGATTAACCGTCTTGGCATTTCTTAAAACTTCGCTTACGTCCTGTTCGGTGATCTGGCGGTCTGCTGTAAGAATCGGATGAAATCCGTGGCTTGTAAAAGCCCGGATATGCGAGCCGCTCACACCAAGGTAAATTGATTGAATCTCGACATTGCCAACTTGTTCTGCCTGTGTCAGCGCAATTCTTACAACATTTGCAGCCTTATCATAGTCAACAATCTCACCTTTGCGGACACCTTCCGAGGAGGCTTGCCCGAACCCGATGATTGTGATTGCACCGTTGCTGTCAACCTCAGCGACAGCAGCGCAAATCTTGGACGTCCCTATTTCCAATCCGACAATAATGTTGGTATCCTTATGCATTTTTCTTCCTCGCGGTTCTGGTTTGCGGTTTCGTCTGGGTTTTCTGATTCGTATTTATGGTGTTTAAACTCGATATCTCCTTCCACGTTGCGGGGACATAATTCGCCACTGACAAATCAAGCGTGGCAAGCGACTTCCCAATCTGCCTGCCGTAATCGTATGCCATTCGCCACCGCCGCAATTGAATCTCGAACTGATCCGGACTGAATATTATCTTACTCTCTTCATCTGTGGTAACCTGCAAAATCCCTGGATATGAAACATCCACAGTTTTTATCGAAGTAAGCCCGGACATCTCCGAACGCTCAAAAGCGACAATCAACCTCAATGCCGCAAGCACCTGCGGAGAAGACACCCGATAACCTATCCGCAAATCCGCTCGCCCGATACCAATTATAACCGGCAAATTATCATTCGTAGGCGACGGCACGGACATCTGCGTATAATGCAGTGGAACCATCACCTGTCCGCTGTCATCCAGCGTATAAACGGTTTCAGTCCCCAGTCCGTCTGTCATTAATACCTTTGCAATAGGCGTCCTTTCACTCACTCTGATTCGCAAAGTCGCAGGCAAGACCTTTTCAACCGAAACCGATTTAATCATGGGAATTAGCTCAAGGTCGCGTTTTACCCTGCTGATGTCCAGAGCAATGAGATTGTCCCCTACCGAAACACCCGCCCACCGCCGGATTTGATCCGGCAAAATCACACCGTCAGTCTTGATATCTATATATTTTATTGCGTAAATCGGGCTCTTATAAAGGTATGTCCTCTTGAAAAAGTCCACAACAAAGACCGCAAAAATAATAATCATCACAAAACCAAGCAGACGGATTGCCCATATTAAAGCGGCTTGTTGCACCCGTTGCTTACGCCCAAAAACATTTTGCGGCTCCAAGCGGATTATTTCCCGCCGGCTGTTCCCCTTTATATTCCCTTTATTTTTTTTCTTAAAAAACAGCATCTTATGGTTTTTTCATTACAGAATTGCTGATTTTATTTTTTCTTTTCAGCGCTAATTCAATCATCATCTCGCATAGCCGCGGATATGAAATTCCCTTCACCGCTGCGGATTTCGGGAACAAACTGGTTTCCGTCATACCCGGCAACGTATTTATTTCAAGGACAATAGGTTCGTTGTCTTTCCTTACAATAATGTCCACACGCGCGTAATCACGACCGCCAATCGCTTTGAATGTTGCAAGGGCTGCCTGCTGGATTTTCCTTGTGGTTGCCTCATCAAAATCAGCCGGGCAGATGTATTCAGTGGCGCCTTTTGTGTATTTGCTGGCATAGTCGTATCTGCCGCTTTTGGGTCGAACCTCTACAATCGGAAACGCCTCCTCTCCAAGTATCGGCACTGTAACTTCCCGACCCGCAATATACTCCTCCACAATAACTTCGGAATCAAATTCCATTGACTTCATTAACGCAACATGCCAACCAGAGGGATCGTCCACAATCTGCAACCCCACACTTGACCCCTGACGAACCGGCTTAATCACAAGCGGAAACCCAAGTTCGGATGGCGGTGGTGCATCAACAGAATTTATCACTACAAACCGCGCCGTAGGAATGTTGTTTGCAATGCAGCGTTTCTTTGTTTCGACCTTGTCGAATCCGATCCTGCTTGCCTCCGCATCACACCCGGTATAAGGAACGCCAATTTCTTCAAGTTCCCTTTGAATTGTCCCGTCTTCGCCATAAGTTCCGTGCAACGCAAGAAAAACAACATCAGTGCCGGCAGGAATTACCCAGTCGTCATCAGCAGGATCAACTTCTAATACTGTATAACCTAATGATTTTAAGGCATTTGCGACAGCGGTGCCGGATTTTATCGAAATCTCCCGCTCCGCTGATTTGCCGCCATATAAAACTGTTACAACAGGTTTACTCATAAATCCTCGCCAATCACTTCCACTTCAAGTTCAAGTTCAATGCCACGCCGCTTTTTGACCTCTTCCCTGACTTTTTCAATCAAATCAAGGACGTCTTTTGCAGTTGCTTTGTTAAAGTTAACGATAAAGTTACCGTGCTCATTCGACACCATAGCGCCCCCGGATTTCAACCCCTTCAACCCAAGTTCGTCAATGATTTTGCCGGCTGAATCACCGGGAGGATTTTTAAAAACACAGCCGGCGCTTCGCCATTTTGGCTGACTTGCAAATCGTTTGTTTGCAAAGACTTCCATCTTTTTCGTGATGTCGTCTCTGTTTCCTGCAAAGCCACGAAAAACAGCCCCAAGCGCAATGGCGTTTTTCAAAACCGCGCAATTCCGGTAACTGAAACACGCCTGTTCCTTCGAAATGGTTACAATCTCGCCATCGTAATTCATTATTGTTAAACTACTTACAATATCAGAAATCTGCCAACCCATCGCGCCGGCATTCATTCGCAAAGCCCCGCCCACTGAGCCTGGAATCCCTTCAAGAAATTCAAACCCTGATATTGCATTTCTTTGAGCCTCAATGGCTAACGATTTCAGTCTAACTGCAGCGCCGCATTCAATTTCGGTTCCCCTGACCTCAATTTTTTCAAATTCACCGCCCAAAGGTTGAATAACGACCCCTCTGTATCCGCCGTCCCTGACAATCGTATTAGAACCCCTGCCGAGTATATGGAAATTAACGCCATGGGATTTGCAAAGTTTAACTATACCGGCAAGTTCTGCAAAAGTCCGCGGAGAAACAAAATAATCCGCAGCCCCGCCGACTCCAAAAGTAGTCTTCGGAGCCAGAGGCTCATTCACGAGCACCCTGCGGCTATCGCCTAACAAGTTTACAAGTTTTTCCTTTAACTCATTCACAACTAACTGATTACAAGTATATTATCCAGCCTTTCCTGCCTGTATAAAACCTGATTTCTCTTTGATATCAATATGATATACTTTTGATTTCAATTTATCTGCAAGTTTATTTGCTGCCCGAGTAACGTTGGCGCCTGCGCCACAGAATAAAGCAACATCGCCAACCTTTAATTCTTTCAGAACGCTTTCAGCAACAGCATCTTCCGCCGGCTCAAACATGGCATCAAAACCGTTTTTTCTTAATTCATTTACAATCAATTCCCCAGTAACTCCCGGTATCGGCTCTTCGCCGGCTCCGTAAATGTCCATAACCCAAACTTTAGAAGCGCCTTCGAAGCATGTGCCGAATTGTGCGAGCAAATCCCTTGTCCTTGTAAAACGATGAGGCTGAAAAACAACCAATAACCTATTGTTAATCAACGGTTTAAGCGCATTGATTGTTGCCCTGATCTCCGCCGGATGATGTCCGTAGTCGTCGAAAATCCGTATAAAGCCATCATTATAAAGTTCTTCCTGTCTTCTTGCCGCGCCTTTAAATGATGAAATTGCTTCTGCAATCTGCGTTGCTTTAAATCCAAGCAAATCGAGCATCGTTATAACAGCAACAGCATTCAAAACATTATGCAAACCAAGGAGTTGCAGTTTAAACCTGCCTATAGAATTTCCATTCTTTACGACTTCAAAATCCCATCCGCTTTCCGGGTTAAACTTGTAGTTTACAGGACGATACTGGGAAGACTCGGAGAAGCCGTACGATACAGCCCTGCTGTTATTTCCGACCAGCGATACAAGTTCTTCATTATCAGCGCAATAGACAACATAACCTATGGTATTTCCTATGAATTTTGCAAAATCACCCTTCAGTCGCTCAAAATCGCCGAAATAATCCATGTGCTCGCGGTCAATGTTAAGAATTATGGAATGCGCCGGAGAGAACAAAGTGAATGTGCCGTCGCTCTCGTCAACTTCGATTGTAAAGAACTTATCTTTGACTCCATCTGATTTGAGTAAATCTGTGTTTAACCTGCCATGTCTTCCGAGCTGTGGCACATACCAGCCTATGGAATGTCCGAGGGAGTGTTTAAGTTGTTCAAACGCGTAGGCAAGCATTGCGCTTGTTGTAGTCTTGCCGTGCATACCGGCAACACAAACGGAATTCAGACTCCGCGTGAACTCAGCGAGAAAATAACCGCGTTTATATAATAATTTTCCAAGTCTTTCAGCCTCCTGATATTCAGGATTAGCGGATTTTGAAATTGCAGAGGAATATATAACGATATCGGGATTAAAACTCGTTAAAGCACCGGCTGAATGTCCTTTGAAAACCGTTACCCCGCGTTGTTCGAGAGTGGCTTTGTTCTCTTCAAGCATCCGTGCTGCCCCAGCTATTACAAAAGTCAGCGCATTGTAAAATTGATGGTTATCTGCGGCATAAGGATAAGGGATAAGGACAGGCGGGACTTTAGCTGCAGCAAGTTCTGATAAGAACGATGCCCCTGCCCTGCTTACCGCAACAGTCGCGGCACCCACAAGTGTGTGCATCTCGTCTGTAAAGTCATAAACTTTTGCCTTAAGACCGCTATTTTTATATGCTTCGCTTATTATTTCGAAATCGTCCTGACCTGTTACATGTAAAAACTGCCAGTCGCTAAGATTTTTTTTAAAAATATCAATCGCGGAAAGTACAAGTTCATTTATCGCATGGGCTCCCTGACTGCCACCAGCGATAAGGAGCGTTTGACGGAATGGGTCAAGTCCCAGCTGTAATCTGCATTGTGGCTGGTAAAGGTGGAAAAAGGCAGGTCTTACAGGTGTACCTGTGATTATGGTTTTACCGGCAGGGAAAAACTGCGCCGTGGTTTCAAGTCCCACAAAAACCATATCTGATAGACGAGAAAGAAATTTATTTGCCTTTCCCGGAATTGAATTTGATTCGTGAATATAAATTCGCGCGCCCCTTAATTTACCGTAAAGCACCGGCGAAAGACTTGCAAAGCCGCCTGTTGAAAAAACAGCGTGCAGAGGTTTACCTCTAAAACAACTGAAACATGATTTTAGCGATTGTGAAGCGCCTTTTAAGAACCGGAAAAATCCTTCGATTGTCAAAGGGTATGCTGGTAATTCGACGATTGGTATTTTCCCTGCAACTGCAGCACAGGCGCGACGGTCAATTTTTTTCTGGGAAATGAGAAGAGTAACGTCGCAACCACTGCGAATGAGTTTCTCAGCAATAGCGAGTCCCGGGAATACATGCCCCCCGGTTCCGCCGCAGGCTATTGCAACATGAGCCTTAGTCATTCAGCCACAACTCCGGTTAAACAGGTGATATCTGGGTTTCAAATTCGCTAGGTTCGATTGCAGGAAATTCCGATTGATTTCTAAATGCAATATTAACCAGGAATCCAACACCAGCCATCAGGACGACAAGGTTTGACCCTCCGTAACTTATAAACGGCAACGGTAATCCCTTGTTAGGAATGACTGATGTAACAACGGCAATGTTAATGAACGCCTGCAGTCCTATAAGCATAGTAATGCCTCCTGCCAGCAGTAAGCCGAAAAGGTCATTTGACCGATATGCAATAATGCCCCCGCAGAAAACTAATACAGTGTATAACAATACTATTGCGAGGGTTGCCCTGAATCCGAGTTCTTCGCCGATTATAGCGAGAATGAAATCTGTGTGATATTCGGGAAGAAAACCATATTTTATACGGGATTCACCGAGTCCGCGTCCCTGCCAGCCCCCGGCGCCCAGAGCAATTTTTGCCTGTTCGTTTTGCCATGCCAGAGTTTCAGCGTATTTTTCGGGATACAGGTGCGCGAGTAATCTCTCCCGACGATTTTCATTGTGCCAGAGCGCAGCGCCAAAGAGAGCTGCGCATACTATGCAGATTGGAATCAGGTAAAGTAATCTGGCGCCGCCCATAACGAGGATACTCAAGGCTACAATTCCAAGTAAGAACGTTCCGCCGAAGTCTTTCCCCATCATTATCAGTCCTGCCATGAACCCTATGATGATGAATGGAATAATGATCCCCGGAACGAATTGTTTCATACGCCGCGCATTATACTCACAGTAAAACGCCAGCGCTATGATTGTTGCCAGTTTTGCAAATTCAGACGGCTGAATTCTGAAACCGGCAATATCAATCCATCGGCGTGTCTCTTTTATTTTTACGCCGATACCGGGAATCAGAACTGCGACGAGAAATAACGCCGCTAATGCAAATAATACTGTGACAACCTTTTTGGATTTGAAGCGGCGATAATCCACAACAGCGCATGAGACGAGCGCAACCAAGCCAATGCCCATCCATTTCAGCTGCTTGCTGAAATAGATGTCTCCACCCTTTGCGATACCCGCGCTCATTAGCATAACCATGCCAAATCCGAGCAGGATAGTTACGCAAAGGATCAGTATTGCACTGGCAATCCGGTTACCCATTACATCTTTCTCTCATGGCTGTGGTTGTCGCAATTCCCTGCAGCCCGAAATCCACCGTTACAGGCGGCGAATTATTGCCGGTTAAACGTTAGCCGGCGGCAATTTTGGCAAAGAATTGTCATTCATATTTTCAGCAGGCGGTTTTACCTCAGGGACAGAGGGGGATTGTCCCTTCGCAGGAATTTTCAGTTTTTGTCCGACACTAATTTTATCAGTCTGCAATTTGTTGGCTGATTTTAATTCGCGAATACTCACACCATGGGTCTTTGCAATCTTAGTAAGGGTGTCACCGGGTTTGACCACATAAACGCTGCCCTCCACATTAGACACAGTCGCTGTCTTTGTGGAAGTTGTTTCGGATTTTACCGACGTTGTTGTGGCTGAGGCAGCCGACCTTTCGGGAATTTTAACAATCTGACCAACCTGCAGCCGGCGTGGATTCAGATTGGGATTTGCCTTCACAATCGCATCCACGGAGACACCATATTTCTTTGCAATAATCGCAAAGGTCTCGCCTTTTTCGATCTTATGCTCGAGGGCACCGCTTGCTTCAGGCAAAGCCGTTGTTGTAGTAGTAACGGGCTGAGTAACAGGCGGAGGCATAATGGTGTTTGTCATAGAAGGCTGGAGTGGCTGCGTCGGCGTTGTTACAGGCGGAGCTGTAACAACAGGTTGCGCAGGCGGCTGAGCCGTTGCTGTCGCATCTATTATCGGCGGATTAGTAAACGTTATGGACGGCAAATTCGTTACAATTGAATTGTCCGCCACACTTGCGTTTGATGGTTTATCTTTGCAACCCTGCAAAAGCAGAGCGCCCAGTAATATCACATGCACCCCGAGAATTGCAACCACCGGGATGAGGATATTCGTTTTAGACTTCGGCTGTTGCTCCAGCGGAGCACCGTTCAGTGTATTTTGCGAGTTCATGGCATCATCATTTGTTTTGTTTTTGTTTTTTTAGTTTATTTATCCGGATATAAATTTTTGTATTCCGGATAAAAATCCATTTTTCATCAAATCAAACTCTAAATTTAAAAAAATGCAACAACATTATATTGTGTTTTCTTCCCCGAAATACACAATATATTGTTATTCAACAACTTTTTTACCTCATTTTTAAATACTTCTCCCCTGTGTTTATAGTCGTTAAATTGGTCAAAACTTGAACATGCAGGCGAAAGTAAAACAACATCGCCGGGTTCTGCATCTTTCGCCGCCATAACCACTGCTTTATCAATGGTTTGTGCAACCACACAATCGGTGAAACCTTCCCAACAGTTTTTCATTTTTTCAGCGGTTTCACCAATCAGGTACGCGCGTTTGACCCTTTCTTTCAGAATCGGCCGAATCTCATCGAAACCGAAACCTTTATCTTTACCCCCGGCTATTAACAATATATTGTGCTTTCTACTTTTGCAATACCCAATAGAAAGTATGGCTTTTATCACTGCATCCACATTTGTGCCTTTGGAATCGTTGATAAATTTAATGCCGTTAATCTCTGCAACAAATTCACATCTATGCGGCGCAGGGGAGTATTCTTTTAATATTGATACGATTTTCTCGGTCTTTAATCCAAAAATTCTGCCGGAGATGATAGCCGCCATCAGGTTCTCAGCATTATGAACACCTTTTAGCCGGAAATCTCCGAGTTCTATCTCAAACCCGCCAATAACCGGCGAACGGGATACAATTGTATTGTTCCTTAAAAATACATCTGCGTCTTCAGAAGAATAACTATATGTAATTATGCGGGACGGTATCGCCACTCCATAGCCGGTTAATTGATTAAGCGCGTCTTTCTGGATTACGGCAAAATCGTTCTGATTTTGATTAATGAATATATTTGCTTTTGCAAGGGCATAGTCCTTTATTGAATCGTATCTGTCGAAATGGTCTGGTGTGATATTTGTTAAGATAGCGATTTCAGGACGGAAATTCTTAATTGTTTCCAATTGAAAAGAACTTATCTCGAGACTGAGGAAATCATAGTTTTTGCCGTCGAGGATAATCTGGCACAATGGCAAACCAATATTGCCGCAAGCGATTGATGAAAAGCCTGCGTCTTTGAACAATTTTTCCACAAGTTCTGTGGTGGTTGTCTTTCCGTTTGTTCCTGTGATTGCAATAATCTTTGATTTATCCAGAAAATTGTAGCCGAGTTCAATTTCTCCGATTACGGGAACACCTTTAGCGATAAGGTCTCTGACAATGCCTGTCTTAGTCGGAACGCCGGGGCTTATTACAACAAGGTCAAAATCCAGTGAGTCCAGAGATTTCTTTCCTGTGAAAACCGATATTCCTGACTCTCTAAGCTGAGAAGCCGTTTTCTGAATGGCGGGATTATCAGCGGCATCAATTGCGGTAACTGTTGCATTGCAACGTTTCAAAAGTTGCGCAGCAGCAACACCGCTTTTACCAAGCCCGATGACAAGGGCTTTTTTATCTTTCAAATTTTTCAGCAAATCTTTCATTTAACGTATCTTTAAAGTTGCGAGTGCCATTACTGCGAACAGGACGCAGACAATATAAAACCTAGTTACAACTTGAGTCTCTTTCCAGCCCAACTGCTGGAAATGGTGGTGGATCGGCGCCATTTTAAACACACGTCTTCCCTGTCCGTATCTGTATTTAGTATATTTGAAATAGCCGCGTTGAATGATGACTGAAAGCGCTTCAATTACGAATATTCCGCCTGCAATTGGGAGCACAAGCGGTTGATGAATTAAAACAGCAATCATTCCGAGAACACCGCCAAGCGCCAGTGAGCCAGTATCTCCCATGAAAACCATGGCTGGATGACAATTGAACCAGAGAAATCCGAGTCCAGCTCCAATCATTGCTGCGCAGAAAACGGTTAATTCTCCGGCGCCCGGGACGTAAGGCACCTGCAGATATCTTGCAAAAATGGCATTGCCTGCAACGTAGGTAAGCGCCACGAAAACAAAAGTAACGATAACCATGCAGCCTATTGCAAGCCCGTCAAGGCCATCTGTAAGATTAACGGCATTTGACGTGCCGACTACTGCAAGGGTCATAATAATGATGCCAACAATTGCGCCTGTGGAACCGATAAGAACAGGCTCTTTTACGAACGGAATCATTACCTCGCTGATTAATTTGTGGGTATCATCGTTCCACAAAAGATAACATGCGGCAAAGATAGTCAGCGCACCCTGAACGTAGAGTTTAATCAATCCCTTAACACCCTTTGTGTTGCGGTATTTCAATTTCATGAAATCGTCGAGGAACCCGAGAATGCAGAGCACCACAATTGTAAACAGTGTAAGGATAACGAGTTTAATCCACTGAGCCCAGATGAGTGTCGTTATATCAATGACAACCACAATCATTAATCCGCCCATTGTAGGCGTACCATATTTTTCAGGATTTTTCCGTGGGTCAACGTAAGTTTGCGGCTCTGATGATTCCTGATATTCGTGCCTGATTTTTAATTCTTTAAGCCATTGAATAACGCGCGGTCCATACCACCAGCTTAAAAAAAGCGCAGTCATTGCGGCGCCGGCGCTCCTGAAAGAAATATAACGGAACAGCCGCAGCCACGAGAATGTGCTTTCCCATTCCGTTCCGGCTACATAATCGTTAATATATTGTGCAAGATAATACAACATCTACACAACTAATCGCATCTGTGTTTAATCCGGACTCCTGTATCAAAAACGATATCTTTGATTTTTTCCGGAGGCACAAACCGATACACAAACTCCGGCAAAACAAAGCCGTTCTTGTTTCGGCATGACTCGTTTATGCCGGGTACTTTACAGTATCCGGTTAATTTATTTTTTTCTGTTTTTATCTTTTTAAGGCTTCTTGCCATACAGGTTTTTAAGATTTTAAAATTTTAACAATCTGTTCTAGACGCGCCGAACGCGAGGCTTTGATTAACACAATGTCATTTTCCGAACATATCTGTTTAAGCCGTTCGGCTACGTCTTCCGGTTTTTCAAAAATCTCAACATTTTTGTTGCCTGACTTTCGGGCGCCACGGGCGACACACTCTGCAAACTCGCCGATGGCGAAAATTATGTCTATTTTTAAATCCGCTACAAGTTTACCGATCTCTTCGTGTTCATGCTCGCTGTGTTCGCCAAGTTCAGCCATAGTGCCGATAACCGCTATTTTTTTACCGGCGCAATCGAGTCCAGACAACCATGTGAGCGCAGCAGCCATGGAATCCGGGTTTGCATTGTAAGCGTCATTGAGAATTCTGACGCCGTTCCAGTCTTCAATCTGCATCCGCATTGAAGGCTGGGTTACATTTAAAAGTCCGAAAATCCTGACGGTAGCGGGCGGCAATTTTTCCAAGCGCTTCACGCGTGTTGCGAACGACAATGTAAGCGCCACCCGGCATTGCGGAATTTCGGGTTTTAACATTGCCAAACCACGACTCTTCCACAACTGCGGCAACAGCGCCTTTTTTAAACACCTCGTCCAGATAATCATGACCGTCGAACCTCTCGCCTCTTAGCGCCACAAACAGTTCGCCGGCTCTGACTGAACGCGAGTCGGTGCTGATACCGGTCGCCGTCGTTTCCGGAGCCCCCTCCGCAAGCACGCCGTCGCAGGATTCAGCAAAATATTTCAAAGATCGTTTTTCCACAAAATCCGCAGTTTACAACAGTTTTATCCCACTCCACTTCCGTTCAGAGTAGCCAAGATCTTCGAGTGCCTGACGGGCATACACTCGGTCATCAAAAGGAACAACCGTATCCATGAATTCCTGATAAGTTTCATGTCCCTTGCCGGCGATTAACACAGTGTCGCCTGACTTTGCCATAGAAATAATCGCCTGAATTGCCCGTTTCCGATCGAGTTCAATTTTATAACTGTCCTGACGCACCGACACATAACCTTCCTTAATCTGATCCGCAATTTTTTGAGGATCTTCCTTACGTGGGTTATCAGTTGTGATTATTGTGTAATCAGCAAGTTCTGCGGCGACTTTCCCCATTTTAGCCCGTTTTGTTGTATCACGGCTGCCGCCACATCCAAATGTAAGAAGCAACCTGCCTTTGGTAAGTTCGCGCAGTGAAGTCAGCACGTTGCGCAAAGCATCGTCAGTATGGGCATAATCTACGATTACGGTAAATGGCTGTCCAAGATTTATTTTTTCCAGTCTGCCGGGAACAGGGTTCATCTTTTCGAGCGCCTTTTTGATATTCTTTGAAGAGACATTGAATGCCATAGCGGCGCCGGTTGCAGCAAGCGCATTGTAAATATTGTGTCTGCCGATGAGCGAAATCCGGCAATTAAACTTTTCCGATGGTGTATTAACAGTGAATTCCGCGCCGTTCTGGTTCATGACGATGTCCGTGGCGCGAATCATTGCTTCTTCATTGATGCCGTATGTGCATTTAATGGCAAGGTCGCTTTCGGCTAACAGGCGTTTACCGTAAAAATCATCTATATTTATTACAGAATACGGGTTTTTACTGGGGCTTTGCTCTGACCGGAATAATTTCTTTTTGGCATTGTAGTAACTTTCCATATCTTTATGGTAATCGAGGTGGTCCTGCGTAAGATTTGTGAACACAACAGAGTCAAATTCAACCCCGAGGACACGTTTTTGGTCGAGGGCATGAGAACTGACTTCCATGACGCAAGCCGTGCAGCCGTTGCGCACCATCTTGTCGAGCATGTCTTGCAGGTCAAGCGATTCCGGTGTTGTCCGCCATGCAGGAATTACCCGTTCTCCGATTTCGTATCGGATAGTGCCGATCAGACCGCATTTGTAACCGGCAGATTCAAGGATTTCTTTAATCATGAATGCAACGGTTGTTTTTCCATTGGTGCCGGTTATGCCGATTACTTTGAGTTTTTTACTCGGATAATTATAAAATGCGGCGGAAAGTTTCGCCAGACACTCGCGGGCATCTTCTACAACAATCTTCGTTACCTTTTGCGGGATTATCATGCCGTTGCGTTCACAAATAATCGCCGATGCCCCGCGATCTATGGCATCCATTACAAAATCGTGTCCGTCCACATTCTGACCTTTTAGCGCGACAAACAACATTCCCGGGGTAACCTGACGGGAATCGTAGGCGATACCAGTTATTTCCCGGTTCAACGAACCGGTTACCGAACGAGTTTTGATATTTTTTATAATTGCGCTCAGTTCCATTTTTAATCTGCGTTGTTGTGGCGGTTATTCTCTTTTAAAGCGACTTTCGGAACACCGTTCCCGTTTTTACTCTGTTCACGGGCGTTTTCCGACGGAGTAATGTCTGGCGGTATGCAAAGATATGCAGCCGCCTGCTCCGCAATACTCTTGAAAACGGGTCCGCAAACAACACCGCCAAGGCGATCTGCTTTAGGTTCATCCACAAAGATTCCTATACACAGTTCTGGGTTAGTAGCCGGGAAAAATCCTATGAATGATGAAAAGTTTTTATCCCTCTGATAACCGCCGGGACCGGGTTTCTCCGCAGTGCCGGTCTTGCCAGCTACAGTGTAAAGCTCCAGAGCAGCGCGTCGCGCTGTGCCGGACTTTCCAGTAGTTACTCTTTCCATAGCTTCGGTCATCAGTTTTGAGGTTTCTTCGCTTATGACCTCCCTGACCTGCTGCGGATAGTATTTAGCAATAATATTTCCGTCTTTGTCTTCGAGCCTGTCGATCAACATTGGTCTCATCAAAACGCCTTTGTTCGCTATGGCGGCAACCGCCATAACAGTTTGCAGCGGAGTAACCGCAATCTCGTGACCAAAGGAAATAGAAATAATCGAGGTTTTATGCCAGTTGTCAGTCGGATGAACAATGCCTTCGATTTCAGCCGGCAGGGAAATGCCTGTGCGGGAACCAAACCCGAATCTCTTGACATAATCGTAGAGAAGCTGTGGACCAAGAATAAGCCCGATTTTTGCTGCGCCGATGTTGCTCGAGCGCTCAAGTATTTCTTCAACAGTCAACCTGTCGCTGCCATGACCGTGATCATGAATAACCCTGCCGCAATATTCGAAGCGTCCGTTTTCGCAATTAATGATATCTGTGAGTTTTACTTTCTTTTCATTGAGGGCTGCAGAAATTACAACAAGCTTAAATGTGCTTCCGGGCTCGTGAACTTCTTCAATTAACCTGTTCCTGCGGTATTCCTCAGGATACTGACCGGGGTTGTTCGGGTCAAAATTTGGATAAACAGCCATTGCAAGGATTTCGCCGGTTTTTGGTCTGACAATAATTCCCTGAACACTGATTGGATTTTGTTTTTTATAGAGTTCAATGAGTTCCTTTTCGAGTATATACTGAAGACGCGAATCGATTGTTAGCACAACGTTTGCGCCATCAACCGGCTCGACATCCTGATGCCGGTAAGTAACAAGTTCGCGGTTTCTGCTGTCTTTTTCTGTTATGCGCCAGCCATGAATGCCTGAAAGGCTCTGGTTTAGCATCCTTTCAACCCCGGCAATTCCCACTGTGTCAATAACTTCCACACCGTTAACTGTCTTGTTTTCCATTCCTACATAACCAAGTATATGGGCAGCAAGCGAACCGTTCGGATATACACGCAACTGGTCGTCAACCTTATCCGCAAAAATGGCAGATTCACGAAGGTCTTTGAAAAATCTTCTTTGAGAAAGAGGTAGTTTGTTTTCGGCAATCCCGAACGAAAGATTTTTCATCACAGATTTAATCTGTTGGTAAGTCTCGATAGGAACTTTCCGTTTCAGGACTACGTATCTATTTGTGATAATTTTTCCGGAACTATCAATGCGGACACGCGGTGTGAGTTTTTCGGTAAGTTCGGTCTCGCTCATTTGAAGATATGGGGCAAGAATTTTTGCAATCTGCGGATAATAAGGTCCAAGAAGTGTCGGGTCTGCGCATACGGTTTTTACAGGAACGCTGAGGGCAAGGATGTTTCCAGAAATATCTTTAATCTGACCGCGAACTGCAGGAATCACATACTGGCGGAGGGTGTTTGCTTCGGCACGTTCTTTATACTCCTCATGATGAGCAACCTGTATGTCATATAACCTGTATGAAAGAGCTGAAATGAAGACGCTGAGTATGGTTATACATACCCATAATCTTATATAATGTGTAGCGCCTGCAATCATATTCAGCTCGCAAATCAGGTTGCTTGAATTCAGAATTCCGACCCGTAAAAACCCTGCCCGTCAGGGCTGTAGACCCATCGCATTCCCCACGCCTGCCGAGCCCGCGCCGCGTAATCGGTTCCTCCTGCCTGTTATTTTCGCAGCGCGGGCATCACCGGCATAAGGTTCTGCGATAAAAATTCACTTCCATATCACTTCCGTGAAATTACCAACGGTTTTTCGCTAAAACTGTTAAAATTAGTTTCCACACCGAGCGGCAAAAATCCGGGTGTGTATTTTTCAAAACTGCTCTCTTCGCGAAACTTAATAATCGTGTTTGTGTAAATCTGAATTAAGCCAAGATTCAAAGCCTTAGCCCGTGCCTGTAAAAACACAGGTGAGCGCAGCATCACCACCTGTTTCTGGAGAAGGATGTTTTGTTCGCGCAACTCTTTGAGGCGCTGTTCGCGTTTGCGTATCTCCTCAGAGAGGTTGCGTATTTCGCCCTTCTCTCTCACAAAGCCGACTGTGGCAACAGCAATAAAAACCACAATCAGTATGGCGATGCAGCTGCTCTTAAACCAATTATCTGTATTTTTTTTCTTGTTTATTGCCATTTTAAATCTTCTCAAATACACGCAGTTTGGCACTCCGGGCACGGGGATTTTCTCTTATCTCCCCGGCATCCGGAACAATCGGTTTACGGTAAACAATTTTCAGTTTCGGTTCGCACGGTTTTCGGAATTCAGGTAAATCCACTTCGCCTATTACTTCGTAATTCCGCGACTTTTCCCTACCAAAATTCTTCACAATCCTGTCCTCGCCGGAATGAAATGTAATGACGGCGAGTCTTCCGCCGGGCTTCAATATCTTTAATGCCGCTTCGAGTCCGCGTTTTATGGCGCCGTATTCATCGTTCACGTAAATACGCAGCGCCATAAATACTTGTGTCGCAGGGTGAATATCCTTTTTGCATCTGCCTGCGACGCGTTCCACGAGTTTTGCCAGTTGTAGGGTGCTTACAATGCCGCCGACCCTTCTTGCATTGACAATCTCTCGAGCGATTTTCCCCGCATCCTCAACGTCGCCGAGATTGCGGAAAATCTCCTCGAGTTCTTCCTGAGTAAAGTTGTTTACAACATCGGCGGCTGTGAGTCCGGAATCCGGATTCATCCGCATGTCGAGAGGTCCGTCGCGTCCGAAACTAAATCCCCGCTCTGCATCTTCAAGCAAATACGAACTGACGCCGAGATCGAACAAAACTCCATCGCAACTCCCCTCCGGAACCCATTTATCCATCTGGTCATAATTCCCCTGTCGTATTTCCCAACGTCCCTCGAAGTCAGCCAGCCTGCGCTTTGCCTCCTCAATAGCCCTTGGGTCAAGGTCGCACCCGTAAAGAAACCCATCCGGGGCACTTGCTTCCAAAATCGCCCTTGCATGCCCTGCCCCTCCAAGTGTCCCATCAAAATACTTACCCCCGCTTCGCGGCGTCAGCGCGGCGAGCACCTCTTTCAACATGACCGGACGATGAATGTAAACGCCCGACACAGGCAATCCATTATGGAACCAATTTTTTAAACAACGTTCTTATTTTTTCACTTATCAAAGAACAGGCATTGTAAATAAATCCGACGAATTTTCCTTTCACCGGCTTTGCTACAATTTCTATATCTGAGTATTTAAGTTCATTCCTTGCGATTTCAATGGACTTAAATCTAAATTCGGTCTGAATTGGCGGTGGTGCCGGCGCTTTTTTGAATCCACGCCTGAAATTTAACTTGCTAATCTGAAAGCGCGAAGTGCCGGTTGTGCTTCTCCCGGAGTTTGTATAAACACCGCCTCTGGCGAACCAATCATCCAGAGTCATCTGACTGTTTGTCTTGTTATTTGCAAGATCGTCCGGAACCGTCTGTTTTTGAGTTATCTCTGGCTTATCAGTTACCTCTTGCTTATTAACCTGAACCGGTTTCTGACAGATATTCTGTGGTGTATTCTGAACAACGGTTTCGTTGGTTTTCTGTGATTCAACCTGTGGCGCTGGCTGAATCGTTGTACGGTTTATTTCATCATGGATAGCATCTTCTTCTCGGACATCCTGCGCAACATGATAGGTTTTTCTTTCGAGCAGACGCGGGTATAAAACCGATTTGATATCCGGACGCGAAGCGGTAGAAAGAGGCAAGACAAACCGGCTGCTTTCGCCGCCGATCTGACGCACACTCTTGTTTACTATTAACCACTTCGCAAGGTTCATAACTTTATCTGTTTTTCGGTTATTATCTTTTCTGCTTCGATGTCCTCGTTTTGGCTTATCTTCTCGTAAACATCCGGATTCCAAATTTCAAACATCTGTATTCTGCCAACGAGGTAAACGTCTTTTGCAATATCAAGTTTTTTCAAAAGTTCCATCGGCAGCACAATTCTGCCGGCTGAATCTGGTTTGACCACAATCGAGTGCGCCGAAATTCTCCGCTCTAATATCGACGCCTCGCGGTCTGTCGTCTGAGCATTGATTAAACGTGCTAAAACTAAATCGAATCTCTGGGGCGGGAATACGAGCAAATACTCCGGTAGATTTAATGGACGCGGTAAAATGATATATTCCGGCGCCGGGTCTGCTGTTCTCCACTCGCTTGGGATTAAAATACGACGGGACTCGTCCAGCGTTCGTCGGAACGAACTCAGATACCGGCCTGATAAGGCACACTCTTTCTGTCCCAAATTCATAAGTCAAGGGAATACATAAGCCGTTATTCCCTTTGCCTACCGTTTCGCCCCTATTTTTACCATTTCTTCCCATTTCTGCAACAAAAAATTTTATTCTTTTTTTAAATATTTTTATAAGTTATTGATGTTGTTTTACTTACAACTCTAAAAAATTGAATATGCATCTGCCGCTTTTTCACGGTATTTTTCCTTAACTTTCTTAAACCTCTCCGGATTCCAAATTGCAAACATGTTCATCATACCAACAAACAGGGCTCTGTCTTTCAAACCAGCCTGCTCAGCAAATTCTTCGGGAATCAATATTTTTCCCGATTTATCTATTTCTGCCTGAAATGAATGAAAGCCGATAATTGTTCTAATCACCTCCGCGTTTGGGTCTCCGACTTTCATTTTATTTAATTGCTCCATCACATAAGTCATTGTTTCCGGAGGTATAACAAGCAAACACAAATCATCATCAGGCACAACCTCTTTTTTCCAAAGAACAACAGTATATTCGACATTGGGATTATCCCCACGCCAACGCGCAGGGATTATTATCCGTCGCTTTTCGTCAATGCCGTGCTCATAGTGATAGTTGTAAACAATTAAACCCATTTAATCCGATAATTTTCATTTACTGCCCAACTAACACTTTATGTAATTTTCATAACACTTTGTAACACTTTGTAACACACAATAATTTCTATCACCTAACGACATTCTTGCAAAGACTAATTATTCACAACTTATTCACAATCTTTAAAAATTATAACTTATTGATTTACAAATTATTGTGATATCTATGAAGAATTTTGTGAATAAAATTTGGCGAATTTCTGGCATAAAAACCAAAATTTTTCTTAAAAACCATACTGTGAAACGGAATTTTTTTGTCGAAATGAAAAAACCAGTGGGTACTTCTTAGAAGTGCTTTTGAAAAAGAAGAAAATAAAAACGCGGTTTTTTAATTAAAACCGCGTTTGTTCTGTTGTGTAGTTAAACCAGTAATCAGCGCCTATGATTTCAGGAGTTCTGACACAACTGCCCTTTCTTCTTTCAGCTCATTTATGCTGATTTCAATTTTTGAACGAGCAAAATTGCTCAATTGAATTCCCTGTACAATCCTGACATTTTTGCCATCGCTGACAATGGGAAAAGAAGAAATTAGTCCACGCTCAACGCCGTAACTGCCATCCGAACAAAGCGCCACACTGTGCCAATCGCCGGCTTTTGTTGGGTTGATAATAGATTTGACTGTGTCGATAATTGCATTTGCGGCGCTTCCTGCGCTTGATGCCCCACGTGCTTTGATTACAGCAGCTCCTCGCTGCTGAACTGTAGTGATAAATTCGCCCTGCAACCACGCAGTGTCAGTGATTACAGTAGTGGCTGGTTTGCCACCAATCTTCGCATTCTCAAAATCCGGATATAGCGTCGATGAGTGATTTCCCCAGATTGCCACGTTTGTAACTTCTGTAATATCCACACCGGCTTTCTTGGCAAGCTGCGTTTTCGCCCGGTTCTCATCGAGCCGTGTCATAGCAAAGAATCTATCGGCAGGAATATCCGGCGCGCACTGTTTTGCAATGTAACAATTGGTGTTACACGGATTCCCCACTACGAGGATTCGGACATCGCTTGCGGCGGATCTATTGAGCGCCTTCCCCTGTTCGATAAAAATTTTTGCATTAACGGTCAACAGATCTTTGCGTTCCATGCCTGCCTTTCTCGGAAAACCGCCGACAAGAAGAGCCCAATTAACGCCTTTGAAACCTTCTTCCGGATTTGACGTTGCATGAATTCCTTTCAGCAATGGGAAAGCGCAATCATCGAGCTCCATAATGACACCTTCGAGAGCTTTCATTGCAGGTTCAATTTCGATTAGATGCAGAACAACCGGCTGATCCTGACCAAACATATCTCCGGCAGCAATCCGGAAGAGTAGTGAATATCCGATTTGACCGGCTGCGCCTGTTACCGCCACATGTATTGCTTCTTTCTTCATAATTTGCTCCTCATTCATTAATTTGTATTATTAACAATATTTATTCAAATAAAAATTTATTCTTATTTTAAAAATTTTAATTTTTATAATTAGCCAATCTTCAGTTCTAAGAAACAGCATTTTTATACGAGTTATTTGCGATTAGTCTTTTTGCGAGGTTTATTGCCGAAATAGTGCTTGATGGATTAGCCACATTTTTCCATGCAATATCGTAAGCAGTACCATGGTCGGGAGATGTCCTCACGAAGGGCAATCCCACAGTCCAGTTTATTCCGTTTTCAAAAGCGACCATCTTAAGTGGAGCAAGTCCCTGATCGTGATACATTGCAACGACGATGTCGTATTTTCCGATAAAGTGATGGTAAAAGAGTGCATCTGCCGCAAAAGGTCCGTAAACATTGATGCCGCGTTTTGCCATGCACTCGACTGCGGGTTTTATTACATGGATTTCCTCATCGCCAATTTTCCCGCCCTCTCCTGCATGCGGGTTCAATCCGCAAACGCCGATTTTAGCGTTATGAATTCCAAGCGCCTTTCCGGCAACCGCAGCCATTTCAATCGCAAGTTCAACTTTTTCGCGGGTCAATGTTTCGGAAAGTCTTTTGATCGGTATGTGGGTTGTGGCGAGGACAACACGAATCCATCGTTCTCTGTCATCGGCGCCAAGCAGCATCATTGCTGTTTTTTTTGCATTCGAAAGATTGGCAAGAAATTCTGTCTGCCCCACAAATTCAAACCCTGCGTTTATGATTGATTCCTTGTTTACAGGGGCAGTTACAAGGGCGTCCAGTTTCCCTTCCAAACACGCAATTGCGCCGTATTTGAGCCACTCGACTGCGGCAGTTGCGGCTTCTGGATTTCCCGGAGTCAGATTTTTTACATGTTTGTTAAGCGGATTATAGACAATGACGCGGCTGTTGCAGGAAATATCTGTTGAAAATGGAATCTTAATGCCCGATTGTTCACATGCGCGCAAGAATAGTTCGGGATCTCCGATAATGAGATATCTTTCACTATCGGAATTAATCAGAGAAGCCACTGCCTTTGCAACGACTTCCGGACCAACCCCACATGGGTCTCCCAGTGTAATCCCGATCATAAAAATAATAATTCCTAAACAAAGTTGGATTAATTTAATGGAAATCTAATAAATATCAAGCGATGAAGTTGATTTTTTTTAGAGATATTAGAAATACCTGACAAAAGATTTTGCCCTGATGCGGTCAATCCATTTTTTCTGAAGTCTGTCGCGTTCCTGAGCAAGTAGTTCCTTTTCGATTTCATCGCGGACTTCCTGAAGCGGTCTGACATGAGCAGGTTTAAATTCTTCCAGATATAGGATCCAGCAACCTTCGGTAGTTTCAATAACATCGCTGAACTGTCCCGGCTTGAGATTTCTGATTGCCACTCTTAGTTCAGGCTGGAGCGGATCAACCTCCACCCAACCCCATTCACCGTTTTTCTGCGTGCCTTCGTGGTACACAGTCATTTCGCTAAACGGCGTGCCGCTTTTTAATTTGGCATAGATTTCGGATGCCAGTTTTTTGGCGCGTCCGGGGTTAGATGGGTCGTTTTTTATCATTATAAGTTTCAGCTTTGCCTGATCTTTGACCATGAATTTATTCTGGTTTGTTTTGTAATATGCTTCTATTTTGTAGGGGCTAATGACAATTTCGGACGAGACATTCAGACTTCTCAAAGCGCTGACAATTATACGTTCACGCATTTTTTGGCGATATTTTTCAAATGTAATTCCGCGCGCCTTAAGGGTTTTAATAAAGTTTTCCCTGTCGCCGAATTGCTCGCGGATTTCGCGGTTAATTTCCTCATCAATAATACTTTCGGGCAAGTTTCTGCCGGAGTTTTTAAAATCGCTCAGGATTAGTTGTCTCTCTACAAGTTGATTTATGCCGTCTTCGAGTGTTTCCTGTCTTTTACGCTGGAGTTCCTGCGGTCTGTCAAAATAAGTGCGTTCGATGACTTCAAGCGCCGGTTCAATATACTCTTTGACTTCTTGAACAGTTATAACCGCATCATTTACTATAGCAGCGATTCCGTTTAAATATTGCAACTGCGACTGAGAGAAGCCCGTCAGCCCCGGCACAAGTATTAAACTTAATATCAATATTTTTACAGCAACACGCATTTTCGGAAAAAGATGATAAGCCCGCAATCGCAAGAGGTCAAGCACGGAGGAAATAAATTAATTTATTTTCAAATAACTTATGGCGAGTTTTAAAATCAGCGATAAGGCGCCCATTCAGGTTCGTTCTGGAAAATCCATTTATAATAATCAACGCCTTGCAATTTTGACGCCGCCGCTTCATCAACGATTACTGTGCATCTTGGATGCAACTGAAGTGCGGAAGCAGAAATCATTGATGTAATCGGTCCTTCGACGGCTTTAGCGATAATGTCGGCTTTTTCCTCCCCGGTTGCAAGAAGGATACACCTCCGGCAATCCAGTATTGTGCCAACGCCCATTGTTATTGCACGGCGAGGCATCTTTGACTTGTCCTCAAAGAAAGGGGCGTTCTGCTCAAGTGTAACAGGCGAAAGCGCTTTTACTCTGGTTCTTGATTTCAGCGCCGAAAGCGGCTCGTTAAAACCGATATGTCCCGACCTGCCGATGCCAAGCAGTTGCAGGTCAATACCACCAACCTTCTGAATCAGTTTTTCGTATCGCTCGCATTCTTTGTCGAGGTCTTCAGCCATTCCGTTTGGCAAATGCGTGTTTCGTATATCAATGTTGATTTTGCTGAAGAGATGTTTGTTCATGTAATAACGGTAGGAATGCGGGTCATCCGGCGAAAGACCAACGTATTCATCCAGATTAAAAGTTCTGCACAGTGAAAAATCCAGACCTTCTTCCTTGTGCATCCTGACGAGTTTTTCGTAAACCCGTTCCATAGTCCTGCCTGTGGCAAGACCAAGGACAATATATGGATTAGCGCGGACTTCGTTCGCAATAATTTTAGCCACGAGCGAAGCCGCAGCATCAGCATCCGGTCTGATAATTACTTCCATAGGCTTTGCTTGATAATGCTATGGGAAGCTGTGCGCATTATCAAGAAATGAAAATAAATATCACTGTTCGGGGTTTTTATCGTCCTGTTCGGGACGTTCTGTAACCTGCGAGCGACGTTCAGCTTGTTCACGCTCGATAATTACAGCTTTTCTGGACAACCGAACCCGTCCTTTGTCGTCAAGACCAAGATATTTGACGGTTATTTCGTCGCCAACTTTTACAATATCCTCAGTTCTTTTGACCCTGAAATTAGCGAGTTCGCTTATATGGCAGAGACCTTCCCTGCCGGGGAGGAACTCGATGAATGCTCCATATTCTTTTGTTGCAGTTACGCGACCGCGGTAGTTTTGTCCGACAACTGGTTGTTCAGATGAACCTTCTGTTTCGGAAGCTTGTCTCTGGAGCGGTTGCGGACGTTGTCTTTCGCCGCGTTCACGGCGCTCCGGTCTTTCATTCCTTTGAATACCGGGACGTGGACGTCTCTGTTCTCCGCGTGCGGGACCACGCTGGCGAGGCTCATGACGACGCGGATGTTCAGGACGAAACTCCCTCTGCTCCTGATATTGATAATCCTGTTCTTCTTCGACGGATTTTTCGAATTCCGGTTCAGTTTCGGCTGGTTCTGCCTCTTCCGGATATTCAGGTTCTTCATCTGCGGTCTGTTCCTGAACCGGTGACTGTTCCTGTTTCACCGGCTCTTTTTCTGCTGTAGCAGTTGCGTCGGTCTGGGGTTTTTCTTCTTTTGCAGGAACGATTTCCTGTTTTGCAGCCTGAGCAGCGCTTTGTCTGAGAAGTTCTTCTTTCTGTTCCTGCAAAGCTGCTTTTCTCGAAAGACGAACGCGGTTTTTGTCGTCAATCTCGAGACATTTTACAAGCACTTCGTCGCCAACTTTAACAACGTCTTCGACATTCTTAACCCTGTAGTCTGCAAGTTCGCTCACATGGACGAGACCATCCTGACCGGGCAGAAATTCTACAAACGCACCAAAATCGGTAATGCTTACTACTTTGCCCTTGTAGATTTTGCCGACCTCAGGCTCGGCTGCAAAGGCTTCCACCGCTTGTTTAGCGGCTTCAATTGCCGCAGCATTCGAACCATAGATAAGCACAGTGCCGTCGTTCTCAATGTTAATTTCGCAACCGGTATCGTCGCCAATCTTTTTGACATTCTTGCCGCCCGGTCCTATCAGGAGACCAATCTTCTCAGGATTGATTTTAACCGTGATAACCCGAGGCGCATGCTTGCTGAACTCTGGACGCGGCGCTGCGATTGTCTTCGACATTATATCAATAATCTGCAGGCGAGCGGCTTTTGCCTTCTCGAGGGCGTTATCTATGATTTCGTGTGGAATACCTTTTAGTTTCAAATCGAGTTGGAATCCTGTGATACCGTTCACGGAACCTGCAATTTTGCAGTCCATGTCGCAGAAGGCATCTTCCCATCCGATAATATCGGTGAGGAGTTTATATTGAGAAATATTGCCTTTTTCATCGAATTCAGTGCAAAGCCCTATGCTGATACCCGCCACGTGCCTCTGAAGCGGTATGCCGGCGTCCATAAGTGCCAGAGACCCGCCGCATACTGTTGCCATGCTTGTTGAACCGTTAGACTCCATTATCTCGCTTGTTACGCGAATGGAATATGGAAAATCATCAATCGGGATCAACGGTTCAAGGCTGCGTTCCGCAAGGGCTCCATGACCGATTTCGCGTCTGCCCGGCCCAGAAATTCTTCCGGTTTCGCCAACTGAAAAGTTCGGAAAATTGTAGTGAAGGATAAATTTCTTTTCGGTTTCGCCGCCCGTGTAGGCATCGAATTCCTGCGCATCCTGCAATGTTCCAAGTGTGGCAAAGACCATCGCCTGTGTTTCACCTCTTGTAAAGAGCGCAGAGCCGTGCACACGCGGCAAAAATCCAACTTCGCATTCAATCTTTCTTAATTCATCAAATCCCCTGCCATCAAGCCGCTTGCCCTCTTTCATAATGAGGTTGCGGATTGTCTCTTTCTGAATCTCGCTGAATGCATTGTTCACGATAAAATCCGAGATTTTTTCTTCGCCATATTTTTCTATCAGCTTTGGACGTATCTCCTCCAGAAGGGCTTTGCATGCGGCTTCTCTTTCCAGTTTGCCGGGTTTGAGAAGCGCCGGAATGATTCTGTCGCTGACCATTGAGCGAACGTCTTGTATTATCTCGTCAGGAACAACTTTAACCTCTATGCTTCGTTTTGGTTTACCGGCGAGTTCGGCAAGTTGTTTTTGGGCAGCGATAATCGGCTGGCATGCCTCGTGGGCAAACCGCAGCGCAGCTTTAAAATCTTCTTCCTTAATCTCTTTTGCAGAGCCTTCAAACATGAGCAGTTTATCCTCGTTTCCAACGTAAACAAGGTCGAGGTCGCTCTGTTTAAGTTCAGAGTGGGTCGGGTTAATTACGAACTGACCGTTTATCCTGCCGATTCTGACAGCGCCAATCGGACCCTCCCATGGTATATCGCTAATCATCAACGCCGCAGATGCGCCGACAACGCTAAGGATGTCTGGGTCATTTTCGCCATCCGCGCTAAGGACGATGCATTGAATCTGAACCTCGTTGTACCATCCTTTCGGAAAGAGAGGTCTGATTGGACGGTCAATCAACCTGCTTGTGAGGATTTCCTTTTCTGTGGGACGTCCCTCGCGTTTAAAATAACCGCCAGGGAATTTTCCCGCAGCAGCTGCTTTTTCGCGGTAATCTACAGTAAGAGGGAAGAAATCTTGTCCTTCTTCTGCCTTGGTAGCGGCAACAGCAGCGACTAAAACTATCGTTTCGCCTAACTGGACGGTTACTGCGCCGTCTGCCTGTCTTGCAACCTTTCCTGTTTCAATAATGATATTCGAATTGCCCGTTTGGGCGGTAACTTTTGTAACCATATCTTCACTTTATTTCTCTTAAAAAGCAACCCGACCCGCACGGACCCGAGAAACTTCAATCAACCTCATTACTGTTTTACCCGCAAAATCTGATGTAATGCAGTTGATTGAAATCGCCCGGAACCTGCGGGTGTTGCTTCTATTCTTTTTTCATGTTAACAGCGGTTCATTTTTGAAACCGCCAACTGATTAAACCGAGCAAGATAACCTGCTCCCGCATTCGGGACAGATTACTTGCGTAGGTTCAGTTTCTTCGTTATCTCCAGATAACGATTGTAATCCTTTCTCTGCAAATAATTAAGCAGTCTGCGTCGTTTGCCGACCATCATCAGCAAACCACGACGCGAACTGAAATCCTTTTTATGTCTTTGCAAATGTTCGGTAAGCGAATTAATCCGCTCTGTCAGCAACGCTATCTGAACGTCAGGAGAGCCTGTGTCCTTCTCATGGACACGGAACTCTTCAATTATTTTCTCTTTTTGCGCCATATTTTCTCAGCACTCAGTTCTTTTTAAAACAACAGGTTTTACAAAATAATTTAACTTATCTTTAATGTAAAGTTAAATTTAACCAAATTAAAAGCCAAAAAATCGGCGACTTTTAATCCCATTAAAAAATATAATGGTTTATTATAATAACACGATTTCCGGGTGTGGCAAGTTTAGATTTATTTGAATCCAACAGTTTTTATCGTATTATTGGTAGAGTATGAATAAACAAATTAAATCCATTTTGGTTCTGCTTTCTGCCGGGTTATTTTTAAATCTGACTGTCTCAGGCGCAGATTACGTCATAGTAACCCACAAAAAGAACACCGAAGATAAACAATGGCAAAAGGTTGTTAATTTTCTTAAGGAAAAACACAATGCTTTGGTTGCCACATATACAAATTCAGTGGCAGAAACGCTTGGCATCCTCTCCGTTGAGAAGCCCAAATATACAGCTTTTGTAACACAGCCGCTTGATGCAACCCGCGAGTTTGTTGCAAAGGTTCATCAGCTGACACGGGCTTTGGACGATGACCCTTACGGCGATACAATCTGGGGGATAGTTACAGGCTACGATGCCGAAAACGCCCTTGAACTTGTGAGCGTAAAATCTCCATTAATTATCCGCAGGGCTTCGGCAGGAACATCTATTCCGTTGTCGAACTTTCAAGAAGGAGTGTGGTACAGCGAAAGCAAGGCGGGATTTGGAATGGAGAAGAAAAAAGGCGATACGCCCAAACCAATAACAGTCCCGCAGGACACAACAAAATTGCTGGTTGATGAACTGAACGGAACGACAGACCTTTTCGTTACATCCGGTCATGCAACAGAACGGGACTGGCAGATCGGTTATTCATATAAAAACGGTTGTTTCAGGAGCAAGGCAGGCGAGTTATACGGCGAAGACACAAAGGGCAATAAATACCCCATCAAATCCAAACACCCACGCGTGTATCTGCCTGTGGGGAACTGTCTGATGGGACATATTGATGGCATGGATGCGATGGCGTTGGCATGGATGAAATCCGCGCATGTAGTACAAATGATAGGTTATACTGTGCCAACGTGGTTTGGCTACATGGGCTGGGGAGTTCTGGATTATTTTGTCGAACAACCGGGACGGTTTTCGCTATCAGAAGCGTTTTTTGCTAACCAGCAGGCGTTAATCTGGTGTCTGCAGAAAAATCCAAAGTCTAAAGGACATCTTTTCGACCGCGATGTAGTGGCTTTTTACGGTGACCCTGCTTTTGAAGCAAGATTAGAGAAATCCACACTTCAGTGGGAACAGAATTTAACAGAAAAGGACGGCGTGCTCACTTTCACGGTAAAGATTCTGGATAAAGAAAGGAAATTCAAACCCAGCGACCCAAACGGTTCCCAGAGAGGGGAAAGACCGATATTTGAATTTTTGCCAAGGAGAGTCGGAAAATGCAGGATAATTGAAGGCGCCGGATTCGAGCCGGTCATCACGGAGAATTTTATCTTAGTGCCTCAACCATCTGCGCCCAACCTGTATGAGTTTAAAATCGTTTTCAGCGAAGAAAAATAGATAATAAATTTTTAGAGTTCGATAATTATCT
>Ga0078972_1002402_pt1 | contig 62149 bp, 52 predicted proteins | sample YelNatPaOPGAMG01_FD_67568 | JGI IMG/M metagenome (GOLD analysis project Ga0078972, IMG submission 67568) | Hot spring thermophilic microbial communities from Obsidian Pool, Yellowstone National Park, USA - OP-RAMG-01 (SPADES assembly) (version 2) | ecosystem: Environmental > Aquatic > Thermal... | reverse complement strand
GTAGCTGAACATTCCGCTTTGCAGTTGATCGTCGTTGCCGCGCATGCTGTATAGACGATCAGAACATTTCAAATGTATCGTGTTTTGGTTTTGGCGGCGGGCCGAGTTTTTCAACAAGCTCTTAGAGGGAATTGCGCAGGGACGCGATTCGCCGCAAACACGTTCCTCGCGGCAGGGATGCGCGTGCCTGCGGGACTACGGTAGGACGCGGCGCCGGCCGAAGTTCCGGCGTTTCCGCGGAGTAGAGAAGGGTTGGGAAGTTACAAAGCGGCGGGGGAGCGCGTGGAGCCAGGAGGGTCAGGAAGCGGTCTGGGCGCCGGCTAAAGTCTCCACCAGCAGCGGCGGCGCGTGCAGGTAGCGCGCGGCGCGGCGTTTGGCATCGATCATGTTGTAAGCGCGCGCCACCTGCTCGGGCGTCAAGGCGATCGCAGCCGCAACGCTTTCCGGCGCCCAGCCATGGTCCCTGGCATACAGGCACAGGTCGAGCTTATCGTACGGCAGCGAGAAAAAGAACTCCTGCTGCGACTGCTCAAGCGGGTAAGTGTCCGTCGTAGGCGGGCGTGTACAGATTTCGTCCGGCAATCCAAGGTGTCGCGCCAACTCGTAAACCTGGGTCTTGTACAGATGCGCGATCGGCTTCAGGTCCGCCGAGCCGTCGCCGTTCTTGACGAAGAAGCCCTGGTCGTATTCCAGCAGGTTGGGCGTGCCGACGACAGCATATACGTGCCGGTCGGCATAGTAATACTCCATCATCTTGCGCACGCGCTGCTTGAAGTTAGTCGCGGCGACGACGGCGAGATAGACATCGAGCGGAAGCCGCGTCCTGGTGGTGATCCCCTGGGGAGAACGAACGACCACCGAAAAGATCGGGTAGGCGCTCTGGGAAACCACGTCGGACAAAACTATCTTGCACTTATAGGTCTCGTCATAATCCGGGATCAGCGTGCGTATGGCTTCGTCGCGGCGGCGGTAACATCCGGCGGAAGCAAGAATGGGGCCGATGTTCTCGACGACGGTAGGGATACCGATTGACTCGGCGGCGAGCTTCGCCAGGCGAAGGCTGTCGCCCGAGGATTCCGATTCCGGCATCAGCAGGCCGAGAACGCGGCCGGGGCCAAGGGCGCGAGCCGCCAGCGCCGCGGCGGTGCTGCTATCGACCCCGCCCGACATGCCGACCACCGCGCCCTTCCGCCTCAACTCCTCGAACACCTGGCGGCGGATCGCGGCCTGGATGCGTTCGCACTCCGCGCCGGAATCGATGCGCAGCAGTTCCGCCGAGAATTCCTGAGGCGTTCTCATCGCCGCCCTCCTGCGGCCGAAGCCAGTTCGCGCCGTGCAATCTTGCCGCTTGGGGTCTTGGGTATGGACTCGCGGAATTCGACCAACTTGGGCACCATGAAATCCTCCAGGGCCGCAGCGCAGTGCTGCAGCACGTCGCGAGAGGTAAGCGTACAGCCGGGGCGCAATGTGAGAACCGCTTTAACAGCCTCGCCGAGGATGGGGTCGGGGACGCCGAAGACCGCGGCCTCGACAACTCCGTCCAGCCGGTATAAGACCTCTTCGACTTCTTTGGGGCTGACCTTCTCGCCGCGGGTTTTGATGATCTCGTCAGACCGGCTGACGAAATACAGATAACCTTCGTCGTCCATGCGGAACAGGTCGCCCGTGTAGAGCACCTGCTCCCATGGATTCGGACCGGGACGCAGGGCGCGCGCCGTTTCCTCCGGCATCCCCCAATACCCTTTCATGACATTGGAGCCGCGCACCACCATCTCGCCGATGCCTCCCGGTTGCACACGGTTGCCGAATTCGTCTATGAGGTACAGTTCGACGTTCGGCATGCCGCGGCCGACGGACGAGGGGCGAATATCGATCTGATCGGGCGGCAGATATGTGGTGCGGATGCACTCGGTCTGGCCGTGCATCGGGTAGATCTTGACGTGCGGAAGAGCTTTCCGCAGCGCGCGGATATGTTCCACCGGCATTGCCGCGGCCGCGTTCGTGATGTAGCGCAAACTGGAAAGGCGGTAGGCCGGCAGGTTGAATTGCAGGAGGATGGCGGAGATCGTCGGCACGATGGCAATGCCGGTAACTCGCTCGCGCGCAATTGTGCTCAGGATGGCGTGTGGATAGGCGAACGATCGCTCGAGCACCAGGGTGGCGCTTACATGAAATGCGGTAAGTACCTGGGAAAGGCCGTAAGTGAACGAGAGCGGAAGCACGTTTAGAATGACGTCGTCGCGCGTGTTCTCGAGATAACTTACGATCGACCGGGTGGCGGATACGAGGTTGAGGTGCGTCAGCATTACACCTTTGGGTTTGCCCATGGTGCCGGAGGTATAGATCAGTGCGGCGAGATCCATGTCGATGCCGGCGCGGCCCGGGGCGGTGTCGGGACCCGGGTATTCGAGCGCAGCGTCGAGCACGGCGGCGCCGCTGCCGCAGGCTTTCACGATGGGGGCGCGTAGGTCGTCGGTGAGGACGGCTCTTGCGCCGCAGTTAGTCACGATGTATTCGAGCTTGTCGGCCTTAGTGGTGGAATTCACGAATGCAAGCACTCCGCCGGCTTTCAGCACGGCGAAGATGGAGATTACCGCTTCCACCGAGTTGTCCAGGTAGATGACGACGCGGTCTCCCCGGTCAACCCCTGCGGACATGAGGGCGCGGGCGAGGCGGTTTGCGCGGGCATCTATCTCGCGATATGTCAGCCGCTGCGGTCCGAAGATCAGAGCGATCTTGTCGGGATAAGCTGCGGCGCTGTTTTCGAGAAAGGATTCGACCTGCACGCTCCCTCCAGCATCAATCGATCGGAAATGGGGATACTGTCACTGGTTTTCGCGTCACGGATGTTCGCTCTGTAAGGCCGCGAGCAATGTGCGGTCGAGGACGGCGTACGCGGCGGCGTTGAGGTGCGAGCCGTCGGGTGCGGCGAACCCGTCCTGAAGATAGGAGCTGTCCGGGGCGCGGAGCGCCGCTTCGAGATCGAGCACCGGGATATTGCGGCCGCGGGCATATTCCCGGATCCACCGGTTGTACTCGATCAGGCTCTCCTGCTTGCCGGGTTCGCGGGCGGACCGGGCGCTCGTCACCGGAACGACGGTCGCCAGCACGATTCTGAATCTGCCCGATTCGAGCCGGCGAACCCACGTCCGTACTTCCGTCTCATAGGCCTGAAGGTCGCCGGGGAAGTAGGACGAGCACTCCTTCAGAATGACGATGTCCGGTTTCTTTGGCGGCGGCTCGAGCAGCGAGCGCAGATACGTTCGGGTGAAACGGAATTTACGGCCCGGACGCAGGAGTATCTCGTGAATCGCCTCGCTCTTATCGAACTGCCAGATCGCGAGAGACTCGGCCGTGAACCGGTTAGTTCGAACACGAGCCGGCCAGGACTCGATGTGCCATTCGCGGCCGATGGAAGCGCCGATCAGCGCGATATGAATTCGGTTCATGGAACCGGAAGGCGGCGTAAAGTTTCCCTGGACGGCGATTATGAGGAGTAAGGCGGCCGAAACCACTCCGAGCAGGATGAGAGTGATCGTATTGCGCCTCATGGCGTTTTCATCCGGCCGTCGAACAATTTCAACAAGTGTTGGCGGAGAAGCCGGCGGTTGGCGTCCAGATTCCGGCAGTCCCACCACGTCTCGCCCGGCTCGACCACGACTCCCGGCGGGCGCTGCTCGGCCCAGCGCCGGATGCATTTTTCCCGGTACTTGTCGACCGAGCCCCAGGGGCGCGCCGGAACGCCCATGACGACCGTGTTGGGCGGCACGTCGGAAATTACGACGGAGCCCGCGGCGACGATCGAGTTCGGGCCAATGGTGATGTTCGGGCAGAGGATGGAACCGAGCCCGATGAAACAGTGGTCGCGGATGATGATTGGCCCGTAGACCTGAAGATCCGGCTGTTGCTGATCGCGAAGAACCCAGGCGGCGCCGTCGTGCGTGCTGAACGTGACGCCGTGGGCAATGGCCACATGGTCGCCGATCTTCACAAGGTAGGGTTCAGTCCCGAGGCTCGTCGGCACGATGAAACATCCGTTGCCGACTTGCGCTCCCAATTTCCGGAAATACGCGGCAATGGTGTAGGGCGTATATTTCCTGAGTTCGAGCGAGGTGCGGACTTTCGCGCAGGTCTCCCCGATCGATCGGAACAGGACTGCGAGTCCGGATGGGGACCGCATTCCAGCTTTCCTGCGAATGCCGGGCGCGCTCAATTCGAGAGAGCCTGCATGCATGATTCTGCTCCCATGTTGTTTTCGCTCAGCTTCCGCTCCACGAAGCGCGCCAACTGGCGGATGGAATCCAGGTTCTCCGGGACGATCTCTTCATCGGAAAGAGTAATGCCGAACTGCGTCCCGAGAAAGCCGATCAACTCCAGCATGCCGGTGGAGTCGATCACTCCGTGGGCGATGAAGGAGGTGTGATCACTGAGTCCATCGCTCTTGCCGAACAGGAAGTTATCGATTACAAAACTTCGGAGCGTCTCTTCTATTTGCGCCATTGTCAGGACCTCGCAGTGAAGCTCTTTATGAACTTGTCGTCCAGCAATTCGGTGGAAATCACGCCCACTACCGCCATGTTGTCGGCCGCGCCCGTGACGCCGCCGCGCCGCGCCTTTTCGACCAGCTTTTGGACCGCATCCGGATTGAAAATGCCGTCCTTGCGGAGGCGTGCCGGGGACAACAGTTCGTCCACGTAATCGGGAGCGGCGGCGCAGAAAAAGCTGCGGGCGTCGGGAGCCCGGTAGGGCTGCTTGGGCCGTTTGAGCACAGATTCAGGCACGAGCCGGCGCGCGCAGCGTTTGAGGAGATATTTCTCGTTCAACGCCTTCATTTTGAGCCGCGCCGGCAAGCGGGCCGCGAACTCCGCGATGCGATGGTCCAGAAACGGGAAACGGCCTTCGACCGAGTGCGCCATTGCGACGCGGTCGCCCTGAGAAGAAAGAATGTAGCCGGGCAGCAGGTAGCGTGCTTCGAGGTACTGGGCGCGCGTGAAAGGATCCCAGCCGCTATAGGCTGCGGGCAGCATCGCTTCCAGCGCAGCCAGCGAATCGTAACCGGCGAGCTCGGCCGTCACGGCCGGCGAAAGCAGCGACTTGAGCTTCGACGTCACGCGCCAGCGCGGCAGGTGGGAGAAGAAGGGGCTGCAGGTGTCGGCAGGATCAATGTGAAAAAAAGCACGCAGGTAGGCGGGCTGCTGCGACTGTATCTGGGGCAGGTAGGGATAGAGCCTTTTCAGCAGCAGCGGCCTCAGCCGGGAATCGGGATGCGCGGCCCAGAACGCGCGGATTTTCACCTCTTTGAAAATATCGTAGCCGCCGAGCATCTCGTCGGCGCCTTCGCCGGTCAGGACCACCTTGTAACCGTTCTCGCGGACCAGGCCGGAGAGAATCTGAAGCGGTGCGGGACCGGTGCGGACCAGGGGTTTTTCCGCATGCCAGACCACATCGGGGAAGACGCGCGCAATATCCCGGTTCGAGCAGCGGACGTGCTGGTGATCGGTTTCGAGAAAGCGCACGGTATCGTTCTGGAAGGCTCCCTCGTCCAGTTCGTTGTCTTCAAATCGGACGGAAAAAGTCCGCAGACGCGCGATCCCCGTACGTTGGGCGAGGCTTGCGATGATACTCGAGTCGAGACCGCCGCTGAGGTAAGCGCCCACCGGCACGTCGGAGCGGAGGCGCAACCGCGTCGCGTCCTCCAGCAGCGAAGACAATTCCTCGGCGTACCGGTCCTCCTCGCCCGCGCCGTTCGAAGGCGCTTCGGGCGGAGCGTACGGAAGATCCCAGTAGGATTTCACGGAAACATGCCCGTTCGTGACCCAGGCCGAGTGCCCCGGCGGCAGCTCGCTGATTCGCTGGAACGCGGTGCGGGGCGGCAGCGTGTGCCAGAAAGTGAAAATTTCGTCGAGCGCGCGAAGATCGAGACCTCGATCGACTCCCGGATAAGCGAACAGCGCCTTGACCTCGGAGGCGAACACGAAGGCTCCGGGAATGGACGTGTAGAACAGGGGGCGGACACCGAGGCGATCGCGCGAGAGAAACAGCGTGCGGTTGCGGGTATTCCAGATCGCGAAAGCCCATTGGCCGTTGAGGCGCGAAACGCAATCCTCCCCGAGTTCCTCGAACAGGTGAAGGATCACTTCCGTATCGGAGCGCGTCAGCAAGGCATGGCCGCGCGCGAGCAATTCGGCTCCGAGTTCGACGTAATTGAAGATCTCGCCATTGAAGACGATCCACAGGGAGTCGTCTTCGTTGTGCATCGGCTGCGCGCCGCCGGCAACGTCGATGATGCTCAAGCGTGTGTGGCCGAGCGCGGCCGGCCCGATCAGGTGCAAACCGGTCTCGTCCGGCCCGCGGTGGCGTATCTTGCGGAGCATCGCGCGCAGCACGGCCGCATGAGACGGTCCGATTCCGTCAGTCAGGAAACCGGCGATTCCGCACATCGAAATGTATGCCCTCTGAAGCCGGTTCGCGCCGCCGCGCTGCCGGGCACAGCGCGCCCCCGCAGGAAGTCCACAGCGATTACCGCCATCTGGGGGTGTTCGGGGCGGCGCCAGGCAGGGGTAGCAAGGGCCTCCGAATGCGAAAGAGATTGCCGTCGAAACGGGTCGAAATCCGGCGGCAAATCCCAATCGTAAAATGTACACTGTAACAATTTCTTCCTCCTGAAGAGATCCTCTCCGTGTTCGGGCGCCGGCCCGCTATCCATTTGGAAAATAGGATCCAAAAAGTAGGAGTCAGAATGGCCTGAAAGTTGCACTCCCCACGGCCCCGAATGCAATTTCGGTGCATCTGAAACCGATATCGTATCGCCACTTAATTCCAACCGGATGAGGGGGGCGCTCCTTGCCGGTTCTCGCCCGCGCCCGGTTCCGGGGCAGCGACAGCGACGTCATCGGTATGATCGCGTTTTCGACTTGGGCCTTGCCACTGGCCCGTACCAAGGCTGTGCCGCTGGGAAGTGTTCGCGGCTAACAGTGAAAGCAAGCAGGAGGCGTTATTGTGAACAGAAACATCTTTGCAGCCGGCCTGTGCAGGGCTGCGGCGGCTGTCGGACTTTTTCTGGGGCTCATGCCGGCGGCGGCCTTCGGGGCACAGCCGGTGCTGCACTTTTCGGATTTGACCTGGGGCCCGAAAACCGGATGGGAAGGCTCGGCCACAAAGGGCGCTGCGGTTACGATTTGGGGTCAGAATTTCGGCGCGACCCGAGGCACGAGCTATGTCACGGTAAACGGAGCACAACTTACTTCCGACACGAGCTATGCGGAGTGGGGCGGATCGGGTACGGCACGCGGCCTCGAGCGAATTACGTTCTGGCTGAACGCCAACTGCGCGGACGGGGCCGGCAGTATCACTGTAACCGTAAACGGAGTAACATCGAACGCCCTGCCGTTCACAGTAAGTCCCGGGACGATCTATTTCGTCTCGCCGAACGGAAACGACAACAGTAACGGCCTGTATTCCACGTCGCAAGGCGGCGCAAACGGTCCATTCCACGACGTATACATGTTCAGCCCCAACCACAATCCGTCCGGTGACGGACAGTACATCGTTTACGTCCGGGCCGGCACCTATAACACGCAGGATCCCGCAGGCGACAGCACGCTGATCTCTTTGCGCGGCCCGACGGGATCGGCGACAAAGCAGAAAGCGCTGATCGGTTATCCCGCCGAAACTCCGGTTCTTAACGTGTCGGGCATGACGCGGGGCGCAATCTGGAATGCCGATTACAGCCCGTACGGAAGAAACGGCTATCTCACCTACAGCAAGCTCACCTTTTCTACGGGGACGGAAGCGATTTACTGTTATGGAGACTACATCCGTGTAATCGGAAATAGTTTTCTGAATATGATGGATCCGACCTGGTCCGGCATCATTTTTATGGCGAACTCCCAGTACAACCGCGTGTACGGGAACTACTTCGATCACAGCGGAGCGCTGACCGACGGATCCTACAAGCACCATGTTTACATGATCTCGGAAAGTCTTTCCGAAAATGTGACCACGCAATATGACTACGTGGCCTGGAACGAGTTCAGCTACGCGCAATCCGGCTCGGACAATCGCGGCGGCGTGGTTTTTGCGCGCACCGATTCGAGCGCGACTGGAACAACCAACCATCTTTACATTCACGACAACTATTTCCACGACGGCAACCAGAACTTCATTGAGATCGGCGACGGCCCAACCCAGGATTATCTATACATCTATAACAATGTGTTCACGGGCGGCCCCAGCGTGAATTCCGCGGTATCGATCCGTTGGACGACCCCCAACGCTTACCTGTTCAACAACACCTTCTATCTGGCGGGACAGAGCAGCGTGGCTCCGGTCGGCTTGGATGGGAACTCGCCCGGCACCCATGTGACCTCAAAAAACAACATCTTCTACGTAATGTCGGGCCAACCGTTCTTCGCCGTCGACGATTCGTATGACTCGATTACTTCCGATCACGACCTGTTCTATAGCGACGGAAACTTCAGCGTACCGTCGGGCTCCGGCATCACGGTGACGAATCCGCTCGCGGTCAATCCGCAACTCGTAAGTCCGACTAACGGCAACTTCCATCTGCTTTCGACCAGCCCGGCGATCGATGCAGGCACAAGCGCCGTCAGTGGAACCGTGACGGAGGACTACGACGGAGTCGTGCGCCCGCAGGGGAGCGGGTACGATCTCGGCGCCTTCGAGTATGCTTCCGGCTCCGGCGGCAGTCCCACACCCGTGTCAGTGAGCATCAGTCCGGCATCGGTCACCCTGTCCGGGGGGCAAAGCCAACAGTTCACGGCTACGGTGGCCGGCACGACCAATACGGCAGTGAACTGGTCGATGAGCCCGCAAGTCGGAACATTGTCCGGAGGTTTGTACACCGCTCCCTCGACGATCAATTCTCAGCAGACGGTGACAATCACCGCCACCTCGCAGGCGGACACGACGAAATCGGCAAGCGCGACCGTCACACTGAATCCGACCTCCGTGCAGGCGATTGCAATTACCATCAGCCCGCTGTCGGCCAGCCTGAGCCAGGGGCAAAGCCAGTTGTTCACGGCGACCGTGACGGGCACGACCAATACGGGGGTGACGTGGTCGATGAGCCCGCAGGTCGGGACGCTGTCGGGCGGCTTGTATACCGCTCCCTCGACGATCACCTCTCAACAGACGGTGACAATCACCGCCACGTCGCAGGCGGACACGACGAAATCGGCAAGCGCGACCGTCACACTGAATCCGACCTCCGTGCAGGCGATTGCAATCACCATCAGTCCGCTATCGGCCAGCCTGAGCCAGGGGCAAAGCCAGTTGTTCACGGCGACCGTCACCGGTACGACAAATACGGGGGTGACGTGGTCGATGAGCCCGCAGGTCGGGACGCTGTCCGGCGGCTTGTATACCGCTCCCTCGACGATCACCTCTCAACAGACGGTGACAATCACCGCCACCTCGCAGGCGGACACTACGAAATCCGCGAGCGCGAAAGTCACGCTGAATCCGCCGGCCGCGCAGACGGTGGCCATCACCGTAAGTCCGGCATCGGTGACCCTGAAAGCAGGGCAGACCCAGCAGTTCACGGCCGCGGTGACGGGAACGACTAACACTGCGGTGACATGGTCGCTCAATCCGCCCGTGGGCACCGTTTCGCCGAATGGCCTCTACACTGCGCCATCTCGGATCACCACGAAAGAGACGGTCACGGTCATAGCCACGTCTGTCGCTGACCCGTCCAAATCAGCCACTGCAATTGTGACATTGAATCCGCGGGGGCGATCAGGAAAGTGGAGCTGGATGTTCAGGACAATGCAGGTTGACGCTCCGGCGAACGGAGCGGTAACCGCCGCCGCATGGCGGTAAGTTCCGAACGCCGCGCCTTCCGCATTTGTGACGCGGGAGGCGCGGCCCACTCTTCAGCGGCCATCACGAGTCCCCGACTGATATTCGAACGCGCCAATATCGAATCCCGTGCCCTGAGGCCGCGGCTGGCCGTCGTAATCCAACGGCACGGCGTCCAGCCTGACGCCGCGATCGATCGCGGCGCTTCCTGGGAGAAGGTGAAAATCGAGCCCGGCAGTATTGGCGAAGCTGACCGGGCCGGTCACCGCATTTGAGTCCTTGCGCCCGATCACATTCGGCGGGCCTGGATGATAACCATTGTTGTTGATCACCACATTTTGCGCTCTGGCGCCGATCTGTATCTGGCCTTCGCGGAACACCGTACACTCGGCTTTGCAGACATCGTTGGGCGCCTGGTAAATCAGATTATTTCGCACGTCAATGTGATCGATGGTAGCATCGTCTTCGATGTAAATCGCCAGCCTGCCGTTTTGATAGAAGGTATTGTGATAAATCAGCACATTATGGCAGTTCTCCGTCAGTACGAGACCGGCGTGATTGTTCCGGGTAAAAATGTTGTTACGGATCACGACGTTCTGGACCACGTTTCCACGGCCGCCGCCATCGGACATCGCTACAAGCATTCCGGAACGCTGTGTTGATCCCCGGAAGATGTTGCCCTCCACCAGCACATTGCTGATGATGCGTTGAAAATCGTCCGCGGAACGCCGTTCGTCATAAATGTGCAGCCCGTAACCGGGCGCGCCGGCCGCAACGTTATAGAGTATCTTCAGATTGCTACCGTGCGAGACGTAGTAGCAGTGTCCCATCGTTCCGACGGTGCTGTTGGTTACTTCGCATACATTGCCGGCCAGTGTATGGTCGTGCCCGTGTAAATCGATGGCCGAGTACCCGATCGTCCCGCTGAACGTGTTGTTGATGAATCGGGCTCCCCTCTGGTCGCGGCTGGCCCAGCCGGTAACATCCAGCGACTTGCCGTTCAGAAACGAGAGTCCTGAAACGGTGATGTAATCCGCATCCAGGAGGAATCCCCTGGAGGAGTTCGTGAGACGCACCGACTCGCCCGGATAGTTCTTAATGACTTTTGCCTGACCACGCGTGCCGCCCTGCGCGGCCCGTATCCAGATTTCGCCTTCGTTGTAGTCACCGGCTCTAAGAAGGACGGTATCGCCTGGCCTCATTACGGTCGCCGCGGTGTGGAGGATAGTCGCGCAGGGGGCGGATTGCGAACATGGATTGCGGTCAGATCCTGAAGCTGCGACGTAGTAAACGCGGCCGGAATTTGCGGCGAAGGAGTGGTCGGAATTTGAGGACTTCCCATCGACAGTCACCACGATCGGACCGGACTTGATTTTGGGCCCGGGCTGCACCACGATCATGTCGAGTGTCCGGTTGTTCGCGTTGTTCGAACCCCAGACGAGATAGCCGGCCACTTCTACGCCGCCGATCGTGACGCGCGACGAGCCTCGCGCGGCTCCGAATCCCTTGCCGAAAATCGAGATCGGCACGCCGAGATTGTTCGGACCGCCGGTTACCGGACCTGTCTCAACGTCCGTGAAGAAGATTCTCGGCCCCACGGACGCCGGGGCGGCGGGACTGTCGCTTTGGCCGGGAGCCCCGCGCTCTATACCGGAAGCGCAGGCCGGCAGCACCAAAAGCAGACCTGCGCAGGCGATCCATTCAGTAATTATGTGTTTCACGTCCCGCTCCGCAGAAGCACTTCCCATCTCAAAGCTCGAAGGCGCGCAACGCCATGGGATCGAGCAGGCATCGGGCCAGCAGTCCCACCGGGCTCCGATCGGCCGTTCGCAGCAGTTCGTAAAACAGCCTGTCGGCGGGTCCAAGCTGCATGCGGGGCGGCACACATCTCCGGCAGCCGCCGCCGTGCGGATGCACTATGTGCCGCGCGATTTCGAGCAACCCGCGCTGTTCGGGGCGGAGCGCGATCCGGCATCCGAGAAGTCGCGCCGGTTCTACGCAGGCGATCTGCCCCGGCGCAAAGCAGCGGCTTGCGGCCGCGAACATGGGCAGGTCCGGCTCCGAGTCGCCGACTGCGAAGGTCTCGAGTTCCGGATGCCCGGCCAGCGAGAGCAGCGAGCGCAGGCCGCTCCCCTTGTCCGCTTCCACGGCGGTCACCGTGGAATCCGTGTAAGTCTGGTGTAACCTGAGGCGGTCAAGGCCAAGATTCGCGATGAGATTGCGAACCAGCATTTCCGGCACTGGAACGGTCACGCCCCGGGTGTGCGCGAAGCACCGAATCGAGTATCGATACGCGTCGTTCAGGAAGACGCCCGGGATAGCGCGAAGGCGGGCTTTGAGGCGCTCCATCTGGGCAAGGGACTCCGGACCTACCAGAACCCGCTCGCGGCCGCTAACCGCATCCCAGACGAAGCTCCCATACTCGGCCACCCCGCCTGCAAACCCGTAAGCCTTCGCGTACTCCTTGAGTTCGTAAACAGACCTCGCAGTGTTCAAGGCGACGTCGATGCCGTGAGATGCAAGGGTCCAGAGCGCTCTGATTCCGGCCGCCGTGGTGGAAGGAAAGCCGAAAATCTGTTTATCGAGCACGCCATCGATATCGAGGACGACCAGCGGAGAGGACCAGCGCGGGGGATCAGGGCGGCGGCAGAGCATCGCGCTGAACCGCATTGTTTGTACGGTCAGGAATCGCAGCGCCTCGAGATATCTCGCGTTGAACTGTTCGTGGCGGGCGCGCAGCACCGGGTTCGCCAGATGCTCCGCGGCGCGCGCCATCGCCCACGAGCCGGCCAGCAGCTTATAAAGGAACAGCCGCTGAGCGATATCGCGGTCGCCGGATAATGCGGCATACGCCTCGATGAATTTCCGCTCCTCATCTTCGGAAAGATTCCACTGGAGAATGGCGTCCGCGACATCGTAGGCCGGGTCCGAGATATTCAACTGATGCTTTCCCATCCCGTGGTGCTCAAAATCGGTCTTGAGCGCGGCGCCGTCGCCGTCCACCCATTCAGCAGGCCTCATTTTCCCGTCGATCAAGACGGGCACGCCGCGGGGCAGCGACAAGAGCCGATGCTGAATTCGAGGCCGCTTGAGCGCTGCCGCGATTTTCGATCCATAAGCACCACTGAGCACGGCAGCCATTTCCTCGGCGCCCCTGTGCCGGCCGGCCCGCATCAATCCGGGCGCCGGATCGTCCTCAAGCGCGAGCTCTCGCACCCGGGCGCCGAGATACGCCGCGGTTGCGGCCAGGGCGCGTTCGCGGCTGCCGTCGCCGTTACAGACGGCCGGCGGGCGCCATTCCGTGAACAACAGGCCATCGCGCAATCCGAGGACCTTCGGCACCAATCCCGAGAGGCGGGTTCCGGCCAGGAAAGCGTGGTATCCCAGCCATCCCCAACCGACGCTTTTCGCAACCACGACGCGCTTGTTCGGAAGCCCTTGCGACTCCACTTCGTAGGCGCACTTCAGACGGGAGTGGAACCCTGGCTCTCCGTTCGCGATCAGCTCCGCCGTGAGCCGGTCGGCACGCGTTACGGACAACTCGGCCGCGCGCCCGCCGAAGTAGCCGGACAGCCGCGCGCTGACCGCATCGGGTTCAAGCAGGCTCTGTTTGTGCCATTCCTCCGGTTCCAGCCTCAACACGGTTACGGTGGAGAGGGAGAGAGCTCCCGGTCCGGAATTCCAGTCGCGGCGATTCGGATGCACGGGAAATAGCGCGACAATGTCGGCCGGTTGGAATCCCGCATGCCTCAGAGCGTGGAGACCCTTGGCGACAGTGCCGGCAGAGAAGACCGGCTCATCGATGATCGCCGCCCGGGCGCCCCCTGCCGCGGCGCGTTCCATGTGAGCGCGCTCGCGTGTGCCGATGCCCTGTTTTGGCCGCAGCGTCACGCTATCGACATGGCGGTAGCCCGCGGCTTCCAGATATCCGCGCAGAAGCGGAGCGAAATACGATCCGGCGGTGCGCAACCCGACGACCAGGACCGGGCGGTCGCGATCGGGGCACACCTGAATGAACTTCGTGCCGAGCTTGTAGGCATCGAAGTGCGTCAGGTCCTGTGAGCGGAATGCCGCGGGAATTCGGGGCCGAGACGATAAGAGGGCCGCGGGCAGGCGTTGATCGAGGACGGAAAGCAGTTCCGCTGCCCACTGGTCCCGGTTGTAGCGGTTCGAGGCGAGGGCAACCATGAGCCGGCCGACCGCGGTTTCCCACCCGTCGCGCCACCGCATCAGGCGGCTCAGCATTTTCGCTCGCGCCGCCGATCCAAGCGCCGCGGCCGCTCGCATCGGCGCAGCAATCAGCCGGGCCGGCCTGAAGACGCGCGCGGCCCTCAAAAAATCGTAGCGGCGTCCAAGGAGGTAGTCGTCAGCCGCATCTGAGATGGCACATGACAGGAGGAAGATGTTCACCATGACCTCCGTCCGGCGCCAGGTGTCATCCAGTTGGTCCAATTTGTTAATTTCCTCGCGGAGGTGGCCCACGACTTCCGCAAGGGTTGGAAAGGCGTTCAGGCACCATCCATATTGGTTATAGAAAGCGAACTCATGATCCGCGGGCAGCGGTGCAGTCCCGGGGTCCGATACAGGAGAAGCAAGGCTAGCGGTTTTCATGTTGTACTCAGGCGCAGAAGGTTTGTGGGGCACTTACAACCTGCCGGTTGCGGCGGTGAGCAGGCGGAAGGCCGAGTGAAGTCCGTACGTCGCCAGCAGCCGTGCCGGGCGCACGAGGTAATAAACGGGCGCGAAGTGCGGAGGCAGCCTCAACGCGCGTTGGTCGCGATCATTCGGCCTCAGGTGCCGGCGCAGAAATTCCAGCCAGACCCGGAGCCGTTCGCGCCGGGTATCGAGCATTGCGATCGAGAAAGCCAGGCCGGCCAGTTCGGAAGCGCATCCCGGCTGCGTATCGGCATCGGGTGCGGCGAGCAACCCGCGCCGGGTCCGTGCGGCGGCCCTGGACACTGCACCCTGCGCGTGCCTCCAGGCTTCAGTTCCGGGCGGAAGTTCGGTTTCAAGCATGCCGGCTGCCAGTGAGAGCGCCAGCAAGAGGCGGCGCCGGCAATGGCAGGTCACAGCTAACCGAAATACGCGGGGCCAGTCGATGTCGAAACGCGAGCGCGCCAGTTCGGCGAAATCGCAGAGCCAGACCAGGCGCGCCCAACCGTGCCGCGCGCCGTGGACGCATAAGGCAAGCGCCATGTCCTCCGCGCAAAGAGTAGGGACCGGCCTGCCGCAGACCAGCACAGTCTCACGGCGGCGCCAGAGTTCCTCGAAAGCGAGCGGAGCGCCTTTTGCGGATTGCCGCAGCCGCCAACGATCAGCGAGATTCCACTGGATTTCGAGATTCACGCCGCGACGGTCCGAAATGAGCGATCGGTGTGAATTCGCCGGGGCGGCGCCGTGCGCCCCGGCGTAGCCGTCTGAGAGCAGGAGGTCGATCGCGCGGTGCGCATCGTCCGGCGCGACGATCACATCGAGATCGACAAACTGGCGCAGGAAAGGCGCGCCGTACAAGAACGTTGAAAGCGCCGGGCCTTTAAAAGGCAGGGCTCGGATGCCGTGCGCCTGGAGCAGGTCGAGGATAGGCGGCAATTCGCACGCGAGTGCAAAGCCGCGCGCAGCCGCTCTGCGTGCGCGGCTGTGGAGCCGCCGCAACTCCTCTTCGGGCAGCAATTGCCCGGCGACTTGCTCCAGGTTCCGGCAGACGAGCGGGAGCACGCCATGACGATCCGCCGCGCGCGCAAAAAGTTGCCAATCCACCTGCCGCGCGACCAGTCTGCGCACCGCGCCGGCGTGCTTCTCGTCCAGTCGCAGTCGAGCGCACGCCAGTAACAACCGAGCCGTGTTGTCTTCCGGCGCTCGCATGTTACTCGTTTTGCCCGCGCCTGAGCCCGCCTTGGCCGTGACCGCGCCCGTAGGCGTGCCCGCGGCCGCGGTGGTGGCCGCGTCCAATGCCTCCCAGAGGCGGGTCGCCGGATCCCGCGCCGCTGCCGGCGATCGATGCGGCCATCGCGGGAGTAGGAGCGATGATAGAACTCACCAGCGGTAACGCAAGCGCCGCCGGGATCGCCAGGCGCCTCGCGATTTCGCGCCGGGTGGGCAGCCGCTCAGCGGGCCCGGCCGGGCGCTCGCAGTCGATGAGGCCCGCGGTCTGGAGTTGTTTGAGCGCGAGTTGTACGACAGTCTCGTCGGCCGGCAGCCCGGTTTCTTTGTGGAGCTTTTCGGTCATTACGGAGATGGTTGTTTCCCCGTCGCAATACTTCCAAACCGCCGAGGCGGCGGCATTGAGGCAGTGCGCGCGGTGACGTTTGAGATCATAGACAAGGGTTTCCCCTGCGATTTCCTGTGTAGTCAGCTCATCCTTTCTGGCAATCGGTAGCAACTTTTCCTCCTTGCATTTGGAATGAATCGAACAACCTCAGAATTTCGCCGGCCGCGAGCTCTCCGTCGCCGCGTAAAGTGCAGAACGAGCGCGAGCGCAACACGGCGGGCCCCAGTGACAGCATCGTCTCACTCGGCCGCTTCCTAACGGGTACGGCGTTTGCCATCAGGCGCAGCAGCGCATTCCCCGGAGTGACCGGGCGGGCGCGCCATGCGGCCTGCGGTATGTATTTGGTGAACACGATCAGAGATACGCCAAGCGGTTCGCTTCCGACGGCGGCTCCGAAGTCCCGGGCCGTACAGGTCCGGAAGCGGCTCCCGCAACGAATTCGCAGCGGACGCGCATACGGGCGGACTCTGCCCAGCGAATCGAATACGGCGTACTCGTCCGAGTAGTAGGTTGCGCCGCGCCGCAATAGTTCGACGACGAGGCTGGTCTTGCCGGTGAAGCTGCGCCCGGGCAGAATAATCGCCCCGCCGCGCCAGCCGACTGCACCGGCATGAATGAAAATCTCGCCCGGCGCCGATCCGGCCGCGGCGAGCTCGATTTCGCGCGCCACGCGATCGAGCGCCTCGCGGCTGCTCAGGGACCGCGCGAGCGTGTGTTCGCCGGCTCGGACCAGGTACCCCGAGCCGGATGATCTGACAGAGTACAAGCGATCCGGGACGCCGCTATCGAGAAGCTCGGCGCCGGGTATGCGGTCTGCCAGAACGCGGCGCATGCCGGCATCATCCGTGCGGATGCCGGCGGAAAAGCCGCGGCTGCGAAGAACGAATTCGTGCAGCTTAGGGTAGACTGTGGCCAATGTGCTTCCTCACTCCGAGGCAACGAGAACTACTTGACGGTCTTTAGCGTCACTTGAATTTCGTCGATTCCGCCGATCAGATATGCAAGGTAACGCTCACTGAACGTAGGATGCCGATCCAGAATCGATTGCGCCAAGGCGCCAAACGCTCTGTAAGTCAGGCGACAAGGGCGATTTCGAGGAGAAGCATCGCTTGTGGGTGGGGTCGCGCCAAGCGAACGGTCCTGTATAGTGCGGGACGCGGATATTAACTGTAGCTCCCGGTTTTGTGATCCGCCAGACTTCCGACAGCACCTCCACCGGGTCCTCCATGTGCTCGAGCACGTGCCGGAGATGAACTACGTCCACCGAGTCGGCTGCAAATGGATAAGGAGGGTGGGCCAGATCGAAGATAAGATCGACCCCGCTCAGTGGATATAAATCTGCGCCGATCGATCCCGCCGCTTTGGCTTTTCCACAGCCGAGGTCAAGAATGATCATCTAACCAGCGGTAGCCTTTCGATACGCGTCGCGATACCGCTCGAAATCCTCCATGCCGGACGAGGTGCGGCGCTTGTGGCCGGACTGCCGGCTTGCGGTACGCCCACAACCAGCGTGACGCCGGTCTGGCTCCGCATGCCGCCGGCAGTAAGAGTCAACGGGACCTTTGGGCCGGGGGCGACGTCCCGCGGCACCTCTACGTTGATCTGGTGCAAGCCCGCGATAAAGGTCGGCGCGCCGCCCGAATACAACACTCGAGCATCGATGCCGCCCATTTGTACGGAGACGCCAGCAACGGGGCGGGGAAGCGGTTCCGCGGCCGGCACCGGTGCGCCATCAATGCCGGGAGGATTCGTCTGCCCCAGCCCAGCCGCATAAAAGAAGACCCAGGAACCGGGCGGCGCCGGATTCATCTCGGAGTTCAAGCTGCCGTTTTGGTTCACTGCAACCACCTGGCCCTGTCCGGAGGAGTCGATAGTGAACACGCCTGGGGCCGCGGGCGCGACGCTCAGCACCAGCGGGTTCGATCGCCTTCCCCCGGCATCGACTTCGACGCGAACGTCCGGTTTCCCGTCCACGGAATACGGTACGACCGCGTTTACCTGGCCGGCTGAAACCGCAAGCAGCGGCGCGGGCGTATCGTCGAAGTAGACCGTTGTGCCGGCCAGAGTCGTCGTGAACCCGCCGCCGGCAAAACTCCCGGAAACCGGATCCGCAGGCCCAAGATTCAGGCCGAAAATGGCCACTATGCCGCCCGCCGCGACGGGGCCGGCGAGAAGACTGGCGGCGTTCACAATTGCCAACGAGGCAGGCGACCCGCTGGGGAGAAGCCATAGGTCGAAGTAACTGGCGGAGTCTCCGAGGCGCGCCGATATCCGGGCGGCGGTGCGGGCGCCAACAGCCGGCGCGTCCACATGGACACTCGCCTTTGCGGCGCCCGCAGGCACCAGAGCCTGCGAGGCAATGGTCAGGGCGGGGTCGCTGCTCGAGAGCGCGAGTTGCAAACCACCGTCGGGCGCCGGCATCGTGAGAGTGAACTCGCACAATGCGCCGCCCGGCGTGACGATCGCCGCCGGCGTGCACGAGACAGAGCCGATCGACGGCGCCGCAACCTGGAGTGCTCCCAAATCCCACCCGGTGGAGCCGCTTCGAGGCAGGCCCTCCATATCGACGGTTGCGGGCGTCTCGACGCCGGCCCTCCGCGCCGGGCTGTTGGGGTTCAAATGGAAATCGTGTGCGGCAAGATTCCCGAACAGCGGATCGGCATTGATCGAGTTCGAAAGGCTCCGCTGGGAAGGCGCCGGGCCGTTGCCGAAGAACAGGTTATTTGATCCCTGGATGCCGTCAGCGGCGCCCAGGTTCAATAAATACGGCACTCCGTTCGATTGATAAATAATGTTGTTCGTAAGGCGGAGCTTTAAATCCGGATTTACTCCGCCATTGACGATGGCATTAGTGGAATTGGCGTAAGGAGGATTCGGATTCGGGCCGCAGTTATATAACGTATTATTGAAGATCTCCACTATGCCGCCGCCGGCCGGTCCATAGGTATGCTCGCCAACCACGTTGATACAGGAATAGTTCCCGGAAGGGTAGCGCCGCTCCGGATCCTGGTATGCGGTTTCAAGGCCTGCGTCATAGATGATATTGTTGTATACCTCGACCTTTCCCTTGGACGGATCAACAGTGGAGAGTATGATCCCATCGCATTGCGTCTCGTGGATCACATTGTCATGAATGCTGATGCCGAATTGGTTGTAACCTGTATCCGGAAGAGCGCTGCCGACGGGATGCGAATATACGTGGATACCGCGACCCCCATGAACACCGCTGATCGAGTTCCAGCCAATTTCTACGTTGTTGCTATCGGTTCCAGGGTAGATGCCATGGTAGAGAGCAGATGCGCCGACCTTTCCTGATTCGTGCAAGTTATTTCCTAGCAGCTTGATGTCGGAGGCGAGAGAGGCCGCGAAACAGCCACTGGCGCCATCGCCGTTCGGGCACGATAAATCGTTGCCGACGAATCGCCAGTTGGAGGAAGGTCCCCAGATATTGACAGCGGTCAGACCGCGCAAAACCAGTCCGGCGAACAACCACGAGCCGGTGCAGGCTCCGCCCGTCGCGCTGGTATCCACGCCGCGTATGCCGAAATCGGGGACGCTCACGTTGCCGATCGTGACGGTGGCCCCCGGATACGCCACGAGCGCGCGTGGCAAATCGCCTCCGCACCAGGCCGGCCGCAGCGTGAAGGCCGCATGCCAGCCCTGATCATCCTCGGTCGTTTGGGCGACGCCGTTCATCGCGTACACGATGTCTCCCGGATTCATCGTGCGCGCTCTGGGTATCGTTCGCCACGGCGATGCGAAGCTCCCGTCTTGAGAATCGTTCCCGGACACGGCGATAAAGTAAATGCGGCCCGGACGGACCGTGAAGGGGATTCCATTGGAAACACCCGTGGCGGTGGTGAGGACGATATCGCCGGTCGCCGCCGACGGGCCGAGTTGGAATGTGATCTTCGTGTCAGTCCAGATCGGATAATTGGCGGCGCGTCCGCCGCCGACCGTAATGAACGAATCACCTCGTGAGGCGCCGAACCGCTTCCCGTAGATCGTAACGTAAGCGCCCGCGTTGTTCTCGCCGCCGGTATTGGGACCGCTCTCCAGATCGGAGAAAAAAATGCGTGGTCCGGCAGCATTGGCAGGCGGGCAGAACAACATGAGGCAGCATGGAATTAGACAGGCTAAAAACCCTTTCATTGTGGTTTCCTCTGCAGCAGCCTGCGGTTGTACGCGACTGCTCTCTTCCACCAACTCAGGTTATTCGGGCTCGCAACGGCCATATACTCTTTTAAGAGCTCCTATTACGTTCGGTCCGCCGGAAACCAGGAAGCTCAGCTCGTCGGCGCTCAGATCCGCGCCCCAGCGCCTAAGGTCGTAGGGGTTCCAGAGTGGCGGTTGATTATTGCCGCTGCGGGCACTGAGAGCAAATGTGTATCCTGCCCGCCTTACGATTTGCGTGGTCAGCTCGGTATAATCGCCAGGCTGTCCGTATGGATAAGCGAACAATAAGCAGCTTTCTCCCAGTTCCTCCTCGAGGCGCTGCTTCGAGGTAATTATCTCGGAGGTCTGTTCCGCGGGACTGCATCGCGACAACACCGGATGAGAAACGGTATGCGCTCCGAAAGAAATCAACCCGCTCTGCCGCATCGCGCGGACGTCCTCCCAGCGAAGCGGCCGAAGCTGCTCCGGCATGACCGTCCAGTCGTAGGAAAGGCGCAGATGCTGTTGCAACGCGTGAAGAAAGTCACTGACGCCGGGGGAGGGAGTTGCGCGCAGGAGCGCCTTCAATTCCGCGATGACTGCCGCCGGACCGGCTTGTCGGAACTTGAGGGGAATGATATTGCCCTTCCAGTGAAACGTGGTGTCTGTGCGCGTGGCCGTCGTGACCAGAAACTCCAGCCAATCTCCCCACAGCGGAGCGGTTCGATCCAGAAAGCCGGTAGTTACAAAAATCGTAGCAGGAAACCGGTACTTCTTGAGAATCGGAAATGCCAGTTCGTAGTTGTTCGCATACCCATCATCAAAGGTGACCGCAACGCCGCGATCCGCGCCCGCGGCCAACTGCTCTATCGAGCAGGGCCTGCCATAACGCGCAAAGATCTTCAAGTGCTCCTCGAATTGCTGGATCGGCAACAGCTTTGGAAACCGGGGATCGCGCGTGGATCCTTTGCAAAAACCGTGATAGAGCATTATGGAAACACGGTTAGCAGAGGTGAACCGGCTGATCAGGTCGAGGACCATTGTGCTCCTGAGGATCCTCTTGATGCACCGGCCGGCCGGAAACGCCCGGGCCGCGCTGCTAGTTCTAGTTGAGGACGCCGGCAGCGTTGATGACATCGATGAACTCGCGAGCGACATTAGGATTGACCGGTAGAATATGGCGGCACCAGAAATCGACAGCAGCGGATGTGAATGTCTGTTCCGGAGCGAGTTGCGCCCGGAAGATCTCGCTGACCGGAGGAGTGTACAAGAAATAAGTCGGCACGCCGCGGCGCTTTAGTGCCGCAATGATCGAGTCGCGCTTTGCCGAAAAGAACGGCGCAACGAGATAGCACACATCGTCGGCCCAGCGGCTTCGCTTGAGCGGCAGAGGGCACTGTGCGGCCAGATCGCGCACCGTTTTCATCCTCTCTGCGATAAATCGGTCCACCTTCGAAAGATTCCGCGCCACTTTCGCCAAACCGGCGGCCAGGGGGAATGTCGGCCGTGATGGCCGGGGCGCCGAGGGCGACGCTGTTTGCGCGCCGCCTGGAGTTCCGAGGAGGCTGCGGCCCACCTTCGAGAGCCACGCGGCCGTGGATGGCGCGGTGACCTCCTGTGCCAGCAGTTGGAGCCATCTGAGGCGTTCCTCGGCCGCCTCGGGCATTTCCGCCTCGGCTGAAACTCTGGCGCGGACTGCGCGCGCGGCGGCCTCACCGCGGAAAGTAATCACGCCACCGGGTTCGTCAAAGTACTTCTTAAAACTGAACACTGATACATCACCGAGGCTGCCCACGCGCCGGCCGTCAATCACCGTGTGGATGACGTGCGCACAATCCTCGATGAACAGCAGATCGTGCTTAGCCGCAGCGCGCCTCAGATGCGGAGCGTTGTCGGGATTGCCATACAGGTTCGTGGTCACAATCGCTCGGGCGGCTGTGAGCACGGAGTCCGATAGCCTGCCAGGATCGATGTTGCCGGTGTCCGGCTCGATATCTACAAAGACGGGCACGACGCCGGCCGCGAGCAGCGCCTCGACAACCGTCCTGCAGGTGATCGGAGAGATAAGAACGCGGTCTCCCCGGGAGAGCAGTTCCTTCGCTACCGCGTACAAGCCAAACCGGGCGCTGGGAACCAGGACCGCATGCGGATGATACAGTTCCTCGTAGTGCTGCAGGATGGCCTGCTCGCTCTTCCGCCGTTCGCGGTTAATCGCGGCTTGCAGCATAGTGGCTCAGACGGGCCCGGAGCCTGTCCGCGGCGGTCCGCAGATCAGAAATCCAGGCGTATCCGGTTTGCTCGTACCAGCGCCGCGCGCAGACGCGGGACTTGGGCGCTGTGAGAATCGTTACGCCGCCGGGCGGCAGCGACGGAATTAGAAGGACGCCGTTGGAATCGGCGCGAAACCGGGCGCCGCTGTGGTCGCAGTACTCGGCCGCCGGATTCACTTGTACGGTGATGGAACAGACCGGATGAGTGTTGGCGTTTGCGACGGCAAACCCACCCTCGAATGGAATGGCTTTCACCGAGCGGAAGACAAGGAGGCGGTCGAGCAACTCGCCTGCGGGAACATACCAGCCGTCCGGGCGCCCTGCGATGGCCGTCAGGCGCCGGGCCGTTTCGGCGTTGAGTTCTGCTCTGCCATTGCGGGTCTCGACGAACCCCTTTCCAAAATGCGTATACAGGATCGAGCAGCCGCGGTCGCGCCGAAGGCGGGCGATGTTACGATCGCTCAGGATCGCGTTAAAAGCCGTCGCGTCCTGCCCGTTAGAGCTGTCGAACCAGTAATTCACGTACGGAGTGTCTGACGATTCGTAAGGTATATGCGGATTGCACTTCAGGGTATTCAGATCCTGAAAGAAGACATTGCTTCGAACATACTTTACAGTCTGCTTGCAGAGGTCGCCCCAAAAGTACTCGCTCGAGCGATCTTCACCGGAGCATCCGTGACCTGACGGCATCACGCCCCGTCCGTCTCGCAGCAGAGCGTGTATACCCCTGAATAACGGGGTCCGGAAAGGCGAACGCAGCCGGCTTGGATTCTGCGCAAAGTCGAAATAGAGATTCTCCAAATTCTTTTCGTGTTGGACGTAGATCTTGGGATAGGCTCCGAATACGTTTTTGAACTGTGCAATGCCCATGGCTGTCCGGGCCCGGGTATTGCTCCTGCTGGATACATTATGGAGAGCGATCTCGAAACCGCGGCGTTGTAAGAGCCCAAGGTATTCGGCGTACTGGCTTCTTTCCAGAGTGTCTCCGGCATCGCAGGGCCTGTCCGGAGCGGTGCTCGGACGCATCACCCAGATACTCTTCGTGGTGCGGAGGCCAAGCGCGAAGAGGTGCTCATATACCGGGCGCACATTTTCCAGCGTGGCGCCGTCCGTGTCGTCGATAATAGTGAACGCAAACGTTTTCCCGTCCGGAAATGGAAGAAGGCGGACCATACGTTCCTGTGGGAGTCCGGCTGCTGTCAATCGGTTTTGGGGTGGAGCCGCAGCCGCCAGGCGCGAGTTCGACTGTGTGTGAACCGGCGCAGACGGGCCGACAGGCTCGAGGCCAACTCTGCTGCGGCATGCAGCGTGGGACCGAGATCACTGGGATCCAGTATGTCGGCGGCATGGCGGCGGCATCGTGCGATGACCGTGAGATCGTCTTTGAGCACCGCCAGTTTCTGGAAGAACGAGAGGCCCGGGTTGTCGATCGCGTCGATGAAGTCGTTGCGATGGAAGAAGACCTTTGCGTATAGCGTTCCGTCCCGCATCGCCTGGCTTTGCGGCGGCATGCCCAGCGCCAGCCGGTAATACTGCTCGGCAAGCGACACGCCGCTGCGGAAGGTCCAGCGAATATTCCCGCTGAACCGCGGATTGAAATCGTACAGGTACATCGAGCCGGGCTCGGGGGATCCCTCGGACCACTCGGTCTCGACGATTCCATCGAAGTTAAGATGCCGGAGCAACCGGCGGTTCTGCTCGAGGATGCGGTCATTGCGGGCCGTCCTGCCGAACAGAAGCATGCTGCCGCGCCAGCCATCCGGAAGGACGTCCGTTCGCACCCTCTCGCCCATCGCGTAGCAGAGAATCCTGCCGGACTTTACGCACGCGTTGAAATTCCACAATCGCGCGCCGGCCTGGGGTATCCACTGCTGCGCCATCAGATGCGCTCCCCGGTGCCGGTACGCTCCACAGTCGATCAGCTCGGACATTTCCTGGAATACGACGGCTGCGGCCTCGCGATTCTGAACAAATCTGTAAATGCCTCCGGCGAGGTTGGTCGATTTCAGGATGAGCGGAACTCCAAACTCGGCAACGCAGTCTTGCAACTCCGGGATGGAGCGGACCAGGCGGCACTTGGGGACGGCTACTCCGCAATCCAGCGCAGTCTGGAACAGACGATCCTTCTCGATGACCCGTTCCAGTGTGGAAGCCGGGGAGACAAGAAGCGAGAACCCGTTTGCGGCGAGTTCCTCCCTGTGGCGCGCTATGTTTTCCGTATTTGCGTCATTGGAATAGAAAATCACTCCGCGCGGGCAGGACGAAATTAAGAACCGGATGTACTCGGCATCGTGTGAGGGCGTGCCGCAAACGAGCCGTTGACTTACATATCTGGAGCTGAAACCAATCGCCTGCGGCGAGTCCGCGATCGCTACGACCGGGATACCTAAACGGCCCAATTCCTGAATGTTCGCCACCTGCGATAGCATGCCGGCGTCGCAGACGAGCGCGGGTGTTTCATAGCGTTCGGTTTTCATCGGGGATAGTGTCAGACCGGATCCTGAGGGCAGGAGTGCTGCGATTCAGGGTTGTTGGATGCTGTATCCCATGCGTTTTCTGAGCGCGTCGTAGTGGGTCCCGGTTACCCGCTTTACCGCTTTCTTTGCCGCCCATGCCAGCGCCTGCTCGAAGCGCGGCAGCATGGCGCCGGCCGCGATCGCCGCCACCGTCCGCGCCGGTGTGGAGCGCCGGACCGTATAGCGGCCGAGGACCAGACAGCCGTCCACGTTCCACCGGGCAGTAGTCGGTTCGGAAGTGAACAGCACCTTGATTCCGCATGCTGCTGCCGCGCGCGCCACGAGTGGCGAGTAGTATCCGCCTGCGAGGGAGGCTGCCGCGACCGGCCGGCCTATGATGTCGCTCAGCAGCGCGCAGCTATGCGACCATTCGCGCGTCAACTCCTCCCAACTCAGGTGCGACATGCGTTCCGGGTGGCTGCACGAGTGGCTGCCGACGATGTGGCCGCGCCGGTGCATGCCGCGTATCTGCGCCGGCGTCAGAAATCCCGGCCGGCCGATCCAGTCCGTAGTGACGAAAAAGTGACCCGGCCATCCATACCTTTCGAGTTCGGGGGCAATGCGCGTGGCTGCGCAGGCGGCTCCGTCGTCGAAGGTAAAATAGAGCCGCTGCGCGGCGTGTTCGCCGTCCGCAGTAACGGCGCAGACGCGGCCGGCTCCGGCTGCGAGCCGGATCATTCGCAGATGCATCCCAAAACTCTCTGCGGTGATCGTGTAAACGGACGAGCTGCGCGGCTGGTGCATTTCGTCCGCGGCGATTACGTCGTGATACCCAAGGCTAATTGTCCGCACGCGCGTTGAATCTCAGGCGCCGCCAGAGGAGGCCGGCGCCACTCCGCATCCGGGCATCGACGGCCAGCAGCGCGGAGGCGTAGACGGCGAGGGCGGCGCTCGATCTGGCCGCGAAGCTCACAACATGGTTGTCGATTTCGATCGCAGAAGCTGTAAGCCATGCCAGCGCGGCGGCCCCTGCGTATTTGCCAAGCCGCCTGCATTCGATGCGCAGCGGCAGATAGCGCTTCGAGGCGAGTCCCAGCGCAAAGCTGCAAGCGAAGTAACTCGCCAGAACGGCGACTGCCCCGCCCGTCAGCCCGAGCGTTGGCAGAAGGAAGCAGTTCAAGACGATATTCAACGCGGCGGCGCCCAGAAGAATGCCGGCCATCTTCAGCGTCCGATTATGGATGAACAGGCCGGCCGCCAGGAAGACGTGCAGCGTGTAAACCAGAAGCCCCGCCAGCAGCAGCGGCACAAGGCGTTCGGCGCCAGCGTACTTTGTCGAGGCCAGCACCGCAACCATATCATGCGCGCACGCGGCGGCGATCGCCAGAATGCCGGCCGAGGCGAGCAGATAATAGTTGAGCGTGACGTTCAGGAAGCCGACTGTCTGCTCGCGGCCTCCGCTGGCCCAGATCCTCAGGTAAATCGGCATCAGGGCCAGGTTGAGCGGCGTAACCAGGAGGTCGTTCACATGCTGTGAAAGAGCATAAGCAACCGAGTAGAAGCCAAGCGCGTTCGATCCAAGGTAATGCTGCACCAGGAACCGGTCGGCGGATCCAAGAAACGTGAATGCGGCTTCATAGACGACCAGCGGCATGCCGAACGCCATGCCGGTGCGGAAAAGCGCGAAGTCGCAGCACGCGGGTGCGAGCACGCTCCGGCGCAGCAGCCATGCCGTGACGCAGGCGACGACGGCCGTCTCCGCCAGCGCCATGCCCCCCAGATATGTTCGGGCGGTCCGGCCCGCCACCGGCAGGAGCGCGCACACGGCGGCGACCGCCGCCGCTCTGCTCACGACGCTGACGATGTTGTACGCCCTGGTGCGCTCCTCAACGCGCAGGAAAGCCCATAAGATCGAGCCCACGGCCCGCAATACGATCAACGCCGCAATGAACGGAACCAGGCCGGTGAGCTTGCCGCCGACCCACGAATCTCCGGTAAGCGGGAAAATTCCGATCAAAGCCGCTGCGATTACGGCCGAGGCGGCCAGCGCGCCGAAATACATCGTCGAGTAATACCGGCGCGCCGCCTCCCGGTCGGACGCGAACCGGCGCGCGTCGAAAAACCGCAGCGCGGCGTTCTGCAACCCCATTTTGCCGGCCGGAACCAGCATGAGCATCACCTTCTGAGCCAAATCCATCACGCCGTATTCGGCGACGGAGAAGACGCGTGTGAAAATCGGGAAAGAGATAAGGCCGATGAGGAAGCCGCCCATCAGGCCGGCGACGTAATGGGAGGACTGGTGGGCGAGCCGCTTTACCTCACCGGCGACCAGGCTGTCCGGCAAAGGCCTGTGGCCGGCCGATTTTGTTTCGACAATCATGTTCTCGCGGCCTCAGTGCGCCACCGCGCCTGCCGGGAGAGGACAGCCTGGTAGCATTCAGAAGTGCGCGCGGCGATTTCGCGCCACCGGGGAGCAAGCGCTTGTGCCCGTTGCAAACGCCGGCCGAGAGCGGCCCGTAAATCCGGGTCGCGAATCACGCGCAGAAGACTGGCGGCAAGCGCGTCCACATCGCCGTACGGCACGAGAAGCGCGTTGTTTTCGTGCTCAAGGATCTGCTCGAACGCCGGCAGCGCCGAGGCAATCACCGCCTTCCCCCGTACAATACCGGTCATCAAAGCGCCACTGGTCGTGATCTCCCTATATGGATAAACGAGGACGTCGGCAGCCTCATAATAATCCTCGAGCTCCCGTAGGGAAACGAAGCGCAAATCGAGCCGCACGCTCGTTCCGATGGCCAGCTCGCGGACTTCGCGCACTATCTCGCGCTCGGTTGCGGCATCGCCCGTGCCGACAACGGCAAGCTGCGCGGGCGCGCCGCTATCGCAAACGCGCCGCCACGCTTTCAGGAGAAACGAGACGCCTTTATAAGGCCTGACAATGCCCTGCCAGAGAACGAGACACCGGCCCGGCGCAAAACCCAGCCTGGTGCGGGCCTCTCCGGGCGGCCGCTGATCGCCCTCGAAAAAAGGCCCGTGCGGGATGATCGAGATGCGATTTCCAGACACCTCGAACTCGGCGGCGAGCCGCTCCGCGGACAATTCATCATGGCAGACGAAGTGGTCCGGCAATGCGTAGATGCGGCGATAAACCGCGCGGAGTCGATCGCCGGTTTCCTGCGGCAGCACGTTATGAACCGTGTAAACGATCGGGACGCCGAGTGCCCGTGCGGCGCGCAGCAGCCATCGCTCGAAAGGCAGGCGCCGCTCGCATAAGGGTAGGAACTGAACGTGCAATACGTCCGGCCGCGCAATCGCAAAGCGCAACGGAAGCGCAGCCATGTTCACGACCCACTCGGCGAATTTCAGCACCCGGCGGGCTGTCCCAGGGACCGGAATTTTGGAAGCAATATCGAGCGGCCCCGGCGCGTTGCGCACGCCATGCCTGCGAAAACACTCCGGATCGTGGTGATACGTTATGGAAGCGAGAGTGACTTCGGTCCCATCCACTTGCGCCAGCCCGGCGCACAAGTGCGCTGTGTAATACGGAACGATCGACAGGAGGTCGAGCATGAAAACCCGCATGGCGCAGAGGCGGAGGAATCGAGAATGGGCGGCCCTAGTGTTCGTTTGCCGCCGCGGCCATGGTCTTTCTGGCCGCGACTTGTATCGGAGCCGCTTGCCCCAAAAGTTGCTCCAGCACGTGCACGCTCGGGTTGTATTCCGGCACCAGATCCTTCAGCTCCAGAATCAGACGCCGGCTGTCCCGGACCGCGCATAAGCGCCGCACTTTTGCCAGGCGCTCCTGCATCGCTTCCGGCGGCATTTTTGGTCCTTCGAGGATTCTGATCTTCTCGTGATATGTCGGCAGCGTGTTCTCTTCGAGCGTGCTCAACTCCTCGTGGAGCTTCTCCCCGGGCCTCACGCCGGTAAACTCGATTCGAATGTCCTGATCCGGCCGAAGGCCCGAGAGTAGAATCAGGTTGCGCGCCAGGTCCAGGATCTTCACGGGTTGCCCCATGTCCAGGACGAAAATCTCCCCGCCCCTGCTCATCGTGGAAGCCTGCAGCACCAGTTGCACCGCCTCCGGGATGGTCATGAAGTACCGGCGCATCTCCGGGTGTGTAACCGTTACCGGCCCGCCTTCGGCGATCTGTTTTCTGAAGATCGGGATCACGCTGCCATTGGAGCCGAGAACGTTTCCGAATCGGACGGACGAGTACTTCGTGGAGCCGTTTTGCATGGCCCCGATCAACAGTTCCGCCGCGCGTTTGGTAAGTCCCATGAGGTTGGCCGGCCTGACCGCCTTGTCCGAGGAAATCATCACGAAATCCGCCACGCCGCCCTCTGCCGCCGCCTCCGCCACGTTCGCGGTTCCCAGAATATTGTTCTCCACCGCGGTGAATAGCGCGGATTCCATCATCGGCACGTGCTTGTATGCCGCCGCATGATACAAGCGCGACGGCTTATGCTGCCGTATCACTTCGATCACGTCTCGCGCGTTTTGAATATTTCCTAACTCCGGGTGGAAAGCGACGTTCGGGAACTTCGCCCGCATCTCCTGGGTGAGGTAAAACATCGGTGTTTCCGCCGCGTCGAGCGCGACAATTTCGCGCGGCCTGAACCGGGCGATTTGGCGGCAAAGCTCGGACCCTATGGAGCCGGCCGCGCCGGTTACCATCACCACCTGGCCTTCGATTTTCAGCGCCACGGCGGACTCGTCGAGCCTCACCGGCTTCCGCCCGAGCAGATCTTCCACGCGCATGTTCCTGATCTGCGGCGCCACTGCCCGGTTCTCGAGGAAATCACCCAGGCCGGGGACTGTTTTGCACCGCAGCCCCGCGGCATGACAGTGGCCGAGGATCCGCGTCATGGCCGAGCCGTCAGCGGATGGGATCGCGATGAGCACCTCTTCAATGCCGTGCTTTCGCCTCACCTCGGCCAGCTCCGGTCCTGTGCCCAACACCGGCACGCCTTGTACGTGCATTCCGGCTTTGAGGCGGTCATCATCCACAAATCCGCAAACATGGTAGGCGAGGCGCTGGTTGCCGCGGAGCTCCCGCAACAGCATGACCCCGGCATCACCCGCTCCGTAGATGACGACCCGCTTTCCTTTGTGCGCGGGCTCGCGCGTTGTATGATGCCTCAGCACGCGTACAGTCAATCGGGCTCCGGCGGTCAGGTGGACGCAGATCAGCAGATCCAGAACCAGCACGGAGCGCGGAAAAGTGCCCGCCGAAATCAACATGACGGCCACCGCCGATATTACCGAGCCCGCGAGGTTGCCTATGCCAAGCCGCACCATATCCGGCACCGACGACTGGCTCCACCAGCCCCGGTCCAGTTTCAAAGCCCGGAAAACGATCGCCTTCACCAAGATCCATACCGGCAGAGCTATTTCAACCTCGGCGAGTTGTATATCGGCCAGCGAAAATTCGAATCGCACCAGGAATGCCGCTACTCCGGACCCCGCGAAAATCGCGATCTGCGCGATCCAAATTAATGCCCGCGGCGTCAATCTCCACCCGCGATCATTCATGTGAGTCCTCGCTTCGCGCCCCCTTTGGGGGACTCCGGACCCGCTACCGGGCAGCCGCTCCGGCAAGAATGGGTCTGCCATTGCGCGCTTTCCGGGCGATCTCCGCGACCGACCGCGCCACGTATTCGATTTGCGCCTCCGTCATCGCCGGATACAGGGGAATCGAGATCAGGCGCGGATAGAGGGCCGCGGCGCGCGGGCAGGAGTTCTCCGGCCGATGCGCGAATGGCGCGAAGAACGGATGCCTGGGGATGGGAATGAAATGCACGCTGGCTCCGATCCCGCGCTCGCGCAGCGCGTCTATGAATTCATCGCGGCCGATCGCGAGCTTCTCCAGGTTCAAACGGATGATGTAGAGGTGCCACGCGTGGCGGCAGCCCGGATCGTCGGGCGGAAGCTCGATCTCCTCTACGCCCGCCAGCATTTCCCGATAGAGCGCCGCGTAGGCGGTCCTGACCTCAATGAATCGCTCCAGCTTCCTGAGCTGGTGGAGGCCGACAGCGGCCTGGATGTCGCTGAGATTGTACTTGAAGCCGGCGAGGAGCACCTCGTAGTACCAGTTGCCGTGGTCGGAGTAGCGCTCCCAGCCGCCCTTGCTGATGCCGTGCAGGCATCGTAGTCTCATGTCGTCGGCCAATTCCTGCGAGTGCGTTGTCACCATTCCGCCCTCGCCCGTGGTGAGGTTTTTCGTTGCGTAGAAGCTGAATGCGACGGCGCTGCTCGATCCCGAGCCGATCGGCAGGCCGCCGTAGCGGGAACCTGCTGCGTGGGCCGCGTCCTCGATCACGGCAAGGCCGTGGCGCCTTGCGGTTGCCCAGATGGCGTTCATTTTGCACGGCAGTCCCGCCAGGTGCACCGGGATGATCGCGCGCGTCCTTTCGGTGATGCGCGCGGCGACCGCGGTTGGATCGATGTTGCCGTCGCCGCCGATGTCGGCCAGCACCGGCGTGGCGCCCACATGCATGATCGTGGTCACGGTGGAGCAGAACGTCAGCGGCGTTGTGATTACCTCGTCGCCGGGCCCGATTTTCAGCGCCGCGAGCGCGAGGTGCAGGCCCGCGGTGGCCGAATTCACCGCCAGCGCGTACGGCGCCCCGGCATAGGTTCGGAATTCCTCCTCGAAGCGCGCCGTCCTCGGGCCGGTGGTCAACCATCCGGACTCGAGCGTACGCACCACTTCATCGATCTCTTCCCGCCCGATGCTCGGGCGGTGAAACGGTATTTGCATCGCGTTCTCCTGACGGCGGTGAACCATGCCGGCGCCGGCAAGGTCCCGGCGCCGTGCGTTAACGGTGGCGAGTCGTGAACAGTGAATTGCGGAGCACGAAGCCCGCGGTGTCGAGAATGATGCGCGCGTCGGTCAGCGGCGTGCGGGTTCGCAGATACTCGAGATCCGCGAGCAGTTTTGGCTCGAGGAGGTTTTCGAGGTAATATTTCTCGGGCTCGACGCCTTCGGGGATCTCCTCGGATTCCTCCTTGGAATCCAGTTGCACCCTGCCGGTGATGCCGGGCTTCACCGCCAGCACTGCCCTCTGGTCCGGCGTGTAGCGCGCCACGATTTCCGGGTTTTCCGGCCTTGGCCCGACCAGCGTCATGTGCCCCAGCAGGACGTTCACAAACTGCGGCAGCTCATCCAGCTTCGTCCTGCGCAGCAGGTTTCCCAGCCGCGTGATCCGCGGATCGTTACGGCCGGTGATCGGGCCCAGCGCGGCGGCTCCGGCGACCATAGTGCGGAACTTCCACATCAGAAAGACTTCACCGTTCCTTCCTGCGCGCGGAGCGAAATAGAACGGACCGCCCGGCGAATCGATGACCACCGCGATGGCAATCACGATCAGAACCGGGCTGAGCGCGAGCAGCACAACGACTGCCGCCAGAATATCGATGAGCCGGCGCATCGCGCGTTACCTGGTAAGCCTCACAAAGATGGAATCGCCCGCCGCGTTCTTTTGGAAAACGCCCGCGAGCGAGCCTAGCCCGTAGGACACGTGATAGGTAGCGAAGACGGCCGGCAAACACGGCAGGGAGGCAAGCCCGCTGCGCCGCGCGGCGCGAATGGAAGCGGCGACCGTAAGGACGACGTACGGCGCCAGCACCGCCATCCAGGCGAGGCCGGCGAGATCCCTCCAGTCCGCCGCCCCGATGATCGCAGCCATCAGTGTGGCCGATCCGGGGATGATGTTCGCGAGCACGAACGCGGCCGGCACCAGATGGCGCCACGAGGCGGGGATCCGGTGCTTCCGGATGACCGCCACTTTCCAGAAGCCGTATTGGAAGTACTGGCGGAACAGCGCCGACAGCGTCGGGCGTGGCGAGTACCAGGAGACGATCGCCGGGCTCTGCCAGATTTTTCCGCCCCGGCGAATCAACCTCAGGTTCAGCTCGTCATCCTGGCTGCGGACCAGCTTCTCGTCAAACAGCCCGAGTTGCAGCAGCGTCTCGCGTCTCCAGCAGCCGTACGGAACAGTATCGACCCAGCCTTCATAGGTCTCGTCATGAAACCGCCCGCCGCCGGTCGAGAAAGGCGAATGAAAAGCCGCTGCAATCGCGCGCGCAAGCGTGCCGCGCGCTATTGTCCGCGCGGGGCCGCCGGCATTGTCCGCTCCCGTGCGCTCCAACGCTTCCACGCAGCGCGCGCAATAATCTCGCGCGTACCAGGTGTGTGCGTCCATTCGGATGATAATTTCCCCGCGAGCCGCCAGAATGGCCCTGTTCAAGCCGGTCGAAGCGATTCGCTCGGGATTATCCACGATCCGCAGGCGCGGATCGCGCCGGCAATATTCGTCAAGGACCGCGCGGGTGCCGTCATCGCTCATTCCGTCGGCGATGATCGCCTCCCAGCGAACGCCATCCAGTTCCTGCGCCAGCAGCGAATCCAGGAATCTCCGGATATGCCCGTTTTCGTTGCGGCACGGCACGATAATCGAGATTTTGAATGAGTCGCTCATAGGGCCGGCTCCAGGCTATGGCTGCGATCGCGGCTTGCCGCCAGCGCGGCCTCATAAAGCTCGATGTACCGCGCCGCCATCGCGGCGGCCGAGAAGTGCCGTGAAACGTGAAGGCGCCCGTTCTCGCCGAAGCGCCGGGCCAGTGCGGGATCGCGCAGCAGTTTCAGAATGGCTCCCGAGAGCGCCGGCACGTCTCCAGGCTTGACTAGAAATCCCGTTACGCCGGGGAGCACCAGGTTCGGAACGGCGCCCACCCGCGTCGCCACGACCGGCTTGCCGGCGGCCATCGCTTCGAGAACGCACATCGGCGAGGCTTCCTCCCAAGAAGGCAACGCCAGCATGTCGAGCGACGCGTAGACGCCCGGCATGTCGCTGCGGACCCCGAGGAACAGCACGCGTTTGGAAATGCCCGCGCGCTCCGCCACCGCTTCCCACTCCGTTCGCAGCGGCCCATGCCCCGCGAGGACGAACAACGCGTCCGGGTAAGCCGCAAGAACCGTTCTTGCGGCGCGCAGCAGTATGCCGCCGCCCTTGGCTTCGACCAGACGGCCCACGAAACCCACGATGCGCGTCGCGGACGCCGGTTCGAGCGCGGCCCGCGCGCTCGCGAAGCGCTCCATATCGACGCCGTTCGGAATCACGGACAGCTTTTCTGCGGCCACGCCGGATTCAACGACGATGGCCGCGACGGAATCGCTCACCGCCGCGACGCGATGGAACGATCGCAACGCCCGCCGGTCCAGCGCCGCGTACGCGCGCATCAACGGCTTCGGATCCGGCCAGTTGTGGCAGGTCGCGACGAGCGCGCAACGATGCGGCCGCGCCGCCATCCAGCCATAGATGTCCGCTTTGTAGCCGTGCGTGTGCAGCACATCCGCGCCGCGGCGGCCGAGAATTTCCCTCACCCGGCCGATTGCGCCGCGGTCCCAACGCCCCCGGCACGGCACGGCTTCGACCTCCAGTCCCAGCTTCCGGGCGTGATCCAGCACTTCGAGATGAGGCCGGCGGGAATCCTCAAACGCGGCCACAGTCACGTCACAGCCACGCCGCAATGAATACCGCGACAGAGCCAGCAGCATGGCTTCGGCCCCATAGAATCCCTCGCTGCTGATCAGGTGTACGACTCTCATGAGCTCAGATTGCCGGGGCGAATTCGCCGCCCGGGACCGCCACCGTCTCCCCGGTTTCCGGCGCAGCGGATTCGAGCTCGGCCGCGCGCGCTACGAGACCCGCAAGGGTCCACATGTACCCGTTGACCTGGAGATACGTCCAGCGGTCGCCAAAGAGATTGCACACGCCATTGGCGACCACCCACGCGGCGAGCCCCAGCCCCAGCGCGGCGAAAAACGGACTGCGGGATGTCCGAAACAGCCGGTAGCCCGCGCGGTACGTCTTCAAGAGCAGACAGAGGAACAACGCCAGGCCGACGACGCCCGTTTCGATCAATACTTTTACGTAAATGTTGTGCGTGTCCGCATAATTGCCGACGCGTTTCATATAGGCGTAGGTATTGAACCCGGTTCCGAGTATGGGATTGGACTTGAACAGGTCGAGCGCATCCGCCCACAGCTCCAGCCGGAGTTCCGCCGAGTGGTCGAGCTCGCCGTCCGCCTGCGCCTCGGATTTCTGCGCGGCCAGGTTAGGGTCGTAGGTCATCATCACGCGCTCGCGCACCGCATTCGGCACCACCGCCGTCCAGGTCAAGCCGAACAAGGCGGCCAGCACGAGGAGCGAACGGTACCTCACGGCGCCCACGAACAGCCAGCCGGCGATGAATGCCACATACCCGCCCCTCGATAACGAGTACATGACGCAGTTTGCGGCGAACCCGGCGAGCGCAAGCAGCGCCCACCGCACGAGCCGCTTTTGGCGCGACCCGGCCAGCGCCAGCAGCATCCAGGCATACTGGGCATTGAACGCCGCCATGCCCTGCACGCCGGAATAGCCCATGGCGCCGCCTTCCTGCAAATCGCGCGAGAAGCTCGAAAAATCGCGGTCTTTGATCGCGTTCCAGAAGCTCCTGTCCATCATGAACGCGGACGCGCACATCAGCACCAGCAGCAATCGCATCTGCCGGGGCGTCTCGACGGCGCTTGCCACCACGAAGAACAGCAGCGGCATCATCATGTAGTCCTTCCACTCCATCAGGCGCGGTCCGATGTTACTGGAATCAAGAAACACCGATGCGAGCAGAAATACGGCATACACGCCGAGCAGCGCGGTCCACGGCGTCTTCGGAAAGATCCACTTGCGGCGGCGGAGCAGCCCCAGCGCGACCCCTGACAGAACGATGCCGACCACCGCTTCGCCCAGCGGAAACCGGCTCATGCGATACCGGATGGTCTGCAGCGGAATCAACGGCACCAGGTAATAAAGCCCGATCATCGGCCGCCAGAAGATGCTCAACAGAAACGCGGCGACGAACGACAGGTACAGCGCGAGACCGAGATACTTTTCGAGGCCGAGATTATAAAAAAACATGGCCTATCGCTCCGGCCGCGAGGCGCGCCATGCCTTCCAGACCACGGCGTAATCGAACATGGCGGGCGAGAAGCGGCCGCCGGCGCCCGCGACGTCGCTCTCGGAAAGATTCACCCGCGGAATCGCGAAGGGGTCGGTCGCCGCTGTCCATGCCCCGCGCTCAACTGTGAAGGCCAACCTGAATCCCGCTTCCGCGACGAGCGCCCTGGTTTGCGCGGAATGATTCCCGTTCGGATATGCGAACAGGTTGCAGCGGCTCCCGAGCGCCTGCTCGATGGCCGATTTCGATTCGCGAATCTCGACCCGCGCAGCCCCGCTGGGCAGCGTCGTCAGGATCTGGTGCGTCTGCGTGTGCGCGCCGATCGCGACCCCCTGGCTCGCCATTCGCCGGATTCCTTCCCAGGCGATCGTGCTGTCGATGTCCTCCGTGCAGGCGGCGGCTGCAATGCGCTGCGCGTCGGGCGAGCACGGCTTCAGGCGCTCGATGACCGCCTCGATCTCCTCGCTCGTCGCCGACGGGCGCGCCTTCCGGATCGAAGCTGCGATGCGCTCCGGCCAGAACGGCGCTTGCCGGCCGGCAAGCCCCGGACAAACAAAGATCGTGATGGGAATCCCGTGCGAGCGGGCGATGGGGAACGCGGCCGCGTAGTTGTCGATCCAGCCGTCGTCGAACGTGAGCGCGAGTCGAAGCCGGGCGCCCGGTCCGCGGGGAATCGGACCCGAGAGATCGACCGCGCTGTAGCTCCGGGCGACGTGTCCGGCCAGTTCCTCGAAGGTGCGCCGCCGGAGAATAATGCCCGGCAGGCTGTTCGTGCGCTCCAGGTCGGCGTCCTCCAAAACCCGGTGAAGCGCCACCACCACGACCGCGCCCTCCGCCCTGAGCCGCCGTTTCGCCCACCATACGCCGCCGAGGCGCGCCAGCATGCCTGCGCGAATCCATCGCAGCCAGCGCCTCATGCCTGCCCGCCCTTGCGCCCGTAGTAGTAATACCGGTCATCGTGCGCCGGCTTTCGCCACAGAAACCAAGGCTCGAAAGAGTTGATCAAAACGCCTGTGAGTTTCGGTTTCAATTTGGCCGCCGCCGCCTTGCACAAAGCGCGGTTCGTGTGATCGGGACGCAGGACGAGCAGTGAGGAGTCGCAGGCCGCTGCTATCAGGTCGTAGTCGGCCAGCACATCGACGGGCGGGCAGTCCACGATGATCTGCGGAAAATCGCGGCGCAGCTTGTCCATCAAATCGCGCCAGCAGGGAGAGTCGAGCAGTTCCGTGGGATTGCGTTCCGAGCTGCCGGCCGGCAGCACGTGCAGAGAGGGAAGCTCCGCGGCGCGGAATATGGCGTCCTGAAGACGGCCCGCGCCGGCGAGCACTTCGGCGACGCCCGGACCCACTGCCACGCCCAGCCGCTTGTGCACGCTGGCCCGGCGGAGATCGGCATCGATCAGCAGCGTCGGCTCTTCGTTCTTCAGCCCCAGTGCCACCGCCAGGTTCACAGCGGTCAGCGTCTTGCCGTCTCCGGCGCCGGGACTTGTGATCGCAAGCCGGAACGGCTTCGGAATCGACTGCACGATTTTTGTCCGCGCAATACGATATTGCTCCGCCGCGTAGGACTGCCCGGGCGACAGCAGGGCGGCCGCATCCGCGATCTGTACGGGGACGAGCCGGACCAGCGACGGCGTCCACTCGTCCAGCGGCAGCTCGGCCGTCGTGATGTGCGGCTTCCCGTCGGCGCCGCGGACCGGTTTCGCGGCCGCCGTTTGCCGGCCGGGGAATTCTCCCGTTTCGGGCATTACCGCTTCGTTCAGCCGCAGCGCATTGAAGATCTTGCTCATTCGCCCCCCAGCCTGCCGTGCGTTCCCTTGCGCAGTCCCGCGGCCCAGCGCTTTGCCGCGCGGGCTATCTCCATCAGCCGGACGCGCAGCCGTGGCCTGCGGAAGACCGTCCACACCAGAGTCCGCGACTCCGTTGAAAGCCGGCGCTTGTAAGGCTCGTCCCCGGAGAGAAAATCGTACTCGTCGAAACCGCTGCCGAGGCACCACTGGATCACGTGGGACAGCACGACCGGCCCGGGGCTCAGCCGCTTGTCCGCCGGATAATCGAACCCGCATTGATAGAAGTAGATCTTTCGCGCGCGGACCAGGTTGTATACAACTCCGATGGTCTTGGCTCCGGCCGAGATCCGTAACAACTGCACCGAGCCGCTTCCGAAGCACTTGCCGATCAGCTTCCGATGAAACGCAATGAACAGCGCGGAATCGAACACGGAGCGGCGCCGGCCGGTCCAGCGCCGGCGGTTGAGCGCGGATAATTCGTCGAACATGCGCAGCGCCTCGTCCAGCGTATGGGCCGGCTGGACCCGAATCTGCCCGAGGCTCGCGTATGCTCGCAAGTTCTGCCGCAGGTGTTTGCGCGTGGCGTGGCCAAGGGCCATTTCGTAGGGCAGCGAAGAGCGGCGCAGCGCGGCCAGGTCGATGTAATGGCTTGGCTGCCGGACCTCCTCGATTTTGAATCGCGCAAGCGAGCGCTTCAGCGCCGCCCAGGCCGGGCCAGGGACAAAGCCGTCCAGCGCAAGCTCGTCCCACTGCTCCCCGCGCAACAGCTCGGCAAGACGCTCCGCCACCGCTCCTTCGCAGCCGGAACGCGCCAGCAGGTCGTTGTACTCGATGTATGTGCTTGCGGAATGCCACTCTCCGGCGGCGTTCAGCGAAATCCTGCGCAGCGGAATCATGGCGGGTTTGCGCGTGCTTCTCGCAAGCAGACAGGCCCCGGCGGGGTCGCCCCCGCTCCGGAATAAGACGATCGAAACGTCCAGGCTTTCGCCGTACACTTCGATCCACGTCTCGATCCATTCACGGGTAAGGAAGATCGAGCAGTCGCGCGAGGCGGCGACCAGCTCAGACCATATTGGCGCGATCATCGGCCAGTTCCCCGCGGGCTGAATCTCGACGCCGATCCCCGCGGGTGCAATGGTGCTCATGCGCCCTCCGATCGCGACGCGAATACGCCGGCCGCGGCAGCGCGGGCGGGAGCGCGCCGGGCCAGCAGGCCGTCATACGACTCCATGAGCTTCGCCATCATCTTTTCCACCGTGAACTCGCGTTCCACGGTGCGGCGTCCCTCGCGGCCCATTTGCGCAGCGCCCGCGCGGTTGCGCAGCAGGCTCAAAATCCGCTCCGCGGCTTCCGGGATATTCCCGGTTGAAACCACGTAGCCCGTCCGGTCGTGCCGGACAATCTCCGGGTTGCCGCCCACATCGGTCGCCACGCACGGCAGGCGGCATGCCATGGCCTCCAGCAGCGCATTCGAAAGCCCTTCGGTCTTTGAAGGCAGATAGAACACATCGCATGCTTTGAGCAGCGACGCCACGTCCCGCCTCTGGCCGGCGAATTTCACGTGAGCCGAGACCCCGAGTTCCTCCGCCAGCTCCGTCACGCGCTCGAAATATGCCGCATCCTGGACTGCCCCGATCACCAGAAATCGCGCGGCCGGTTCCTGCCGGCAGACCGCGGCCGCCGTCCGGACGAGCGCCTCCAGGTTCTTCACCGGCCGGATGTTGCCCACGCACGCAATGATGCCCGATGCGTTCTCGAAACCGAATTCCGCGAATGGAAACCGGACCGGCGCGCGATCGATCTCGTTCAGGTCCACGCCGTTGTAAACGGTCACAACCTTGTCCGGATCGAGTCCGTCCGCGCGGATGTGCGCCAGCCTCACATGCTCCGCCACCGCGTGCACCTGATCGACGAGATCCGCCTCGACACGGTAAGCCAGGCGGTGGATGGCCGACCTTTGGAATCCCATGTCGCGCCGGCTCGAGATCAGCACCGGGCAGCCGCTCAACTTCGCGACCAGGCCGCCCAGCAGATCCGAAGCGTGAAAAAACGTGTGCACGATGTCGATGTGCTCGGACCGGATCAGCCGGTACAGGCGGAACGCCATCCTGAGCGCATTCCAGTCGTACATCCGCCGGATCGGCAGCAGGTGTACGGGACAGTCGAAGGCCTGCCACACCACTTCGCCGGCGTAAGTTGCGAAAGTCGCGACCGAGCACCGGTAACGGTCCGGCGGCAGCAGGCGCGTGATCTTCCAAAGCACGCCTTCAGCGCCGGCGTGGATCGAATAGAGCCCGTCAATCAGGAACAGGACATGAGGGACCGTCATTTGTGTCAGCGTGGCGTTTCCTGCACGGGCGCCGGAGTCCACACCAGAGACGTGCGGAATCCGCCGCCCGTGAACGTTTGCGCACCCGGGCCGGAGGCATCCAGATAAGCGCCGTCGAACGCGAGATGAAAATTGGTCGAGAGCCGCCGCGTCGCGGTCGCGTGATAGACCCAGGCCCTGATCCTCCCGATCACGCTGCCCGACACCCGTTCGTAGGCTGCGCTGGCCGCCAGCGCCCACGGCACGGCCGGACGGTTCCAGGCCCAGGTGGCTTCGCCCGCGACGCTCATGTCCGCCGCCGCGCCGTTCATATCGGAGATCCCGCGGCGGAGCGCAGTCGCCACCGTGTGATAACCCTTGACTGTCCCCACGCCGGCTCCCGCCGTATACGAGTTCCTGCCGGACCCTCCGAGGCCGTCCACCCGGGCATAGCCCCCTTCGATCCGCGCGAACGATCTGCGCCCGATCAGCCTTTGCAGATTGGCCGTGGCCGTTTCCCAGCGGAACGGGATTGCCCGCGAAAACGAACGCGTGACGGTTCCGGACGCGCTCAGTTGCAATCTGCGCGACAACGAATAACTCAGCGCGGCGTTCGCGATTCCCATGGTCATGGACGGATACATGGAAGCAAATCGTGGATCGTTCGAGCTCGGCCGTAAGATCCGTGTCGCGCCCACGCGGCCGGTCAACGTCAGCCGGGGCGAATGGGAATGAGTGAAGCCGGCGAACATCGAACCGGTCGTGAGCCGCCCGCCCGAAACGGCCAGATCGATCGCGGACCCCGCGGCGCCGGCAAGCCCGCCGGCATCCATGAGATCGGCGGCGAGTTGATCAATCGGAGCGCCCGACTGCGCAGCGCTCAACGTCGCCGTGGACTCGAATAGCGCGCTCGAAATCAGCCGCGACTCGCCGGACGCCTCCAGGCTGAACGAGGTCCGGCGGTCTGTGTTTGCTCGAAACACCATGGAAACTTCGTGATCGAATCCGTTCAGCGCGCTGAAGCGGTGATTGCGCGCGTACGAGCCCATGTACCGGAACTCCGCATCGTAGCGGCGGCCCGGGATGAGCCAGGACGCGTCGGCTGCCGCTCCTCCGGTTGCCAGCCACACGGAAGGCAGGCCGGCTCCCGTCGCGGCGCTCCGGCTCCACATCGAATCCGCTCCAAAATAAGCCGACAAGCTGTTGAGCCTGAGGCCGGGGATTACGCGGGGCGGTTCCTGCTCGGCCTGCTGTGCCTGGCCGGCCGGGGCGAGCGCAAGCATCGCTGCGGCGAAACAAACGAGATTGCTTCTGTGCACGGCGAACTCCCCGCCTACCGCGGCACGACGATCGTGTCGCCGGGAAGGAGCACCACGTTTTGTTGCACCTTTTCGCCGCGCACGACGGCGTCGTAGTCGAACGGAAGAATCGCCTGCCGGCCATCGGCGATGCGCAGGATGTAAATCCGTTTTCGCTTCGCGTAGTCGGTAACGCCGCCCGCCTCGGCCAGCGCCTGCAAAACCGTGAGCGGCGCCGCAAGTTTGACCGGCCCCTCTCTTCTGACCTCACCGATCAGGTAGACCTTCTGGCTGTTCACCTCGCGAACGATCACGGTCACGCTCGCGTCCTTGATCAACTCCCCGTATTTACCCAGCAGGGATTTCTGCAGCTCGGAGGGCATCAGGCCCGCGGCCTGAATTTCTCCGAGCATGGGCAGCGTGATTCTCCCGTCGGGGCGGACCGTCGCCGCGGGAGTCGAGGCGTCCGGCTCCTTCCAAACGTCCACCTGAAGGACGTCGCCCGGGCCGATACGGTAAGTGAGCGGTTCGAAATTGGACGGCGAAGTCGCGGCCCTGACGGCGGCGGCCTGCGCGCCCTGGCAGGCGTTGGCTAACGGATATAACAGCGCGAGCGCCAGCGCGCATCGCATGACTGGAAACATAGATCCTCCACGGCGAGCCGGTCGTCGGGCTCGTCAATCCGGATAAGGAGAAATTGGGAATCGACAGTGTTGTCAGGCGTTTCCGGCCTGGGAGCGTTCGATGTTCATTCGAGGAATCCGGGCCACAATGGCGGTGCCGGGCGGCAATTCCCATTCACCCAGCAGAACGCCCTTTCGCAGCTCGAGGACGAAAGCGAGTATCAGCGAGCCGGCCAGCGACAGCAGCGTTCCGGCGGAAATCAGAAGCGCGCGGCGCGGCCGTATCGGCTTTTCGGGAGGCCGTACCGGGTCCAGCATCTCGAATTTCTGCGACTTTTGCCAGCGCTCCATGTTGGTCGCCACGTCGGCCGCCAGTTTCTTGGCCAGCAGCGAGTCGTAGTTCGCCTTTGACGTATCGTAATCGCGGGTGATGCCGGCAAGCTGCTGCTCGTGAACCGGAATGTTCGCCAGCCGCTTCTGCACCTCATCGATGTCGGCAAGCACGCGCCGGCGCCGGTCTACGAGGTCCTGAATATCGCGATCCGCGATGAGGAGCTGGGATCTCAGCTCCTGTACGCGCGTATTGGCGGCGCGCAGCGTTTCCTGATCGGCGGCCGTGGGCGCGATGTCGGTACCGGCGGCGTTTCCGGCGCCCTGCGCGGCTCCGGAGACCGGCCGGGGCGCTGCGGCGGCGAGCTCGGCTTCCTCGCGTTCGAGGCGCTGCACCTCGGCCGCCATGCGCTGAACTTCGGGGTGCGTGTCGTTGTAGCGGGCGCGAAGCAATCTGAGCTGGCTGCGTGCCCGTTCCAGTTCGGACGGCGGCGCGGGCTGGGCCGGAAGCCCGGCATCCGCCGGGGCCGGGCTGCGGCTCGGCCGCCGGGCGGATGCTTTCAGCTCGCGCACATTCGCTTCCGCATAATCGAGCGAACTCTGGATGATGAGCTTATTCTGCTGCGCCCGCGCCAGGGCGTCCTGGATGCCGAGCAATTCGGTCCGGCCCTGGTTCATCTCCGCCAGCAGCGCGCTTTCCTGCTGCGGCAGTTCTCCGTTATAGGTCAGCTTGAATTCCTTCAGCCGGTTTTCCTGCACGCGCAGCAGTTTCTCCGCCTCTGCAAGCTGTCCGTTCAAAAACTCGCTGGCGCCCTCGGCCTCGTCCGTCCGCTGCCGGATGTTCTCGTTGATGAAGAAGGCGCTGATGCGGTTGACCACTTCGGCCGCGATTGCCGGGTTCGGCGCTTGATAGGCAACGAGGAATGCGCCCGGCCCGCGGGCGCTCCAACCGCGTTCGAGCGTGATGTCGATGTCGTCCCGCATCAGCCCGATCACTTCGTCTTTGGTGAGCCGCGTGCGCTCCTCGCCGTAGAGTTTCAGTTCCTCAATCAGGCTCCACAGCCGTTCGCGGCTGAGCACCTGCTGCTTGAGCGCATCCAGCCTCGCTTCGAGCGCGGTCTGAACCGTCGCGGCAACGAAGCTCTCCGGAATCTTCTGGGATTGGACCAGGATCACCGCCTCCGCCTGATAAATGAGCTGCATCCTGGAGACGACGATCACGGTTGCCGCGCTGCCCGCGATGGAAAGCGCGACGATGAGCCACTTGTGCTTCCAAAGCGCGCGCACGATCGACAGCGGCGAGAATTCCGGCCTGATGCCCAGTGGCAGCGCGTTCATGCGGGCCTCCTCTCGGTTGCTTCGCCCAGCAGAGCTCCGATTTCGTAAGCCAGCTCCTCGCGGGTGAATGGTTTGTTCAGGGCGGCGCTTCCCGGGTGTATCGTTCCGCGCACGCTGACGCTGTCGCCCGGCCCGGACATATAGATCACCTTGAGGTTCGGGAACCGCCGCCGCAGGTTTGCCGCGATCTCCAGTCCATTCGTGTTCGGCAGCATGACGGCCGTGAGCAGCGCCAGGATTCCGCCCGTCCCGCTCGCAATTTCGAAAGCTTCTTTAGCGTTTCGGGCCGAAAGCGGCAGGTAACCGAGAGATTCAATGACCTCGGCGGCCAACTCTCGGGACCACGGATCGTGGTCCACAATAAGGATGCTCACTGCGGGTCCAGTGAAACGGTTTTCAACCGCTGCGTTTTGCCGGATCGTGAATCATTCGCGACGAGTCCGGCGGTGCGGGAGAGAGCCATGCCTGATCGATTTCGACGGCACAGGAACGTTGGAGAAGCGTTACATTGACGACAAGCCGGAACCGGTTTTTCACGAGTTGGACGAAACCTTCCAGCCCGCTGAGACAGCCATGCTCGATCCGCACACGCTGGCCGGTGCGGAAGTAAGGCCACGGCTCGCAGTTCAGGCGCGAGCCGATCACCGCCTGTACGGCCCGGATTTCCTCTTCGTCCACAGGCACGATCCTGTTGCCGAAAGAAATGGGGCGGATCACGCCGGGCGTCACCATGATTGGAATCAGGCTGTGCGGATCGAAGCGGCAGAACACGTAACAGGGGAAGAGCGGCAGTTCAACCTCCCGGATGCGATCGGACCAGCGCCGGCGTGCCCGGTACATGGGCAGCAACGCTTCATAGCCGCGGTCGCGAAGAATGCGATCCACCGCTTTCTCGTGACGCGCTCTGACATGAAGCGCATACCAGGGAAGATTCGCCATGGCCTCCTCGAAACCGCGCGCCTTTCGGGCATCGCCTCTCGGGCGCGAACAGGCTCACGCCCTCTCAGTCCCAGTCGGGACTTCTCTCCGTGGACTAATGCAAGTGTCTGGCCGGAATTTCGGAGCCGAAGCTTGCCCGGCCTGAAGTTCAGCCGCTCCAACCGAAACCACCTGCGCGCGCTTGCCCGTCGCGGTCTGGCGCCCTTCGGTTGCGTTCCCTACTTTGGGGAAATTGTCCCCGGCCACGGCGGCAAATTCTCTGGACTGAGGAGAAGCGGGCGCGACCGTATCGGCTTTGTCGATTCCCAGTTTGCGCATTCGATAAAGCAGCGCCTTGTAACCGATCCCGAGGTAAGCCGCGGCCTGCCTGCGGTTCCAGCGCGCAGCGTTCAATGCGGCCAGGATCGCGTCGGCGGCGGCCCGCCGGTTCACGTTTTCGAGTTGTTTGAGAACGGTTCCGCCGTCGAGGGCCGGCGGCGCTTCGAGCGAACTCCGGACCGCGGGCTGCGACGGCGGCTTCGCCGCCAGTTGGTGCACCCGCACCTCCCGTTCGACGAACTCGGGATCGCGCAGGATCAGCAGCCGGCGGATCAGGTTCTCGAGCTCCCGGACGTTGCCGGGCCAGTGGTAGGACGTGAATGCATCCAGGAGCGACTTGGGCAGCGTCATCGGCGCGGCGCCCGGCTCCGCGTGCTTGCGCAGAAAGAATTCGCAAAGCGGAGCGATCTCGTCGCGGCGCTCCCGCAGCGGCGGCACGCGAATCGTGATGACGTTCAGCCGGTAATACAGATCCTGCCGGAAGCGGCGCTCGCGAACCGCCGCCTCCAGGTCGCAATGCGTCGCGGCCATGATCCGGACGTTTACCTGCCGCGCCTGCCTGCCGCCGAGCCGGTCGAACGTGCGGTCCTGCAGCACCTGCAGAAGCTTTGCCTGCAGCGTGAACTCCATATCGCCGATCTCGTCCAGCAAAATGGCGCCGCCGTCCGCCAGTTCGAACTTGCCGGGCTTGCGTGCGAACGCGCCCGTGAACGCGCCGCGCTCGTACCCGAACAGCTCGCTTTCCACCAGCTCGGAAGGCAAAGCCGCGCAGTTCACCTTCAGCAGCGGGAGGTGCGACCGCGAGGAGTGGGCGTGCAGAAAGCGCGCGATGACTTCCTTGCCCGAGCCGGTTTCTCCCAGCAGCAGCACCGGCGCATCGCTCGCGGCGACCTGCGCCAGCAGTATGCGCACCCGGCTGCTCCAGCCGCCTCCCATAAAGAAGTCCCGCCCCGCCGGGTCGCTCGCCTCTTCGACTGTTTCGGGCCGCCCCGGATCGCCGTCCGCAAACGCAGGCTCGCCCCCGTCCGGCGGGCTCGCCATGATCGGCAGCGTAGGGAAACGGCGTCTCAGTTCCAGAACGTCCTGAGGATCGGAACCAGCCGGATCCAGAAACGCGAACTTGACGTGTGCAATTCCATCCCGGCTCAGGAGCGCCAGCGCATCGGCCGCGTTCCGGACCCACTCCAGTTGGTATCCGCCGGCGGCTGCGGCCATTGAGGGGCCGGGTGCACTGGAACCGATGGCGAGAACGATCCGTGCGTTTCCCACGGAGCTTGTCTGTTGCAGCCGATCTCTCATGCCCCCCGCGCTCCTCTCCCTTTTCCCCAGCCTGGCCTCTCAACTGCCTCGCGTACTGTTACGGGCAGGACTGAGAATCATTCTGTGCAGGAACCTGGCGCGAGTCAAGATATTTCATATCTAACGATCACGTGTATGTAAGTCTATGGCGTGCAACCGCATCCCAATCGCGCCGGCGGCGATTCCGGAGCTGGTCCTCCCCAGGTAGTCCACTCCCACCCGGAGCGGCTCATCCTACCCGGAGTACCAGGCGCGGCCGGAAATCAGGAGCCAACGCCTGCGGCGCTGGTACCTGCTGCGAACCCATCGGGGTGATGCGGCGGCGCGGACGTGGTGCGCACTTTTCGGCGCCATGCCCGGCCGCGGTCCGGTGCCGGAGAGCCATTACGGCAGTTTCTGCGTGAGCACCTTCTCGGCCTGTTCGCGGCGGAATTCCGTGAGCTTGCGCGCGAGTTCCGGGCGCGTGGTGGCGAGCATGGCGACGGCCAGCAGCGCGGCGTTCGTCGCGCCGGCTTTTCCGATTCCCAGCGTGCCCACCGGGATGCCGCCCGGCATCTGCACCATCGACAGCAGCGAATCGACGCCCTTGAGCACGCTCTCCATCGGCACGCCCAGCACGGGAACGATCGTATGCGCCGCGATCACGCCCGCCAGGTGCGCCGCCCCGCCTGCCGCCGCGATAATCACCTCGATGCCGCGCTCCCGGGCCTCGCGCGCGTAATGCGCGGTCTCCTCCGGCGTGCGGTGGGCGGAAAGGACGCGAAGCTCGTGCGCGACGCCGAAGCGTTCCAGCATATCGGCCGTGTGGCGCATGGTTTCCCAGTCCGACTTACTGCCCATCACGACGGCGACGAGCGGAATTGTCTGCGCGGTCATAGATTTCAGCTTACCTCGTGCGTTTCTAAACAGGGTAGAATAATGATTTAGCAGGTAAGTAGCCTGTCGGCAAATCTGGGTTCTGGGATCAAATGACAAATCCTTGGTTACACCGCTACGCAATCTTCGTGGCGGCATGCACGCTCGTGCTGGTGGTGGCCGGCGCGCTCGTCACCAGCAACGGCGCCGGCCTGTCGGTTCCTGACTGGCCTCTTTCTTACGGCAAACTGATGCCCGTCATGCAGGGCGGGGTTCTTTACGAGCACGGCCACCGCATGGTGGCGACGACGGTCGGCATACTCACGGTCATCCTCGCCATCTGGCTATGGGAATCGGAGCAGCGGCGCTGGCTGCGCAACCTGGGCTGGATCGCGCTGGGCGCGGTGATCCTGCAGGGCGTGCTGGGCGGGTTGACTGTGCTGTTCCTTCTGCCGAAGCCGGTCAGCGTGGGCCACGCGTGCCTGGCCGAGCTGTTCTTCGCTACCACCGTCTCGATCGCCCTGTTCACATCCGAGGACTGGATGCGCGGGCCCCATTACGTGGACGATGCCGGAAGGCCGCGCGTGCGGACGCTGGCGCTGATCACGCCGGTCGCGGTCCTGTGCCAGGTGGCGCTGGGCGCGGCGGCGCGGCACCAGGCGATCGGCATCCTGCCGCATATTTTCGGCGCGATGGCGGTCCTGCTGATCGTCCTGTACACGGCGATCGTGGTCCTCACGCAATACCCCGAGCACCGCCGGCTCAGCCGGACGGCCCGTTATCTCATAGCGATTACGGCCATCCAGGTATTGCTCGGAATCGCGGCGTACCTCAGCCGCATCATTACATCTGAGGCGGTTCGCCCGATGCCCGTGATGGTGATATTCACCGTGGCCCATGTAGCGATGGGCGCCCTGACGCTGGCGACCAGTGTGGTGCTCGCGATCCAGGTGCGCCGCCATGTGCGCCCGGCCGCGGCGGAAGGCGTTGCCGGGGCGGCCATACCTTCATGAGGAACTACATCGAGCTGACGAAACCGGGCATTACCTGGCTGATCGTCATGAGCGCGGCGGTCGGATACTATTTCGGCCTGGGGGGCGGCCAGTGGCGCTGGCTGACGCTCTTCCATACCCTGCTGGGCACGGCGCTGATGGCCTCCGGGACCGCGACGCTGAACGAATGGTACGAGCGCGAGGCGGACGCGAAGATGCGGCGCACGGAGCGGCGGCCGATCCCTTCCGGACGCGTCTCGCCCGCGGGCGCGCTGCTGTTCGGCATCGCGCTTTCCGCGCTCGGCTTTGTGGAACTGGCGGGGGCGGTGAATCCCCCGGCGGCGTTCTGGGGCCTGCTCACGCTTACTTCCTACCTGTTCCTGTACACGCCGCTCAAGAAGCGCACGCCGCACGCGACCACCGTCGGCGCGTTCCCCGGCGCGATGCCGCCGCTGATCGGCTTCGCGGGCGCCGCGGGCAAGCTGACGGCGGAAGCCTGGGTGCTGTTCGCGATTCTGTTCCTCTGGCAGTTCCCGCATTTCCTCTCGATCGCCTGGATGTACCGCGAGGATTACGGGCGCGCGGGCATCCGCATGCTGCCCGTCGTGGAGCCGGACGGCAAGGCGACGGCGCGGCAGATCGTGATCTGCGCGCTGCTGCTGATTCCGGCCAGCCTCGCTCCGGCGTACCTGGAGATGTCGGGCAGGGTGTATCTGTTCGGGGCGCTCGCGCTCGGGCTGGTGTTCCTTTACGCCGGGCTGCGGGTGGCGCTCGAACGCACGCGCATGCGCGCGCGGCAGGTGCTGCTGGCTTCGGTCCTCTACCTGCCGCTGCTTTACGGATTGATGTTATTGGATAGGGCTCGCTCGTGATTGTCTCGATCAACAACCTTTCGTTTCTCTACGGCTCCCGCAAGGCGCTCGCGAACGTTTCGTTTGCGGTGGAGGAGGGCCAGATTTTCGGCGTTCTCGGGCCGAACGGCGGCGGCAAGTCAACCATGTTCAGGATCCTGGCGACGATGCTCGCGCCGTCGGAGGGCACGGCCAACATCGCCGGCTACGACATTGTGCGGCAGCCGGCCGAGGTGCGGCGGCGCATCGGCGTGGTGTTCCAGTCGCAGAGCCTCGATAAGAAGCTGACCGTGGCGGAGAACCTGCGCGCGCAGGCACGCCTGTACGGCCTTTCGGGCGCGGCGCTGGCGAGGCGGATGGGCGAAGTAATGGACCGGCTTGGGCTGGAGCCGCGGCGCAACGACGTGGTGGAGACGCTCTCGGGCGGTCTCAAGCGGCGCGTCGAGATCGCCAAGGGGCTGCTGCACCGGCCGCTGGTCCTGCTGATGGACGAGCCCTCGACGGGCCTCGATCCGGCTGCGCGGCGCGAGCTCTGGCAGTACGTCGAAGAGCTGCGCGACGAGCAGGGCATCACGGTCCTGCTGACCACGCACATCCTCGACGAGGCCGACCGTTGCGACCGGCTGGTGCTGCTGCACGAGGGCAGGCTGGTCACCGAGGGCACACCGGCGGAGCTGAAATCGCGAATCGGCGGCGACGTAATCGAGATCGAGGTGGACGACGCGGAGCGCATGGCCGAGCGCATCGAGTCGCGGCTCGGCGTGAACGCGACCGCGGTCAACGGCTCGCTGCGCATCGAGATCGACAACGGCCATCGCTTCATCACCGAGGTGGTGGAAGCGTTCCCCGGCGCGATCCACTCGGTGGCGCTGCACAAGCCGACGCTCGAGGACGTTTTTCTGGACGAGACGGGAAGCAGATTATGAACGAAGCAATGGTGACGAATGCGCCCGCGCGGGCGCGGGCGGCCGGGGCGCCGATGCCGGCCGCGAGTTTCTGGTGGCCGGTGGCGACGCTCTGGCAGCGCGACCTGGTGCGCTTCTGGCGCGAGAAGGCCCGCGTGCTGGGCTACGTCGGCTCGCCGCTCCTGTTCTGGGTGCTGATCGGCTCGGGGTTCGGCAACCTGGCGTACTTCTTCCCGGGCGCGCTCGTGCTGACGGTGATGTTCTCGGCGGTGTTCTCCACCATGTCGCTGATCGAGGATCGCCGCGAGGGGTTCCTGCTCTCGATGCTGGTCTCGCCGGCGCCGCGCAGCTCGGTCGTGCTCGGCAAGATCCTGGGGTCGTCCACGCTGGCGTGGATCCAGGGGATGGTGTTCCTCTGCTTCCTGCCGATGACCGGCCTTGCGCCCGGCGCGGCCGGCGTGCTCGAAGCGGCGGGCGTGATCTTCCTGATCTCGTTCATGTTCACCGTTTTCGGCTTCCTGGCCGCCTGGCAGATGGATTCCACGCAAGGCTTCCACGCGATCATGAACCTGGTGCTGCTGCCGGCGTGGCTGGTTTCCGGCTCGCTGTTTTCGATGGCCAACGCGCACGGATGGGTGCGCTGGCTGATGCGGCTGAACCCGGTGACGTACACGGTGGCGGCGCTGCGCCAGGCGCTCGAGCGGCATGCGGCCGCCGGCGTGCCTTCGCTCTCCATCAGCGTCATCGTGACCGGCGCGTGCGCCCTGGCGCTGTTTATCGCCTCGGCGATCGCCGCGAGTAAGAGGACGGTAAGGAGTTTTGCATGAAGTACGCCCTGCTGTTCGTTCCGGTTCTCTTCCTGGCCGGCTGCGCGCGGGAGCAGCCTCTGCCCACCTACGGGCAGGTCCCCCGGTTCACGCTCACCTCGCAGACCGGGCAGCAGTTCGACAGCGGCGTGCTCGCGGGAAAGGTGTGGGTGGCCGATTTCATTTACACCACCTGCCCCGGCCCCTGCCCGCGCATGAGCTCGCAGATGCATTCCATCGCGAAGGAGCTGAAGCAGCTTCCGAACGTGCGCTTCGTTTCCTTCACCGTGGACCCGGCGCACGACACGCCCGAGGTGCTCGCGGCCTATGCGAAAAACTTCCAGGCGGACGACCGCTGGTATTTTCTTACCGGCGGGCAGCCGGAGTTGCAGCGCCTGGACCGCGATGTCTTCAAGCTGGGCAACGTGGACGGCTCGATGGAGCACTCGACGCGATTCGTGCTCGTCGATCAGCGCGGGCGCATCCGCGGCTACTACGATACGAACGAGCAGGACGCGTTGAAGCCGCTTGTCGCGGGAATCCGCCGGCTCGCCGGGGAATCCGAGTAATGGGAGTTGCGGACCTGCCGGCGCTGAATGCCGTCTTGAATGCGACCGCGGCGGTGCTGCTGGTGACGGGGTTCGTGTTGATCCGCCGGGGCAGCAAGCGTGCGCATCGCGGGGTGATGATCGCCGCCTTCGCCGTGTCGTGCGCGTTTCTGGCGAGCTATCTCACCTATCACGCGATCGCCGGGACGGTCTATTTTCACGGCACGGGCGCGATCCGGGCAGTGTACCTTTCGATCCTGGCGACGCACACGGTGCTGGCGGCCGCGGTGCCGCCGCTCGCCATCGTGACGCTCGCGCGCGGCCTCCGCGGCCGGTTTGACCGCCACCGCAGGCTCGCGCGCTGGGCCCTGCCGGTCTGGCTGTACGTCAGCGTGACCGGCGTCGTCGTCTACTGCATGCTCTACCGGCTGTAAGCCGGCCTCAGATCTCCAGCTTTCCGTCGAACATCATATCCTTCAGCTTGATCTTGTGCCGGAGCTCCACGCGGCCGAGTTGGACGTTCACCTCCATGTTTTCGTCCTGGAGCGTGATCGGTTTGTCTTTCGGGAACGCCAGCAGAAGCACGCCGCGGGTCGGCGTGATCGGGCTCAACCTGGCTTCGATGGCCCGGATCGGATCCCGCCCCTTGAGCTCGATCTGCGCCGTTTGCTTGCACCGCTCGGCGAGTTTCTGCGGTTCCGCGCCCGTATCGCCGAAGACGCTGACCGGGATGTCGAGAATAGCCACGATGTAGACGGGTTCCTCGCGTCCGATATCTTTCTGCGCATCCGGAGAGGTGAGGACCTGCTCCCCGAATTTCTGCCGCATGACGGCTTGCTTCACCGGAAGCGCACGGATGAAGCGGATTGTCACCACTGCTCTCTCTCCCATCGCCGTGCTGGGGTCGCTCGCGCTGGGGTCGCTGCCGCCGCTCCGGCCTCCGCGTCCGCCGCGCCCGCCACCACCGCCGCCGCCGGGCAGGAGGCCGCTGCCCTGGCTCAGCAGGATTTCGACCGGATGGGACCAGGGCGAATCGCTGAGAATCTTATTCACTTCCTTCTCCGTCCACTCGGAGTATTTCTTCGTCTGCCAAAAGTCGGCCGCGCACAGAAGAGTCGCTCCGGCGCCGGCGAGTATCAGGGCAAGGATAGGCAACCTGGGTTTAAACATGATTTCCGACTCCCGTAACCGTTTACAAAGCATAAGCGAAGTGCAGGCGGCGCGCAAGCCGGGCAGGGTAAAATGGGCTCACCAGCGCTGGGAAACTCTGAGCAGAGGGGAACAATGAGCGTAATCGACGAGGTGCTGAAATCGAACCAGGCCTACACCGCGCAGTTCAAGCTGGGCCAGTTGCCTGCGCCGCCTGCGCGAAAGCTCGCCGTCATCGCGTGCATGGACGCGCGGCTCTCCATCGAGCAGATGCTCGGCCTCAAAACCGGCGATGCGCACATCATCCGCAACGCCGGCGGAATCGTCACCGAAGACGCGCTGCGGTCGCTGCTCATCTCGCACTACCTGCTCGGCACCGGGGAGTGCATGATCATCAACCACACCGGCTGCGGCATGTTGAGCTTCAAGGATGCGGAACTTGCCGAGCGCCTGATGCGCGAGACCGGCGTTGCCGCCGTCGCGCCGGCGGCATTTCACGCTTTCGCCGATGTCGAGGAGAACGTGCGCCGGCAGATGCAGAAACTGAGCGCGCACCCGTGGGTGCCTCGCAGCCTGACCGTCCGCGGCTTCGTCTATGACGTGAAGAGCGGGCTCTTGCGTGAGGTGGGGGCGAGCCGGCGCGTTTCGGCCTGACGCGAGGCGCTCCCGCGCGGCATGTGCGCGCAAGAGCGCGCGTCGAGAACGTGCGCCGCGCACCCGCCCTTCAACTCCCGAAAAAGTATAGAATCCAGTGAGGAATGAAATCTCTCACGAATGAGCGCGGCGGGGGGCGGTCTCCCGCCCTTCCCATCGTCCTGGGGGTGGCATTGCTGGCCGTGGCGGGAGGATGGTATTTCTTCTCGCGCCCGCAGGCGCCGGCGCCGCCGCCAGTACTGACCGGCGAGGCCCGCGCCTACGTGCGGGCGGGCTACCTGCAACTCAGCGACGTGAACATGGGCGCCAGGGAGAGCTTCGCCGAACAGAGGCTCGTCGAGATCACGGGCAAAATCACCAACGCGGGCAACCGGAACGTAAAGCTGATCGAGATCAACTGCGTGTTCTACGACCCGGGCGGGCTGGTCGTGCTGCGCGAGCGCCTGCCCATCGTGGGCGGGCGCTCGTCGGGCGGGCTGAAAGCCGGGGAGACCAAGAGCTTCCGGCTGCCGTTCGATTCGATTCCGGCGAGCTGGAACCAGGCCATGCCGCAGCTTGTCATCGCCCAGATCGTCTTCGACTGATCCCCGCGTATGTCGCGCATTCTCCTCGTCGAAGATGATCCGGATCAACTGTCGATCCGGAAGCTGATGCTGGAAGCCGCCGGTCATACGGTCGCCGCCGCGGATAGCGCGGAGACTGCGATCGCAGCTTTCGGCGCCGGCGTGGATGCGGTCGTCATGGATCTCCGCCTCCCGCACACGGAGAACGGCCTGGAGCTGATCCGGCGCTTCCGCGGGGTCTCGCCCCGCGTTCGTATCATCGTGCTTTCCGGCTGGATGCCGGATTTCTCCGGCCTCCCCGAAGCCGGCCTGGTGAGCGCCTGGGCCGCTAAGCCTGTCTCCTCACGCAAGCTGCTCGAACTGCTCGGCTGAGCGCTGCGGCGGCCCCCCATCTTCGGCCCGGGATTCCGCCTGCGGCGGTGATACGATGGAAACGAGCCGAACTCCACCCGGGAGGCGGAGGAACCAGTTTGTTGGGGCGCAGTTCGATCCGGGGCGGATCGAGCGGGGTACTTTCAAGCCCTAGCCCGTCAGCTAACTTCGCAGGCTGATTTGAAAGCGGTCCCTTCGGGAGGGACCCGACAAGGAAGATAGCGGTGGATCCTCGCGCGCCTTCGAAAGCTACTAAAGTTGTCGTCGCCACCACTGTAATGCTGTCCTTCATCAGCTTCTGGAGGGCGGCTGCCATCGTTCTGAACGATCTCGGCTCGTCGGCATTTTACGCCGGCGGTATTGCCGAGAGTTTTGTAGGGAAATCGGCGCCGTGGTTCATCCTCGGCATCATGCTGTTCTCCTACGCCGTGCGCGCCGTATACATCGAAAGCTGCTCGATGTTCGTGCGCGGCGGCGTGTACCGCGTGGTGCACGAGGCCATGGGTCCGGGCCTGGCGAAATTTTCGGTTTCCGCGCTGTTGTTCGACTATGTGCTGACGGGGCCGATCAGCGGCGTGAGCGCCGGGCTGTACCTGGCCGGCATCATCAACGAAGCGGGCCAGCACCTGGGACACGGCGCCATAATTCCGAACGACCGGTATTTCGCCGCCGGCTTCGCCGTGCTCGTGACGCTGTATTTCTGGCGCAAGAACACGATCGGGATTCACGAGTCGAGCCAGAAGGCGCTGCGCATCATGCAGATCACGACGGTGATGGTGGTGGCGATGATCGTCTGGTGCCTGCTGACGATTTTCGTGCGGGGCTATCAGCCGGTGCCGTTTCCCACGGCCGAGAACATTCATTTCTCGCACGGGGCGCTCGGCTGGCTGAGAGGGACGTGGGCCGCGAACGTGACCGCAATCATGATTCTGGTCGGGCTTGGGCACTCGGTGCTGGCGATGAGCGGCGAGGAAACGCTGGCGCAGGTCAACCGCGAGATCGCCTCGCCGAAGCTGAAGAACCTGGAAAAGGCGGGGTTCATCATTTTTGTATACAGCCTTTTGTTCACGTCGCTGGTGTCGTTCTTCGCGGTGATGCTGATCCCGGACAGCGCGCGCCCCGCCTTTCTCGACAACCTCATCGGCGGGCTGGCGATGTACGTCATCGGGCCGCTCTCGGCCCGCATGGCGTTTCACGCTTTTGTCGTCGTCGTCGGTATTCTGATCCTCTCGGGCGCCGTCAATACGGCGATCGTGGGCTCGAACGGCGTGTTGAACCGGATCGCGGAAGACGGCGTGCTGCCCGACTGGTTCCGCCGCCCGCACAACCGCTTCGGCACGACGTACCGCTTCATTAACCTGATCGTCGCGCTGCAGATCCTGACGCTGGTGCTCACGCGCGGCGACCTGACGCTGCTCGGCGAGACCTACGCGTTCGGCGTCGTCTGGAGCTTCGCGATGAAGGCGCTCTCGGTGCTGATCCTGCGCTACAAGATGCCGGAGGCGCGCGAGTGGAAGGTGCCGCTCAACTTCCGCTGGGGCAAGACCGAAATTCCCGTCGGGCTCACGCTGATCACGGCGGCGCTGTTCGCCCTGGCGATCATCAACCTCTTCACGAAGCAAGTCGCCACGATCAGCGGCGTGTCTTTCTCCGCGGCGTTCTTCATCCTGTTTGAGTGGTCGGATCGCCATTACCGCAAAATGCGGACCGCGCACGCGCAGGAGCTCGAAAAATTCCGGCTGCAGCGAGCCGAAGAGCTCACGGCTGCGGTCCCCGATGTGCGGCCGGGCAATATTCTGGTCGCCGTCCGCAATCCAAACCAGTTGCAGCACCTGAAGATGATCCTCGACAAGACCGACACCAGCAAGCTCGATATTGTCGTCGTCACCGTGAAATATGTGGGGCTTCCCGGCTTCGGCGAGCACGATCCGACGACCGACGAGGTCTTCTCCACCGATGTCGCCCGCCTGTTCAGTCTCGTGGTGTCGATGGCCGAAAAGGCGGGCAAGCACGTCGAGTTGATGGTTACTACCGGACGCGATCCCAACCGCGTTCTGGTGGAGACCGCCCAGCGGCTGCGATCGGGCATCGTCGTTATGGGCCTTTCCGGCAAGATGAGCGCCGCCGAGCAGGCCAAGCAGTTCGGCGACGCCTGGGAGACCCTTCCGAAGCCGCGCCCCCAGCTTTCGCTCGAGATCTACAACCCGGAGCGAGGCGAGGCGCTCTACTTCAACCTCGGACCCCATCCGCCGCGGCTGTGGCCCGAGGATCTGGAACTGCTGCACCATCTGTGGCTGGAGTTGAGCGAGGAGCAGGGACTCGGCCCCAAGCTGCACCATCGCGATGTGGTCCGTATTGCGCTGCGCCGGCTCGACTCCGAAGTTCATTCGCCGCACGTGCGCGAGATCGTCGAAGCGCTGCAGCAGGAAGTTCAGGAAACCCCGCCCGAACCGGCGCGCCCGGAGGGGGACTCGCAACCGGCGCAAGGGGGCCCGGCAACCGGCCTGCCGCGCAGATGGTGATTTCCGGGCCGCCTCGCCCCGGCTTGCCTTCCTTCCGAATTGCGCGCGCGCTTGCCGCGCAGAGAGACGATCGCCCTGCCCGCTGACTTCCCGGCCCATTCGTCGGGCGGCACACGCTCGTAAATCCCGGAGCGCGTGCGCGAGGTCTAATTTAGATGCATCCGGAACGGGAAGCGTGACATTATTTTTTGCTTTTTAAGCCTATCTTTCGTACACGTATCTCACAGGAAAAGAAGGAGTTAATTGAAGAACAAAATATGAAATTCCGGTTCGAAGAGTGGATTCGCTACAAAAAGCTGAAGGATTAAAGCGATCTTAAATCGCAAGCTATTGTTTTTGCGGAGTCAGGGATGCTGGAACCCGAAATGCATGGGAATGGCCGCAGACGACTGGAGAATGTGTCCAAAGTCTCACCTGAGGAATGGAAAGGATATGAAGACAAAACACAACTGGGCTCTCCTGCTGATCCTGTTCGCGCTGACGTCGGTCCTGGCGCTCGCTCAATCGATCAGCGGAGATCTTGTCGGTACGATTTACGACCCGACCGGGGCGGTAGTCCCGGGCGCGGCCGTGGTCGCCACTAACATTGCGACCGGAGTAACATCCACTACGACGACATCGAATACCGGGCAATATCGGATCTCGAACCTGCCCGTCGGCACCTACAAACTGACGGTGTCCGCCAGCGGCTTCACCAAGGCCGAACTGAACAACATCACCGTCGATCTCAATAAGACCGCCACCGCGAACGTGACCTTGCAGGTGGGCGAAACCACCTCGACCGTTGAGGTCACCGATACCAGCGCCGTCATCGATACGACCACCTCGCAGGTGCAGACCTCGTTCGAAACGAAGCAGGTGACAGACCTGCCCACAACGAGTTCCGGTTCGGGAATCATCAACCTGAGCCTGTTGACCGCGGGCGTTTCCTCGAGCGGCGCGGTCGGCGCCGGAACGGGGCCGTCGGTCGGCGGCCAGCGCCCGCGTAATAACAATTACACGATCGAGGGCATCGACAACAACAGCAAGAGCGTTACGGGCCCGGTGGTCGGCGTGCCGAACGACGCTGTGGCGGAGTTTACCGTCCTCGAAAATCAGTTCTCTCCCGAGTTCGGCCACTCTTCGGGAGGCCAGTTCAACCAGGTCGTCAAGAGCGGCACGAACGAGTACCACGGCATGCTGTACGAATACCTGCAGAACCGGAATCTGAACGCCGCGGACACGCTGTCGATCGTCGACGGCGTCGATCCGCACCCGCGCTTTGACAACAACCGGCTCGGCGGAAACTTTGGCGGTCCGATTCTCAAGAACAAGCTGTTCTTCTTCGTGGATTACGAGCACCAGAACCAGGGCATGGCCGGTTCCGGCGGCCAGATCTTCGCTCCCACCGCGGCCGGGTACAGTATCCTCGCCGGCATGCCGGGAATCAGCCAGACGAACCTGTCGGTTCTGAAGCAGTACCTGCCTCCCACTTCCACGGCCGCCAATCCTGCGGACACCCCGAACGGGGCCTTCCCGGTGATCAACGGCCAGACGATCCCGCTGGGGCAGCTTCCCGTGGTGGCGCCGAGCTACTGGAACCAGAACAACTTGGTCGCCTCGGTGGATTACACCCTGAGCGACAAGGACAGCCTGCGCGGCCGTTACATCACGAATCTCTATTCCGGCATCGACACCGCGGCCACCCTGCCGGTGTTCTTCACCAGCATCCCGAACCACAACTACCTGGCGACGTTCACCGAGTATCACAACTTCTCGCCCACGCTGACCAACGAGTTCCGGCTTGGTTACAACCGCAACTACAACGTCTATCCCGTGGGACCGCAGCAATTCCCCGGCCTCGACGCGTTCCCGAATCTCACGATCGACGAATTGGGCGTCAACATCGGGCCTGACCCGAATGCCCCGCAGGGCGGCATCCAGAACACTTATCAGGGCACGGATAACGTTTCCTGGGTGAAGGGTTCGCATACCATCAAAGTCGGCATCGATTTCCGTAAGCTGATCGCGCCGCAGTACTTCACGCAGCGCGCCCGCGGCGACTACGAGTGGAGCACGTTGGCGGGTTACCTTACCGACATAACCCCCGACGTTTTCGCCGAGCGCACCACGGGTAACTTTATTTACTACGGCGATCAGACCCAGTTGGGAACCTATATCAACGACGACTGGCGGCTGAGACCGAACCTCACGCTGAACCTCGGCGTCCGCTATGAGCGCACAACAGTCCCGTATGCCGAGCGCCTGCAGACGGTCAACTCGATTTCGAACGTCCCCGGGCTGATCGAATTCAACAAACCGGAGCCGCAGAACCTGAACTTCGAGCCCCGCATCGGCCTGGCGTATTCGCCCGGCAAGAGCGGCAATACTTCGATCCGCGCCGGCTTCGGCATCAACTATGACCAGTTGTTCGACAACCTGGGCCTGCTGTCCATGCCCCCGCAATTCCAGCAGACCGTGGATGTGGGCGGTTTGACGGGATCGAACTTCCTGGCCAACGGCGGCATCAAGCCGACCGCTTCGGCCGGCCCGCTGAGCCAGGCGGACGCGCGCGCGGCGACCAGCGGATACATTCCCAACCAGAAGCTGCCGAAATCCATCCAGTGGACGCTGGGCGTTCAGCACGTGTTCAAGCAGAACTACACGTTTGAAGCCCGCTATCTGGGAAGCCGCGGCCTCAACCTGCCGGTCCAGACCCGCCTGAATGCTCAGTCGGTGGTTACTTCGCAGAACGCCCTGCCGGTCTACACCAGCATGCCCAGCCAGGCGACGCTGGATTCGCTGACCAACACGCTCTCCAGTCTCACCGCCGCGTACAATAACGGCGGCTACTTCGTCCCAGCGTACGCGAACGCCGGGTTCCAGAGCTTCATCACGGCGTTCATGCCGATCGGCAACTCCAACTACAACGGCCTGGCCCTCCAATTGACGCGTCGCTTCAGCAACGGGCTGCAGTTCGTCGGGGCCTATACCTGGAGCCACAATATCGACGACTCGACTGCCGAGGTCTTCAGCACCTACACCACTCCGCGCCGTCCCGAAGACTTCCAGAATCTGGCTCTCGACCGTTCCGATTCTGCCCTGGACCACCGCCAGCGCCTCACCTTCAGCACCGTCTACGACATGCCGTTCCTGAAGGGCAGTTCCAACTGGTTTATGAAGAACCTGGTCGGCAACTGGGAGTTCGCTCCCATCTATACCTATCAGACCGGCACCTGGGTGACGGTCCAGAGCGCGGTGGACTCTAACCTCAACGGCGACTCCGCGGGCGACCGCACGATCATCAATCCAGCCGGAATCGTGAACGTCGGCACCGGCACGACGCCGCTCAAGAACAGCGCCGGCCAGGTTGTGGCCTTCCTCGCCAACAACCCGAACGCCCGGTACATTCAGGCGCCCAAGGGAACTCTTCCGAACGGCGGCCGCAACACCGAGCACCTGATGCCGATCGACAACATCGACCTCAACGTCATGAAGCGGATCGCCGTCACGGAACGCTACAAGCTGGAGTTCTCCGGCCAGTTCCTGAACTTCCTGAACCACCCGCAGTATGTGGGCGGCTACATCAACGATGTGGCCGGCATCGGCTTCACCGGCGCGAACGTGCACAACTTCCTGAACCCGGCTTCGACCACATTCTACGATCCCTCGATGGTGTTCTCGAGCAATCCGCGCACCATCCAGGTGTCGGCCAAGTTCATCTTCTAAGCGAACGCAAATTCACAGCGACCTGCGGCCCGCGGCGCTTCGGCGCTGCGGGCCTTTTTTATGCTCCAATGTTCCGGTGGCACAAAACAAGATTCGACCCTTTCTCATGTTCCAAGGCGGCAACGCCGAAGAAGCCATGAACTTTTACGTCTCGCTGTTTCCCGGAAGTGAAGTCAACGACATCGTCCGCTACGGTCCGGGCGGACCCGGCGCGGAAGGATCGGTGATGCGCGCGACCTTCTCCGTGGCCGGCCAGGAAATCATGTGCATCGACAGCCCCATGAAGCACGCGTTCACGTTCACGCCGGCCATCTCGCTGTTCGTCACCTGCGATTCGGAGGAGGAATTCCGGCGGCTAGCCGCCGCCCTGTCGGAAGGCGGAAGTGAACTCATGCCGCCCGGCGATTACGGTTTCAGCCGCCTCTTCGCCTGGGTTGCCGATCGCTACGGCGTGTCCTGGCAGATAAACCTCGATTAGTGCCCGCCTGTGGTAACTAAGCCGGCGATGAGCCGCCTCCTCATTGGAAAGTGGTCCGCTCGGCGCTCCGGCCGCGCTGCAAGTGACGCTGCAGACCCAGGGCGACTCTCTCGCTGTCCAGGTCAGGCGCACCACGAAGGAGGAGACCAGGATCGGCTGCCGCATGGTGCGGATCGCCGAGTCCACGCCGGATTTCGGCCAGGTGATCACTTCCAGCGGACGCTACGTCACGCACGGCATTTACTTCGATAACGACCGCGACCGCCTTACGCCGGAGTCGGCCGGCGTGACCCGGCTGGTAGCTGCCGGCATCGAGAAGAACCCCAATCTGAAGCTGCGCATTGAGGGCCACACCGATTCCACCGGCAAGGCCGATCACAACCTGGACCTCTCGAAGAGGGCGCGCCGCGGCGGTGAAGGCGGTGCTGGCGTCGCGTTCGGCATCGAGGATGCGCGGCTCACGACGGATGGATTGAGCTCAACGAAGCCGATTGACTCCAACGACACGCCCAACGGCCGGGCCCAGAACCGGCGCGTGGAGTTCGTGAAGCAGTAATTACATAAAGTACCTGTACTCGCGATAAACCGCGTCGCCGAAGCTGCGCATGAACTGCATCTCGTCTTCGTCGAGCGGCCCGCGCCGTACCTCGGCCAGGTTCTGTTCAAGCTGCTTCCGGTTCGTGGGCGCGTTCAAACATACGTGCACGTGGGGATTGGAGAGCACGAACCGGTAGCACATGCCGGCGCTCGGGATGCGCGCGCCTTTGGGATAGCCCTTCGGAGCGCGCAGCAGGTAATGCCAGCGCGTCGCTGTAAAGCTGATGATGGCGGGATTCGACGCCGGCAGTCTGGAGAAGATATCCTGCTCGGCTCCGCGATGCGCCGCGTTGTAGCGGATCATCATCGCGTCGAGCGCGCCGGAGTTCGCCAGTTCCGCCGCCAGCTTGCGGTCGTGCGTGGAGATGCTGACGGCGCGCACGAGGCCGCTTTCACGAATTGCCTGGAGCTCGTCGGCGATCTGCGGCGTCCAGTACTTCCGCTTCGTCACCCCGAGATAGTGGAACACGTCGATGTAGTCGGTGCGCATCTGCCGCAGCCGGCTTTCGAGCGTGCGGCGCAGGTTCGACCGCCACAGGATCCAGTTGTAACCGCCGGTCGCCAGAACGAATTGCTCGCGGCGGCCGCGGATGGCGTCGCGCAGCGCGCCCGTCATCTGAGTGTCGAACCCGAAGTAGAAGAAGTAATTCACACCGGAATCAATCGCGGCGAGCACGGTATCTTTGCCCGGGCGGTACGAGGCCGAAAGCCCGAGGCGAAATACGGGCGTGCCGAGCTTGCCCAGGGGAGCGATGAGGAAATCGGACATCGGCGCCTCTTCTTGATCGTACACGTGCACGGAGCCGTGCGCTAGGAACTTGTTGAAAAACCCGCTCTGACATTGCGGGCGACACTGATTGATGCTGAAATCCGGCCTCGGGAGAGGCTTTGTGAGGATGGATTTCGGCCCTGGCGGGCGGCGGGCGTGTTG
>Ga0078972_1002401_pt1 | contig 62152 bp, 65 predicted proteins | sample YelNatPaOPGAMG01_FD_67568 | JGI IMG/M metagenome (GOLD analysis project Ga0078972, IMG submission 67568) | Hot spring thermophilic microbial communities from Obsidian Pool, Yellowstone National Park, USA - OP-RAMG-01 (SPADES assembly) (version 2) | ecosystem: Environmental > Aquatic > Thermal... | reverse complement strand
AAGGAAATGGACGTAGAGCATCCTGCAGCGAAGATGGTAATTGAAGTGGCAAAAACTCAGGACAACGAGGTGGGAGATGGGACAACGACTGCAGTAGTGATAGCTGGAGAGCTGCTAAAGAGGGCCGAGGAGCTACTGGATCAGGAAATTCATGCTGCAGTTATATCCAGCGGTTACAGACTTGCGGCAAATAAGGCAATGGAGATTCTGAACGAGATAGCGATACCTATAGGAAAAGATGACGACGAAATGCTGAGAAAGGTTGCGGCAACAGCAATGACAGGAAAAGGGGCCGAGGTTGCTCTCGAAAAGCTCTCTGACATCGTCGTAAAGGCTGTTAAAATGATAGTGGAAGAAGTTAACGGAAAGTACAGGGCGGACACTGAGAACATAAAGATAGAGAAAAGACATGGAGGAAGCGTAGAGGATACAGTTTTGGTTAAGGGAATAGTGCTCGACAAGGAAGTCGTGCATCCCGGAATGCCAAAAACTGTAAAGAACGCAAAGATATTGCTGCTCGATTCTGCGCTAGAAGTAAAGGAGACGGAGATAGATGCGAAAATAAGGATAACTGATCCAGACAAGTTGCAGAAATTCATAGAGCAGGAGGAGAAGATGCTGAAGGACATGGTCGACAAGATAGCAAGGTCCGGAGCTAACGTTGTTTTCTGCCAGAAGGGAATAGATGACCTTGCCCAGTACTACTTGGCGAAGGCAGGAATCCTCGCCGTGAGAAGAGTCAAGAAGAGCGACATGGAGAAGCTCGCAAAGGCAACTGGAGCGAAGATATTGACTGATCTGAGGGAGATAAGCCCATCCGATCTCGGAGAGGCTGAGCTCGTGGAGGAAAGGAAGGTCGGCGATGAAAAGATGATATTCGTTGAGGGTTGCAAGAACCCGAGGTCCGTTACAATCCTCGTAAGGGGAGGAACTGAGCACGTAGTAGACGAGATAGCGAGGGGCATTGAGGATGGGATCAGGGTTGTTGCTTGTGCGATCGAGGATGGAAAAGTTGTCGCTGGGGCTGGAGCGCCTGAGATGGAGCTCAGCTTGAGGCTAAAGCAGTGGGCTCCAAGCATTGGAGGAAGGGAGCAGCTTGCAATAGAAGCCTTTGCAACGGCTTTGGAGATTATCCCGAGAACCTTGGCTGAAAATGCTGGAATTGATCCAATAGATGTCATCGTGAACCTCAAGGCCGCGCATGAAAAGGGTCAGAAGTATGCAGGAGTCGACGTCGACACTGGAAACGTTGTCGACATGAAGGAAAGAGGAGTCATAGAGCCTTTAAGAGTTAAGACGCAGGCAATACAGTCGGCAACGGAAGTTGCCGTGATGATTCTGAGGGTTGACGATGTTATAGCTGCGAAGGGACTTGAAAAGGAGAAAGAAAAGGAGAAAGGAGGAGAAAAGACTCCCGAAATGCCTGAATTCTGATTTTTTTCTTAACTTTTTTGGGCAAGATTTAATTATCGAAGCAAAAATTATGCCAATGAAGGACCTTTTTCGCGAAGTAGATATAGCTCTGGAAACCGCATTAAAGAATAAGCACCGTTTTTTAGTTTTCATATGCTCCAAAAATCTAAAAGAATCGCTGAAAGTTGGTGAGAAGATAGTTGAAAAGGTTAAGGAGAAAAAGGAAAGAGGAGAAGTTTTACTGGTCGGGAGGGAAAATTTTCTCGATCTTGCAAAGAATTTTGAGGGTTTGCTTATTCACTGGAAGGATTCATCCCAGGTTTTGGGAAGAACCTTTTCATCTCTCATAATGGACTTTTCCGAAGGTTTTCATCCGAACGATCTCGGAATAGTTGTTGAAACCGTAGAGGAGGGAGGGGCGATAGTAGCGCTGTCCCCTCCGCTTGAAACATGGTTTGACATGAAAAGCAAGTGGCACGAGGACATGATCAGCGAACCCTACACTTTGAAAGACGTCGTTGGTAGATTCTACAGGAGGTTCATAGAGAAAACATTGAACGCTGAAGGGGTTATAATATACGATCTGGACAGCGGAAAACTCCTGAAAGGCTACGAATTCAAGTCCCTTGCACCCTCAAGGGAAGAGATATCAATTCCCGTTTCCACGAAGATAAAGAAGAAGCTTTACAAGCTCTGCGCAACTCAGGATCAGGTAAGAGTTCTCAGCGTTTTTGAGAGGTTCTTTGAAAGGAGAAGGGAGAGAAAGGCTGTTGTAATTACAGCAGACAGGGGAAGGGGGAAAACTGCAATTTTGGGAATAGCAACTCCACCTCTTATCTCTAGGCTTCAGAGAATTCTTAAAAGGCCGGTCAGAGTTCTGGTCGTTGCTCCAACCCCCCAGGCAGTTCAGACCTATTTCAAATTCCTGATGAAGGCGATGAAAAGGCAGGGAATGAGGGAATTCTTTGTCAAGAAGAGCGATGAGCTTGTAACGGTTTTGAACAGCAAGTATGCAAGGGTTGAGTACGTTGTCCCGAGAAGGGCGATAGAGGAAAGGGACTTTGCTGACATCCTGATAATTGACGAGGCCGCTGGTATAGAGGTACCCGTTCTGCTTGAGATAACAAAAAATGCTAGGCACATGATTTTCTCAACCACAGTTCACGGCTATGAGGGAACGGGGAGGAGCTTCAACATCAGGTTTTTGAAAAGGCTTGAGAGCGATGAAACCGTAGAGGTTGAGAAAATTCACATGTCAGAGCCAATAAGATACGGAAGCGGGGATCCGGTTGAAAAATGGCTCTACGACGTCCTTCTGCTAAACGCTCAGCCGGCCGAAATAGATGAGGCGGATCTTGAAAAGATAAGGAAAAAGGAGCTTGAATTCAAAATGCTGGACAAGGATGAGCTCTCCAGAAATGATGAGCTTTTGAGGGAATTTTTCGGGATATACGTTCTGGCCCATTACCGCAACAGACCTTCTGATCTCGCAATACTGCTTGACACACCAAATCATTTACCCTTCGCGGTCTTTGTCAACGGCAAAATAGTTTGCTCTCTCCACATCGCCATAGAGGGTGAGCTTGGGGATGAAGTTGTTGAAAAGATAAAGCACGGATACAAGCCCAAGGGACAGATAATTCCGGATCTGGCCCTTAAGCACTTCTGGAATTACGAATTTGCAAAAACAAAGGGGATAAGAATTGTTAGAATAGCGACGCATCCGAATGCGATGGACATGGGAATTGGAAGCTTTGCATTGGAAAAAATCATAAGGTTCGCGCAGGAGAATTCGCTCAGCTGGGTTGGATCCGGTTTCGGCGTTTCAAGCGAACTGCTTCGATTCTGGCTCAAGAACGGATTCACTCCGGTTCACATAACTCCACAGAGGAACGAGGTTAGTGGGGAATACACCGCAATCGTTCTAAGATCAATAGGCGAATCTAAGCACGTTGAAAGCATGAATTCCGAGTTCATAAGGAGGTTCATAGAGTATCTCGGCGACGAGTTGAGGGATTTGGAAGTAGAGACTGCAATAATGGTTTTAAAAACGCTGAAAAGAGAAATAGATGCATGCACTCCCAAATTCGGGTATGTTGAAGTTGAAAGACTGCAGAAATATTTCGAGGGTCTTGGCTTTTACGAATACATCTCCGATCTTGCGCGTCCACTGGTTAGGTTTTATTACTCAAAAATGGGAAATGCTGGGCTAAATGAGGTTGAGGAAAAAGTTGTTGTTGCGAAGTGCCTGCAGCTATCGCCCTGGAGGCTAATAGATTTTGAGGAAAAGTACAAGATCCTTCTTAACGGGCTGAGGAAGATATGGGACTGGTTTCAGAGCAGGGGTTTGAGCTAGCGATTTTTGTCCGGAATCAATGCCCTAAATTTTTGGCTCAAATAGCATAACCCTTTAATTAAAAAACAATTTTTCGGTTCTCTGGTTTAAAATTCTCGGCCAAAACGTATTAATATCTGGAAAGGAACAAGAGGCATGATGTTAAAGGAAAAGGTTGTTGAAGTCGTTGAAAAAGAGATAAAGCCGTTGCTCCTTAGGGATGGCGGAAGCGTTGAAGTCGTTGAAGTCGATGAAAGGAGCGGGACAGTTAGAGTAAAGCTTTTGGGGGCCTGCGGAACCTGTCCGATGTCGATGATAACATTGACAGCTTTTGTTGAAAGAATTCTAAGGAGCAGAGTGCCGGAAGTGAAGAAAGTAGTTCCAGTGTGATATGATTCACCTCCTGGAACCCATAAAGAAGGTAATGATCGAGGATGTGGCACATAGCTATGAAGAGGTAAAAGAAAAGACCTTTGGCGGCTTCTGCGAATGCGGAGCAATGATGTTTCAAAAGCTGTGGCTTAGCATTGAGAACCTGAAAATCCTCATTTCCGAGTGCGAGAAATGCTGGAAGAACAGCGCTTATCTTTTTAATTCAACAAAGTTCCTGAGGAAAGAGGACGTCATCGTTGTTGAGAAATCCGGAATCCTGGAATACCTTAAGAACTACCTGAGCGATCTTGAAATTGAGGCAATAATAGGAAAGGCAAGGAGTAAACCCTACAAGCCCTCAGATCTTTCAAGAGCGAAGAAAAAGCTGGATGAAATGAGAATACCGCTTGAAGGGCTTTTAGAAATAATTAAATGATTCCAAGAGAAAGGATTAAGACATATCTTGACCTTACCGAAACACAGGCAGTTTCGAGGAGGTATTTTCTGATTGGATTTTTTGACGGCCTTCTCACAATAGCCGGGCTAATAATAGGTGCCTTCATATCCGGTCACAACGATTCCAGGCTTGTCCTGAGCGTTGGCTTTGCAACTATGCTTGCGGTTGGAATTTCGAGTGCCTGGGGTGCGTTTGAAGCGGAGAGAATTGAGCAAGAATCTTTGAAAAGAAAAAGAGAGAAACACTTGCTTTTCAGGTTTGAGGACGGCATAATAGAAGATGCGCACAGATTTGCTGTTTTTGTGACTTCCGCCGTTCACGGCATTGCCCCGATAATTGGCTCAATTATCCTTCTTATCCCGTATCTAATTTTGCCACCTCTAGAAGCCTTTGAATTCTCAATCATCCTCTGCTGCATAAGCCTTTTCCTGATTGGAGCGCTGATGGGCAGAATTTTTGAGGGAAACATTTTTATCAATGGGCTCAGAACTCTGATTCTCGGTTTGTTGATAATGCTGCTTGTAGCCGTTCTGAATCCTGCCCATGTCGTGTGATAATTCAATCCTTTCAGCTTGGAAGTTTTTTAGGTTTTCATGAACCTTAGGCATAACAAGTCAGATTATTTTTAAATCGTTGGAAAACTCATCTCATGGGAAGGGCATGGAAGTTCGGCGATGATGTCGATACAGATGTGATCATTCCGGGGAAATATCTCGTTTACAATGAGCCTGAAGAGCTTGCCAAGCACGTCTTTGAAAATTTGAGAAGCGATTTTGCAAAGAATGTAAAAAAAGGGGATTTTGTTGTTGCCGGAAGAAACTTTGGCTGCGGAAGTAGCAGAGAGCATGCGGTTCTTGCATTAAAAGGCGCCGGCATAACTGCAGTTGTAGCGAAGTCCTTTGCGAGGATATTCTTCAGAAATGCAATAAATGCCGGGCTGATGGTTGTTGAATGTCCGGAAACTGACAGAATAGATGACGGCGACGAAATAGAATTGGACTTGAAATCGGGGGAAATACTGAACCGGACTAAAGGGGAGAGATACAGGATAAAACCGATGCCGGATTTTCTGCTTGAAATAGCCAGGTTCGGACTGATAGAATACTGCAGGAGGATGATGAAATGAGAATAGCAGTCATTCCCGGGGACGGAATAGGGAAAGAAGTGATGGATTCAGCACTTGCAGTCCTCGGAGAACTTGATTTGGGGCTTGAATTTGAATTCTACGAGGCAGGAGATGAGGCTTTGAAGAAGTATGGAAAAGCGCTTCCTGATGAAACGCTCGAGGCATGCAAAAAAAGTGACGCAGTCCTTTTCGGGGCTGCTGGAGAAACTGCCGCAGATGTGATTGTTAGGCTTAGGCAGGAACTAGAAACCTACGCGAATGTCCGCCCTGCTAGGGCTATAAGGGGGGTTAAATGCCTCTATCCCGGACTGGACATAGTAATTGTCAGAGAGAATACCGAATGCCTTTACAAGGGCTGGGAGTTTCAGAGCGATGGATCCGCTTTTACGATCAGGCTGATAACTGAAAGAGCTTCGGAGAGAATTGCAAGATTTGCATTTGAGCTCGCAAGGAGAGAGGGGAGAAAGAAGGTTACAGCGCTTCATAAGGCGAATGTGATGAAGAAGACTTGCGGAATTTTCAGGGATGCTTGCAGAAGAGTTGCAAAGGAATACGGAGAAATAGCTTTTAACGAATACTACATCGATGCAGCCTGCATGTACCTCGTAATGGATCCGTTCAGGTTCGATGTAATCGTTACCACAAACATGTTCGGGGACATAGTTAGCGATCTTGCAGCGGGATTGGTTGGCGGTCTTGGAATCGCCCCTTCAGCGAACATAGGGGAAAAAGTTTCGATATTTGAACCGGTTCACGGAGCGGCCTTCGACATAGCGGGCAAAGGCATTGCAAATCCTACTGCCATGATACTGACTTCGGCTATGATGTTGAGGCATCTGGGATTCATTGATGAGGCAAAAAAGGTTGAGATGGCCGTTGAAGAGACGATTGCGAATGGAAAAACGACCCCGGATCTGGGGGGAAAGCTGAAAACCATCGAATTCACGAGGGAAGTGATAAAGACCTTGAAGGAGCTGAAATGAGACTTTTAACCATTGGTGTTGGCTTAAGAGGGGCCAGAATTGCTGAATGCCTGTACAAAAGGGGTGTTAGGGTAAACGGGGTTCCGCTGTTTAAGTGCTTTGCTGTTCTTGGAGACGAAAATCAGATAAGAACAATAGCAATTGGAGACGAAAGAAAGTTCTATGTCCCAAGCAAGAAAGCCGTTCTTGGTTTTTTAAACTCGATAACCAGAATATACGAAATATGGGAGGGTTGTCTGATCCTGTTCTCCCTCGAAGATGAATATGCCTTTGAAATCGCAGTTGAACTGAGCGAGAGGATAAGGGAAATTTTTGAGGATCCCATAATTGGTTTAGCACTAATTCCAACTTTGGGAAACGTTGAAGTTCAGGAATTGAAGAAAAAACTTACTGAAGTAAGAAAAAGGTTGGATATACTTCTGCTTTTTGAAGGCAAGATTGGAATCGAGGAGAAGATTCTGAGATCCCTTAACATTTTAGCAATGGCAGGAGAGGTGGATATAAAAAAGAAGTTGGCCGGGGAAGTTGTAGTGGACACTTCGGATGTTTTTAATGCCCTGAAATCCGACGGATTTTCGGTTATAGGTTTTGCGGAAAAGGGGATACCATTCGGGATTTTCAGGAAAAAGAGCGAGCTAAAAGCCTTGAGAACGAGGAGAATGATTGACCTCTATGAGCTTTCATTGCAGAATCTGAGCATTTCAGCGAAGCTGGAGGAGGCAAAATCCTCTCTGGTGCTTTTTGCCGGACCAAAGGAAGAAATAACAATGGAGGGGATTTTTGAGGTTATAGGAAGGATAGAGAAGCTGAACAGCTCAATGGATATAAGATACGGCGACTGCCCATTGCAGGGAAGAAAGGTCTCGCTAATTCTGCTCTTTTCCGGAATAAAGAGCATTAAGTTTTAGCGATAGGAGCTTGTAAATCGTTCCGTGGCGTTTAAGCCTTTTTTCTATCCTCATTCTGAGCAATTTCAGACCTATTTCGTCGATTTCGAAATCGAAGCCGTATTTTACGTCTTTCAGCATCAATCCCTCCGGCGGTGAAGGTGGAACTCTCTCCCTGAAATTTTGCGGATCGAGCATTTTTTCGAACCATTCCAGCGTTTTTCCAAGACCAACGAGCTTTAATGCAGTAGCAAGGCATCTTACCATGTTCCAGGTAAAAGCATTGCCCTCTATTTCGAAAACTAAAAAATCGCCATCAATTAGAAGCTTTGCATCGAATATTTCCCTTTTTCCGCCTTTCCATCCGCGCGTAAAATTTGAAAAGTCGTGGACACCCCTTAAAAGGGTAACAGCTTTTTCCATTTTTTCCAAATCGAAATCTTCGTTTGGGAAGACATAAGTGTAAATTCTACTCTTCGCCTTTCTCGGATTGAAATTTTCCGGCACCTCCTTGTATGCCCATGCTGTAATGTCCGATGGAAGTGCCGAGTTCAGAACCCTCGGCCTAATATCTTTTTCGCTTTCGAAGGATATAACTTGGCCTAGGGCGCTTACGCCAGCATCTGTTCTGCCAGCAAATCTAGGTTTTGAATTTATTCCTAGTTCCTGAAAAGCTTTTCTTATCTCCCCTTCTACAGTCCTAAGGTTTGGCTGGTATTGGCTACCAAAAAAATTATCGCCGAAGTATGCGATTTTGAACGCATACTTCATTTTTTAAGTAGTGAATTGACAAACTGGTTGACGGTTGCGAGCTTCTTTAACACCAAATTTTTTACACTCATCTGACCCTGATAGTAACCTACAGCCGCTCCCACGAGGAAAAGGAATTCGATATCATCAAGTTTGTATTTTTCCTTCAGCTGAAGGAGCTCATTTACCTTTGTTTCTGGCAGCACATCGGCTTTCTCTTCCTTAGCTGTCAAGGCATTCTCGTCGATTTCCCATTTTTTCTTCAATTCCTCAAATGCATCCATCAAAATCGAAGTTCGGGTTTCGACGTCCATAGTTGCAGTTGGTATAGTATTTAAAAACTTTTCTCTCAGTCGTTTATGCAGATCATGTGTCCCATTTTATCCCTCTTGGCCTTCAGATACGCGAGATTCTCCTCGGTTGGTTCAACCTGTATGGCCTCTCTTTTCACCCTGAAGCCGTATTTTGCCAGCTCTTCAATTTTTAAGGGATTGTTTGTCAAAAGCCTTACGCTTTTCACGTTGAGGTCCATCAAAATCTGGGCGGAAATTCCGTAACTTCTCATGTCTGCTGGAAAACCGAGCCTTATGTTCGCATCCACAGTGTCAACACCATTTTCCTGCAGCTTGTACGCGATGAGTTTGTTAATTAGCCCGATTCCCCTCCCCTCCTGCCCCTTCATGTATATCAGGACCCCACTTCCCTCCCTGTCTATCATCTTCAGCGCACTTTCGAGTTGCTCCCCGCAATCGCAGCGTAATGAATGAAGAACGTCGCCAGTTAGGCATTCAGAATGAATTCTTACGAGAACATCTTCTTTGCTAACGTCTCCTTTGACAAGTACCAGAATTTCGCCCATCGGACTTCTGTAGCCAATGGCCCTGAATGTTCCGTAGAACTTCGTCGGCAGAGTTGCTTCGACGACCTTTTCCACTATTTTTTCCTTTTTCAGCCTAAATTCGATGAGCTCTCTTATGCTTATTATGGGCATTCCATTTTTCAGTGCGAACTCTTCAGCATAACTTCGATCTGCAACATCTCCTTTTTGATCCAGTAGAGGGGCATAAACAGCGATTGCCTTGAAGCCTGAAAGCTTTGCAAGATCAGAACAGGCTTCGGCAATACCAGGCCTTTCAAGGACGCCCATTTCTTTTGTTTCCTCGACAAAAATCCTTCCCGGTACTTTTATCTCAGAAAGCGAGATTTTGGAGTTCACTATTCTTTTTATGAATTCTGCCCGATCTTCAGCGGAGATTTTGTCCTTCTTTGGATCTATTGGTATAAGTTTTCCGTCTAGATAGTAGAACTTGTTCAGTCCTAGCAGGGAAATCAGGCTCCAGGGCAGCGACAATCTTATTTCGTCGCAGTTTCTCATGATAAAGTTTATTCCCTCAGCGTTGACGAGTTCTGCGGGAGTGCAGAGATAACTCGTATCATCTTCACAAACGATGACGAACTTTCCATCCCTGAGCTGGTAGATTAGTTTTTCCATGCTTTAAGGATGCGAGGGCAATATAAATTTATACCCAGCTGCTCATAGCCCTAGGGATGCGAATTGCAGTTGTAGATAAAGAGAGGTGTCAGCCAAAGAAGTGCGGTCAGGAATGCCTGAAATATTGTCCCAGGGTAAGGACTGGGGACGAAACCGTTGTTGTAGCTGAGAAGGCGATAATAGCGGAAGAACTCTGCGTAGGTTGCGGAATATGCGTTAAAAAGTGTCCGATGAAAGCGATAAGCATTGTAGGCTTGCCAGAAAGGCTCGAAGGAATGGAAGTCCACCGCTACGGCAAAAACGGCTTTGTTCTTTACAACCTTCCGATTCCTAGGAATGGGGCCGTTGTTGGCATTGTCGGTGCCAACGGAACCGGGAAAAGTACGGCTGTTAAGATTCTCTCTGGACAGCTGAAGCCAAATCTCGGAAAAGAATCTGCAGATTGGGACGAGATAATAGAGCGATTTTCTGGAACCGAACTGATGGATTACCTGAAGAGGCTCAGGGATGGGAAAATAAAGGCCAGCATAAAGCCTCAGTACATAGAAGCGATCCCGAAGGTTTTCAAGGGTAAAACAAGGGATTTGCTTGAAAAATTTGATGAGAGAGATGTCTTGGAAATCGCGGTAGAAAAACTGAATCTTGAAAATTCTCTGGAGAGAAATCTTTCCGATCTCAGCGGTGGAGAGCTTCAGAGGGTTGCAATAGCTGTTTGCTACATGAGGGATGCGGACTTTTACTTCTTTGATGAAGTGACCCCATACCTTGACATATATCAGAGGATTGCGGTTGCCAATTTTATAAGAGAATTGGCAAAGGAAAAGCCCGTGATGATTGTTGAACACGATCTGGCCATACTGGACATGCTTGCGGATTTTGTGCATTTAACTTACGGAATTCCGGGCGTTTATGGAGTCTTCACGAATCCAAAATCTGCGAGGGTTGGAATAAATCAGTATCTTTCCGGATACCTTGTGGAGGAGAACATAAGAATAAGGGATAAGAAAATTGAGTTTGAAATCCTGAGACCGAGAGAGAGTGTTTCAGAGAAAATTCTGTTGCAGTACCCCTCTTTTAAGATAACTCTCGATGGTTTCAGGCTGTTTGCCGAAGAAGGGGACATAAGAGTTGGCGAGATACTCGGCGTTGTCGGGCCAAATGCGATTGGGAAGTCGACTTTTGTCAGAGTTCTTGCAGGGGTTATCGAAGATGATGAGAAGAGGGTTGAGATGAAGTTGAAGGTCAGCTACAAGCCGCAGTATGTGAAGGGGGATATAGAGGAGCTGGTGGAGGTCTTTCTGAGAAAAATAAATCCAATGATATATTCTTCATATATAAAAACAGAATTTCTGAAACCATTGGATATAGAAAACCTTATGGATAGAATGATTTCCGATCTCAGCGGTGGAGAGCTTCAGAGGGTTGCAATAGCCGCATGTCTTTTGAGGGAAGCGGATTTATATCTTCTCGATGAACCTACGGCTCACTTAGATGTTGAACAAAGAAACGAGGTTGCAAAGGTCATAAGGAGGTTCGCTCTGAACAACTCGAAGAGTGTTTTGGTCGTTGACCATGACATTTACTTCATAGACATGGTGAGCGATAGGATAATGCTATTTGACGGAATTCCGGGAAAGGAGGGATTTGCTAGAAGGGCCGTTGGGATGAGAGAGGGTATGAACAGATTTTTGTCGAAGCTTGGAATAACCTTCAGGAGAGATGAGGAAACGAAGAGACCGAGGATCAACAAACCGGATTCGAGACTGGACAGGGAGCAGAAAGCGGCTGGGGAATATTACTACTATTACGGCTGATTATTTTCGAAAATCAGATTTTTCGATCTATAACCCTCGCACCCTTCTTGTTGCCGACTATAACCGCATCTATAATCTTTGAAGGAAAAATACCGGTTTCTATAACTCCTGGAATTGTTTTTAGTTTGTTTTCAACTTCTTCCGGATTTTCAAGAACCCCAAAATCGCAGTCGAGTATGAAGTTCCCGTTATCGGTAATTATTGGGCCAACCTTTCCCTTTCCCTCTCTCAGCGAGGGTTTGCAGATTTTTGAGAGCTCTCTTAAAACGAAGCCGTAAGCAAATGGCAAAACTTCAACGGGAACATGAATTGTGAGTTTTTCTGAAAGCTTGGATTCATCCACGATAATCACAACCTTCTTGCTTGCGAAGGCAATTATCTTTTCCCTCGTCATCGCAGCACCGCCACCTTTGATGCAGTTCAGCCTTGAATCAACCTGGTCTGCTCCGTCTATACATATTTCTGGCTCCATTTCAAGGAGATCCACTATTTTTATACCATTTTTTATTGCCGAAAGCATTGCTTGGTAGCTGCTTGGGATTCCGTATACTACGATTCCCTCATTTCTTATTCTTTCACCCAGAAGATTCAGGAAAACCTCCACTGTGCTTCCGGAACCTATTCCTATGGTCATCCCATCCTTTATCAATCCAAGGGCGAGCCTAGATGCGTTGAGCTTCCCATTCATTTTCCCATCCATCCAAGGCTTTTTTTGACGTTGCATCCAGTGATATTGGAGTTATAGATACGAAGCCTTTCCTCAGAGCTTCAAGATCGCTCCCCTCCTCAGCTTCCTCGATTTCTATTCCGTGTATCCAGTAGTACTCTCTACCCCTTGGATCGAAGCGCTTCTCCACCCTAGTTTTGTACATCTTCCTTGCCAGCTTTGTAATTTTTATCTTCCCGTTGAAGTTCTTGGGAACATTGATATTTAAGACGTCAACGCCCTCCGGAAGTCCCTCCTTCAGAACTTTCCTGGCAACCCATTCCAGAATTCTCTTGGCATCATCGAAATTTCCCTCTATCGTTGGCTCAAATTTGTCTCTGTCATGCATTTCTACTGAAATAGCTATTGCCTTGCTGCCCTGCGTTGCAGCTTCCAGCGCGGAGCATACGGTTCCCGAAGTTGTAACGGCTTCCGTTGAGAGATTTTCCCCGAGATTTATACCGCAAACTGTGAGATCCGGGATTTTGCCTATTATTCCGTAGATTCCCAGTATCACGGCATCTGTAGGGGTTCCATCGATTGCATAGGCCTTTATTCCGTTTATCCTCATCTCGTAAATCCTTACAGGACGCATTATCGATATGCTTCTTCCAACTGCACTCATCTGAGCCATGGGTGCGACGATTACAACTTCATCTATTTCGCTCAGGACTTCATATGCTGCTCTCAAGCCGGCGGAATAAATCCCGTCGTCGTTTGTTAGCAGGATCATATTTCTTTCTCTTTCTCCTCTATCATCATCGCTATCTCATTTATATCTTCGGGACAAATTTTTTTCTCGGCTTCAATTCCCTTCTCCTCAGCGAGTTTTTTCAATCTTTCGGAGTGTATTAAAAGCTGCGAAACCACGTAGCTTTTCAGCAAAAAGAAGTTTCTCCTCGCAATATCCTCTCCGATTTCTCCCTCCCTAAAAGCTGTAATTATCGTTTCGCAGTCCATTTTGAACATCTCTTTTACTTTAATCGGATCTAGGAGCGCTGGAATTAGCCGAAATTCTCCTTTGAGAACTTTTCCTATCATGTCAAGATACGAGTTTATGAACATGAGAGAGTATTCTCAAATCTTTTATAAAAAATTTCCCTTTCATCAATCAGCTCATGTAGTCTTTTTTAGGAATAGCAAAGCAATTAGTTCGCAGAGGACTGAGAATAGGATCATCAATTCTGGCTGGCCATAAAGAAATCCGAAGGAAATTCCGCTTATGAAAAATCCGAGTCCTACTATTGCATTGAAAGCCCCATAGGCCGAGGCCCTTTTCTGGGCTGGAGTAATCTCGGCCAAACCCGCGCGCATTATCGATTCATGCATTCCGATGACTGCGCCAAAAAGCATAATACCGGCGAATATGTTGTAGGAGAAAGATAATGCCACCGAAACTGGCGTTAGCAGCGGAATCAGTATAAGTGATTTGAAGCCAAATTTGTCAAAAATCCTCCCCGTAGCGATAGCAGCAAGGGCGTCAACGGCCATTGCAAGGGAATATGCGAGAGGTATCATCCCGGGGGACATAAGTCTGTTGACCTCTGCATGAAACGCGATCAGCTGAAAGCTTGCGAGACCTGATACTGAAAAGAAGGTGAAAAGCATGTAAGAGTGAAGGGAAATCCCGGTCTTCGCCTCTTTTTGCACTTCCTCTCTGAACTCCATTTTAGCGAAGTAAAGGAAAATTAGTGCGATTACCGTTGGTATCAGGAGTATTGAAAAGCTTTCCCTATATCCAAAACCAACAAAAAGAACCAATGAGATTATTAGCGGCCCAGCTATTGCCCCAATTTGATCTAAAGCTTCGTGAATTCCAAAAGCCTTTCCGAAACCAATTTTCGACGTTGCAAGGGATATTATGGCATCCCTTGCGGGTGTCCTTAATGCTTTTCCGAGTCTTTCGATGATAAGCAGAAGAATTACGAGTTCCCAGGAATTCGCGAAAGATATCAGCGGAATCGAGAGTATTAAGAAGTATCCAAGAAAGGTCAGATGCCAGTGAATGGAGAATCTGTCGGCCAAGTAACCTGAGAAAATTCGGACTGCGTAGCTCAGAAACTCTCCTAAACCGAGGAAAAGACCGAGAAGAAATGCGCTCACTCCGAGAGTTGCGAGATAAGCTCCCGAGATGCTTCTAGCCCCCTCGTAACTCATGTCCGCAAAAAGGCTTACTATCCCGATCAGAATCAGGAATCTATAAGCCCTTATCATATCATCCGGAGCAGGGGCAAAGGTGCATAAAAGATTGCAAGACTTTTAATGCTCTTTTCAACTTCAAGATTCATGAACTTCTTCGGCTTTTCGGCTGATCCGATAATTACATCTTTCGTTCTGAATTTTTCGGTTGAAAAAAGTTCTAAGGGCACGACTTCAGAAAGTGCACTTTATTTATAAAGCTTTTTAAGCAAATTTTTAAATTTTGGGGGAAAAAAGAACTGTGGACGAGAAGCTGTGTCTGATTTGTAGGGGTAGGATGTTCTGCGGAAAAAGTTGTAGGGTATTTGAGCATGAAATCAGGATAACCTACTCAACAGAAATATTCGGTTCCTCTCCTCCTTCTATATTCATTGGAAGAAAGAATTATCCCGAGGTCTATGCCTGTCCGGCAGTTCCACCCTTTGTTGGAGATACAGAAATCTACGATAGACCGGAGAACTGGAGAGAGCTGAGTATAGACGAGATTTTAAATTTCAGATATTCTTTAGTTCTCGGCCAGTTCAGAGTAGATGTAAGAAAACCAGAAACGAAGATCGCAGAGCTCATTCAGGAGCTTAGCCTGTACGAGAAGCCTGTGGATGTAGAAGTTATTTTTGAAAAACCTCCAAGGCCAAAGGTGGCACTTGACGAACATCACGCCCCGTTTGGTCCATTTGCCCCGGCAAGAAGGGCCAGGATTTGCAGCTCTTCGAGAGTTCCAAAGGTAGTTGAAGACGTCTATGAGAGCAGGGATCTGAAGTCGACGGACGCGATTAAGATTCTCTATGAAAAGAGAATTCCGGTTTCCCACATACAAAAATTGCTTTCTTCAGGTTCTCTTGGAATAAAAAGAAAGCTGGTTCCAACGAGATGGGCAATCACTGCTGTTGATGACACGGTATCTAAGTTGCTTATCGATGAAATCAGAGATTTTCCGATTTTGGACGAATATAGGGTTTTTGTTCATAAAAAGGCAAGGAACCTCTTTATGGCAGTTCTAATTCCCAGAGTATGGAGCTTTGAATGGGGAGAAGCTTGGTTCCCGAATACAACCTGGAATTTCGGGAGAAAAGTTGTAGTTGAGTGCGACAGCGAGGGATTTTACGGCAGAAGCGATTATGCAACCCTCGGGGGCTGCTACTATTCTGCAAGACTCGGAACAGCTGAATTTCTGCAGAGCATAAAAAGACAGGCCACAGCCATTCTATGGAGGGAAATATATCCCGGATTCAAAATTCCAATTGGAGTTTGGTTTGTGAGGGAAAATGTCAGGGAGATGTTTTCAAAAAAGCCGGAAGTTTTCGATTCGCTCAAGGATGCTGTCGATTACTTGGCAAGTCATTCGAATTTGATCGAAGAATGGAAGAGAAATTCCAAGCTTTTGAGATTTCTGGAGGGGCAGAAAACGCTATGCTCGTTTTCAGGAGAAAGGTAAAGAGGGCAATTGGAAAAAGCAACCTTCCCGGTCTTGATTATACTGTCAATCCCTACATAGGCTGCGCCCATGGTTGCGTATACTGCTATGCAAGGCTATACTGCGAAAAGGAAATTGCGGAGAACTGGGGAAATGTGGTTGTTGTTAAAGAAAACATTCCCGAAATTCTTTCTAGGGAATTGAAAAATGTGAAAAAAGGAGTTGTTGCCTTAAGCACGGCGACTGATGCTTATCAATTCCTGGAGGAGAAGGAACAGCTTACGAGAAGGATTTTGAGCATTTTGCTAGAAAATGGTTTCAGGGTGAGCATACAGACAAAAAGTCCGCTAGTTCTCAGGGATACGGACATTTTGGTTGAAAATGCGGAAAAAGTTGATGTGGGATTCACAATAACGACACTAAGAGATGATTTTGCAAAAAAAATAGAGCCAAATGCTCCATTACCGAGTGAAAGGATCAAAGCGCTGAAAAAAATTTCGATGGAGGGCATAGAAACTTGGATCTTTCTTGGCCCTATGATCCCCGGCGAAAAATTTGAGGAAATTGTGGAGCTTGCTAAAGAAACCGAAAGTATTTTATATTATGATAAATATAGAATTAAGCCATTCATGAGATCGGGGCTTGCCAAAGAACTAGCGGAGAAAGCTAGAAAATTTGACTGGTTTGAAGAATTCAAGAAGCTTAAGAATTACTGCGAGGTTCTTGGGGTTTCCGTAAAATCGGCTTTTGATTGAGAAGCCTTATTAACCGAGAAAGTTATTGCTTTCGTGGACTATACTGCAAAGGATATCACAGTTCTAGATGACCTTGAAGCGGTCAGAAAAAGGCCCGGGATGTATATCGGAAGCGTTGGAGCGAAAGGGTTGCATCACTTGCTCTGGGAAGTTATAGACAACAGTGTGGACGAGGCACTTGCTGGATATTGCAACAAGATTATCGTAACTCTCCATTCCGATGGATCTGCAAGCGTTGAAGACAACGGCAGAGGAATACCGGTTGACATGCACGAACTCGGAAGACCGGCACTGGAAATAGTTATGACCAAACTTCACGCGGGTGGAAAGTTTGGAAACAAGGTTTACAAAGTTGCCGGAGGTTTGCATGGCGTTGGAGTTTCTGTGGTGAATGCCCTATCGGAATGGCTTGAGGTTTGGGTGAAGAGGGATGGCAAGATATACTACCAGAGATATGAGAGGGGTGTACCGAAAACCGATGTGATTGTAGTTGGTGAGACGAATGAAACGGGTACAAAGGTTAGATTCAAGCCCGATCCGGAGATTTTTGAGGAGCTCAACTTCGACTACAACACTGTCTCCAGAAGACTGAAAGAGATAGCATACCTAAACGCTGGGCTTAGAGTAATTCTGAGGGATGAAAGGATTGGTGTGGAAAAGGAATACATGTTTACTGAAGGAATAGTAGGGCTTCTAAAGAGTTTGAACAAGGGCAAGAAAGTTTTGCACGAACCGATTTACATTCAGGGCAGTAAAAACGGCATATTTGTGGAGGCAACCTTTCAGTTTACGGATTCGGAGATCGAAAGTGTACATGCATTTGCAAACAATATAAAAAACACTGATGGAGGAACTCATGTTGTCGGCTTTAAAGCGGGGCTAACGAGAGCTGTGAACGAATACGGAAAAAGGAACTTTAAGAAGTTCGAGATTCTGAGCGGTGCGGAGATAAGGGAGGGTTTAACTGCTGTTATAAGCGTTAAGGTTCCGAACCCACAGTTTGAAGGGCAGACTAAAAGCAAGCTGACAAACAGCGAAGTCAAAACGGTTGTTGAATCCGTGGTATATTCGGGAGTATTAAAATGGTTTGAAGAAAATTCGAAGGAGTCGGAAGCGCTGATAAACAGATTCATTCTTATTAAAAGAGCTAAAGAAGCAGCAAAAAGGGCTAAGGAGCTTGTAAAGAAGAGGGAAGAAGCATCAATCACATTACCCGGAAAGCTTGCGGACTGCTCTTCGAGAAAGGTTGAAGAGAGGGAGCTATTTATAGTTGAGGGAGAATCAGCTGGTGGCTCAGCTAAGCAGGCAAGAGATAGGAGATTTCAGGCAATTCTCCCAATAAGGGGCAAGATAATAAATGTTGAAAAAGCTGGAATGGTTAAAATACTGAAAAACGAGGAAATAAAGGCGATAATCACCGCTATCGGAGCGGGAATAGACGAGAACTTTGAACTAAGCAAAGCAAGGTATTCGAAAATCATAATCATGACTGATGCCGATGTCGACGGTTCTCATATAAGAACTCTGCTCCTTGCATTCTTTTACAGACACATGAGGCCCCTGATCGAAGCTGGGAGGCTTTTTATCGCACAGCCACCCCTTTACGGTGTGAAAAAGGGTGGGAAGATATACTATGCGTACAGCGATGCCGAACTTAAGAAATTGCTGGAAAAACTCGGAGATGCTGAAGTTCAAAGATACAAGGGGCTTGGTGAAATGAATCCCGAACAGTTATGGGAAACCACTATGAATCCTGAAAAAAGAATACTGATTCAGGTGAAAATAGAAGACGCGAAGAAAGCGGATGAACTTTTCAGAATCCTGATGGGGGAAGATGTTGAAAGCAGAAAGAACTTCATACTTGCCCATGCTAAAGAGGTGAGAAGTCTTGATGTTTAATTTTGAAAGATATTCGAGGCAAATAGAAATTTTTGGTCTAAAGGGCCAGGAAAAATTGCTGAACTCCTCTGCCCTTGTAATTGGGGCGGGGGGGCTAGGAAGCGCTGCAATTCAGTTTCTTGCTGCAGCCGGGATTGGGAGAATGGGGATAGTTGATGGGGACATTGTTGATGAATCGAATCTGCAGAGGCAAACAATACATGCGGGAAACATTGGAATAAACAAGGCTGAGTCGGCGTGCATTTTTGTTGAAAAGCTCAATCCAGAAGTTGTCGTTGACGTTTATCCATATCATCTAAATCCTAGAAATTCAGAAAAAATCATAAAAAATTATGATGTAATTTTGGGCTGTCCTGACAACTTTGCAACCCGTTTTTTGATAAATGATACATGCAGTCGGCTCTCAAAGCCCTTTGTTCATTCTGCCGTTTATGCCCTTGAGGGGGAAATAGCGACCTTTCTGGGAAAACCCTGTTACCGCTGTTACATTCCAAAGGCACCTAGTTTGCAGGCTAGGGCAATAGTTGGTGCAGTAGCAGGGCTTTTTGGATGTTTCCAGGCACTGGAAGCTATTAAAATAATAACCGGTTACGGGAAACTTTTAACGGGAAGAGTCATCCGCCTCGATTTGGGTTCAATGGACTTCTTTGAAATTCCCATTTCTGAGAGAAATAGCTGTCCTGTTTGCAGCGGAAAACTTAGGGGCATTTTTGAGGAGAACTATGAAGGGGATTGTGAGATTGTTAGGTATTCCTGATTTTTTGGCTGTGGAAGATTTTAAATAGCTTGACTACAGGGGGCATGGATCTAATTTGCAGATTCGTATACAAGGACGGTAAAGAGTTCGGAGAGAGCATAGATGTTTTCGAGCATCATTTGATAGTTAAGGTCTATGACAAATTCATAGCTGTTCCCTTGGAGGTTGTTAGCTTTGACGGTGAGAAAATCTACATTGGGGATTTCGATGAGAAAATGGCCTTGGAAATCGGAAATAGATGGCTGAGCAAATCTAGAGCCTATGATGAAAAAGAATTAAACTGGTGAAAATATGGAACTGAAACAGGTTATAGTGGTCAGGGATGATCTGAACTTATCAAGAGGTAAGCTGGCAGTTCAAGTGGCTCATGCAAGCATTCTTGGTTTTCTGAAGAGTGAAAAAGAAAAAAGAGATGCCTGGCTGAGAGAGGGACAGAAAAAGATAGTTCTGAAGGTTAGAAACTTGGATGAGCTTTTTGAAATAAAAAACAAGGCCGAAAGAGAGAAACTGGTGACCGCAATTGTAGAAGATGCAGGACTTACGGAAGTGCCACCGGGAACGATTACCGCCTTGGTAATAGGGCCGGATGAAGCAAAGAAAATAGACAAGATTACGGGGAGCTTGCCGCTGCTTTAGGGTTCAATTCCCCTATCACTTATAACGAATTCGCAGCTCTCCCCCTCTTTTTTAAATCTGTGTTTCACAAGAATTGCCCTTCTAACCGAGCCTAATTTTTCGAGAAGAATAGCGGTTTTGGAAAGATGCTCCAAACTTGTTCCGCCCAAAGGTCTATCCTGTCCTGTTTTTACATCTGTGAACATCTGATTGGTGATTATAGCTGCGAGATCCAGTTTTCTCGCAAGGCTTAGAAGAAATGTTAGCTGGGCAGTTAGCTCTCTTTTTATCTTCACTTGCCTCTCCTCATCTTCGAGCTCGCTTCTGTAAAGGGCAGTAAAGCTGTCAACAATTACTAGCTTTACGTTCTCTTCCTTGCAAAACTTTTCAGCCTCCTTTAGTGCTGCGGCCTGCTGTTTGAAAGTAAAGACTTCCTGGACATACACGTTTGAAAACAGGGATAGATCTTCCTGAAAGATTTGCTTCACTCTTTCGGCAGATAGACCTTCAGTGTCTATATAAGCTACCTTGTAATGTTTTGCCGCGTTCTTGGCAAACATTAGGCATAGGGTAGTCTTTCCAGTTCCGCTAGCACCGAAAATATGGGTTAAAGTCCCGGTTTCAACTCCCCCTCCTAGAAGAGCGTCTATGCAACTACTTCCGCTCGGAATGAACATCTTCGCACCTCAGCATCTGGTAAACCTTGAAAATTGGAATTTCGAGCTCTCTAGCAATTCTAGCGACATCTTCAAATTCCGGTTTGAAGGTTCCTAGGCTCTTTGAGCGCTTGAACTTTACTCTGAAATTTTTTCCCATTATACATACCTCCTTTTCCTCTATTTCCCTATCGGCAATTGTTCTGTGATACACGGGGATAATTCTAACTCCTAAACTTCCAGTCTCTTTCATCAAAATCCTTGCGATATCTTCAGCTTCACTCATCGTGGCAATTACTCTCATCAAAATAGTGGGTCTGGATTTTTTTCCCACTGCTGGAATTGCAATTGCATCGATGCATTTCTCTCTGATCTTTTCGAGAGCAAAGCCAACTTCTTCGCCGCTGAGGTCATCTACTTGTGTTTCAAGAACCGCAATACTGTCATGGATCTCAGAAATTCCAAGAATCAGCCTTATAACGTTTGGGACATCGCTTTCCCGGCTTCCCGCCCCGTAGGAAATTCTTTCTATCCTCAGGGGCTGTCTAAACACCCCCTCGCAGTAGTATGCAAGTATAGCGGAAGCTGTGGGAGTCAGAAGCTCCCCGCTACCTTCAAACACAACCTCGAGCTTCGATTTTTTCAAGATTTCAAGGACTGCGGGTGTTGGAACCGGATATTTTCCGTGCGAAAATTCAACGAAACCGCTTCCAGTTCTTATTGGATTCGCAAATATCCTGTAGCCTTCGCGCAGCAACCTTCTTATCCCCATTGCGGAGCAAACGATGTCGAAAATGGCATCATCTCCCCCGAGCTCGTGAAAAACCGCATTTCTATAATCCCTTCCATGAAGGGCTCCCTCGGCTTTTGCGAGGATTTCGAAAATCTTTTTTGCATCTTCTTTTATATCCTTTTCGATTTTTGATCTTTCGAGCATCTCTATTATTTCCTTGAAATTCCTCTCCGTTCTTTTTTCCTTCACAACGACCCTCTTTGCTGCTATCCCTTTTTTCATCACTTCTCCGATTTCGAAATCTATATCGAGTGAGAGCTCATTTTTTACAGATTCTAGGTCATCTTCATCTAGCGAAACACCAAGCAGGGCTGAAATTATCATGTCTCCGCTAGCTCCGTTGAAGGCGTCAAATATCGCAACCTTCATCAAACCACCACAAGTCTTTTTAATACCCAAAATAAAAAGGTGTAGGTGAAAAGATGGAGCTCACGCTCAAAGTCAACCAAGCTTATCCGAGTGATTCGGGAAGGGGAATAGCGAGACTTGATCCGGATGCGATGATGAAACTTCAAATTTCTCCGGGAGATGTGATAGAGATAGAGGGTAAAAGAAAGACCGTCGCGAAAGTTTGGAGATCCCCGAAAAGGGATTGGGGAAAGAACATAATAAGAATAGACCACTTTACAAGAGAAAACGCAGGGGTGGGAGTTGGGGATCTCGTTAAGATTAGGAAGGCAAATTACTCGATAGCAAAAACAGTTGTTTTGGCTCCAACAAAGAAAATAGAGATGAAGATATACGGAATAGATCCGGGAGAATATTTGAAGCATCAGTTCCTGAAAAGGCCTTTGGTTGAAGGGGATTTACTCCCGCTTATAGGCTCCCCCGCGATAACCGGATTCGGGAGATATGGGCAGCAGAATCAGGCGGTAGTTTTTGTCGCGCTGAAAACGGAACCCAAGGGGCCTGTGATAATGGATGAATCGACTAGGGTTATATACCGCGATCACCCAGTTAGGGGCTTTGAAAAAGTGGGCAAAGCCGGGGTTACGTATGAGGACATCGGTGGGCTGAAGGAAGAGCTCCAGAAAGTGAGAGAAATAATAGAGCTTCCTTTGAAGTATCCGGAACTTTTCAAGCGCCTCGGCATCGAACCGCCCAAGGGAGTCCTGCTCTACGGCCCTCCGGGTACTGGAAAGACTTTAATTGCGAAGGCTGTGGCGAATGAAATAGGGGCTAGCTTCTTCACGATAAATGGTCCGGAGATAATGAGCAAATTCTATGGTGAATCGGAGCAGAGGCTCAGGGAGATATTTGAGGAGGCAAAGCAGAATGCCCCAAGTATTATATTCATCGATGAAATAGACTCAATTGCACCGAGAAGGGAGGATGTTACGGGAGAAGTTGAGAGGAGAGTTGTAGCACAGCTTTTGACTTTAATGGATGGTCTTGAAGAGAGGGGACAGGTAATAGTAATAGGAGCTACAAACAGAATCGATGCGGTAGATCCCGCTTTAAGAAGACCCGGTAGGTTTGACAGGGAGATAGAAATCGGCGTTCCGGACAGAGAAGGTAGATTCGAGATTCTTCAAATTCACACACGTAACATGCCCTTGGAACCGAAATATCTGAGAGAATTCGTTCTAGAAGCTCTTGAAAGAATTAAGAAGAATATTGAAGATCCGAAGGTACATAAAGACATAGAATTTGCAATTGAAGAGGTTAAAAAGCTTGAAAAAGAACAGGAAATAGAGAGGACCGTTAAATCCATTCTCCCACAAGAAGTTCTGAATGAGGTTGAGAACGAAATAATAAGGGCCATGCTAAAGAGACTTGCGGATCAAACTCACGGCTTCGTAGGTGCAGATATCGAAGCTCTTTGCAAGGAAGCGGCGATGAAGGCGCTGAGGAGGTATCTCCCGAGCATAGATCTTGAGGCGGAGGAAATTCCAATAGAGGTTCTTGAGTCAATGAGGGTAAAGTGGGAGGATTTCCTTGAGGCCCTTAAGGAAATAGAGCCCTCTGCAATGAGGGAAGTTCTTGTGGAGATTCCCAAGGTGACATGGGAAGACGTTGGCGGTCTTGAAGATGTGAAAAGGGAAATAATCGAAGCGGTTGAATGGCCTCTCAAGTATCCTGAGAAATTCAAGAAGTTTGGAATAAGACCGCCTAAAGGAGTCCTGCTCTACGGCCCTCCGGGTACTGGAAAGACTTTAATTGCGAAGGCTGTGGCGAATGAGTCTGAGGCTAACTTCATAAGCATTAAGGGCGGTGAGCTGCTAAGCAAGTGGCTTGGAGAAAGCGAAAAAGCAGTAAGGAAAATCTTCAGAAAAGCGAGACAGGTTGCACCTTGCATAATATTCTTTGACGAAATAGATGCAATTGCGCAAATGAGAGGAATAGATGAGGGCAGCAGGGCGGTGGAGAGGGTGCTGAATCAGCTTCTGATAGAAATGGATGGTCTTGAAGAATTGCATGGAGTTATTGTCATTGGCGCAACGAACAGGCCCGATATACTGGATCCAGCGCTGCTAAGACCTGGAAGATTTGACAGACTCGTTTATGTCAGACCGCCGGATAAGAAGAGCAGGCTTGCGATATTTAAGATACATACCAGAAACATGCCTCTGGCTGAAGACGTCGACCTCAACGAATTGGCAGAAATGACTGAAGGTTATGTCGGCGCCGACATAGAGGCAATTTGCAGAGAGGCTGTTATGCTCGCGCTCAGAGAAAACCCCAATGCTGAAAAGATCGAGATGAGACATTTCTATGAGGCAATTAAGAAGATAAAACCAAGCGTGAATGAGGCCATGCTAAGCTTCTACGAAAGATTCGAGGAGAGAATAAAGACTGAGAAGCTCAAAGTTTCCGCTAAGCCGATTGGTTATGGCTGACATCTCGCTGACATCTCGCTGACCCAAGCTTCGCCCTTCAGGGCGGGGTAAAGTTTTTAAGCTACTGTTTGCTATTTCTGTAGTATGCCTGCTGCTGAGCCGATTAGAATCGGGAAGGATACTAAAGAGGAGTTGAAGAAGTTGAAAGTCCACCCTAGGGAAACCTACGACGACGTTATTAAGAGGCTCATTGAGGAGTACAAGAGGCGTAGGCATGAGAAGGACTAACGTGGTTAAGCTAGTAGTGGATGAGGAAACACATGAGAAGCTGAAGGAGCTGGGCATAATCACGGCAAAGTGTTGGATAGGGAGCAACTTTTTGATGTATTTGGTTCTGCAACATCGGTCACTCTAATTCCCAACTCCTCGCCAATCTCCTTAAAGGGGAATCCCACGAAAGTGGGCGAATCAAACGCGGTCTCTATAAGTGTCCCCGCACAGGAAAAGCCATAAATGCTGATTTAAATAGTGCAGTAAACATCCTACATATCCCCGAGTCCCTGGGATCTAGGAGCAGAGGGCAACTCCTGGGGAGGGATAGGGGTAACGGGCTGAAGGCCAGCTTGGTCTACCGCTGGACGAACGGAGCGGGGTGGGTGAAAAACGCTAGCTGTGAAGTGATGAAAATGAAGGCGTAAACCACAAACCAATGATCCGCCCTGAGGGAACCCTCGCCTTAGGGCGGGGAGGAGGTCAGAATTCTTAAAAAAATATCTCTCCTTTCAAATACCTTTTTAAATACCTCTTTTTCGCCTCCGCCTGCAAGGATGGAAACAACAGGATCTCCTTTTTTGTATTTGCCCCAAGGGATATCTGCGAAGAATGGGTTTCCTGTCAGGTCTTTTTTTATTGAAATATCTTCTTTGGCAAATAGTATTGCCCTAATTGCGAATCTTTTTGCATTTGGTTTTTCAATTCTCTTCCCTTCAAAGGCCTTTACATGTAAAGAAAAAAGATTGACATCAAAGCACCATTCCACGCTGTCCAGAGACCCCTGAAATCTCGGATTAAGTTCTAGAACATAGGGTTTCTCTGCTAGAATGAAATCAACTCCGACGGAACCCCTCAAATCGAAAAGCTGAGCTGTTTCTATAGCGATTCTCTCAATTTCTCTTCTTTTCTCATCATCAACGATCAGAGGGGTGAGATTACCGCTGTATCTGAATCCGTTGGCGTACATTTCTTTCCATCCGGAGAAAATCCTGTTTATGGCAATCGGCAAAATCTCTTTTCCGCATATAAGCGAGACGCTGCAAGGAACCCCTTCAATAAATCTCTGGAATATTACTCCCTTTTCATCTCCATTTGCAAACTTTACGCCCTCTCCTCCGCCACCAATTCTTGGCTTTGCAATTGCTTTACCTTCGGGTTTTTTCAGTACTTCTGGATGTGGTATACCGGCTTTTTCGAGTATTTTGTAAAATTCCAGCTTGTCTATTATCCTCTTACTTTCTTTCGGATCATTGCAAAGCAGATCTGCATTGACTTCAAGGGTTTCAGCATTGGAACAAAGAATTACCTTGGCATTCTTTTCTTGAGCAATTTTTTCGGCCAAGGTTCTGCAATCGCCACCCATTTTATAAACTTCTTTGCAGTATAGCTTTAAATCCAGGTCAGCATATTTTGTGATCGCGTAGACATCATATCCGGCTTTTTTTGCCGATTGGGCAACGTTTCTGACGTTTGTTCCTACTAGGAGCACTTTCTCAGGCATCTTCTGATTACATCTTCTTCCTCGCTTCTGTAGATTTCTTTTGCGCTTCCATCACCGAGAACTTTTAGACCTCGGAAGATTACCGCTGGAATTCCGTCTCCAGCTTCTCCCATAAGAAGATTTGCAAAAGCCGCTATCTCGTCAGCGATGCATTCAACCGTTACTTCAAGCTTGTTGCCGTAGAGATCTGTTTCGCCCCTCCAATCCCTCATTGCGGAAACTCCGGAAATTCCCATTGCTATTCCAACCACTCCCTTTCTGAAGCATCTTCCGTTTGTGTCCGTGATTATAACTCCAACTTTTTTTCCAAGCTTTTCAAACTCCCTTCTAATTCTCTCTGCGCTCTTGTCTGGGTCAATCGGAGGGAGCAGTATTTTTCCTTTATCGATGTTTGATGCATCTATGCCTGCATTGATGCAAATGTTGCCGTATTTTGCTTTAACAAGAAGGAAAGGCTCTCTGATTAGAATTTCCTCGCTCTCCTCTATAACAGCCTGAATGAATTCAGGTGGTTTTGCAACTTTCTTGCTCAATTCTATGGCCAGCGAACTTGGTTTGTAGTCGGAGAGATTTTTCACCCTCCCTTCGGATTTTGAAACTATCGTAGAACATACAACAATCACGTCGCCGTCCTTTACTTCCACCTTCTCGCTTATCAGCTTCGCTATGTTGTCCCCCTCTTTAATCAGAGGCAAACCTTTTACGGGTATTACTTCAAGATTTCCTTGCAAGATATTCGAAGACGACACGAAGAATTTCTTCTCTGCTTGGTAGGACTGCAACTGCTCCTTGGGCAAGTTCTTTCTTTCCCCCACCACTTCCTTTCGCATATTTACCAACCTCCTTTAATATTTCCCTAGCATCGTAATCTTTACCGGCAAATGTCACAACAAATACCTTTCCCTCGCTCTTTGCCATCAGACATCCAACAGCCCCCCTCTTTGAGAGGTAGTCTCCGAGTTTCAAAAGTTCGTTCATATCCGCGCTTAATATTTCAACTACTACCTTGACTGAATTGAAATCCTCAGCATTTTTAAGCAAAACCTCTCCTTTAATCTTCGCAAGCTCTTCTTTAAGTCTTTCTATCTCCTTTTTCTGTTCTTTCCACTCTTCAAAAAACCTCTCAACGGTTCTTGGCAGAACTTTTGGTTCAACCCTCAGAATTTTGCTCGATTCTTTAAGGATCGCCTCCATTTTTGCAATGGCTTCGATAGCAGCTTCAGCAGTTGCAAATTCGAATCGGAGTACTCCATCTTGAATTGCATCAACGTTCAGTATCTTTATCAGGCCGATCTCTCCTGTGCTTGAGCAGTGAGTCCCTCCACAGGCTTGAACGTCGTCTCCAACTTGAACTATTCTTATTACCCTTCCCGGAGGAACTCCACCTTGGTAAAGCCTGAAACCGAACTCTCTCTCGGCCTCAATCCTGTCCATCCAGAACCATTTTATTGGCTTGTTCGCGAATACTTCTTTGTTTACAATCATTTCGATTCTCCTTATTTCCTCGTCGCTCAGTTTTTTGTAATGGGTTACATCGAGTCTGGCTTTTTCCGCCTCTTTTTTGGCACCAGCTTGCCATACATGTTTTCCGTAAAGCTTCTGGAGTGTATACAACAGCAAATGAGTTGCAGAATGATGCCTCATGTGTCTGAGCCTTTTCTCGGCATCTATAACACCCCTTACCTCTCCCTTTATTTCTTTTGCATTTTCGACTTTATGGAGAACTATTCCGTCAATCTCAAGAACCTTCGAAACAAAGTATTTTTCACTGTTAGAAATTATGTACCCAGTGTCACTCTCCTGTCCCCCGCTTTCGGGATAAAAAGCGGTTTTATCGAGGATTAGATATCCGTTTTCGAATCCAAGAACTTTTGCGGTAAATTCAAAAAGCTTCGGATTTTCGTAGTAGAGCTTAGATGTCTTTGGATATACGTTTTTCAGTGTCATTATTTCCTTCTTCTCCTTTTCGGCCTTGGAATGCATTTTTGCGAGTTCGCTGTAAACGTCAACTTCCTCAACTTCAACTCCTTTTTCTTTTGCAATTCTGTAAACTAGTTCGGCCGGAAGTCCGTGGGATTCGTAAAATTCTATAAGATCGTCTTTGCCTATCTTCCTCTTTTTCCCTACGGTTCTTTCTACTATCTTTACACCTTTTTCTATGCTTGTCTTGAACCTTTCTTTTTCGAGTTCTAGAATTTCGTATATCGTTTCCAGAGGGATTTCAAATTTGAATCCAAGCATTTTATTATGCATTTCAACTAGATCCGATAGCTCTAGCGATATTTGCAGTTCTTCAGCCAGTCTTAGACTTCTCCTTATCATCAATCTGGCCAGATACCCAGCTCCAGCATTGGAGGGTACTAACCCATCTCCAAGCATGAAGAGAATGCATCTGCTGTGATCCGCGAGTGCGTAAACCTTTGCAACGGAATCGATCGTTTGCCTAACTTCATCTACATCCATATCGAATCTCTTTGCAACCTCGAATGGCAGGGAATCTTTTGGAATTCCCAGTCCTGCAAGTTTTGAAGCTTCTGCTATGATATTTCTAAAATCTCTCTTCTTTAGTTCCTTCAGTCCGCTGGAGCTGTATATCTCGTCTAAAACTCCGTCAAAGATTGCATCGTAAACTGTGGGGCTTCCTTTGCTCATCCAGACGAACCTTTCGAGACCATAACCTGTGTCGACAATGTAATTCTTCATCCTTCTGTATCTCTCTCCTTTTATCACGATATCGCCATCCTCGCTCAGTTCAAGGTTCATGAAGACTAGAGTTGCCAGTTCTAAACCTCTTACTATTGCCTCAAGACAGGGACCAGCATTTCCGCCGCCGGCCCACGGTTCTTCCTTGTATACTATTTCATCCCTTTTAACCCCGAGTTTTTCTAGTAGTTCTGTGCAATAAGCTACTGTCTCGTTTTTCCAGTATATCTCTTTTTCTGGGTAGTTAAAGGCATGATGTGCCATCATCTCGAAGAGAGTCAAATGTCTTCCAGTCCTCCCAACGCTTTCGAGATCGTCTAGCCTTATGCAGGGCTGTGAGATCGTCAGAGGATTTGCCGGGGGTGGAGCGATGCCAGATGTGACAAATGGCTGAAAATCTGCAATGCTCGCAATGGTTAGATAAATATCATCTCTCCATCTTGCCACAACTGGATACCTTTCAATTCTCTTGTGCCCTCTCTCCTCAAAGAAGCGCAGGTAAAATTCTCTCATTTCAGAAAGCTCGAAAATGCGGCTGAACGGGGAATTACCAATGAAGGTGTATCCTCCACAAGGAGGATCGCCGCAGATTTCTCTATCTTCTCTTGTTGTCCAGAAGTATTTTCCGCATTTTGGACACTTTTTTCTAATGAATCCGTTCTCTTTTAGAAATGAGATATCGAGATACTCCTTTTCTAGCGTCATTGTGCTCAGTTAAACTCTCGGTATATATCATTCTCGTCCTCTGAAATCAAAAATCGCAAGCTATTTATATAACGGGTGGAAGGAGAAATGGGGTGATTGAATGCCGGAGCTCGAAGTGAAGGGTAAAAAACTGAGGCTCGATGAAGATGGTTTTTTACAGGACTGGGAGCAGTGGGATGAAGAAGTTGCAAAGGCAATAGCGGCAGATTCAAGGTTTACTCCGCAGCCAATCCTTCAGCTTACGGAGGAACACTGGAAGGTTATAAGATACCTGAGGGATTATTTCATTAAATATGGTGTAGCCCCGCCCATTAGAATGCTTGTGAAACAGATGAAGAAAGATATAGGACCGCATGTGGATCTTCAGTACATCTATAAGTTGTTCCCACAAGGTCCAGCAAAGGACGCCTGTAGGATTGCCGGTTTGCCGAAACCGACCGGCTGCGTTTAAACTTTTTTTATATTTGTGATTTCCGTGGATAGGCTTGCGAGGAGATTGTTGGAAGTAGGGGCTCTGAAATTCGGTGATTTTGTTCTCTCATCTGGAAAAAGGAGCAAGGTTTATGTTGACATCAAGATGGCATCCACTTTTCCGGATATTTTGGAAATGATAGCGGAGGCGATGAGTGAGAAGCTGGTAAATATAGAATTCGACAAAATCGCGTGCATAGAATTGGGCGGAGTACCTATAGCAACGGCTGTTTCTTTAAAGCTTAGAAAACCGATTATAATTTTCAGAAAAGAGAAGAAAGAACACGGCTTAAGTGATGACATGGTTGGAGAACTGAAGCCGGGGGAAAGAGTGGTTGTAGTTGAAGACGTCATAACAACGGGAAAATCGGCCATATCAGTTGCAAGGAGGGTTGAACATAGAGGGGGAAAAGTTGTTAAGATTTTGGCGGTTGTTGACAGAGAAGAGGGGGAATTGCAGTTTGAAAGTATTTTGAAGTTGAGGGATTTAATAAAAATAAAGGATTTCCTCAATTCTTCCAAAACCTAAATCGGTTGCCTCCTTTTCTGCTTCTTCAATTCCAACATTGAAATCGTAGCTGGAAAGAGATTTCTTTACTATTTCTTTTGGGAATCCTATTATCTCAGCAATTTTTGCCACTCCGCTGTTAGCTGAGGATTTGTCGTAATATTTTAGGAAATCTTCAAACAAATCTCGATTGAGCGTTAGGAAATCCTCATTAACGGCTAGCGAACAGCAAACAAAGTCTCCCAGGATTTCGCTAAAGTGTTCAATACAGCTGAAAGTCGAAAGATAGGGCTCCCAAATTGCTATTCCTTTGAGTTTCCCGAAGTTCGCTATCATCTCTTCGGGGGAATCAAAAAACTTTATCTCCTCCTTTATACCCTTTACTTTTACGTACTTTCTCAACATCCTTTCCATTGTGGAAAATTCGGAGCATCCAAACCCTTTTGCGTTTGAAAAAGCTATTCCACTTCCGTTCATCGCAACAACCCTGAATATCTTTATGTTTTTCATTAGAACTCCAAAGAATACTTGGGTGATGAATGGAGATGCTAGTATATCCACGCATCCGTGAACAAGATCTTTTGTCGCCTCTAAGCCGTTCCTGTATAATTTGAATATTGCATTTACTTTTTCTCCGGCATCCACGACTTTAGCGTACTCGCTTGCTTTAAGGAATCCGATTCTTAGGACACCATCTATCGGTCTCGGGCAATGCTTTATAAGCCAAACTCTGTAGCTTTTCTGCGATACCTCTTCCCTGAAAATGATCCTTTCCTCCTCTAGCTGGGATAGAATTTCCGAAACGGTTGACTTTGAAAGATTCAATTTTTTTGCTATTTCACTCTGCAAAAGTCCTCTGTCTTTTGCGGATTCGAGCAGGGAAATTATCCTCTCCTCGGCTCTCATTCAAGAACTCTTTTTACCCAATCGACAACCATTTCAACTCTCTCCAATGCTGTGCCGAGATAGTTCTCCGGCTTGAGTAGTTCAGATAGCTCTTCCTTCGTGAAGTATTGCATAATTTCTCCATCTTTAAGCAGTTCTTCGAGGAGTGAGCTTTTATTGGCGTAGGCCCTCATTGAAGCCCTCCTTAGTATTTCGTGGGCAATTTGCCTATCTACTCCCTTTTTTGTCAGGGCAATCATTACCGCCTCGCTCATGTTTAACCCTTTTTGCATTTCGAGGTTCTTTCTGACATTCTCCAGATCGATGGCAATCCCAAGAACAACCTTTATCATTCTTGTTAAGATATGATCTGCAAGAATTGTTGCTTCCAGAAGCGTAATTCTTTCGGCTGACGAATTTGTCAGATCCCTTTCCTCCCAGAGAATTGCAGACTGATGTTGCGGCTCGGCAAATGCTCTGACTATCCTTGCAAGTCCGCAAATGTTCTCACTGTCTATGGGATTTCTCTTATGTGGCATTGTGGAACTTCCCACCTGTTTTGCCTCGAACTTTTCCATCAGCTCTCCTACTTCGCTTCTCTGCAGAATTCGGAAGTTTAGTGCGATTTTCTCTAGCGTGGTGGCCAAATTTGCAAGAAATTCCAGATACTCGCAGTAAATATCTCTTGGGATAATTTGGGAAGATATTATTGCGGGCTTGAGGTTAAGAACTCTCATTACCTCCTTTTCTATTTCGAAACCGTCTTTTCCAAAGGCTGCCTGAGTTCCAACGGCTCCGCTCATTTTTCCAACAAGTAGTCTCTCCTTTATCTGTTGCAACCTTATATAATGTCTAGCAACTTCTGACGCCCAGAGAGCAAATCTGAATCCATAAGTTGTTGGTAGAGCAGCTTGTCCATGAGTTCTGCCGAGACAGACAACATTTTTGAATTCAAGTGCTTTCTCGGCCAAGATTCTACCTAGCTTTTTTATCTTTTCCTCTAGTATTAGAACGCTGTCCCTGAGCTGCGTTGCTGTTGCCGTATCAATTATGTCATTTGAAGTCGCCCCAAAGTGTATCCATCTGCAATCTGAAACCTCTCCAATCGCTTTAACTAAAGCCATTATATCGTGCCTTATTTCTTCCTCTATTTCCTTTACCCTTTCGGGCTTAATCTTTCTGGCATTCTTTCGAACCCTCTCAACTTCATCTTTGCTTAGGTATCCCATTTTTGAAAGAGCTTTCAAAAGCGCGATTTCTACCCAGATCATTCTTCTTATCTTACTTTCTTCGCTCCAAATCCTTTTCATTTCTTTTGTTCCGTACCGATATTCGATGGGATGAATCACAGCTCATATTTTATTCGAGTTTTAAAACCTTTTTACCCCTCTCGCATGGTATTACCTTAATTTTTGCGTCCTTGAACTCGATCGTGAAAACCTTGTTCAGCACTAGATACAAAAAAACAGCCAATGCTGCCACCTCGCTGTGTGGCTGAAGACCTATTGAAATGTTCATGTCACAAAGCTCGTAGACTTCCTTAGGGACTTTTTCGGATCCTACTACGACTAATATTTTTTCTGCTTTTTTGATTTCATCTAGTTTTTCCGGCAGCGGAGTTCCATACATTGTAAGATGTATCTTTAGGCCGTCGAATGTTTTAAGCAAATTTCTCCACTCTGCTGTTTCTATAAAGAAGTTCCCGCCCCATCTTTCAACTACTTTTTTAACGCTTTCGAATAGACTTTTGTCAAATTTGTCGAAATAAATCCCTTCTGCGCCAAAAGCCCTTGCTGTTAGGGCTACATGCGTTGATATTCTCTGGTCTCTGTTGATTCTGTGGCCAAGGCGGAGAACGTAGACTTTCACAGCTTCCTTTTTAATTTAAAGTTTTTTTAACTTTTGCAAATCGAAAAGTTTATAAACAATAACGTTTAATTATTAATGAAGGTGGAATAATGGATGTTACATTAAAGTATTGGGTCGATGTGTTCGGTGGAAAGTTGGATAAGCTGGAAATAAAGCTTAAACCATTTGGATTCAGAATGGCACCAGTTACACAGTTGAAAACGCTGGTAGCTGACAGGGATACTGTGGTTGAGAAAGGAAAACCAGCAATTGTGAAAGTTCAAACAATAACATTGCCTGCGAACACAATAGTAGGACCGCTCAACATAATGCGCCACGCACTTGGTAGTGTGCTGGATGTAGTAGAATGCGGCATTCCTACAAGAGTCGAGGAAGATAAGTGCATAAATAACGTTGTTTTCTTACCCATAGACAACGGAGAGATAAAGAAAGGCGACATAGTCGGTGTTTTAAAAGTTTTCTTCGTTAAAACTGGTTTGGTTGGAAAAACGCTTGGATTGGGATCAGCCAAAGTTGAAGTGATCAAGGAGAAAGTTTCTGGTAACCTTGTTTGGAGGGATGATGGAAATATTTACAGAGAGAAAGTCGAAGTAGAGGATATAAGTTATGGAAAGACGCATATTGCTACCTGGGAGCCGGTGGTTTCTGAGGAAGAATTGAAAGTTCATCCCGGCGAAGTTAGAAGGATAAGAATAAGGGAAATTAGACTTCCGCCGAACACCGTCGTTGTTCCTATTGGTTTCATGATGAATGCATATGGCTCTCTGGTGGATGTAATTGAAATAGGGAAACCTTCAAGGGCTGAGAAAGAGAAGATGATAACGGAAGCGATTTTCTTAGCTGTAGAGGACGGAAAAATTGAAAAAGGAGACATGCTGGGAGTTCTCTGTGTTTACTACATTGGTCTAGAAGACTTCAAACCTCTGATAACTGGAGAAAAGAAGGAGTTTGCGATGGTATACCGCAGCGGAGGAGGGGTAATAAGAAAAGCTATGAAAATGGATCCCTTTGGATTCAGAAGGTCCCCAGTTGGTAGATGGGAACCGATAATTGCCGATGAGAAGAAAAAACTGGAGAAGAACAAGCCATGCAAAGTTGCGATCAAAAAGATAAGGCTGCCGAGGAATACGCTTATCTACCCGATGGGTATAATGAGAAATCCCTATGCGGTTTTCATCGATGCAGTTCTTGAGAAAGCTAGTAGAGTTGAGGAGGAAAAAACAATAAGTCAAGCAGTTATTCTGCCACTTCTTGACGGAGAAGTTGAAAAAGGGGATATTCTTGGAATAGTAAACATTTACGAAGTGGAGGTAAGTTCTATCGAGAAACTTAAAACTTGGATCAGTGAATGGATAGAAGCTCAGCAAAGAATTCTATACGAATAAATCTGCTGTAGGTAGCCGCCATATCCGTGTTGAAAACTTTGTTTAGTTTTCTCTTAACCCTTGTTTCCGTTATTTCCAACTGAGTAAGTCAACTTCATTCCATAGCTTTAAAACCTAGCAACTTTAGTATTTCCTCAGCTTCAACGCCTGCATTCCAAAATTTGCCCTCAAAGACTCTACGGCAGATTACAAACCCTTTGCAACTCTTCTTCTGCCTTAAAAGTGGGTTTTCAGCTATAAAGTTAAAACTAGTTTTTTTAGTGGTATTAGGTAGAGATCAATTAGTTTCAGACGGAAATTTTGAATGCAAAATGAACTGGAAATCTGACTTCCTGACCGCTTTTTCCCGTTTTTTATTGAGTTGAAAAGAGAATTTTCCGAACTTTGGCCATGAGAGCTTTAATCTGTTCAGAAAGCTATTTTTGTCTTGGGTTAACTATTTTTGTGGAGTTTGTTGAAAGATACAATGGCTGTGGATTGCTGGTATCGGTAAAGAAAAAAATAGCAGAAGCTTATGGGATTCAGAAAGTGGAGATATTCGAAACAGAAAGCTTTGGGAAAATGCTCGTGATAGACGGGAAAGTGCAGGTTACAGAATTCGATGAACCGTTTTATCACGAGATGCTAGTGCATGTTCCAATGAACAGTTGCAAAAACGCAAAAAGCGTCTTAATAATAGGCGGCGGTGATGGAGGAGCATTGAGAGAGGTTTTGAAGCACGATGTGGAGAAAGTCGTACTTGTGGAGATAGACAACAACGTTATAGAACTTTGCAAAAAGTTCCTAAAAATAGACGCTGGCGCTTTCGATGATTCGAGAGTCAAAGTCGTCATAGAAGACGGGAGAAAATTCATTGAGCATTGCGAGACTTTTGATGTTATCATAGTAGATGGAACGGATCCTGTAGGTGTTAGCGATCCTCTTTTCGGAAGAGACTTTTTTGAAATTTGCAACAAGAAATGCGGGGTTTTCTGTAGCCAGTCCCAGTCTCCATTAATTCAGCGACAGTTGTTTAGAAAGATGATAGTGAATTCCTCTGTTATAAGGAACAGGACCGTTTTCACGTCCGTTGTCCCAACGTATCCTATGGCATATTGGAGTTTCATAATCGGCGGAGACTTCAGCTTCAGATATGTTAGAAGAAATTACAGGAAAATAAAGGGAAAAACAAAGCATTACAATCCGGAAGTCCATTTTTCAGCCTTTGCATTGCCAAACTGGCTAAAGGAGGAGATAAGGGATGCTGAGCTACGAGGAAGTTGAGGCAATGGAAGTTGATGAAAAATGTAAAAGAATAATTTTGGCACTTGGCAAGATTTACAGGGCCGATTTTTTTGTGGAAATCTCTTCTGCTCACGTTTCGGGAGTTAGCTATGACAATATAGGCGATGAAGGATTGGAATGGCTAAAGTCGATTGCGGGAAAGGTGAAAGTGCGAACGACTCTGAATCCTGCGGGTATGGACCTCGATAAATGGAGAGAAATGGGAATAAATGAGGATTTTCGAAAAAAGCAACTTGAAATAATTGAGGTATTCGAGAAACTCGGAGCCGAGATAACGCTGACATGCACACCTTACTACCTTCTGGAACCAAAATTAGGTGAGCATTTGGCATGGGCTGAGAGTTCGGCGATAGTTTACGCAAACTCTCTTATAGGCGCTAGAACTAACAGAGAAAGCGGAATAAGTGCTCTAGCTTCTGCAATTACTGGAGTCACGCCTTATTATGGGCTCCATATAAAAGAAAACAGAGCTCCAACTGTTGTCGTGAAAGCTTCCGGCGATCTTTCCATAGTAGGATATAAAGCAGGAATGGAGTTGTCCGGGGAAATACCATATTTCATATTTGATAGAAAAGTTTCGAAAGATGAGCTGAAGCTTTTGTCAGCTTCCCTAGCTTCGACCGGCAATATTGCGATGTTCCACGCAGAAGGGATAACTCCAGAATGGAAGGATTTCGAAAGACCGGCAGAGATCGTTGAAATTGAAGGGAAAATGGGAAAAAAATGTGAAGCAGACTTGATAGCGATTGGTTGTCCTCACTGCTCTAAGGAAGAGCTGATGCAGATTCTGAAGCTTCTGAATGGAAGGAAAGTAAAAAGGGAGCTCTGGATATTTACTTCAAGATTTGTCGCTTCTGAAAGCAGAAAAATTGTTGAAGAACTTGAAAAGCTAGGAGCGAAGGTTTTCAGGGATACCTGTATGGTAGTCTCGCCGATTACGGAGAAATTTAGTTGCGTAATGGTCAATTCTGGAAAAGCTCTCGAATATCTGCCTAAGAAAAGGAAGGTTGAAGTAGCCTTCGGTAGCTTGGAAGATTGCATTCGAATGGCAATAAGCTAATTCGTTTTGCGAAAACCATGTAACTCCTTGAGGTCGGGGAACCGCTTCTTTTTAGCGTAAATTTATAAACTTTAATTTTTCAAGCCTGTGGGGAAAGGCTAAGCCCGAATTGCTACAGATTGATAAAGATGTATTTAGAGCATCCGTTCACCGAAAGCTCCCCATGATGAAATTAAAAGGGATAAAAAACTGACCGGAACGGTTCTATAGATTTTATTATTGTTCGAAGTCTTTTAGAGGTGTCTTTTCAACTTCAGAGTTTTCAAGCATTTTTTGTATCTGTGAGCTACCGCCTTTAAAGGCGAGGCTTCCAGCGTTAAGGGAGGCTTTAAGCTTTTTATCTGCCGGTTCAAAGCCAAGCTCCCCATTCCATGCCTTAAGGCATGGGCTATGTTTATGCATCCGAATTCCCTTCCATTTGCCCGGGCAACATGCCCGCATCTATGGCAGGTTTTTGAAGCTGCCTTCTTCTTTTTTTCCTCAAAGCTTTTCAATATCTCGACAGCCTTATCCCTTGCTGTCTGGATTAAGGCTGTGTTCAGACTAAACAGCCTTTTTGCATCTTCATAACATTTCTCATGCAAAATTTTTTCGATTTGGAATTGCAGCTCAGGTACCACTTTACAATTTTGAAATACTCGCTGAGCGTTTTATTTAAAGCTAAGACTTTTGATTTATTCGGCCTGAATACCTTGCCTACAACGCATATCTGGGCTTCTTTCTGCAAGGGAGGTCCCAAGACCTCTTAAACACAGAACTATTTAAACTTGCCCATTCATCCCAGAGCTAAAGCTCTGGGCACCCATTTTTATAAAAGTTGTCAAACTCGCTCCACGTCCTAATTTCGCGAAAGGAAATTTTTAGATCTTAGCTTGTGTTTTCCGTACGTATGAAGATTTTTTGGGTTTGTTGAAGAACTTTTCGAACAAAAGATATTTAAACATTCAAGCAAAGATTAAAATATGGATGCAAGGCTTTTAGAAGAAGCTTTCAAAACGGCAAAGACTTTCAATGAATTTTTCCTAGCGCTAATAGATCCCAGGACTTACTATAAAGAGCTTGATGAGGAAGAGATACAGGAATTCTACTCGAGCACTTCAAAGCTGTTTTTTGAGCTAAATAGGGCTTATTGGGGTCTTATGGTTGATCTGACTCAAGCCTTGATGAAAGGCGATGCTGATGCGGTGATAGTAGCCATTTCCAGAGGTATGGAGAGAATCGAAGCAATTTACTCGGAATACATGAACAATGCCGTAGTTTCGGCAATTGTTAACGCAGTAAATAGAGTCTACTTGCGTAGTCTGCAAAACTTGCAGAACTTCACGAGCGCAATTCTGCATGCAATGGGTATGGTATCGAGAAAAGATGTTATTGCCCTCTCTGAAGCCTATGTAGATTTGAAGGGGGATATAAAAAAGGAATCGAGGAAGATAAGGGAAGAGCTGAAATTGCTAAGGGAAGAGCTTGGTAAGATTAGGGGTGGTTCGAATGTTGTATGAGGTTTTTAGGAACTACAGGAGATTTTTGAAGCTCTCGGAATGGTTCCTAAAAAACAACGAATTCCTACCGATAACTGAAGACGAGCCCTATCTGATTCCTGACGTGAAGATTGGCGTTACACCTAGGGTTGAGATTTCTTCTGATGACGGTGTAAAGCTCTTTCGCTATGAACCGAAAACTGAAAAGCAATACGAGACACCTTTGCTTATAGTCTATGCCCTGATAAACAAGCCATATATCCTCGATTTGACGCCTGAAAGAAGTGTAATTAGGAAATTCCTTGAGGCAGGTTTTAATGTCTACTTGGTCAGATGGGGGGATGCAACGATTGCAGATCAATTCTCTTTGGACAGCTACATAGACATCTTTCTTTACGATTTTGTTGAAGATGTTAAAAGCGATGCGGAATCGGAAAAGATTTCCATTCTTGGGTACTGCATGGGCGGAGGGCTTAGTGCTATTTACACCGCCCTTTATCCGGAGAACGTTAGGAACATCCTTTTCTTAGCTTCAACACTTTACTTTGAAAAGAAAATGGGAGGACTTGTAAACTTATCTGACAAGCGCTTCTTTGACCCCGAAGAGGTTGTCGCTCCTTTTGGCTACGTTCCTTCATGGTTTTTGACGGAGAGGTTCAAAGTACTAGAACCCTGGGATAACTACTTCGGGAAGTACATAAACATGTTCCTGAATGCAGAGGATGAGAAGTTTCTGGATGACTTCTTCAGAATGGAGCGCTGGATCCATGACGGCGTAAACGTTGCTCCCGGTGCTTATGTTAGATATATCAAGGAACTTTATCAAAATAACGCGCTGGCCGAAGGCAAGCTTTACATATATGGGAAGAGAGTTGATCCGAGGCGCATAACGATGCCAGCAGCAGCGATAGTTGGCTTGAGGGATCACTTGGCTCCACCGGATTGCACGCTGAAGTTCCTTGACTGCGTGGGAAGCAAAGACAAGGCGGTATTCAAAGCGGATGTGGGCCATGTTGGTCTGGTGGTTTCTAGAAGAGGACTGGCACTCTGGGATGAAGTTATAAAGTGGCTTGCCCAAAGAAGCGGCGAACTGAAGAGAACGAAAGAGATCTGAGGATGTTTGTACCGAAGGCTATAGCCATCGATTTAGATGGGACTTTGACCGATAGAAGAAGAGCAATAAACTGCAGAGCAGTGGAGGCTTTAAGAAGACTTAAAATCCCAGTCATACTTGCAACCGGAAACACACCCTGTTTTGCAAGGGCTGTTGCAAAGATAATAGGCGTTTCAGACATAGTGATCTGTGAAAACGGAGGAGTTGTTCGATTCAGCTATGATGGGGAAGATTTAGTTCTTGGAAACAAAGAAAAATGCATAAAAGCTCTTGAAGAGCTGAAAAAGTACTTCACTATTGAGCTATTGGATTTTGAGTACAGAAAGTCCGAGGTCTGCATGCGAAGGACATTTGATATCGAAAAGGCAAGAGAAATTTTGAGGAACTATGGAGTGAAAATACTTGATTCCGGCTTCGCTTACCATATTTCCGATGTAAATGTGAGCAAGGGTAAAGCTTTGGAATTTATCGCAAAGCGAATTGGTGTGAACGTTAGAGACTTTGCAGTTATAGGTGATTCGGATAATGATGTGGAGATGTTTGAGGTTGCCGGTTTCAAAATTGCAGTTGCAAATGCAAGTGAAAGGCTGAAAGAGCTTGCAGATCTCATAACACCGTCAAGCGACGGGGACGGAGTAATTGAGGCCCTCGAGTTTCTTGGGTTGATTTGAGCTGAGCAGTCAGCAAATTTGGAGTGGATTTCTTTCCAGTTAGAATTTCAAAGGCTTCAATTATCTCTTTTTCAATAATTGCAGAGGGTCTCAAATCGCTTTTGAGTATAACATTCTTGCAAAAGATGTCAACGTAAACGAAGAACTCTTCTCCTTCAAATTCGAAACTCGCTGTTTCTTCACCTTTCTTCGTTATGGAAAAGGGATAAAGTTTGCAGGCTATTGGCTTTGAGCTCCCAAGTATACAAAGGTTGTCGATCTGGAATGGGCAGAGTTTTCCTAATTTTTTTATATAGAATCTTCCCGCTTTTTCTTCTACAAAACCCGTTTCTCTGAGCTTCAGAAACTCGTAAGTTCTTAATCTTACTTTATATTTCTTGCAGCAAACTCCGCATGCATCACAGTGCCAGGAAGCAACAAGCCTCCATGGCACGTGCATAAAAAAAGTTTTCAGTTGCTTAAATTTCTTTTTCCTAAAAAAGGCGATAGGGTTAAATCTCCTTGCGAAGCTGGACTTTGAATGAGGATACCTCTCTTCATAGAATTCTCGGGAAAAAAAGTTGCTGTGATAGGTGGTGGAAATGTTGGAACTTCAAGGGCAAAGAAATTTCTCGAAGTAGGGGCTGAAGTCACGGTTTTTAGTTTGGAGTTTTCTGGGGAGTTAAGAGATCTTGAAAAGAGAGGTTTAATTAGATTAGTTGAAAAGAGGGTTGAAGATATTGGAGATGAACTTTCGGTTTTTGATCTCGTCATCGTTGCTATAGGGGATAAGGGTTTCAACGAAAAGTTCAAGGAACTTGCAAAGAGGCACAAATTCCTGCTAAATCTCGCAAACGATGCAAGTGAGACGGAAGTTGTGGTTCCCTTTGAGGGAGGAAAGGATGGGATAAGGTTTGCGGTTACAACGGAGGGAAAAAGTGGAGTGGTTGCGAGATTTGTTAGAGACAAGTTCCAGGATTTGCTGGAAAAGGATAAGGCGATATTTGCATACCTTTCTGTGATGGATCATCTGAAAAAATACATGAAACAAACCGGTATCCCGATAAATGTTAGGATGCGCGTTTATTCGATTGCAGCAGCTAGCGAGGAAATATTGAGATTGTCTGAGGAAGGTAAAATTGAAGAGGCGAAGAAGCTTTTGGAGAGAATCGCAAATGAAGAGATGAAAAAGGTGTCCAAAGATGCTGGATTCTGAACTTCTTATGGCTGTGCAGTACAAAATGCCAATTTCCACAACACCAATAGAAGATCTCGCAGATGAAATAGGGAGAAATCCCGAGGACATCATCAAAAAACTAAGGGAATATAGGGCTTTGGGAATTCTAAAGAGATATGGGGCTAATATGAATTACCGGGCTTTTCCAAACTACAGGCAATCCTCGCTTATAGGTTTCAAAATTTCTGAAGAAAAAGCTAGGAAAATAAACGAGCTAGGGGAGAGGGTTAAGCACAATTTTCTGAGAGATGCCGAGTTTAATGTTTGGTTCACTTTGAAGGGAAGAAATGTTGAAGAGGTAAGGCAAATTGCCGAAAAACTAGCGAAAGAGCTTGGAGCCGAGGACTTTGTTTTTCTGCCGACAAAGAGAGTTTACAAAATGGACGTGAAGTACGATTTGCAAAAGGGCATTTCTTGGAGTTACGGAGTAGAGCCTGAAAATATTGCAAGTTTAAGCGAATTGGGTCTAGATGAAGGTATAAAAATATTGGAGAACCTCCCAATTTCGAAAAGACCCTTTAGAGATCTTGGATTGGATGAGGAGTATTCAGTTGATCTTATAAGAGAGCTAATAAAAAAAGGTGTAGTTAGAGATTTCAGCGCGGTTCTGAGCGAAAGGGGAATCGGTTTCAACTTTAACAGTATGGTTGTTCTTAAGACTAGAAATCCTGAAGCTGTTGCGAAAAAGCTACTTTCGTTTCCTCAGATAACCCATTTAATCGAAAGAATACCCAGTGAGAAGTGGTTCTATCCGGTCTATTTTATGGTTCATGCAGTGGATAGGGATAGGATAGAGAGCTTTGCAAAGAGAGTTTTAGAGATTCCAGAAATTGAAGAAATGAGATTGGTATACAGCAGGGGAAGTTTGAAACCATGAAGTGCTCATACTGCAACAGAAATGCCGTGTACTTCCAGCGATATTCCGGCAAACATTTTTGCAAGAAACATTTTATAAATTTCTTTGAAAAGAAAGTTAGGGGTGTTATCAAGAAATATGAGATGATAAAGAGCGGTGATGTGATAGCCATTGCATTGAGTGGGGGGAAAGATAGTGTAACCCTAACAAATTTCCTTCTCGAGCAGTATGGGGGAAGAAGGGACTTGGACTTCTTTGCAATAACAATCGATGAAGGAATTGCAAACTACAGAGAAAAGACGCTGATAGTTGCTGAAAAAGTTACAAAAGCGCTTGGAATCGAGCATTATGTTGTTAGTTTCAAGGATAATTTCGGAACCACATTGGATGAAATGGTGAGAGTTGGAGAAAAGCTTCCCTGCACGTATTGTGGTGTGATGAGGAAATATCTTCTGAACAGGACTGCAAGAGAACTATCAGCAACAAAGCTCGCAACAGCTCACAATCTCGATGATGAAGCGCAGACGATACTCATGAACTTCATAAATGCCGATATTGACAGACTTGCTAGGCTAATCCCCCAAAGGGAACAGGAAGGTCTGGTGATGAGAATAAAACCTTTTAGGGAAGTATATGAGAAGGAAGTAGTCATTTATGGATTTCTGAAAGGTTACGAACTTATTTTCGATGAATGCCCCTATAGCGAGTTACCTGTTAGAGCTCCAATAAGGGACTTTATCTATGAGTTCGAAAAAGAACATCCGGGTAGGAAGATCTCAATTTTGAGAAGTCTTGAAAAGTTATCTGATTGTCTAAAGATGACGAATCCACAGATAGACCTGAAGAGATGCGAGATATGCAGAGAACCGACTTCTCAGAACATTTGTCAGACGTGTAAGCTAATCTCAGAGCTGTCAGAAAAGATTGCAGTTAAATATTGCAAGTCTTTGGTTTACAACCGAAAACCTCGCCTTTAGGGCAGGAAGAGGTCAGTCTCTCTACCGGCCATAAAGGCTATGAAGACCTAAAAATGTTTAAATAATTGGGAAAACTATTCAGCTCATGAGACGTCCCGCTGTAGCTGGAACATTTTATCCATCTAAAAGGGATGAACTTGAAAAAATGTTGAGGAAGTTCACAATTCCGAAAAAGGATCCAAGCGTGGTTGCGTGCATTTCCCCGCACGCCGGGTATATATATTCAGGAAAAACGGCAGGAGCTGTCCATTCTCTCCTTCCAGATGCAGAAACTTTTGTGATAGTTTGTCCGAACCACACAGGTTTGGGATTGCCAGTTGCAGTTTCGACAGATACTTGGCTAACACCTTTGGGAAAGGTTGAGAGCGATCTGGAATTTATTAAGGCAATGCCTAAAAAAATAGTTGCTGAAGATGAGGAAGCACACGTTGAGGAACATAGCGGGGAAGTCCAGATACCGTTTCTGCAGTTTCTTCACTCAAATTTTAAAATAGTTGTTATTTGCTTAAGGCTGCAGGATGAGGAGACAACAAAGGAGGTTGCCGAGGAGATAATTGAAGCTGAAAAAAGAACTGGTAGAAAAATTGTACTAGTGGCATCCTCTGATATGCATCATTATTTGAGCGATGCGGAGTGCAGGAAAAGGGACAGGATTGTAATAGATGCAATCTTGTCTATGGATGTTGCAAAATACTATAAAAAAATATACGAATTAGATGCCAGCGTTTGCGGATATGGGGCAATCGCCGTGGCAATGTACTATTCGAAGGAAAAGAACGCAAAAGCAAATCTTGTGGATTATTCAACTAGTGGAGATGTAGCGGACAAACATTTTGTGGTTGGTTATGCAGGAATTGTCTTCAGGAGTTAAGATTAAAAGAGAAGAAGTTGGAACGGGAAAGGCCTTTGAATTTGCATCAATAACCTTCAAAAATCTTCCGTTCGTGGAAAATTTTTATTACTACGAGCTTACGGACTCGACGAACGAAAGAGCAAGGGATTGTGAAACCTTCTCACTAATTTTAGCAGAAGAACAGACCAAGGGAAGAGGTAGACTTAATAGGGACTGGATAAGTAAAAGGGGCGGACTATATTTCTCTATAGTCCTGCCACCTTACAGTCTTGAAAAGCTCACATTAGTCTCTGCCCTCTCAGTTGCAGAAGCGATTGAGCACTCTAGGATAAAGTGGCCAAATGACGTTCTTCTATTCGGCAAAAAGTTCTGCGGAATTCTAGGAGAATCTTTTGGTGACAAGGTCATCGTAGGTGTAGGAATAAACGTTGAAAATGACGTAGAAATTCCCAATGCGTGTAAGATTTCATCTTTTTATAGAATGAGCAGAACAGAAGTTTTTGACAGGGTTACCGCTCGTTTTGGCAAAAATTATCTTGAATTACTTTCGGGGAATTGGAAAGAGTTATTCGCAAAGTACAGGGATCTCTGTGATACGCTGGGTAAAAAAGTGAGGGTTATCACATCTGAGGGGATATTTGAAGGTGTTGCAGAAATTTGTGAAGATGGGGCAATAATTGTTGGTGGAAAGAAAATATACGCGGGAGACTGCATTCATTTGAGATGATATCGGTTGATTGGTTTTGCAATAGAATGAAGCTCGTGAAAAAATTTGCGAAAGAAGTGGAAGTTGAGGAGGTAGCAGTTTGCATCCCACTTGAGCCCAAAACGGCTTGTATGCTTTATGAACTCTCGAAGTTCACTAGGGTATTTGCGACAAAGCTAGATGACTTCTCAACAAAGATAGAGGCCATAGAATGGCTTAGGGAGAGAGGAATAGACGTTGTAAATAAAAGGGAGGCCATAAAAGCGAAATACTTTATTGACTGCTCGGCAGTTCTTTCAAGAGTTGCAGAAAAGGCAGGAAAAGATGAAATAAATGTTGTAGAGTTAACAAAAACTGGGGAGAATTATCTGAAAAAGATCAAATGCAGGATAAAGGCAATTTCGGTAGATTCGTCAAAGATAAAAGAGTTTGAAAGTGTTTACGCAACTTGTTTCGGTCTTCTCGAGGCCCTTTTAAGGCTAAACGTATATTTGCCAAGTAAAAGCGTCAGAATTGTGGGATTTGGGAAGATTGGCCAAGGTTGTGCAAATCTTTTGCGAAAAATTGGATGTAGGGTTGTTGTTTGGGACAAAGATGAAGAAAAAAGATTAAGAGCAAGTTTTTTTGGCTTTGAAGTTTCTAGAGATGCTAGGGCAGATATACTGGTTCTTTGTACGGATTCAAAGGTTGGTCTTGAGTACGTAAACGATGGCTGCATAGTGGTCAACATGGGAGCGGAAAAATTCGAAGCAGAGGGAAAACTTGTTGAGGATTTTGGAATCGTTAAATCCTATGAAAAAGATGGAATACTGTATTACCTAGTTTCAGATGGATACGCAGCAAATTTAGCGATTGCAAATGGAACTCCGATTGAAGCGATGGATATGACTTTCTCCGCAGCTATGCTTGCGCTCAATCATTTAAAAAAAGATTTCTCAGGGATAATTTCATTACCAAAAGAGATAGAGGAGAAAGTTGTCAGTGAAGTTCTTTCAGGAAACTTTTAATAACTTTATTCAGTTCCTTTGGCTTTTCGAGCATTACCATATGCCCAGCATCTTCAACGACTACGAGCCTTGCACCGTAGTTTGTGAAAAACTGTGAATATTTAACAGGGGTCAGCAAATCTTTGTCACCTACAATTGCAACGGTAGGGACTTCAAACTTTATTTTCCCAGCTTTAAAATCTTCAAGAAGATCGAATTTGTCGCAGATTTTTAAATCTTTGTGAAGAATTTTGCTCCTTTCTGCAAAAAGCTTTGAAAATTCGTCTACAAACCTCTTGTCTGCAAATGCCATTTCAGCAACGAATCTTGCAGTCTCTAGCGGAGTTTTTTCAAGTCCTTCAAGAATCTTTGGTAAAACCCTAAGCCTAGCACCTGTTCCTATCAATATTAGAGCTCTTACAACATTTTTGTGTTTTAGGTAGAGCATCTGAGCAATAGCTCCACCCAAGCTGTGACCTGCGATTATTCCGCTTCCAGATACTTCTTTTATGACCTCGGATATTATTTCTGCATAATCCTCAACACTTTCAATTTTGAATTCATCGCTTTTACCATGGTTTGGCAAATCGACTGCAAAACCTCCAAGTTCTTCAAGCTGTTTTAACCATAGTGTTGCATCGCAACCGGAGCCGTGGATGTAGAAAAGCGGTAGGTCCGAAGCTTTGAGGATCGATATCTTCTTATTTTGGATTAACAACTGGACCCTTTCCATATTTAACCCTCCTTGTTATAACTGGTCTTTCTTTTATCAATCCTTCGGGTCTGTAAAAGAGGACGAAGAGCATTAGAGAGCCAAAGGCGATGTATTCGATCCAGACAGTTTGGAATGGAATCATGAAAAATTCAACAATTTCGTGTTTATAAACTGTGAGCAACTGTTTAACTGTAACAAAGACTAGAGTGCCAAGTAGAACTCCTTTGTTGTTTCCCGAACCGCCGAGAAGTAAGATCAAAAACGGATAAAACGTCCACTCCACTCTGGTAAAGTTAGATGCGATAAAGTTGGCTGTGAAAAGAGAAAACAAAGCCCCAGATATTGCTGCAATTGAGGAGGCAATCGCTGAGGTTTTTATTCTAAGAATCATCAGATTTCTACCAAACGCCTTCACTACGTCCTCATCCTCTCTCATCGCTCTCAAAAGTCTGCCAAAAGGCGAGTTTGACAGTCTCTCAGCTAGGATGTAGATGAGAACGAGAATTAAGAGCGAAAGAATCGCGAATAAAAGCTGTCTGTTCCCACTATAGAAAGCGAAAACGTCTGGGACTGAAATCCCATAATACCCCCCACCTAGAGTGGTGTTGTAGTTGAAAACCATGAAAAAAACCTCGCTTATTGCGAGCAAGGTTATCGCTAGGTAATCGCGAGATAGTCTTGCACTTGGCAGTATTGCTAATGCCCCAATAATTGCACCAACGGCTGCTGCGAGTGAAATATATAGCAAGAGTAGGAGAATGCCAAAACTTGGGTCTTCCGCTATTTTTTGGTTTAAAATTGTTTTTAGTACAGCCGAGCTATCAATTATTTCCCCTTCTATCCCGTAAATTGCTATGAAGAATCTGTTGACAATTCCCCCGACTGTGAATGCTCCAAAAAGGACGGCGAGAGCTCTACCGAAATTTGGAATCCCAGCTAGGCCATATTCTATGTTCAGGCTAATGCTAACAATTGCATAAATTCCGAACCAGAAGACTATGTTGAGAAGAATTTGATCCATTTTCTCAATCCCTCTACGATACCTTGTGGCATGAGTAACAAAACTATTATTAGAGCTGTCAGCGGAATTACCTTGCTATAGAGAAGGATTTCTGGTCCAAAAATCATCGAAAGTCCGTAAGTAGCTAGACTTTCAGACATTCCAATTAGATAGCCACCAAAAATTGCTCCCGCAATACTTGCCAATCCTCCGACAATGCTTGCAGAAAAAATAGACACTATTATCAAACTGCCTGTGAGGGGAACTATTTCTTGTTTAAATGGCAAAAGGGTTCCAGCTAAGCCGGCAAGAGATGAGGAGAGGAACCAGGAAAATATTCTTGTTTTTTCTACATCTATGCCCATAACTTCGGCAAGAGCCGGATTTTCCATAGAAGCTCTCAGAGCTATTCCAAATTTGGTTTTAAAAAGCAAAAGCCAGAGAATAACTAGGATTGAGATCATGGATGCAGTTGATACGAAAAGAATGCCCGAAATACCAGAAATCTCAAAATCGTATATCGCAAATATGAACTTCTTGGCAGATTTTGAGGTTATCCTCTCTATTGTATCCGATAGTGATCCTATGAAGCCGAGAAGGATCAAATCTAAAGCGAGGGTTGCAATCATTAGAATTACAACACTTGCACCCCTCTTTATTAGAGGTCTGAGGACAAGAGAGTAGCAGAGAGTTCCTACAAGGCCGCAGAGAAGGAACACTATCGGTATGGCGATGTAAGGATGAATGTTGAGGAAATAAAGAAAGATTAGAGCTAAATAGGAACCAAAAACAGCTATAGTACCGTGGGCAAAGTTTGGAACAGAAGTTGTTATATAGGTAATGGTAAGACCGAGACTAAGAAGTGCAATTAAGTTCGAATACACTATTGCCCCTTCAAGAAGCATCACAGATTTTGCAATGATAAGCCTTAAAAACTTTGGCATTTTTCGGAAAATATGCGGATAATTAAAACTTTAAATTTACATGAAAATCGACAAGAAAGCCTACGGATGAGAGCCTTAGAAGCAAGAATCTCCCGGCTTTGGCCGTGGGGAGTGTCAACTATATTATTGTTGGCAATCGTCTTTCTTTTAGGATGTGCGCAGCCACCGGCAGAAAAGAAAATAGAGGAGATAAAGATAGGGGTGCTGGTAGACTTATCTGGACCTTTGACAACTTATGGGACGAGTATAAAGAATACGCTGACTATAGCTGAGGAAGATATAAACAAGTACCTTAAAGAAAAGAATTTGCCATACGTGGTTAAATTCTACGTTGAGGATACGAAGGTGGAACCTAAAGTAGCACTTGAAAAGGTTCAGAGTCTCTATGCAAAGGGGGTAAACCTTATAATTGGGCCAATGGGAAGTGGCGAAGTTAGGAACGTTAAGGATTTTGTTACGGCAAACAAGATTATAATAGTTTCTCCCTCATCTACAGCTTTACCAAAACTTTTGGGAGTTACAAAGCCCGAGGAGAAGAAGTATATCTTCCGTTTCGTTGCACTCGACGATTTCCAGACTGAAGCCATAGTTTCGGAGTTGAAAGCTCTTGGAATAAAAGCAGTGGTAATAACACACATAGGAAATGCATGGGGCAGAGGACTGAACGAAGTAATAAAACCAAAGCTTGAGAAGGAGGGAATAGAAATAAAAAGCTCGATAGAGTATCCGGAGCCCGTACCGGCGGATTATTCGCCATATATTGCAAAGATTGAGGAAAGCATAACTGATTTGTTGAATAAGTATTCAGAAAAAGAGATTGCTGTGATAGCGTTCAGTTACGAAGAAGTGGCAGTCATGCTTGCCCAGACTAAAAGTGATAGCAAGGCTCTGAATGTGGTATGGCTTGGTTGCGATGGTACTGCCTTGAGTGGTAAGCTACTAGAAGTCTGCGAGAAATCTAATAAGGTAAAAATGCTTAGCACGCTGTTTGAGTCTAAAGGGAAAGGCTACGCTGAACTCGAAAAGAAATATCAGCAGAGGAAGTTTGGAGATTCGCCATATCAATATGCAATGAATGCTTATGATGCGGCATGGGTTCTCGTTTTAAGCTATATAGAGGTTGTGAAGGAAAAAGGTAAGTACGATGCCGACGCTATGGCGTCCAAGATACCTGTGGTTGCTGAGAAGTTTAGCAGAGGCGAATACGGCGTCGAATCTGTAAGTGGCTATATCAAGCTTAATGAATGGAATGACAGAGCAAGTGGCGACTTTGCGATATACTATATTAAAGACTGTTCATGGAAGTCAGCTGGTCTCTGGAGTTTTGTCGAGAACAAGATAAAATGGTTTGAAGCTCCTAGATGATCCTGAAGACTGAAAATCTTTCTAAATTTTTTGATGGACTCAGAGCCCTAAATAGGGTGAACATTTCTATTGAAAGGGGAAGTATTACTTTGATCATTGGTCCAAATGGAAGCGGAAAAACAACTTTAATAAACGTAGTTTCTGGTTTTTACAAAGCGGATGAGGGCAAGGTTATCTTCGATGGTAGAGACATAACCAATCTAGCACCGTATGAAGTTAGCAGATTGGGTATCGTCAGAACTTTCCAGATTCCAAAGATCTTGAGGAAACTTACAGTTCTTGAAAATGTTCTAATAGCTCCCCAAAACCATGGTGATAGTGTTTTTGATTCCATAACTGGTAGATGGATAAAAAAAGAGGAGGAGCTAATCGAAAAAGCTTTTAAAATACTTGAATTTCTAAAAATAGATCATTTATGGGACAGAAGGGCGGAAGAGCTAAGTGGAGGACAACTGAAGTTGCTGGAAGTAGCAAGAGCATTGATGAGAAATGCAAGATTGCTTATAATGGATGAACCTCTTGCAGGAGTAAATCCCGTTCTAGCTGAAGAAATCTTGAAAAAGTTTGTTGAAATGAAAGAGGAGGTTAGTTTTTTAATCATTGAACACAGACTGGACATCGTGCTAAAATACGTGGACTTCGTTTACGCGATGGCCAACGGTGAAGTAATTGCAAAGGGAAAAGGCGATGAAATTGTGAGAAATCCGAGAGTGGTGGAGGTGTATTTGGGTGCTAAGGACTGAAAACCTGAATGCCGGTTATAAAAGGCTTCAGATACTGTTCGATGTCAGTATAAATATTGATAAGGGAATAACTGCTATAATAGGGCCGAATGGAAGCGGAAAGTCGACTTTACTGAAGTCTATATTTGGAATAGCGACCATTCACTCGGGTAAAGTCTTTTTAAATGGTAAGGATATAACAAAGCTTCCACCCCACGAAAAAGTCAAACTCGGCATCGCGTATCTGCCTCAAACAGAGAACGTTTTCTCTAATTTAACAGTGGAAGAAAATTTGAAGATTGCGGGCTATGGAGTCGAAAAGCACGAGTTGAAAGAGAGGATAGACTCTGCTATTGGGCTCTTTCCTGAGCTGAGAGCTTTTTTAAAAAGAAAAGCGGGATCTCTAAGCGGTGGAGAAAGACAGATGCTTGCAATGGCTTCTGCGCTTGTAAAAGATGCGAAGATCATGATGCTGGATGAGCCTACGGCGCAGTTGTCCCCTAAGTTAGCTGAAAAGATCTTTGAGAAAGTTCAGATGCTTCGCGATGAAAGAAATCTTACAATAGTTCTTGTCGAGCAAAATATAAAGAAGGTATTAGAAATAAGCGAGAGAGTTTATTTATTCGCGAGTGGAAGGATTGTATTTGCTGGTAGCTCTTCAGAGCTCCTTTGCAATCCAAAATTCGAGAAAATGTGTGTAGGTGTTATTGATTAAACTTTCAAGGCCGACTCTACTTTTTCGATTAGATTTTTTATCTTGAAAGGCTTGCTTATGATTTCCAGAATACCTACTTTCATGGCTTCATTTCCTCTTTGGACAGCATAAGCCGTAACTGCTATTATCTTGGCATTTGGATCAATTTTTTTTATCTCCTTTGTTGCATCAATGCCATTCATCTTGGGGAGCTCTATATCCATCAGAACAAGATCTGGCTTCTCAGCCAAGAACTTTTCAACGCCTTCTTTCCCATCTTTTGCTACTATAACTTCGTATTGGCACAGTATTTTTTTGAGCAATTCTATCATACTTTCGTCGTCTTCTACTATCAGTATCTTCATACATCTCACCTAACTTTTTTATTATTTAGGCCTATGTGAGTTGTCCCGCCTTTGGGAAGCAGACCTCCGGCATTAAGGAGGCTTAGCTTTCTTTCATCTGCCGGTTTGGGCACGTTCCTACATATGAACTTCTATTGGCTTGGGCACAACATGCCCAGTATTTTTAAAGTGTTATTTTTTTATTATTTAAGCTTTTCTATCTTACAACAGAAAGCTTGCTTTCAGTGGTATGAAAAGGTATTAGTAAAAGTTATAACCGAAAACCTCGCCTTTCAGGGCGGCATGAAAAAGTTAAATAAATAAAACATGTAACAGATGCGGGCATGCTGCCCAAGTCAATGGAAGGGAATTCAAATGTCCAACCTGTGGGATGGAATACAATAGGGATCTAAACATAGCCCATGCCTTAACGAGATCTGCGGGATGGCGAGCTTGGCTTTTGAACCGGCAGATAAAAAGCTTAAAGCCTCCCTTAACGCTGGAAAGCTCGCCTTTAAAGGCGGGGCAGCTCACTAGTAGTTTGTAGTAGTTACTCCCTTCCGTCCCCGCAGATGATAGATGTAATCCCAAATAGATGCGAGGAAGCGAACGCCCTAAAAATTTCGCCCTTTGGGGCGGGGGAGATAAGTAAAGGAAGTTTTTCAGTTTATAATTTTTTAAAAATTTCTCTTCTTGAAGACCAAAAGCTTTTTAAATTTAGGTGATAAAAATTGTTAAGCCAGGGTGGCAGAGGGGCAATGCGGCGGACTGCAGATCCGCTGACCCCGGTTCAAATCCGGGCCCTGGCTTGTTAATGATTTTTTATACAACTAGAATTTTTGGAAAATTTCGAAAGCGTTATCAATGTCTACTCATAAAACGAACATGGCCCAAATATATGTAGTCGGACATAGGAATCCTGATACAGACACGGTTTGTTCGGCAATCGTTTTTGCGTATCTTTGGAACAAATGGAAAGAGACCGGTGCCCTCAGCAAGGTTATGAAAATAGAAGATGAAGCAATTCCAGCAGTTCAGGGAGATCTGAATGCCGAAACAAAATTTGTACTTGAGAAATTTGGTTTTAAACCACCTCAGAAGTTAACGGATGGTGCCGGAAAGAAAGTTGCCCTGGTTGATCACTCAGAGAAATCGCAGAGCCTTGAAAACATCGACAAAGCCGAGATTGTTGCAATAGTAGACCATCACAAGATTGGGGATATAACTACCCCTAACCCGATTTTGTTCTTTAATCTGCCAGCGGGTTGCACAGCTACTGTTCTGAAAGTTTTATTCGACAAGACTGGAATCAAAATTCCAAAAGAACTTGCGGGGATTATGCTTGCTTCAATTCTGAGTGATACAGTCATATTCAAATCCGCCACAACAACGGAGTTAGACAAAAAGGTAGCGGAAGAACTTGCAAAAATTGTCGGAATAACTGACTTGGTAAAGTTCGGAGTGGAAGTTAAAGGAAAGCTTTCAGAGGTTCACGGAATGAGTGCTAGAGATATAATGATGAGGGACTTTAAGGACTTTGTCATGGGCGGAAAGAAGGTAGGAATAGGACAAATAGAACTATTGGACTTATCTCTAATAGAAAATAGGAAGGATGAAATATACAATGAACTCGTTAAGAAGAAGAAAGCTGAGGGCTATCACAGTGTTCTGCTAATGCTAACAGACATAATGAAAGAAGGGACAGAGTTGATGGTTGTTACAGATGATCCTAAGGTAATAGAGAAAGCTTTTGGAAAGAAGCTTGAAGGGAGGAGCATTTGGCTTGCAGGAGTGATGAGCAGAAAGAAGCAAGTTGTCCCACCGCTTGAGAAGGCATTTTCTTAAATTTTTTCCAAATCTTTTTTTTACCGAGCCGGAATTTTAAATTTTGGCATCCCCTCAGTTAAAGCGGTAGTTTCTATTCCAAAGCGCTCTAATCCAAGCAAAAACTATTCCACTTCAGAATCAACTTATAACCAAAAACATCGCATCTAGACCTTCCTGAGCTTCAATGTATTTTTTCAATGGTCTCTTTAGAGACAGCTCCTACTGTTGAAACATAGTAGCTGTGCGTCCAAAGTGATGGCAGTTTCAGCAGTTCTGGGAACTCCTTTCTAAGGATGTTTGAGCTTCTCCTCTTCGGGCACCGGACTATGCAGTATTGGATTAGAAATACACTTTTCCCCCGAATGTTGATAGGCTTCACGTGTCTACATAAACTGTCAATATTTAAGCTTATCGACTATTCATTCCACGGTTAAAACGTAGGCTTTCTTGCCGAGTTTTTGTAAAATCTTTTTATCTCTTATAGCTTCTTTTTCATGTGAGAATCGAGAGACCAAGGGGTACTAGGGATTTTTTGCCTGAGGAAATGGAAAAAAGGAGAGAAGTTGAGAGAAGACTGAGGAAATTAGCTGAAAGTTTTGGCTATAGGGAGGTTTCTACACCAACATTCGAACATTCAGAGCTTTTTAAGAGGAAATCTGGAGAGGGAATTGTTGAAGAAATGTATGTTTTCGAGGATAAGTCTAAGAGAGAATTGGCTCTCCGTCCCGAACTTACTGCTCCGATAATTCGAATGTTCGTGAATGAATGTAGCAGGATGCCAAGACCTCTAAGATTCTATTATTTTGGAAATTGTTTTAGATACGAAAGACCGCAAAAGGCAAGATATAGGGAATTCTGGCAATTTGGTGTTGAACTGATTGGATCCGAGTCGTACCTTGCGGATTTAGAAGTAATCTTGCTCGCTTACAAGATGCTTGAGAGTCTGGAAATCGATTTTGAGTTACATATAGGCCATGTGGGTTTACTGAGAAATCTTTTGAAGCCACTAGGCGAAGAATCATCCAAAGCTATGAGACTAATTGACAAGAAGGATGAAGAAGGACTTAGGAAGCTTTTTTCAGAACTTGGAATGAGAGATCTTGAAGAAAAAGTTCTAAGACTAACAGAGTTGGTAGGGGGAAAAGAAGTTATAGAAGAGGCAAAGGAAATAGTAGATTTTGATTTCAATCACGTTGAGAAACTATCAGATTTACTCGAATCATTGGGGGTGAAACATAGAATTAACTTTGGAATTGCAAGGGGACTAGACTACTACACTGGCGTCGTGTTTGAGTGTTATGCGAAAGGTTTGGGAGCACAGAAACAAATATGTGGCGGAGGAAGCTACGAACTTGCCCAGATCCTTGGTGGTGAGAGAACACCGGCAACTGGTTTTGCAATTGGTTTTGACAGGGTTTGCGAACTTTTTAAAGGGGACTCTGTAAAAAAGCCAGTAGTTGTCATCGTAAATTTCCCTGGATTAGAAAAAAATGCTTTTGAGCTTGCTATGAGGCTTAGGGAGAGCGATATAACTGCTGTTGTTGACGTGATGGGTAGAAACTTGAAAAAACAGTTAAGCTATGCGAATGATATAAATGCTGAATATGCGGTGATAATTGGCGAGAGTGAAATTAAAGGTGGTGTTTTTAGAGTTAAGAATCTTAAAACCGGAGAACAATTGGACGTTAAGGCCGAAAATATTACCACTTTTCTCTCCGAACTACTGAAAGCAAAAACGTAAAAACCGGAATTATCTCCAGTCTACCCATCCACATGTTTATTATTAGAACAACTTTTGCAATCCAGCTCAATTCTGCAGCACTTTTTGCAGCGACTCCGAATGCAGGGCCAACATTTCCAAGACTTGTGGCTGAAAGGGACATGGAAGTTTCAAAATCGTATCCAAATAGGGTTAGAACCAAAGATGAAGCGATAAATATAGATATGTAAAGAATGAAAAAAACTATGACTTCCTCTATTATTTCTTTTTCAAGTGCGAAATCCCCGTATTTAATAGTCTTTACAGTTCTGGGTTCTATTATCTTGTAGATTTGAAGGATTGTATATCTAATCAGAATGACAACTCTAATAACTTTGAATCCGCCTGCAGTAGAACCAGTACAACCACCTATTAACATTAAAATTAGCAATATCATTTTTGCAGAAGAGCTCCATTCCTCCAAGTTGACAGTTGTGAAACCTGTTGTAGTCATTATCGAAATAGCCTGAAAACTTGAATATCTGAGAGATTCCAAAAAACCATAGCGATTCAAATTTATCGCAGTAAGAGACAGTATTGCTAATACTATTATGAATAAATAATAGCGGAATTCTAGGTCGGCCAGAGATCTAAGCTGTTTGTGTGTCAAAGCGTAGATTAAACCGAAGTTCATGCCGCCAAGAAAAGAAAAGAGTGATACTACCGCTTCTATCCTGATATCCTTAAACGCGGCTATGCTCTCTGAACGAGTTGAAAAACCGCCAGTTGAAAGAGTTGATAGAGTATGAACTACGGCTTCAAAAAAATCGAGACCGAGAAAATTGAGAATAAAAATCTCTGCAATGGTTAGAACGAGATAAACTCTAAAGATTGCGATTGCCATATCGCGCATTTTTGGCTTGGTCTTAGGTAAAACTACTGCAGGATATTCTGCCATGAAAAGGGTTGAACTCCTCTTGATACTAGGAATGAACACAAGCGCAAATAGGACAATCCCAAAGCCACCAAGCCATTGCATAAAACTTCTCCAAAAAAGGAGTGAGAGAGGTAGATTTTCTGGGGTTATGACTGTCGTTCCAGTGGTTGTAAATCCAGATACGCTCTCAAAAAATGAGTCTAGGGGATTTATGCCATGAAGAATGAAGGGTATTGAGCCAAAAGCTGGAATTAGGAGCCAAATGATAGCAACGGATATATAGGCTTCCCCTTCTTCTGTTGTCTCGGGAATCTTTTTTCTTGTGAGGAGAAAGAAAAGAGATGCGAGGAAAATTACTGCAAAAAAAGGGATTAGAAAGAAATCTAGTCTTTCAGAATATATGTACGCCACTGCAGCTGGAATTAAAAATGTTGGAGAAAACATTAGGAGAATTCTACCAATTGTGCTCAAATAAACATGGTAACTCATATTTCACCTATTTTGTCCAGTTCGTCCCATGGAACACTGATTATTATTCTGTCCTCCATCTTTAGTTCTAGACCTTCGTATGGTAGAATACCTTTTCCTTCTCTTATCAATGCAATCAAATTTGCTCTTTTTGGCAGATCAAGTTCGGAAATCTTTTTGTTCACAAGCTTTTCATCTCTAACAACAACTTCAATGACTGCAAACCCTCCGATTTCGGCAACAGTCTTAACTTCTATTCTCTCCATCATAAGCTGCTTTAAGATCTCAAGAACCGCGATCATTTTCGGATTTAAAACGCTGTCAACGCCTACTTTTTCAAATATTTCTACGTAATTTCTGTTTTCGACTTTTGCTATTGTTTTCTTAACTCCTAGTTTTTTACAGATGACCGAAATCATTAGGTTTCTCTCATCGCTGTCAGAAAGTGCCAATATCGCATCGGATTTCCCAACTTCCTCTTCGGAGAGGATTTTCATATCGAGGTAGTTTCCAAATACCACCTTTATATCTCTGAATCTCTCGTTTAAGTCTTCGCAGGCTTTTTTATGCATTCCAAAAACTTTTATTGATGCATTTTTTCTAAGCAACTCTATTATATAGCTCGTTATATTACTAGTGCCAAATATGCTTATTCTCTTTGCTTGTCCTTTTAAAATGTCTCTGAGTTGCATCAGTTCAGAGCTTTTTCCTAGAATTTCCAATTTATCCCCAGCCTCTATTTTTTCTATACCTGGAGGCAGAATTTTGCCATCTCTCTGGATTGATACTATCAGAGTATCTGGGGGTAATTTTAACTCGCTAAGACTTTTTCCAGCAAATTCGGAATCAGGTGTGATTTGGACTTCGAGTATTTCCATTCCACCGCCGAGGGTTATCACTCCTACGATCGGGAGGATTCCTGCAACCCTCACGGCCTCATGAGCTAGGGCAAGTGATGGACAGATTACCAAATCAAAACCAAGTGGATGGTATCTTATAACCGGGGAATCAACGTATTCAGGATTTTCTATTCTAACGAGAGTTTTTCTCGATCCTAGTTTTTTAGCCGCAAGAGCCGATATTAAGTTTACCTCGTCGTTTCCGGTTACTGCAAGAAAATAGTCCGCTTTATCGGCTTTTGATTCCTTTAAAACGTTTAGGTTTCCGGCGTTACCTTTTATCGTTATTACATCTAACTCTGAAAACCTTTCAAGCTTTTCCTTATCTTTATCTATTACGTAGACGTCGTTTTTCTCAGAAAGAGATCTTGCAAGTTCGTAACCTACCTCGCCAGCTCCAGCGATTACAATAAGCATTAGCTTTTATTTTTCCCCCACTTTATATATCTTTTGCTTAACCCCAATAAAGCTAATCCCAATTCAAACATTAGAATGAACGTTAGCATTGAGGCAATTTGAGTAAACCCTGAAATGTCAATAGGGGAGTTGAAAATAACTAGAATGGAGATCACATATATGGGAATTCTAAAACTTTTCATCGTTTCGTATTTCACCACTCCAAAAATATCGAGTAAAAAGATTGCAAGTGGAATCTGAAGTGAGAAAGCGAAAATAAAAGCAATTTTAAGTGCACTCGTTATAGTTCTTTCAGCGGAGTAAAATTCTTCTCCATATGAAAGGCTGTAAAGCGCTGGGACTATGAACCTAAGTGCTAGAAATATACCGAGTATGAAAAGGATATATGTTGCGATCAATGCAAGCTTTAGAAACCTTCTTTCGTTGCTATACAGTCCGGGTTTTGCAAACATGTAAAGTTCGAAAGATGCGTAGGGATAAACTACTATTAGACCGAGAATCATAGAAAAAATTAGATTTAGAAGAATCCATTCCATTACCCCAAAGACAAACATCTGTTTTCCTACAATTTCCTGCCAAAAGATCTTGATAATGGTTGGAGAGAAAAATAAAATAACTAAAGTTACTGAAGCCAAAGCTATGACTACTCTTTTTAATCTTTTTCTCAGCTCTGCTATATGTTCAGTAATCTTTTGCTCTCGGTCTTCCACAGCTAGCTCTTAACACCCAAAATCGACTTTGGTGATCTTTTTATTCTTCTTCTCTTCTTTCCTTCTGAATCGTATTTTTGGTTCGGCCCAGGTTTCTTATAGTTCTGCCATTTTGTAGGAACGAGACGGTATTCATTGCTATTTCTCTTCCTGATCTTTATCCAAGTTACGCTTCCGGTTTTTCCCATTGAAGAAGTTTAATTGTCTCTTTTTAAAAGCTTTACCACTGGAAATATCACTAACTACAACTGAAAGCCTCGCCCTTCAGGGCGGGGAGGAGGTCAGTAATAGGTACTATTGCGGATCTTATACAGCTTTTTTAATTCCCCTGAAAGAAGAAGTTTTTCAATTTTTACGCCTCTCCACGGCCAAAGCCGGGAGATTCTTGCTTCTAAGGCTCTCATCGATAGGCTGTTCACAGCCCTTTTAGGCTCCCACCTCATCCCGTTCCACCTTAGAAGCAAGGGCTGCGTTCCCCGTTAACGCTACCTCCATGGAGGTAGCCTATGTTCAGAACTCCCGCAGCATCCCGTTCTCTTCACTTCAAACACCTTTCTGGGCTTCAGGTTCAAGGACTTTAATCCTCAGCTCATCTGCGACCTGATGAATTATCTGCTCAAACCCCTCTTTAACCCTTCCTCGAATGTTGATATGCTTTCACATGTCTACATAAACTGTCAATATTTTAAAAGCTATCGACAATTCATCCCATGGTTAAAACCGTAGGCTTTCTTGTCGATTTTAATGTAAAGGAAAAAGAATAAATATTAACAGTCAAAAAAAGTTTGGCTATGATCGAGGCAATAGTCTCTGGGGAGATACTAAAAACGATATCCAGAGCGATAGTTGCTCTAGTAAGCGAATGCAGAATTCACTTTCTAAATAAAGGACTGCATTCTAGAGCCGTTGATCCATCAAACGTTGCAATGGTAATCGTTGACGTCCCGAAGGAATCAATGGAAAGCTATAGAGTTGATGAAGAGAAAGTGATAGGTGTAGACATGAACAGAATCTTTGAGATTAGCAAAACGATGACTGTAAAGGATCTGGTTGAATTATCTGTCCAGGATGAAACAAATCTCCGTATAAAATTTGGGGCAGTTGAATATAACCTTGCGTTGATCGACCCTTCGGCTATAAGGAAGGAGCCAAAAATTCCCGAATTAAATTTGCCAGCAAAGATTGTACTAGATGCAAAAGAATTCAAGAGGGCAATATCGGCTTCCGAAAAGATAAGTGAAAACGTAATTCTGAGGTCAGATAAAAATAGTTTCACAATTGAGGCCAAAGGAGATGTGGAAAAAATAACATTCACTATGACTGGAAGCGAGCTAATAGAGTTCAATGGAGGGGAAGCAAGGAGTATGTTTAGCTTGGATTATCTCAAGGAGTTCTGTAAGATTGCTGGGGCTGGAGATTTACTTACAATTTACTTGGGCACCAATTATCCGGGTAGATTCTCTTTCGAGCTTGTAGGCGGGAAGGTGAGGGTGGAATACATCCTAGCTCCACGTGTGGAAAGCTGATGAAATTTTTACCGATTTTTCGTCTTCTATCTACTTATCCATTTCTTAGTTTTTCTTCAAAGCTTTTTCATGACCTTGAAATCGAAAAAGAGTTATCGAAATTTCCAGATACCATAGAAAATGCTAAAAGAAACATTTTACAGGCTATTAGTGGTAAAGTCGTTCAAAGAAGCCCATTGGAAACATTTCCTTGCTTTGAATGTGAGCTAAAATGTAGCAAATGCGGAGAATTAGGAAGATTTCAGAACTGTAATCTATGCATGGAGTGCTTTGCAAACTGCACGGTTCCATATAGTAGAGAGGCTGCGGAAAAAGTGAGACTGTCTGCAAAGTTATCAGTTCTAACTTTTGCTATCGAGAAAATGCTCGTCTCGAGACTTGAGGATTGGGTTAGAATGAGGTTTGCAGTTAATGAAGCAGAATCATTTTCCAGGGCTATTGAGAAGGAAAGGGATGAAGTTATTTGGCTTATTGCCAGAGACCTAGGCTTGAAACTGAGAAACTGGGAAGTGCATATCTCGAGCTATCTTAAAGCTTCATCAAGAATAAGGGATGACGAATGGCGTCTATTAAATAAAACTTTCTCCCAAGGTTATGTGAAAACAACTAAGCCTCAGGTTTTAAGGATAATTAAAGAATATCTCAGGATGATGTTTTTCGAAAAAATAGATATTTTTTTCAGCATTTTGGAACCCCATCTGAGGGAAATTGAGAAAACTGTTTTAAAAGAGAGAAGAGTAGATATAGATCTGGGAGCTGTCGATGTCAGCTGTTTTCCTCCTTGTATGGCTGAAATTCTTTCAGAAATAAGGAGAGGAATGAACGTTCCACATACTGCAAGATTTGCATTGACATCCTTTTTGCTCAACATAGGAATGAAAGTTGACGAAATAATAGAGATTTTCAAAACAGCACCGGATTTTGATGAAGAGAAATCCAGATATCAGATAGAGCACATCGCAGGTATGAAAGGAAAAGGCACGGAGTACACTGCCCCCTCCTGCAATACGATGAGGACATACCAAAACTGCGTTTCAAACTGTAACGTCAAGCATCCGCTTATTTTCTACAAAAATTGTAAAAAAAGAAAGAAAGTTAAGTCTTGAGAACACTCTCTGCGGCCAGCTTTATATCTTCTGCTTTAACTGTTTTTCTTCCGGCATTCTTCGCTAATTCAGCAGCTTTTTTTGCAATAAGTGTTATCTTGTTCTCTATCTCCTTTGCGAGCTCCAATCTGGCATCCTCGCTAACTCTTATTGCACCAGCTTTTTTCAGCAATCTCTCAACTGGTGCGAGGGGTAACTCCAACTGCGCCTCTGCCATACCAATGAATTATGCGATCATCTCTTATATAAATTTTTTCATCGGCATAACTTTTTTCAAGCTTAAGCGAGTTGAGATCTAAATCCAAGTTGTCTCTAAAGACTCTTGAATTGATAGATAAAAATGTTATTTGAAGTGGAGAAATCCCAGTTTTTTAACTCCTGTTAGAGTTCAAGATCGTAAATCAATTTTCCTTTTTCGATACGGGCATTTTTGCTTATCTTATGTATTAAAGTTTTGTGATCTATTATGTGAACGACTTTAAATCCTTTTAGACAGAGGTAATCCGATATAAATTTCCTATGACATTTCCAGAAAAATTTCTCGGCACACATAATTGCAGCTCTTTTTCTTTTGGCAATATCAATTAAATCTAAAATTTCGCGCTCAAATTCATCTGTAAGCATGAAGTCTGCATAATTTCTAAATCCCGGACTTTTTATCGCCTTATTTGGCGATTCTTTTAATATTTTCTTTCTGAAGCCCCCTAGGTTTGGTTTTTGTATATACTCTATACCGTAGGAATTCAATACTTTCAAGCTCTCGCCATCGAAGTGTTTAAATCTGGACTTTGGAATTCTTCTCACATCAACAAGAACTTCTATCCGATGAAAAGTTAGCAAATTTAAAAAAGTCTCAAAATCTCTGTTAGAATGTCCTATTGTGTAGATTAGAGTTCCTGTATCCCCAATAGTTTCATCGCCCTCTCGGGATTGACTTGGTACGCGTGGATAGCATTGCTAACATTCCTGAAATCCCTTATGTTGTTTGCAACCATGAACTCCAGCACCTTCTTCCTCCTTTCGAGCTCCTCATTCAGCTCGCTCATGCTCCAGCCGCGGTGCTTTCTTATATCCT